>Ga0075030_100001063_pt1 | contig 24645 bp, 24 predicted proteins | sample LitLauG_LLR_2012_FD_71393 | JGI IMG/M metagenome (GOLD analysis project Ga0075030, IMG submission 71393) | Freshwater sediment microbial communities from Pennsylvania, USA - Little Laurel Run_MetaG_LLR_2012 | ecosystem: Environmental > Aquatic > Freshwater > Creek > Sediment | place: USA...
TGCCGCTGATCTCGCTCCACCTGTCTTGTGCGTGAATCGCCTCCTGCGTGTAGAGCGGATGATGGTAAACGATTGTGCGCAGCACCTTCGCCGGGTCGATGGTGTCTTCCCCGTTGAGCGTGACACAGTAGTTTTCTGCCGTCTTGAGCGACTGCAACCGGTTCATGTGGTACGTCACCGCGACCTCGCTCTTTCCACTCAGGCCGAGATTGTAGTTCCAGCTTGCTTGTGCTGGAAGATGGAAGGGCAACAGCGAAGCATCCGTGTGCAGCGTCGCAACGTTGCGGCTGGTTCTGAAATCTCCCAACACCTCGCGTTCAGCGCCGGTCGGCTGCTCAAGCAGCGGCAGCACCTGGTTGCCGTGACAGGCAAACACAACCTGATCGAATTCCATCGCCCGACGATTCTGGAAGTTCAATGTCACACCGCTCTCCTGCCGGCTCACCGATGCAATGCGCGAATCAAGAAAGACCCGCTCCTTGTATGGCACTGTGAGCAACGGAATGTATCGGTGGCTTCCGCCGCGGATTACCCTCCACTTCGGATGAGTATTGATGCCTAACATTCCGTGGTTCAAAAAGAAGCGTAGCAGCGTAATCGCGGGAAAAGAGCGGATGGAATCGAGCGGCATGGACCAAACCGCCGAGGCCATGGGGAATAGATAGCGTTCGGTGAAAACTTTGTGATAGCGGCCTTCATCGATCAAGTCTCCGATGGTCGCCGATTCTGCTCCCGGGTGACCGAAAAGTTTTGGGGCCGTGCGGTTGAATCGAAGAATCTCGGCAAGCAGCAGGTAATGCTCGCGCCGTAGCAAATTCAAACGCTGCGCAAAAAAACCGTTGACGCCGCGGCTCGAATACTCGAATCCAGTCTGGCGGCAAGAAACGGAGAACGACATATCGCTGGGCTGCGTCTCTACTCCAAGCTCCGCCAGCAACCTTGCCAGGTTGGGGTAGGTGCGATCGTTATGAACGATAAATCCCGTATCCACTGGAATCGGATCGCCGCCATTCTCCACCATTACAGTGTTGGTGTGTCCGCCCAGGCGCTGATCTTTTTCAAACAAGGACACTTCGTGCTTGCGGCTGAGGTACCAGCCCGCCGCAAGACCTGAAATGCCGCTGCCGATGATTGCGATGCGCATCAGGCGGCTCCCCGGAATCGCTGGCTCGGCACTCGAAATGGCCGCAGATCGCGGGCGATGCCCAGAAAACTCAGCACCTTCAGCACTGTGTAGGTAATATCCAATTCCCACCAGCGAAATCCCTGGCGGCAACTGGCCATTGAAAAATGATGGTTGTTGTGCCAACCTTCACCGAAGGTGAGCAGCGCCAGCAACCAGTTGTTGCGGCTCTGGTCCGGCGTTTCGAAGCGACGGCTCCCGAAGACGTGGGCCAGGGAATTGATGCAGAACGTGGCGTGATAGAGCAGGACAGTGGATACCAGAAATCCCCACACAAACGCGGATGGCCCGCCCGCCAGCAGCACAGCGAGTGCGAAAACAACCACCGGAATCCAGTGATAGCGATCCAACCAGCGAAGCTCTGGGAATTTCGCGAAATCCACGATCTGTTTCTCGTCGTAGACGTCATACTCATTCGACAGAATCCAACCCACATGCGCCCACCAGAAGCCCCGCAGCCCCGGCGAGTGTACATCCGGCTCGGCGTCTGAATAGCGGTGATGCCAGCGGTGATGGGCTGCCCACCACAGCACGCCTTTTTGACCGGAACTCTGCGCCAGCGCGGCCATGCAGAATTGAGCCGCGCGTCCCAGCTTGTAGCTGCGGTGGCTGAAGTACCGGTGATAACCGGCCGTAACCGCGAACATCCGAATCGAATAGGTCGCAGCCGTCCAAAGCAGCAGGCGCGGAGAGAAGTGTACAAGAAAGACGGCCAGCACTCCTGCGTGAAGCAGCACGAACGGAAAAACCATGCGGAACTCGTAGCTGCCCGATTTGCGATTCATGATGAGCTCCAGAGCACCCGTGGCCGGACACAGTAGTTCGAGATTAGATCAGGCGCCGAGTCTTGTCAAGCATTTGTCCATGACAAACACTTGACGACCCCTAAACTCGTAGGATATGTTTGCATGGTGAGTTCCGAAAGCGTCGTTCACTATCCGATTCGCGCAGCGGCAAACCTGACCGGCATCAGCATTGATACGCTGCGGGCCTGGGAACGCCGTTATCAGGCTGTTACGCCGATCCGCGGGAACAGGGGCCGCGTCTATGGCGATGAGCACATTCGTCGGCTCATCCTGCTGCGGGACGCGGTAGCCCGCGGTCACGCGATTGGTCAGGTGGCAGGACTGGGAGACAGCGAGTTGGAGAAGCTGCTGCTGAGGCCGGTCCAAATCGCCAAAACTTTGGAACAGGACAGGACAGAACATCCGGTGAACGATGCTCTGGTTCCTGTTGTTTCGGCGATCGAGTCGTTTGACTACGCCACTGCCAATTTCCACCTCGGCAGGCTGGCGGCATTGATGCCTGTTGACAGGCTTGTGAGTGAAGTGGTGTTTCCGCTGATGAAGCTTGTAGGCGACCGGTGGTTGGACGGCACATTGACCATTGCGCAGGAACATATGACGTCGGCGATTCTGCGCAATCTGCTCGGCGGCCTGGTTCGCCTTGGCACATCCTCAACTCCATCACAGCGGATTGTTTTTGCCACGCCGGCAGGTGAGATGCACGAATTCGGCATCCTCGCAGCCGCCATGCTCGCCGTGGCCAGCGGATTCGAAGCTCTCTACCTTGGTTCGAATCTCCCGGCACTTGAAATTGTGGCCGCTGCCGAACGGACATCGCCAAGCGCGGTTGTGGTTGCGATCAAGGCAAGCGAGCCCACTCGGGCAACCATCGAAGAACTGAGCACAATTGCTGCAAGGCTTCCGAAAGCAACAGAGCTTTGGCTGGGCGGGAGCAATGTGAAAAAGACTCTCGCCTCCTTTGGCACTGAGCGAAGCTTTGCGCTAGAGAACTTCTCAGAGTTCGAAGAGCATCTGGCACGGCTGAAGAAGGAGGTCCGATGAAGCTATTTCTCAAGCTCTTGTTTGGCTGCATCTTCGTTTTCATGGTCGTCATGACGATCCGCACTGGCCTTTCCGTGAGCCTCAGTGCAGCGTGGCCAAGTTACGCCGCCAACCCCTGGGCAATTGCCACTCTATATGACGCATACTTCGGCTTCGTAACGTTCTACGCCTGGGTCTTCTACAAGGAAAGGCACGTTTGGACGCGGGTCTTATGGTTCCTGCTGATCATGGGGATGGGCAACATCGCGATGTCCTTCTATGTCCTGATTGAACTCTTCCGGCTCAAGCCTCAAGAGCCGGCCGCAGCTATTTTGCAGAGGCGATCGGCATGAAAAAGACACTGTGGCACCGTAAAGTTGTACAACCTCTGCTTGAGTTCCTCCGCCAGGGACTCACCCCGCAGAAGTTGGCCTTCACCGTTGCTTTGGGAATTACGCTCGGTGTGACACCAGTTCTGGGCTCGACAGCGCTGCTGTGTACGCTTGCGGCGCTCGCGCTCCGGCTCAACCTGGCGGCCATTCAGCTTGTCAACTGGCTGGTGTACCCGCTTCAGATTGCCTTGCTGATTCCATTCCTCCGCATCGGTGCATGGATGTTCCGAAACCAGCCCTCCGAATTGTCTGTCGCTCGCATCCTGGCGTTAATTCGGACCAATGTCTTCCAAGCCATCACAACACTCTGGACAGTCACGATCCATGCCGTGGCGGCTTGGCTCGTGCTCGGAAGCATCGCCACCTCGCTGCTCTACATGCTGCTTGTCCCCATTTTTTGCCGTATGCGAAATCAACTTCATCCCGCGACGGAAGGGCAATCATGCTGACTTTGATCCTGACCGGAGCGCTCGCAGTCTGTGGCGTTATGTTGCTGCTGTGGTTGATTCATTTTCCCCTGCACAACGCAGCGATCGTCGATGCCGGCTGGGCAGGCGGCCTGGCCATTCTTGGCCTGCTTTATGCGGCCCTCGGCACAGGCTGGGCCCCGCGTCGCATTCTAATTGCCTCGATGGCGTTGGTCTGGGGCCTGCGCCTTGCGCTTTACCTGCTGTTGACGCGCGTCATCGGCCATTCCGAAGAAGGACGCTACGTCGAACTCCGCAGACAGTGGCGTACCAACATCCCACTGAAATTCCTTCTGTTCTTCGAGTTTCAGGCCTTGCTGTGCATCGTGCTGGGGGCGCCATTCCTTCTTGCTTCAGAAAACCCCGTGCCGGCGTTCTCCGTTTTCGAATATGCCGCTGCCATTCTCTGGGTTGTGGCGATTGCGGGGGAGATTACGGCGGACATGCAGCTGAATGCCTTCAAGTCCAACGCCGCCAACCGAGGAAAAACCTGCCGCGCCGGTCTATGGAAGTTCTCGCGTCATCCCAACTACTTCTTCGAATGGCTCATCTGGGTTGCCTTCTGCCTGTTCGCAATCGATTCCAAATACGGCTATCTGGCTCTCGTCCCGCCCGCGCTCATGCTTTACTTTCTCTTCCGTGTCACCGGCATCCCCGCCACTGAAGCGCAGGCGCTGCGCACAAGGGGCGAAGACTACAAGCAATATCAGGAGTCCACCAGCGCCTTTGTGCCCTGGTTCCCGAGGAAAGCACGCCATGCAGACTGAAACTCTCACCGCTTCACCCGTCCTTGCAGCGGGCTACAACACCTGGCTCGAACGCGGAATCTTGCCCGACTGGCTCATCCGCATCGGAATACGGCGACTGGTAGCCGCGCGCCTGCGCAAGGAGCAGCAGGGAACACCCGCACAGCAAGCGGAACGTCTGATGCGGTTCATCGCTCAACTGCGCCACAGTCCGGTCGCAATTCGGACAGATGCGGCCAACGCGCAACACTATGAAGTCCCTGCGGAATTTTTTAGTCATGTGCTTGGGGCACAGATGAAATACAGTTGCGCGCTCTGGAACACCGGCACGAAGGATCTTGCCGAAGCTGAAGAGGCCATGCTCGATCTCACCTGCCTCCGCGCGCATCTTGAGGACGGCCAGGACGTGCTCGAACTAGGCTGCGGTTGGGGCTCTCTCTCGCTTTTCATGGCCCGCCGTTTTCCCAACAGCCGTATTCTGGCGGTCTCGAATTCCCACTCGCAAAAGCAGTTCGTCGACGCCGAAGCCGCTCGTCGCAAACTCACAAACCTCACCGTCGTCACTGCGGACATGAATGATTTCCGCACCAACGCACAGTTCGATCGCATCGTATCGGTTGAAATGTTCGAGCACATGCGCAACTATGCGGAACTGATGCGGCGGATCGCGTCCTGGTCGCGGCCTGGCGCATTGCTTTTCGTGCACGTATTTGCTCACAGCCGTTTCGCCTATCCCTACGAGGTGCAGGACGCATCTGACTGGATGGCGCAGCACTTCTTCACTGGCGGCGTCATGCCCAGCGACGATCTTCTGCTCTACTTTCAGGAGCATTTCAGCATTCGCGAACACTGGCGATTCAGCGGCGTTCACTACCAGAAAACCTCCGAGGCGTGGCTCGAGCGTCTCGACGAGCGCCAACCGGAAGTGCTCAGCCTCTTCGCAGACGTATATGGCAAGCGCGAGGCGAAGCGCTGGCTGGTTCGCTGGCGAGTCTTCTTCATGGCATGTGCTGAATTATTCGGATTCGCCGGAGGAAACGAGTGGATCGTATCCCACTACCTTTTCGAGAACTCAGCCTCCCCCCTCACTGAAGGACAAGCCTCATGACCGTGCTACCGGCTCTATTGATGGCGACTACGCTGATCTCCGCGCTTCCGATTGGCGGCACGCTGCCCCCTCTCCGTGGCGAATTCCTCACCGGACGCAAGGCTCAGCTCCCCGAAGCCACTTCCGGCCGCGTTGCCTTGCTGGCTCTGGGCTTCACGTACAACTCAAGATTTCCGGTCGAGGCTTGGATTGGTCGCTTTCGCAAAGACTTCGGAAGCAATCCCCAGGTCACGTTCTACGAGATTCCGATGATCGGCGGGATGGCGCGCCTGGGAAAGTGGTTCATTGACAGTGGCATGCGGAGTGGAACTCCAAGAAGCGATCAGGAAAATGTAATCACCGTCTATGGGGGAACCGATTCCTGGAAGCAGCGCGTCGGGTACCAGTCATCGGACGCTGCCTATCTTGTTCTGCTCGACAAGCGCGGTGCGGTGCGCTGGCGCAACAGCGGTGCGTTCGATGAAAAAGCCTACCGCGACCTCAATGCACAGGTGACTGCGATACTTCGTGAACCCTGAAGGCACAATCGAGAGCGATGGGAAGGAATGATTGCTGTGACCTACATTTTGTTCAGTGAGCAGTGGATCTCGCGCCCCATTGACGAGGTATTTGCCTTCTTTGCAGATGCTCACAACCTTGAGGAGATCACGCCCCCTTGGTTGAGCTTCGCAATCCTCTCGATGAGCACTGCGTCAATTCAGACCGGAACCATTATCAACTATCGCCTGCGACTGTACGGGATACCCTTTCACTGGCGGACGGAAATCTGCGAGTGGAATGCTCCCCATTGTTTCGTCGACGAACAGACAAATGGTCCATATACGCAATGGCGTCACACGCACAGGTTTGAGGCGCACGGCAGCCGGACTAAGATGAAAGACGAAGTACAATACTCGCTGCCTTTCGGTGTTCTCGGGCGGATTATTCATGCGGTGAAAGTCCGCAGAGACGTCAGCCGGATTTTCGATTACAGACGCCTGCAAATTGATGCGCTGTTCGGCCAACCGGGAGAGAACGCGACGTGAAGCCCCTTGTTTTGATTGCCGGCGCCACGGGATATGTGGGCGGGGAGTTGCTGAAAAAGCTCCTGGACGCGAGCTGCACAGTGCGCTGCCTGGCGCGGCGTCCGGAAGCTCTTAGATCGAAGGCGCTTCCCGGGCTCGAGATTGTCGAAGGAGACGTTCTAAATCCCGCATCGGTGCGGGCCGCGATGGCCGGCGTCGGCTCAGCCTATTATTTGGTCCACTCCATGGGCTCGACTCAGTCCTTTGAGGAGCAGGACCGCACAGCAGCACAGAACTTCGCTGACGCAGCCCGCAGCACCGGGGTTCAGCGAATCATCTATCTCGGGGGCCTTGGACGCGGCTCGGGCCAGCTCTCAACGCATTTGCGTAGCCGCCAGGAGGTAGGCGAGATCCTCAGATCGGCCGGCGTTCCTGTCATCGAATTCCGCGCATCGGTCGTCATCGGATCGGGCAGTCTATCGTTTGAAATGATCCGCGCGCTGGTGGAGCGGCTCCCTGTGATGATCGCGCCGCGGTGGGTCTCTGTCGACGCGCAGCCGATCGCAATCGCCGATCTGCTCGCCTATCTGCTCGCGGCCCTGGACTATCCGATTCACGCCAGCGAAATCTTCGAAATCGGAGGCTCGGATCGAGTCTCGTACGGCGGCCTGATGCAGGAATACGCACGACAGCGGGGATTGAAGCGTCTCGTAGTCTCCGTGCCATTCCTCACGCCGCGCTTGTCCAGTCTTTGGCTCGGCCTGGTCACTCTATGTGCGCGTGGGCAGAAAGCTGATTGACAGCATCCGTCACTCCACAATCGTGGAAGATCCGAGGGCATTGACCGAGTTCGGCATTCGGCCGTGTGGATTTCGCGAGGCCATTGCGGCAGCCCTCTATGCGGATAACACGCATCTGAAGAAGGATGTCCGAACAATTCACGTGAACGCATCGCCTGAAGAGGCGTTCGTCCCGATCCGCCGGATTGGCGGCGCCAGCGGTTGGTATTACGCAAACTGGCTATGGCAACTGCGTGGGTGGATGGACAAGTTAGTCGGAGGGGTAGGAATGAGACGCGGCCGCCGCGATCCCGATTCGCTTTGTGTTGGCGATGTTGTGGATTGTTGGCGCGTGGAGGCGATCGAGCCTGATCGCTTTTTGCGCCTCGTCGCGGAAATGAAGCTCCCTGGCCGCGCCTCTCTGGAGTTCGAAGTGACGGGAGATTCCACCGCATCCGTTATTCGCCAAACGGCCTCCTTCGATCCCTTAGGATTGCTCGGCCGTGCTTATTGGTACTCCGTGCTCCCTTTCCACCACTTTGTCTTCAGCGGCATGCTTCAGGGAATTGTCGCCAGGTGCCGAATCAGGGGATGAACGATGATTTAGTTCCTCAGGAGTCGCAGGGATGTCTGGCGAATCACACGCAATTCGTGTGAATCTGGCTGGTCAGGTGACAGGAACACGGAAATGCGCATGACAAGTACACTCTCAATCAAAACCAATCGAGTTGGTGTATCCACGGCCTGTGTGTTCTGGCTGAGTTACTTACGCTCACTATCGCTGGTACTGCTAACCTCCTCAATCTGTCTGGCGCAGTCCAGCACGACTCCAATTTTGAAATCCAGTGACTTGCAGGCAGATGCTGACATCCTTCGCACAGCCTATGAACAGCTCCACCCCGGCCTATATCGTTACAAAACAAAATCAGAGATGGATGAAAACTTTGCCATACTCGAGCGCCAATTGAATCACGATCAAACACTGCAAGATGCCTTTCTGGCTCTTTCGGAGTTTGCAGCGAAGGTGCGGTGCGGCCACACACAGGCAAATCCCTTTAATCAGTCGAAACCGGTTGTAGAAGCGCTCTTCAAGTCTCGAGCGCGATTGCCATTTTACTTTGATTGGCTCGATGGGCGGATGATCGTCACTCGCGACTTTACACCCAACCGCAATCTGCCCGCCGGTACTGAGGTAACCAGGATTGACGGCATTTCGACATCCGCGATTCTCAATCGACTCGTGTCGGTTGCCAGAGCTGACGGAGCCAACGACAGTAAGCGCATCGCTCAGCTTGCCGTCAATGGCGACAACGAATACGAAACATTTGACATCTACTTTCCGATGTTCTTTCCGGGAGATCACGCCAGGTTCACGCTGCAGGTCAGGAGACCGGGGAGCCGGAAAGCAGAAAAGGCCACTGTGAATCCGCTCACGTTCGAGCAGCGCATTGCGCCCATCAAACAGCGCGAAGAGCAACGCAAGGGCGGAGCGGAGCCTTTGTTCGAATGGAGTGATTTGCCCGGTGGCAGCGTATACCTGAGGATGCAGACATGGGCGCTCTACGACAGCAAATGGAATTGGAAGAAGTGGCTGGGCGACTGGCTGAACAATGCCGCAGAGCACAACGCCCCAGCACTCATCCTCGATCTTCGCGGCAATGAAGGAGGAGACGATGTCGGCAACGAGGTCATCCCTCATCTCATAGATGCGCCTATTCGGGTTTCTTCGATGCGCCGTCTTGTCCGTTATCGCAAGGTTCCAGATAACCTGATTCCATACCTGGATACCTGGGATCAGAGCTTCCGCGACTGGGGAAGCTTTGCCGTAGACTTGGACGACCCATGGCCGACCGCGCCGGAAGGTGTCCCCTACCTCCGTCTTACCCGTTATGACGATGATGAAACCGGAGACTTGATCAAGCCTGTCGGACTGCGCTTTCGTGGGAAGGTCTTCGTCCTGATTGACGCCTCCAACAGCTCCGCTACGTTTCAGTTCGCGCAAACAATCCAGGTCCATCGCCTGGGTACGCTTTTCGGTCAACCCACCGGCGGCAGCCAGCGCGGGATCAATGGAGGAGCCTTTTTCTTCCTGCGGCTCCCTCACTCGGGAATCGAAATGGACCTGCCGTTGATCGGCACATTTCCTGATTCACCAGCACCCGACACCGGAGTTTCACCGGATGTCTTCGTAAAGCCGACAATCGCGGATATTACACACGGGCGCGATGCCGGAATGGCAGCTGTCATGCGCGCAATTGGGAAGTGAGTATACGTCTACACCTGCTTCCATGCAGCTTTCTCGCACTTCGCCAGACCTTCCGGATACACTACGCGATCCGCTTAGTCCTTTGCCTTCTTCCGTACCGAGCCGGTAATCTTTGCCTCTTCGAGGCAGGGTTGAAATCAGGATTGTGTATCGAATCGGCCCTGCGATCCAGCGCGCCGAAAGACCGGCCCTGATGCCTTTCGCAGCGGTCGTTTGAGCGACTCGATCGCCCTTATTGCGTCAGCGCCTAGAACGGAAGCATCGGACGGAGATCTGCAGAAAAGTGCACTTGGCATCCCGTCCGATGTTCTACTGCATCTTTCGTCACTTCTTCAGCAATCTCCTGCATGACAAGTCCTTCGGTGGACACCTGGAACCAGCCCAGTTCGGTAACGATGTCGTGAACAACGCATTTTCCCGTAAGTGGCAACGAGCACTCTTCGACGATTTTAAAGGCACCGTCTTTCGCATTGTGTTCCATCGCGACGATAACGCGAGCGGCGCTCGCGACAAGATCCATCGCGCCGCCCATACCTTTCACCATCTTCCCGGGAATCGTCCAGTTGGCAAGGTCGCCGCGGCAGGAAACCTGCATGGCTCCGAGGACGCTCATGTTCATATGCCCGCCGCGAATCATGGCAAAAGACTGATCGCTCGAGAAGAAGCTGGAGCCCGGTAAGATGGTCACAGGTTGTTTACCGGCATTGACCAGGTCGGGATCTTCCTCGTCCGGAAGTGGAGGTGGGCCAATTCCCAGCAGGCCATTCTCTGATTGCAGAATGACCTCTATTCCGGACGGTAGGTAGGCCGCGATGGTGGTGGGCAGACCGATGCCGAGATTGACATAAAAGCCGTCCTTCAGCTCCCGGGCAATCCGCCTTGCGATAAGCTCTTTACCGTTCACTTTGATACCCCTCCCCGATATTCCGTTCGGGACAAAACATTAAGCACGACAGAACTGTCGCATCAAAAATGATATCCGCCGCTGCAAATCAACACTTCACCGGTAACGTAGTCCGACAACGGAGAACAGAAGAAAAGCACTGCGCCCGCTGCCTCTTCGGGAGTTCCGATGCGTCCGAGCGGACATGCGGCTGCAATTGAATCGAGCATCGCGGGCTGGACGCCGATGGGAATCTCTTTGCCTGCCATCTCGATTTTTGCTTCGGGCGTAAGCGGCTGCGTCATGCGCGTCTGAATAAGGCCGAAGCCAACCGCATTTACATTGATGTTGTATCGGCCCCACTCCTTTGCCAGCGTCTTTGTGAGACCGATGACTCCTGACTTGCCCGCGGAGTAGCCTGCCTGGCCGGGATTCCCCTCCGTGCCTGAAATGGAGGTAATATTCACGACCTTGCGCATCACACGCTGGCCGGCTGCAGTCTCGCGCTTTGCGGCAGCACGAAGATAATCGGAGGCGGCGCGTAGCAATCGGAACGGCGCAACGACGTGAATATTCAGCATTGCCAGAAACTGCTCGTCCGAGGTCTTCTGGATGACGCTGTCCCAGCTGAAACCGGCGCAGTTGACGATAATGTCGATCGAGCCGAAGGCTTTGAGCGCGGCATCCGCGATTTGTTGCGGAAAGGCGGGCTCCATCAAGTCGCCGCATATGAGTGCGACGCGCTCAGAGTTGCGAGCGGAAGTCTTGGTCTCATGCAGTGCCTGCTGATCCAGGTCGCACGAGAGCACATTCGCGCCCCCTGAAGCCAGGCGTTGCACGACGGCCTTCCCGATGCCTCGTCCGCCTCCCGTCACAATGGCGGTCTTGCCAGTCAGAGTGAATGGGGATTCCGGCGATACCGTGTCTTTTTCCGTCATCGTTGCACGTACTCCGTAATAAAGCGATACTCTATGGGTTTCTTAAACTCAGGTCCGACGACAACCCTATCGACGTAGATGCCGGGAGTGACAATCTGGTCGGGATCCAACTGGCCCGGCTCAACGAGTTCTTCAACCTCGGCAATCGTCAAATCCGCGGCGGTGGCCATTGCAGGATTGAAATTTCGAGCTGTTTCCCGGTAGACGAGATTGCCATGACAGTCCGCTTTCCAGGCCTTGACGAGCGCCACGTCCGCCCGCAGAGCGCGCTCCATCAGGTAGGGTTTTCCGTCGAATTCCCGAACTTCCTTGCCCTCGGCCACAATGGTGCCAACGCCGGCAGGCACATAAAAAGCCGGAATTCCCGCGCCGCCGGCGCGAATCCTCTCGGCGAGCGTACCCTGCGGAATCAGGGTAAGGTCCAACTGGCCGGCGATAACAAGCTTTTCAAGCAGACGGTTTTCGCCTACATAGCTTCCTATATGCGAAGCGATCATCCCAGCCTCAAGCATCAGGCCCATCCCGAATCCATCGACGCCCATGTTGTTGCTGATGGTGTGAAGACCCTTGAGGCCTTTTCGGATCGCCGCCGCTATCAGGTTCTCGGGAATGCCACAGAGCCCGAATCCGCCAAGCATGACCGTCATGCCGTCCCGCAGATCAGCGACTGCGGCATTTGGAGAGTCGATTACTTTATTCACGTATCTGCTCCCTTAACTACATAACCACTACACTTTCATTCAGCCGAAATCACAATTGCGATTCCCATGCCCCCGCCAATACAGAGGCTGGCAACACCATACCGCTTTCCCAGCCTCCTTAGCGAGTGAATCAGCGTTACAAGCACGCGAGCGCCCGAAGCGCCGATGGGATGTCCGAGCGCGATTGCTCCCCCACTGACGTTGACCCTTGCCGGGTCAAGGCTTAGCTTGCGGACGACAGCGATCGATTGCGCGGCAAATGCTTCGTTCAATTCGAAGAGATCGATTTGCCCCAAGGCCAGGCCCGCCTTCTTCAGAGCGACCGGCACTGCCGCCACCGGACCGAACCCCATGACTGCAGGGGAGATGCCAGCCAGACCATATGAGAGTATCCGAGCGAGCACGGGGAGTCCATGACTCCTGGCGTACTCGCCGGTTGTTACAGCCAGCATCGCTGCACCATCATTCAGGCCGCTGGAGTTTCCTGCCGTTACCGTCCCATTTGGTTTGAAGGCTGGTTTCAGCTTTGCCAGGAGTTCCATTGTGGAGTCCGGCCGGGGATGCTCATCCGTCGCAAACTCAACGATGCCTTTCTTGGTCTTAACGGGAACCGGAACTATTTCAGAGCTGAAGACTCCATCCTCCAATGCCTTCGCCGCGCGGGCCTGGCTTTCGAACGCAAAGGCATCCTGTTCTTCGCGCGTGATCCCACATTGTTCTGCAATATTCTCAGCTGTAATACCCATTGCCTGGCAGAGAGATGGATCGGTGAGACCCTCGCTCAGGATGCTGTCGACCAGTTCCCCGGAGCCATACCGGTAACCGGCACGCGCCTGTGGAAGAAGATAAGGCGCGCGCGACATGCTTTCAGTGCCACCCGCGAGGTATAACTTACCATCTCCACACTGCAGGCCTTGCAGTGCCGATACGACTGCCTGCAGACCACTGCCGCAAACACGATTGATTGTCTGCGCGATCACCTCTTCGGGAAGACCGGATTTCAGAGCGATCTGGCGGCCCGGATTCATGCCGCTGCCTGCCTGCAGAACGTTGCCGACAATCACATCTGCAATATCTTCGCTGGGCAGTCCGGCCAGAATCGCCTTGGTCGCAACAACGGCCAAGTCAACCGCCGAACTGTCTTTTAGAGTTCCCTGAAATGCTCCAATTGCCGTACGCTTCGCTGCTACAATAACGAACTCTGACATAAGATTCCGATCTGATCTGTAAAAAGGCCTGGGCCTGCAAGGCTCTTTCTTCAATGGCAGGTTTGAAATCGACGAGGCCCATGTTCCGCGCCGCACAGCTTGTTCTTTGCAGCCTTATTTGTACCGCATATGCTACGCCAGACCATCGAAAGCTGCGTTTTCCATCAAATCCTGCGCCCATGACTGCGATCCGTAAAGGCATCCTGGAACGGCTTTCGCGACCGCTTCAAGAAGCCCGCAAAAGAACCGCTTCCAAAACGGAATGCTAATGATGCACAATTAGCCTGCACAGGTTTAATTCGGACATAAGAGTGTTCTTTTCGGACAGGGCTTTGAGCGCCATGGAACTACCTCTTTGGAACGAAAAACGGTACGCGCCCTACAAGGTAGCAGCCCTTGTTGAGGTTCTCGGGGAACAAGGCATTGCTCCTGAAGCGAGCCTGTCAGGTACTGGCCTTTTGCCTGAAAGTCTTGGGAATCCTGAGACACTCACTTCCGTTCGCCAGTACATTACGGTATGCTGCAACGCTCTACAACTGTCTAAAACCCCCGAGACTCCTTTTATTACAGGCAGTCGAATTCCACTGTCAGCCTATGGCATGTATGGATTCGCGCTGGTCTGCAGTCCCACGATTCGCGAGTACTTCCAAATGGCCATTAAATACCATCGGCTCGCGACACCGCTGGTTCCCGTGTCGTGGTGCGAAAAGGGCAACTACGTATCATGGATTTTTCCGATGAATGCAGCAGTCACGCATCCCGATCCATTGCTGCGTTTTCTCATGGAGCAACAGCTGACCCAAATCTCAACTCATTTGAGAGCCGTGATCGAAGACGACACTTACCTTCCCGTGAGCGCTTCGCTTTCGTATTCAGCTCCTGACCACACCCATCTTTACAAGCGCTATCTCCGTTGCCCGGTCCGTTTCAGTCAGCCAATGTGTGAACTTACCTATCCGCAGTCAATTCTCTCTTCGAAGCCTCGCCTGGCGCATGGCCTTACTTCGAAGATCCTGCGGGATACCTGCGATCGCATTCTTGGTGAGGTAAAGACGTCGACCGGTGTCGCTGGTGAGGTCTATCAGATCATCGCATCCACACCCGGACATTCACCAAGCATGGAATGTGTGGCCAGGCAGATCGCTATAACCGTGCGAACGCTCAATCGAAAGCTTCATGCCGAGGGCACTTCTTTTACGCAAATTCTCGATGATGTCCGCTGCAACCTTGCAAGCGAGTATCTCCGTTCAACGAAACTGAGCATCGAGGACATATCAGAACTTGTGGGATTCAGCGAGGCTGCGAACTTCCGTCACGCGTTCCGCAGGTGGACAGGCAGCACGCCGGCGCGTTTTCGGTCCTGACCGCAAGCCTTCCGAAGCGCACGGAGCACCCTCGAACGGGCCTCATTCCATCGACTCCAAGTCGCAGTTGCCTCGGCAACCGGCTTTTGCCGGGGCCTGGGACTACAAGCAGTCAGCGAGAATGGCGTATGATGCCGCTGTCTACAAGTGCAAAGATAAAGTTCCGGGAAAACTCGTTCGATCTTTTTGATTTTCAAAGAGGAAGAGTATGCCGAGGTTCGAGACCCTGATCGGTGGCTTGTCGTTCACCGAGTGTCCGCGCTGGCACGACGGAAGGCTGTACTTCTCAGACTTTTACACTAAGCGTGTCCTGGCCGTTGCACTGGATGGCAGGGTAGAGACAATTGCTGAAGTGCCTGGCCAGCCCTCGGGACTTGGGTTTCTTCCCGACGGCCGAATACTGATTGTGTCCATGCGCGACCGCAAGATCATGCGTCGTGAATTCGATTCTTCTCTTGTCGAGCGCGCCGACCTGTCGAACCTCGCTCCCTGGCATTTGAACGACATGCTTGTCGATCACGACGGGCGAGCCTGGGTGGGCAATTTCGGATTTGATCTGATGGGTGATGCGCGGGTCACGACAACGAACATTATTTGCGTCGATCCAGACGGTGGTGCCAGAGTCGCAGCCGAGGGGCTTGGTTTTCCCAATGGAATGGCGCTAACTCCGGACGGCGGCACATTGATTGTTGCCGAAACGCTGATGAGTCGACTCAGTGCTTTTGATGTCGCTTCGGGTGAATTAGGAAAGCGACGGACATGGGCAGCCTTCGGCGATCCGCCGAAGTCAGAAGAGGTTGCTGAGCGTCTTGGCCAGGCGGACGTTGCTCCGGATGGAATCTGCCTCGATGCGGAAGGGGCTATTTGGGTTGCCGATGCAAAAGAAGGCAGGTTGATCCGGGTGGCCGAAGGCGGGGACATCCTTGAAGAACTCAAGACCGATGGAATGGGCGTGTTTGCGTGCATGCTCGGAGGAGAAAACGGGCGAACCCTGTTCGCCTGTGTCGCACCCACATTTAACGAGGCTGAAGCATCTGCCTACCACCACGCCGCGATTTGGATGACCAATGTCGATGTGCCCAAAGCTGGATTGCCTTAGTGTTCTGCAACACAAAGATCACCCGTTGTATGGGAGCGGTGTCAGAAAACGACATGAAAATGTCCGCGGTGAACCTGTCGTTTCTTGCCTTTCACTTCATATTATCGTTCGGTAATTGATCTTATCGAGACCGAATATGCCAAAAAACAATCGCAAAATCATCATCAGTTGCGCAGTTACTGGTTCTGTCCATACCCCAACCATGTCGGAGTATCTCCCCATTACTCCGTCCCAGATTGTTGACAGTGCAGTTGAGGCTGCCGAGGCCGGGGCGGCGATACTTCATATCCACGCCAGAAGCGGCGAGGATGGCAGACCTTCGGGAGATCCGGCGGACTACGGGAAGATCTGTCCTCCTCTCGCAGAAAGAACAAGCGCTATCATCAATATCACGACCGGCGGCAGCTCCGATATGCAGATCGAGCAGCGCCTCGCTTATCCTCTGCAGGCCAAACCCGAGATGTGTTCGCTGAACATGGGATCAATGAATTTTTCCATTCATCCCGTAGCCGACCGGATCACCAAGTGGCGCTATGACTGGGAGAAGCCGAAAGTCGAGGGCATGAAGTACGGAGTCTTCAAGAATACCTTTGCCGACATTGAATATATTCTCAACAATCTTGGAGAAAGCGGTACTCGATTCGAACTCGAGTGCTACGATGTCGGGCACCTTTACAATCTCGCATACTTCGTCGATCGCCGCATCATCAAGCCGCCGTTCTATGTTCAGGCTATTTTCGGAATCCTGGGCGGGATCGGTCCAGACCCGGAGAATCTCCTCATAATGCGATCGACGGCGGATCGTTTATTCGGGCGGGATGCCTATCACCTGTCGATGTTGGGCGCAGGACGCCACCAGATGTCCCTGTTGACCATGGGAGCCATCTTGGGCGCGAATGTACGAGTGGGGCTGGAAGACAACCTCTATCTTGGCCCTGGAATCAAGGCGAAGAGCAACGCCGAGCAGGTGAGGAAGATCCGCCGCATCCTTGAAGAACTATCCTTTGAAATCGCCACACCCTCCGATGTCAGGGAGATGTTGCAGCTCAAAGGCGTGGAGAATGTCCATTTCGTCGGCGTGGAGAGTGTCAATTCAGTCTAAAGACCATCGGTGGTATTCCGTCATCGGAAAGAAGTTCAATGAAAGGTGAGTAAGGAATGACCTTCCAAGATCAGCTCTATCCCCCAAAGGGATTGCGGGTTCTGGTAACGGCAGGCGCATCCGGTATTGGAGCCTCCATTGCATCTGCATTCGCCGAAACCGGCGCCGAAATCCACGTATGCGATATCGACGACGGTGCCCTGGCGGCATTCCAGAAGCACTTCCCTTCCTGTCAGGTGACGCATGCCGATGTGGCCGATGAAACGCAGGTCGCAGCGCTTTTCGAGGCTCAGCGCATCAGGTTTGACGGCCTCGATGTCCTGGTGAATTGCGCAGGCATCGCGGGCCCGACTGCTGGAGTGGATAAGATCACTGAACATGAGTGGAAGCGAACGATTGAAGTAAACCTGAATGGCCAGTACCGCTGCCTGCACCATGCGGTGCCGATGCTGCGGGCGTCCAAGGCCGCCAACATCATCTGCATATCTTCCGTGGCCGGTCGGATGGGCATTGCATGGCGCACGCCGTACGTGGCTACAAAATGGGCCATCGTCGGAATCGCCAAATCGCTCGCCATCGAACTCGGCCCCGACAACATCAGGGTGAACGCAGTGCTGCCCGGTATTGTGGAAGGACCAAGGATGGATGGCGTAATCAGCGCCCGCGCAAAGATGGAAGGAATCGACGAGAAGGCGATGCGGGAGGATTACCTGAAGCATATTTCCCTGCACCGAATGGTCACCGCGGATGACATCGCGCTAATGTGTCTGTTTCTCTGTTCGCAGGCGGGACGAAATGTTTCAGGACAGGCGATCAGCGTGGATGGCAATTATTCCTAAATCGCGGCTCAGCTGCAGCTATGTCCAAAACGAGACCGGGTTGAAAACTGCGGGATATGTCTCGCCGAAAACGAAAGGTGCGTGACATGAGCCGGGATGCCGTGATTGTCTCCGTAGCACGGACGCCCATCGGCCGCGCATACAAGGGCGCATTCAATGCTACCCCTTCCCCTACCCTGGCCGCTCACGCCATTCGAGCCGCCGTCGCACGTGCAAAAATCGAGCCCGAAGAGATCGAGGATTGCATCGTCGGATCGGCGATGCCTCAGGGCCTGCAGCATACGATCGGACGGACCGCGGCTTTAACCGCCGGATTGCCTGCCTCAGTCGCCGGGCAGACCGTTGACAGGCAGTGTTCGTCGGGTCTCATGAGCATCTCCATGGCGTCCAAACAGGTCGTCATAGACCGAATGGACATCGTCGTGGCTGGTGGCATGGATTCTATTTCGATGGTGCAGACGGCGGAACTCCGTCTCGGGTCCGACCCGGAGCTACTCGCGCTTCATCGGGACATTTACATGCCGATGATCGACACGGCCGAGGTTGTCGCTCGCCGGTACGGCGTTTCGCGCGAACAGCAGGATGAGTACGCGTTTCAGTCGCAGCTCCGAACGGCCGAGGCCCAGGCCGCAGGCCGCTTCGATGCGGAGATCATCCCTGTAAAAACGATCAAATCGGTGACCGACAAGAGCACCGGCGAGACCTCGATGCAGGAGGTGGTGCTGACGCGCGACGAAGGCAACCGGCCTGACACAACCATGGAAGGCCTTACCTCGCTCAAGCCGGTCCGGCAAAACGGCTTTATCACCGCGGGCAACGCAAGCCAGCTATCGGATGGAGCCTCCGCCTGCGTGGTGATGGAAGCAAGCTTTGCGTCTGCCCACGGACTTGAGCCACTCGGCCGCTATTGCGGCATGGCGGTTGTCGGCACAGAGCCCGACGAAATGGGAATTGGTCCGGTTCTTGCTGTCCCCAGGCTCCTGAAACGCTTTGATCTCAAAATGGACGACATCGGGCTCTGGGAACTGAACGAAGCTTTCGCGGTGCAAGTGGTCTATTGCCGCGACAGGCTCGGTATTCCCAATGATCGCTTCAACGTCAATGGCGGCGCCATCTCCATCGGCCATCCGTATGGCATGTCTGGTAACCGCCTGACAGCGCATGCGTTGATTGAAGGGCGCCGTCGGGGAGTCCGATACGTCGTTGTGACGATGTGCGTGGGCGGTGGCATGGGAGCCGCGGCCCTGTTTGAGGTTCTTTGATGCATTGCAGGTGAATATGGAAACGCAAACACCGACAACGCCGACTGGACCACATGGACAGGACTGCGAACCGTCAAATCCGCAACCTGCCCAGCCCGGTTCCCGCGCTTGGATTGCGCTTGGCATGCTGATCGTGGTGTATGTCCTGAACTTCCTGTCCCGGCAGTTGCCGGGCATTCTTGCAAAACCCATCCAGGACAGCCTGCACCTCTCGGATGGTCAGCTTGGGCGGATTGGCGGCCTTTATTTCGCGCTCTTTTATTGCTGCATCTCAATTCCTGTCGGATGGTTCGCCGACAGGACGAGCAGGTCAAAGGTTCTGGCGGCGGCCTGTGCGATTTGGAGCGCTGCAACGATGTGGTGCGGCGGCGCGACCACCTTTCTGCAGTTTTCCGTCGCGTACATGACGGTCGGCTTCGGCGAAGCCGGCGGCGTTCCACCCTCCTACTCGATCATCTCCGACTATTTTCCACCTGGCCGTCGCGGCAGAGCGCTCGGCCTCTACAACATCGGACCGCCGGTTGGTGCGGCGCTGGGAATCGCATTCGGCGCTTCCATCGCTGCTGCTTTTAGTTGGCGCTATGCCTTTGTCTTGTTAGGCTCCGTCGGTCTTGTCGCAGTCGTCGGCGTCCTCGTTCTCGTGCCTGAGCCCCGTCGCGGCGGCCTTGATCGTATTTCAAACCATGGGACCGCGAGCAAAACAGGATTCCGGCAGACCTTGGTGATGTTCATTTCGAAGCCTTCACTGATGCTCGTCGCACTGGCCAGCGGCGCCACCCAATTCGTCACATATGGTCTGATCAACTTCGCAGTCCTCTTTCTCATGCGTGAAAAAGGGATGACGCTGAATCAGGTGGCCGTCTATTACGCGTTGGTTGTCGCAATCGGAATGGGCGGGAGCATGCTCGCCTCCGGACCGGCGATAGACTACTTCACGCGGCGCTCGAAACAGGCCTATGCTCTTGTGCCCGCCGCCTCGCTTACTCTTGCCCTTCCGTTTTATCTCGCATTTGTCTGGGCGCCCTCCTGGCGCCTTTCATTGCTCTTCCTCACCGCCACAATGTTTCTGAATTACTTCTATCTGACGTCGGCGGTTACGCTCGTGCAGGAGGAAGTGCGGCCAGACCAGCGCGTCATGTCAGGCGCACTGCTTCTGCTCATCATGAATTTGATCGGTCTCGGCCTTGGCCCCACATTCGTGGGTGCGGCAAGCGACTTTTTCCATGCAAGCTATCCCCATCAGTCATTGCAGATCGCACTTTATCTGCTCGCGTCGTTCTACGTTGTAGCTGTACTGCTGTTCCTGGCGCTGGCGCGTGTGCTTAGAAACGAAAGCGGTACAGGTGGAGGAATAGTCCGATGATCTTATGCCGTCGCATGCTTGCCTTGTCCGTCATAGCCGCCAGTGCGGTTTTGACGCCCTCGAATTTCTCGCAACAGGAAAAAACTATGTCCGCTCCATCTCATGGCAAAAACGATCCAATCGTGAGCGCACCTGCCGGCTCGATCGAGGGCCGGATGGAAGGCGAACTGCGCGTTTTCAAAGGCATCCCTTATGCGTTGCCTCCCACAGGCCAAGCGCGATGGAGACCGCCAAGTCCCGCGCCGCAATGGGCGGGCATCAAAAAGACCACCGAGTTTGGTCCCGTTTGCTTCCAGCCTCCAAGCCCACCTGCGAGTATCTACGCCTGGATTCCAGCGCCGATGAGCGAAGACTGCCTGACGCTGAACATCTGGGCTCCCACCGGAGCTCGCAAGGCCCCCGTCTTTTTCCGGATACACGGAGGCGCTCTCGTTTCGGGGTCGGGCAGCGACGCTTTGTACGACGGTACACGTCTTGCCGAACAGGGCATTCTCGTGGTTTCCATCAACTATCGGCTGGGTGTATTCGGTTGGCTCGCACATCCGGAACTCAGCCAGGAGTCGGCGCTTGGGATATCCGGCAATTACGGCTTGCTCGATCAGATTGAGGCCCTCAAATGGGTGCATCGCAACATTAGCGCCTTCGGCGGCGATCCTTCCAACGTGACCATCGCAGGTGAATCTGCTGGCGGACTTAGCGTTATGTATCTGCTGGCAGCGCCCGCTGCACGGGGCCTATTCTCCAAAGCAATTGCCGAAAGCGCGTACATGATCTCCACGCCAGAGCTGAAGCAAAAGAGTTTCGGAGCACCCTCGGCGGAGGAAAGCGGTGTAAAACTCGCTGCGGCGTTGCACGCATCGAATATCGAGGCCATGCGAGCGATGGACGCGGCCACGCTGGCAGTGGCCGCGCCCGCGGCGGGATATGGACCATGGGGCGCAGTCGATGGCCATGTGTTGCCACGCCAGCTAGTGGATGTTTTCGACAAAGGCGAACAGGCGCCTGTGCCCATACTGGCCGGGTTCAACAGCGGTGAAATCCGCTCATTGAGGATCCTTGCGCCCCAACCCCCCGCGAATGCGGCTGCGTACGAATCCGTCATTCGCGACCGCTATGGCGACCTGGCTGACGAATTCCTGCGGCTCTATCCCAGTGCCAATTTGCAAGAGAGCATTTTGGCTACGACGCGAGATGCTCTGTACGGGTGGACGGCGCAGCGCCTCGTTCGAAAACAAACCGCGCTGGGCCAGCCATCTTTCCTCTACTTCTTTGATCACGGATACCCGGCCGCCGACACCGCCGGTTTGCACGGCTTCCACGCCAGCGAGTTGCCTTATGTCTTCGGCACGTTTGAAGCGACGCCGCCGCACTGGCCAAAAATTCCCGCGACGCCTCTGGAGACGAGGCTTTCCGATGCCATGATCGGCTATTGGAGTTCGTTTGCACGCACGGGTCGCCCAAAAGCCGCAAATGAGCCGGATTGGCCGTCGTTCGGACCGACAGGCTCCTACATGGCATTCAAGGAATCTCCGAAGCTGGCCGATCATCTCTTGCCCGGGATGTACGAATTCAACGAAGAGACCGTATGCCGGCGGCGTGCGAGTGGAGACCTCGCCTGGAATTGGAATGTCGGCCTATACTCGCCGAGACTCCCAGCTCAGCAGGCGCAATGTAAACAGCCACGGTAGTCGACGGCTGAATACCGATGAGAGTCGACGGCGACTTCTCTTCGACAGTCGAAGGCGATAGGACGCTGAGTTAGCACTGCTTACAAGCGCGGAGGACACAATGTCGAAAGCGATGGCTATGGCACTGACCATCGCATTCATTTGGGGCTTTTCGGGGGCTTTGCGGGGAGCAATTAGTCATCAGGCCGTTATCACCATATCCCAAGGCGCATTGGCCGGTCAGATCGATGCGCATGGCGTGCGGTCATTCAAAGGCATTCCCTACGCTGAACCGCCGACCGGCGACAAGCGCTGGACCGCTCCGGTTGCCGCGGGACCGTGGAAGGGCTTGCGCGACGCCCGCGAATTCGGCGCTAGCTGCTTTGAAACGTCTTACTCACCCCAAAGCCTTTTTGCCGTCTCTCCGCCAAAGCTCAGTGAGGACTGTCTCTTCCTGAACGTGTGGATCCCGCCGCACGCAAAAAAAGCGCCCGTCATCGTCTGGATTCATGGCGGCTCATTCGTCAGGGGCGGCAGCTGGGAGCCGCAGTATGAGGGCACGCACTTCGCGGAGCACGGCGTCGTCTTCGTATCCGTCAACTACCGGCTCGGTCCGATTGGCTGGCTGGCGCTGCCGGAGCTGAGCGCGGAGTCGGCCCACGGCGTCTCCGGCAATTACGGTCTCCTCGATCCAATCGAAGCGCTCAAATGGGTGAAGAAAAACATCGCGGCGTTCGGTGGCGACCCCGGCAACGTGACGATCATGGGTGAATCCGCGGGCGGCGTGAGCGTCGCCGATCTGATGGCAAGCCCGCTGGCGCGCGGTCTATTTCAGAAGGCGATCGCTGAAAGCCTGGGCATCCAATCCGCGCGGGAACTGAAGCAGCCGAATCATGGGCTGCCTGCTGCCGAGCAGAACGGAACGGCCTTCGAAAAGGCGCTTGGCGCGGCGGACCTCAAAGCGCTGCGAGCTATGGATGCCAAAACCGTGGAGGAACATGCAGGCTTCATCGGAGGGCCTAACATCGATGGTTGGGTGCTACCGCGTCAAATTGTCGATACCTTCGATCGCAAGGAAGAGGCGCTGGTGCCTGTTCTGATGGGCTTCAATCGCAACGAGATTTATCCGGTGCTCATGGCATTCGCTCCGCGCAATCTGCCCGATTCGAGCGCTGCCTATGAAGCTGAAATCCGCAAACGCTATGGCGATCTGGCCGACGAATTCCTCCGCCTCTATCCGGGCAGCGACATCAAGGGCAGCACAATGGCGGCAATCCGCGATGCCGTCTTCGGCTGGAGCGCCGAACGGATCGTCCGCGACGAGGCTGAAGCGGGCATGCCGGCTTATCTCTATTTATTCGATCATGGTTATCCCGCAGCGGAAGCGCGGGGGTTTCACGCTTTCCATGGCAGCGAACTGTCCTATGTCTTCGGCCATGTCGGCAAGGACGCGGTGTTGCCGGCGAACTGGCCTTTGCCGGAGGGCCCCGAAGAGAACGCCTTATCGGATGCGATGATGTCCTACTGGACGTCCTTTGCGCGCACCGGCGTCCCCAAGGCTGAGGGGCAGCCCGATTGGCCGACCTTTGCCTCCAACAAGGCCTACATGCATTTCGCGGAGAAGTCCGAAGTCGCGACGGATCTGATGCCCGGCATGTTCGCGCTAAATGAGGAAGTCATGCAGCGCGAGCGGCGTGCCGGCGATCAGCCATGGGTGGGCAGTGTCGGCGTTGCGGCTCCAACGCTTTCGCGCGAAGCGCCGACCCACTGAGCCCCTGGCAGGGGAGGTCGATGTTCCCGGCGTGCGTTCCTCCAAAGGCTTGCCTTCCGCTGCGCCTCGCATGGGAGTCTGCGCCCTGTTCCACCGCAGCCGCCGCAAAGTCGGGATGGAATTCGATCTGCCAGGCAGTTCTAATTTAACCGCATGCAATTACTGCAGTTGCCAATTCCATCCGGAGTTTCTTTTGAGGGCGCGAGTGTCTTTAAATGACATGAAAATGTCCGCTCAAGACCTGTCGTGTCCTGCATTTGTTTCCTTACGATTGCCCATCGTTTTCTGCAGCCGGATTCGGAGAGGCCAGATTCGAACAGGAGAAAACAGATGCGCTACTCCCAAAAAATGCAACCCGCTCGAAAACAGAGTGTCTCGTCCTACCGCTGCGCATTCGTGGCGATTGTCTCCTTCGTACTACTTGCAGCGTGCGGGCTGCTACGCGCGCAGACAGGTGGAACGGGCGCCATCAGCGGCGCAATCGCCGACCCCGCCGGCGCCATGGTTGTGGACGCTCACGTCAAGATTACAAACGTGGCGACAGGCGAAACGCGAATCCTGCAATCCAACGACCACGGACTCTTTGCGGCTTCCCTGCTTACACCGGGGCAATATACCGTCGTAGTCACCAAACCTGGGTTTAAGACAGCCACGTCGACCGACGTGCAGGTGATCGT
>Ga0075030_100001064_pt1 | contig 24632 bp, 19 predicted proteins | sample LitLauG_LLR_2012_FD_71393 | JGI IMG/M metagenome (GOLD analysis project Ga0075030, IMG submission 71393) | Freshwater sediment microbial communities from Pennsylvania, USA - Little Laurel Run_MetaG_LLR_2012 | ecosystem: Environmental > Aquatic > Freshwater > Creek > Sediment | place: USA...
GGCTCGACGGGCTCTACGTTGGTCCCTCAGACCTGTCCCTTGCGCTCGGTGGACGCCAGGGCTTCGACAAGGATGAGCCTCATATGCTGGAGGCCTACGGCGCGGTCGTCGCGGCGTGCAGGAAACATCGTATTACAGCCGGCATACATACGGCAAGTTCTCAATTTGCGACCCGCATGAGCGAGCTTGGATTTCGCCTTATAACGTTGGTCGGGGACTTCAATTTCATTCTGGCGGGCCGCGTCGTTGTGAACGAAACGCGCCAGATTCTGGACAGCAAGACTGATAATCGCAGAGGATCAGATGCCAATTAAAGCTGACGCGATCAAAGACGCCGCGCGCCGCCTCCATGAAGCGGAACGGACGAAAGTTAGAATACCCCAGTTTTCTCGACAATTTCCGGACATGACGATGGCGGATGGCTACGCCATTCAATCAGCATGGCTGGATATTAAGCGGGCCGAGGGCCGTCGCACCATCGGTTATAAGATCGGCCTCACGTCGCGGGCAATGCAGGCCAATTCGCAGATCGATGAGCCCGACTACGGCGCCCTGCTCGATGACATGCTCTTTGCTGATAGCTCGGACATCCCGACAGAGCGCTTCATCAAGCCGCTGATTGAGGTCGAACTCGCTTTCATGCTTGGACGTCCACTCAAAGGGCCAAATGTCAACTTGTTCGATGTTCTCGCCGCCACCGAGTACGTGACGCCCGCGCTCGAACTCATCGACCTGCGAGTCCAGCCTGTCGATCCCGAGACCAAAACGACTGCGAAAGCACTCGACACGATCTCCGACAACGCGGCTTGTGCCGGCCTGGTGATGGGCGGCAGGCCCGTGAAGCCTGATGCGTTGGACCTTCGCTGGGTGGGCTGCCTGCTACACCGGAATGGCGTGATCGAAGAAACGGGACTCGCCGCGGGCGTTCTGAACCACCCCGCGAACGGGATCGCTTGGTTGGCAAACAAGCTCTCCGCATTCGATACGCACCTTGAACCAGGTCAGATCTTGTTGTGCGGTTCGTTTACGCGACCGGTCTTCGCGAGCGCCGGCGATGTGTTTCATGCAGACTATGGCGCACTTGGCGGCATCGGCGTTCGGTTCGTGTGATTGCTCCTCCTGAAAACGAGCATCCGCGAAAGCCATCTTGAGCCGAAGCGGCAAAACCCGCCACTGGTGACCTGTCCACTAGCGCCGCCGATCACGCTCAGGCTCCAACCTCCGCAGTCGTGAACAGTGCGCAGTAGTGATTGTCCGCGGGCCTGCGGAGCGACCGGGCGGTCTCGTCGTGGACTTCAAGCAGCGGCCCAATCAGCAGCGGCCCAATCGCCTCCAACGATGTTTGAATAATGCGGCACACAAAGGACGATTACGTCTTACGTGGTTGCAACGAACCGTTGATTTGCCTTGAGTTCGTGGTTGTCTCGGATAAACCAACAGTGTAAGCTAACTTGCAATCAGTGTGGAGATCTGAGCATGAAGATCGGCCTCATGTCGCTCGGCGACATTATGGACGACCCTATCACCGGCAGCCGGTTTTCCGCCCGCGAGCGCTATCGCTTGTTGATCGAAGCAGCCGAGGTCGGCGACAAACTTGGACTACACGGAATCTATGTCGGCGAGCACCACGGCATCGATTACACTCTCTCGACGCCCCCTGTTCTGCTCGGCGCAATCGCCGAACGCACCACAAAGCTGCGTCTAGGGACGGCGGTGGCGCTGGCGGCCAACCTCGATCCATTCCGCATGGCGGAAGACTATGCCACCGTAGACGTGATTTCGAACGGGCGCCTCGATCTGGTCACCGGACGCGGCAACTTCTTCGTCGGCACTTATTCGCTGTTTGGCCAATCGATTGACGATTCCTCCGCGCGCTTTGCTGAATCGATGGAGGTGCTGTGTAAGTTGTGGCCTGGCGCACCTGTGCATTGGACCGGCGCGTTTCGGCCACCGATTACCGGACAACGGTTGCAACCTACACCGATCCAACTGGAGGCGCTGCCCTTCTGGGTCGGCGGCGGCTCCTCTCCGGACACCGCCAAACTCGCGGGTCGGCTTGGGCTCAACTTGATGCTGCCGAGCGCGTTCGGGCGTCCGGACAAATTCGCGCCGATGGCTGACGTCTATCGCGAAGCCTTCGCCGCAGCCGGTCACAAGCACAATGCAAAGGTGGGTGCGTGTTGGCACGGTTGGGTGGGCGACACGGATGCGGAGGCGCGTGCGCGCTTCGAGCCGCGCTACCGCGCCTATCACGCTTTCAACACGCGGGTCATCCGCAGTGTGAACCCCGATCCGCCGCCCTACCTAGTCGCGCAGTTCGACTACGACTTCCTCACCACGCAAGGCCCCGCGATTGTTGGCGGACCGGAGGCGTTCGCCGAACGATTGAGCAGGGTCGCGACCACCGTTGGCGCCGACGTCAACCTCATCAAAATGGACATGGGCGGTGTGCCGCGTGAGGAGTATGTCGACATGGTGCGGTTGCTCTGCGAGAGCGTAATTCCGCTGGTGCAACCAATCCAAGCCAGCGCGACGCGTGCGCGGGCCTGACGCGCAACGACAACTCGGTGTTATTGGAGTCGGCCCACACGCGCTTCATCATCAATGATGTAGGCGAGTTCCCGCGGCGCGGAAAGAAAGGGCGAATGATCGGAGGCGATCTCCCGCACGCGGCCAATGTCGCCACGCTCACAAAACCAACGCTGCGCCGAGGCCGGTAGTGCGTGATCGTCCGCGCAGACGATATAGGACTTTGGGACCCTGCCATAACGTTCTTGCGACAAGGCCACTGGCTCGCCAATCGGCGTCGCCGCCTGCGGTTTCAGCCGCGCCTTCGCCTTGGCTGCGATTTCGGGAGAACAGCGATTGTAGAATACGTCTTGCGCACGGTCTGGATCGAATTCGACGGCGCCTTCAACCGAACTTGGCCGGATCGTCTGGGAGGCGGAGTTGGGCAGATCTAGGAGCGACAAGCCTCCCATCGATTCGCCATCCTTGAGCGCGACCGCAGAAAGAAAGACGAGCCGCGCCACATGATCACTCGCGTTCTCGGCCGCCTGCGACGCGGGCAGACCACCCATAGAGTGCGCAACGAGCAGCGCTGGCTCGGCGCGACTTTTCAAAACGCCAACGATGCGATCGACGTAGTCGGCCAGACGCACTTGGGCGGGCGGTGTCGGGTCATCGCCAAGTCCAGGCAAATCCAAAGTCTGAACCTCGTATCCATACGACGTCAGAATCGGCGTCAATATTTCCCAGCACCAAGCGCCGTGGGAAGCGCCGTGGACAAGCACAATACGACGCGCGCTCTGCGGCGTTCGCCTCGGTTTCCGACGCAACATCGAAAATAGGGTAGCCACGTCGCTCCACTCCTCCGGCCAACATAACCCAACATAGTTTGTTTTCAACTCTCGATGGCGGGAATCGACGCAATCTAAAGCCAATCCCAGCTTCACCGGCGCCTTCGCGCGCCGTCGGGAAATGGATAGCCTGGAAGGAGTGCGCTCGCCGGCGCGTATGCGCTTGTGCGGCAACCATCATGGTTACTCAGCGAACAACAAGCACAACGCGGCCGGTTTGCCGCCGGGCGCTTGCCGCGTGCATGCCCGCGCGTACGTCGGCAAGGCTGTAGCGATCTCCGATCAGAGGGCGCACGGCGCCTTGTTCATAGAGCGCAAACAAGCGCGTCATGTTGGCGGCCGCCGCATCCGGCTCGCGCAATTCAAACTGACGCCCATCAACGCCGATCAAAGAAGCGCCTTTCACCAGCGCCAAATTGGTCGCGAGCCGTGGAATCTCGCCTTGAGCGAAACCGACAACAAGATGACGGCCTTTCCACGCCAACGATCGAAAGGCTTGTTCGGAAGCGTCGCCGCCCACCGGATCGACGACCACATCGACGCCACGCCCCTCCGTGAGGGTGCGTACTTGGGCGCGCCAGTGAGAGGTGCTGCTGTCAATTACCGCATCCGCACATGCGCGCCTTGCGATTTCGCGCTTGGGCTCGGACGACGCCGCGGCGATAACTCGCGCACCAAGAGCCTTCGCCATCTGCACCGCCGCCAAGCCCACGCCGCCGCCGGCCCCGAGAACCAGCACCGCCTCTCCGGGCGCCAAGCAGCCGCGTTGGACCAGTGCGTAACAGGCGGTGGCGTGGCCGCCACGAAACACGGCGGCATCTTCAAAGCTCATGGCCGCGGGAATAATTGAGGCGTGACGCGCCAGGGCGATCGCAAACTCGGCGAAACCGCCTCCAAATGCAGTAGCGCACACGCGTGCGCCGACAAGATTTTGCGAGACGCCGCCACCTACAGCGTCAATGACGCCTGCGAATTCAGTACCCGGCGTGAATGGCAACGGCGGCATGGCTTGATAGCGTCCGGCGGTGATCAACACGTCGGCGAAGCTGATTCCCGCAGCGTGCACCGCGATACGGACCTCGCCAGCCGCTGGCAAGGGTATTTCGAGGTCTTCGACCAACACCTGTTCGGGACTACCTAAATCCCTGACGATCGCGGCGAGCATCGTGTCGGAAGCCTCAGACGTTGGCGCGGTCGCGCACGAACATGGCGCGCAACTCTGACTTTGCGATTTTGCCGATGCCGGTGCGCGGCATTTCCGCAATTACGCGCAGATGTAGCGGGTGCTTATAGCGTGCGAGATGGCCTTCGCAGGCGGCGCGCAGCGAGTCCAGGGTCACCTCATGGTCTTGGGTTGCAACCACTACGGCAAGCCCAACTTCGCCCCACCTCTCGTCGGCAACGCCAACCACCGCCACCTCAGCAACGGCGGGATGCCGCATCAAGATCCGTTCTACTTCAGCAGGGTACACATTTTCGCCGCCGGATTTGTACATCTCTTTGATTCGATCGACAATATACAAGAAGCCCTCATCGTCGAGGCGTGCGACATCGCCGGTGCGGAACCAACCGTCTACGAAATCTAGTACTTGATCGCGATCGAGATAGCGCTGCACGACGCCTGGTCCTTTGACCCACACCTCCCCTGGTTCGCCCCGCTGCACGTCGTTACCGCTCGCGTCCACGAGCCTGAGTTGGATATTCTGCACCTTTTGGCCGCATGAACCGGCGATCGTCTTGTCCACGCGCTTACTGTCTAGCGATGTGATCGTGGGCCCCGTTTCAGTACCGCCATATTGAATGAGAAAGTTGATGCCCTTCGCGGCGTAGGTTTCGCGCAGGCGATCGGGCAATTGGCTCCCGGCGAACAGCATTGTCCGAAACGTTGAAAAATCCGCGGCTGCGAATCCCGGGCTGTCGGCCATCATCTGATACATGACGGCTGGCTGGCTGAGATGGGTGACCCCGTTCGCAGGGTCGCCGACGAACGCCACAGCAGTGTGGGGTTCGAAGCGCGTTTGCAGCGTCACCGTGCCGCCAAAAAACAAGATGGGATTGCAAAACACGTTGAGCGCACCGGCGTGAAACAGCGGCATGGCATTGAAGATGTGCGCATTGCCGTCGCCGATCGCGCCGAACTGCACTTGATTTAGCGCCTGCCAAATAACGCCGTTGAGCGTGATAATGGCCGCCTTGGGTTTCCCCGTCGAACCTGAGGTGCACAAAATCAGCCAGGGCGCGTCGCCATCAATGTCGCTAAGCGCGGCAGTCGGCGTGGCGCACTCGGCTAGATGCTCGAGCTGGGTAAGCGAAAGTATGCGCGCAACGGATGCGCCGCGCGACGCTTGCTGAGCCATGTCCAACCAAGCGTCATCGGCGATCATAAGATCGGGCTTGAGATCGCTGCAGAGTAATATGAGTTCGGGCAGCGCCAACCGGAAATTGAGCGGCGCCAGGATGGCGCCAGTGCGTGCACACGCGAACTGAAGCTCGAAATGCCGCAGATCGTTGTTCATCAGGGTGACGATGCGAGCCCCAGCCGATAGTCCAAAATCGTCTGCAAGAACCGTGGCGAGGCGCGCAACCTGCCCGTCGAGTTGCTTCCAGGTGCGGGTCTCGCCGGTTTCCATCGTCCGCAGAGCGATTTTCGACGCCTGCGTCCGGGCGTAGTGGTCGACCCAATCGGCCGCGAAGGCTTTTGGCGGCGTCTGGCTCATGCAACCCCTCGCGAGCGCTCGGATTGAGGGCGATAATCTGACAGGGATTGGTTTATTAGGCAAGCAGCGCCGCTTCTCCGTCTGCCGCGGATCGACTATCTTTCTGCAAACCTGACGCCGTTTCGGCGTCACTGTGCGCCGAAGAGCAACTACGTCGATGGGAAGACCCAAGAAGCCGCTAATCAACCGGCGCACAACGCTCGAAGCGGCGCTGCGGATCATTGATGAGGAAGGATTGGAGGCCTTGAGCATCCGCCGCCTCGGCGACGATCTCAACGTTAGCGGATTTTCGCTTTATCACCATTTCAAGGATAAAGACGACATCCTTATCGGCGCTTGCGAGCTCGCACTCGATGGCATTCGCGCGCCGAAGACGCCGCACAAAGATTGGCGCGAGTGGCTCACCGCCACCGGCGTCGCTTATTGGCGGGCGCTTCGCAAGCATCCGAACCTGATACCTATTTTGACGCGGCGCCATCCCCTGCGGATCGGGGTGGACGAGCATAACAAAGCGGCGGGACTATTGGCGATTCAAGGCGTGCCACCGCGCGTGATCATGCCGCTTCTGGAAAGCCTCGAGGCGGTCGCGCTTGGATTCGCTAGTTATCAGTCCGCAGTCGATACTGATCAGCACGACGATTGGAAGCAGCAACACACCTTTCTTGGCCATGTGAGCGATGACCGCGCCTTTTCGACGTCGCGCAGCTTCGAAATCGTATCGCAAGCGGCCGTCGAGGCGGTAATCAGAGAGTATGAGGCCACGGAAGGCCAAATCTCGCCTGCCCGCCCCGCGTCGCTTGAGAAGCCTCTAGCGCCACCTTCGGCGCCCCCCAAGCGGCCGGCGCGACGCAAATCATAAGTTCGCGGCGCTTACTCAGTAGGGCTAAACCGTGGCGCGGCTAATTCTGGCTGCGACGGTCGCCTCGGTGAACTCGGTGCGCTGGGCGAGAAGCGCATCGGCATGGACGTGAACCCATTCACCATTGGGATGCTCGTGTAGGGCTCGACACCATCGAGCTCGACTTCAAAATCAGGTATGCGGCGCAGGATTTCCGTCATCAGAATGCGGATATCGGCGCGCGCGAGGTTTTGTCCGAGGCAAGTGTGCAAACCGGTGCCAAATGCCAAATGCGTCTTGGCCGGACGATCCAGATCAAATCGCTCGGCGTCATGAAACATAGCCTCATCAAGATTGGCAGAATTGACCGCGCAGATCACGCGGTCGCCCGGCGCGAGCGGCACGCCGGCGATCTCAACCGGTGTGGTGACGGTCCGTGCCACCCCGGTGCTTGGGGAGCGGACGCGCAGAATCTCTTCGATCGCGCGCGGGAGCAGCGACGGATCGTCGATAAGCCGCGCGCGATCTGAGGGCGTGCGACTGAGATGCAGCATGAGACTGGAGATGGCTGAAATCGTGGTGTCCCCGCCGCCGAACAGCGTCATCATGACGAGCTCGGTGACCAGATCGGGCGCCAAGCGTTCGCCGTCGACTTCGGCTGCGACGAGCGCGGCGACCAATCCGTCTTGATGATAATCGCGGCGCGCGATGACGTTATTGAGGTCGCTGACAAGCCAACGCATGCTCTTCAGCGATCCAGGTTTTTTTGCCACGGCCTCCAGCACGGCCGCGCCATAGTTCATGGCACGATCGAACGGCAATCCGAGTATATCGACGATCAGCAACAGGGGCATCGGCATGGCGAGATCTGTCACCACGTCGCAGCGGCCTTTCGTGATGACGCCATCCACAACCCACTGCGCAAGTTCCGCGATGCGCGCCGCTCCCTTTTCCACGGCGGCGATGCTGAACCACGGCCGCAGAAGCGCGCGCAGGGCCGTGCCCTCAGGGGGGTCCATTTCGATGATGCCGATGCGCATGCCGTTTGGGGGAATGGCGACGCCGCCCCTCAACACGCCCTCTTCATCGACGAAACGTCCCGCTGACAGTGCGGCGCTGTTTCGCAACGCCGCGCGGACATCAGCGAAGCGCGTGAGCACGTAGAACCCGCCATAGACTTGGCTGTGCATTACTGGGCATGACGCGCGAGCATTCCGATAAATCTCGAGATGATCGCGCGCGAACTCCTCGCTGTGATGATCGAGATGCTCAAAGCGATGAGCCGTTTCGTCAGCCATTGCGTACGATTCCATTCGAGACCAAGGACACCCCTTAGCGGCTAGAAGTCGTAGCCGAGCCGAACGCCATAAGTTCTCGGATCATCCCACACGACTTGTTCGGCGATCGAGGTGGTGAGGTCCGAGCGATAGATGTGCTCGTCGGTCAAGTTGCGTCCCCACACCGAGAGGGTCACGTGATCGCCGGGCAAGTGCCAGGCCACTTGTGCATTCAGCATCGAGTATGCGTTGGTCTTGGCGCGGTTGTTGAAATCCCAGTAGAAGGACGACGACGTGAACAAATTCAGTGACGGCGTGATGCGTCCGCCGTTTGCAAGCGCGATGTCGTACTCAGCGGCGAGCGTGAAGGTCCAATCTGGAGAGCGCACGGCGTGATTGCCCGAGACATCCTCCGATGTGAGCGTGTAGCCCGCTGAGGGACCGCCAGTCGGCTCGTAGACGGATGCATCGGGAAACTTCGTGTATTCGGCATGAAGATACGAAGCGCCGAATTGGAGATGGAGCGGCGGAATCGGGCGCCAACTTATGTCTAGGTCGACCCCCTTCGATTCGCTCTGGGCCGCATTCTCTAACAGCTGCAGCCCCGTGATGGGATCAATCGCTTGCACCTGAAGATTTGAAGTCTGATAGAGATACGCCGACGTGTCGACGGTCAGAGTGGGGCTTACCCGCCACTTTACGCCCACCTCGTAAGCGTTGACCTTTTCCGGATTTACAGGCACAGGCGAGAGGCCGCTCACGTTGTAAGCGCCGCTCTTGAAGCCTTGTGAATAACTCGCGTAAGCGAGCAGCGACTCGTCCGGGTGATACGCAACGACCGCGCGCGGCGTTAGCGAATCCCAGCTGGTGTGAACGTCGTTGATGATCGTGAAGCCGTTCAGCACCGCGGTGAGATTCTTGGTTTCGTGGTTGTAGCGCAACCCCGCCGTCAGTTCGAACGGACCCATCCTGTAGGTGCCGTCCGCGAATGCCGCGTAAGCTTCGTCACCATGATTTGCCGTAATGTGCAAGTTAGTGGACGGCGCGATTAGAACGTCGAGCGGCGCGTAGTGCGCCTCTTGGTTGTAATAGAATCCACCGAGCATCCAGCGCAACGGCCCCGATCCGCTCGATTGAAGCTGAAGCTCCTGTGAAAACACATCGTTCTTTTCGGTGTCCAACAATTCGATCAGCTGGTTCGGCGTGGAATCGTTGTCAAAGGTGACCTTCGTTTCCAGCCGCTGGTTCGACGTGAGCGAGATCAGATCCACATCGTCGAAGTGATATTCGATGCGCGCCGACTGGCCCGCCTGAACGCTCGTCTGCGCCGGGGTGATATTTCCGACATATTGGTACGGACCGGTCGGGTTTGGTGAACTGGGCGTCAGCCCCAGGTAGCCGGCGACTGGCGCATTGGTGACGCCATTGGCATCGTCGGCATAGAGATAGTCGGCGTTCAACGTCACCGACAACCGCGACATCGGTTCGATAAGCAGGCTGCCGCGAACTGTATAGTGCTCGGCATTGCCGATGGTCGTGCCGTTGAACAGATCGTGGACCCATCCATCATGAGAGCCATAGCTAGCGGCCAGTGATGCCGCCAAGCCATTCCCAAGCGGCCCGGTAAGGTAGCCTCGGAAGCCGGTGGCATTGTAGTTGCCGTAGCTCGCTTCCGCATGGCCGCCAAACTCGTCCTGTGGACGTTCCGTGGTGATCAAAATTGCACCGCCGCTCGCATTGCGGCCGAAGAGCGTGCCTTGCGGCCCCTTCAACACTTCAACGCGGGACACGTTAGCAAGATCATAAACGCCGGTCTGCAACAGCGGCATGTAAACGCCGTCGACGTAGGTCGCGACGCTGCTCTGATCTCCGAGGCTGGTGGTGAGCGTGCCCACGCCCCGCACGAACGGCTGAACGAAGCTCGACGTCTCGCTCATCGTGAGACCAGGCGCGACGAATGTCAGATCGCTGGAGCTCGTGATGCCGCGGCTCTCGAGTTGCCTTCCGCTAACGGAGGTGACCGCGATTGGAACGTCCTGCAATCGCTCCTCGCGCCTCTGCGCGGTGACGATGACTTCTTCAGCGGAGCCCGTGCTTGCGTCGGTTGCGCCGGCAGCGGGGCTCGCGCTCGTCTGTTGCGCCGCGGCTGGCGTGGCCACGATCGCCAAGGCCGTAGCTGCGCCAAATGCGCTCGCAAGGAGCAATACGGATTTCGCAGACATCTTTCCCTCCCCCCGGCGCGTTCTTTTTCCAAGAGCTTCGCGCCTAGGCGTCGTTAACTATCACTGTTTTATTATGTGGGCAACAGTGATCGGTAATAGCCCGTCGAGTACTCGCGCTAAGTTTGCATAATGTGCTGTTAACAATCGATATTTTCTCGCGACACTACCGAGTCTGCGCATCTTATCAGTGTTTGTCGTTGATCGGATTGATGCGACCGAGGCAGGCGCCAACAGATGCGCTGCGGTTCTTTTGGATCGACGGAACTGTCACCGGAATGCGGAGCGGCCAATCGCTACTTGGCCTCTGGCGCGCCAACCCGGCGATGTTCGATCACGTTCAATCCGAAGCCGCGCAGTGCGATGAGTGTTTGCGGGGAATTGGTAATCAACATCATGTCGTGAACCCCAAGCTCGGCAAGCACTTGAGCGCCAGCGCCATAGTCCCGCAACGCCTGTAGTTCTCCGCCCGCGCGTTCGCCTCCCGCCTTACTCCGTACGAATAGACTTAAGAGGTTCGGCATTTGCTGGGTCAGTAAGACAACAACCCCGGCGCCCGCCGTGCCGATCTCGTCCATCGCGCGCTGCAACAGATCCGTTCTGGCGCTCTTCGCGCCCAGCACGTCCGAGAAAAAGTCCAGTACGTGCATGCGAACGAGTGTGGGGCGCGTGGGATCTATTTGTCCCTTCACAAGGGCCAGCACCTCGGTGTTGATGGCCTTGTTGTGAAAGGTAACCGCGCGCCATTCGCCGCCGTATCGACTTTGAAAACTCGCCTCCGCCACCTTTTCTACGTTGTGATCCCGCTTCAGGCGGAAGGAGATGAGATCACGAATGGTCCCAATCTTAAGCCCGTGCTGGCGCGCGAACGGCACAATGTCAGCCATCCGCGCCATCGTGCCGTCGTCCTTCATGATTTCGCAAATCACGCCGGATGCGTTAAGACCGGCGAGCCGTGAAATGTCGACAGCGGCCTCCGTGTGTCCCGCCCGCACAAGCACTCCCCCGTCGCGCGCCACCAGTGGAAAAATATGTCCCGGTGTGACGATGGCTTCCTGCCCGTGCGCAGCGTCAATCGCCGTGGCCACGGTGCGCGCCCGATCGACCGCGGAAATGCCGGTCGAAACACCGTGCTTCGCTTCGATCGACACGGTGAACGCCGTCTCGTGTAATGATCGATTATCTTGCGTCATGAGCGGAAGGCCAAGCTGCTCGACACGCTGTTTGGCGAGCGCAAGGCAAACTAAACCGCGCCCGTGCTTAGCCATGAAGTTGATCGCATCAGGCGTCGCCATCTGCGCGGGGATAACCAGATCGCCTTCGTTCTCACGGCTCTCGTCGTCCACTAGGATGAACATCCGGCCATTACGCGCTTCGTCTACGATCTCTTCGATGGAAGAAAGGCCGAGATCAGCCGGACAGGCTTCAAGCGCTATCGGCGCGCGATCTCGCGGATCGCCGCCAGTTTTACCTCCACCATTCGAAAGGCTGTCAGACATTACAAAGGCCGCGGCGTGAAACTCACTGGCAGCGTCTTTAACGCACGCGCTTCGCTCGAGGTGTAGTCCGGAACGAAGTTGTCAGCGATGGTGTAGTCCCCGATGCGGTTGAGAACCGTCTTGAGACAAACCTCGATCATCACGCGCGCGTAATGACGGCCGATGCAGACGTGCGCACCGCTCCCGAACGACATGTGATCGCGCGCATCGCGCGAAATCATGCAGCGGTCGGGGTCGGGAAATTTATCGGGATCGCGATTTGCCGCGCCGTTGAGCGCCAACACGAAATCGCCCTTCCTCACGGTACCACCATCGAGTTGGGTCTCCTCCACGACGGTTCGTCGAAGCGCTTGGATCGGTGTCGTAAAGCGCAAGAACTCTTCGATTGCCACGCCCCATGGAACTTCGCCCGACAAAAGCCGCTGCTTGTCCTCGGGATGTTTGCCGAGATGGTAGAGCGAGCCGCTCATCGCCGAACTGGTCGAGTCCAGCGCACCGAAAAGAGTCAGGATCAGAACCTGGTATCCCTCGAAATCCGTGAGCCTGCGCCCATCGAACTCCTCGTCAACGAGACACTGGAGCAGGTCATTGCGCGCCGGCTGCGTGCGGCGCTCGGCCATCAGGCTGGTTAGATACGTCTCGATTTGGCCATAGCGCCTCACCCAACCGTCGAAATCTATGAGACGGTTGTGCACCATCCATAATAGTTTTTCCGACAGCATGGGCCTGTCTTTGTCGGGGACGCCGATGACTGGAAGCGTGGTCATCGCCAGGAACGGCCGCGTCAGTTCATTCACGAAATCCGCCGAGCCACGTGGTGCGAACGCATCGATCAACCTGTCGGCGATGCCCTGTATCCGGAGGCGATCGGACTCGGCAGCCTCTTGTGTAAAGAAGCGATTGAGCACGCGCCGCCAGCGTGTGTGCACTGGCGGATCAAGATCGACTGGGAAGAACTTCACCACTTGCGGCGGCAGCCCGGCGCCTTCGGCGGAGCTGAAGGTCTGATATTCCGAGAAGACGCGCTTTACGCCGTCGTACGTGGTGGGAAAATAGAAGCCGCCGAGCTGTTCGGAATGCCCGAGCGGACATCTCCTGCGGACGTCCGCGAACAGTCGATACGGATCCTGTGCGAACTCCGGATCGTGATGGCTGTAGTTGGTCTCGGTGACGTCTGACCCGGTCATCGTTGAGTTTTCTCCGATCGACTGATCTACCTCTGACTTCGTGGCGTGAGCACCGTCAGCCCATCCATCTCCGGCGTCAACGTGATCTGACATCCAAGTCGACTGCGCTGGTCCGGCGCGTTTGCGCACTCAAGCATCGCCAGTTCGTGAGCCGACGCCGATCCCGTCAGGCGCTGCCACTCGGCGGGAACGTAGATGTGACAGGTCGCGCACGCGCACGCGCCGCCGCACTCTGCCTCGATCGCGTTGATTCCATTCTGAACGGCGGCGTCTTTCAGAGTGAGCCCAGGTTTCGCGTCAACTTCATGCCGCGTGCCATTGTGTTCAACGTAGATGACTTTGACCATCGTTCACGTTTCTTGCTTGCGCGAGCCGGCGCCGACCTTGCCAACACCGGCTGCGGGGCAACTAATCGAGATGCACATTCAGTGTGAGCCCATACGTGCGCGGCGGCGCAAGGTATTGGATATCGCCGAGAGCCTGCTCAGTGCGGTTTGCGTAGTAATCCTGGTCGAGCAGATTCTTGACCCAAAGCTGCAGGCCCCAATGCCCGCTTGGCGCCGTCCAACCCAACGTGGTGTTGACCACGGTGTAGGCCGGGATCTGCAGACGATTGTCCGGAGATACATACGAACTTGCGTGGTACGAAGCGGCGCCGACGAAGCGAACATCGCCGAAGCTGGTGGGGATAAGATAGTCTACCGAAAGATTGGCGTTCGCATCAGGCGCATTCACCAGCTCATTGCCGCTAGCCGACTTGACTGCCGTCGGGCCGCCAAACGATGCCGGTAGGTAAAGCGCGTTCGGAAAGTTCGTGTATTCGCTATGCAGGAGGCCAAGACCCGCAGATATGGTCAATCGACTGCTCAGCCGCCAATCGAGATCGGCGTCAAAACCGTATAGTGTCGCCGCGGCCGCGTTCTGCGTAAACACGGCGCCGCCCGCGGTGATGTTGAAGATCTGGATGTCCTTATAGTCGTAATAGAAGACGGCCATGTTCAGCCGTACGGTGCGATCAAAAAACTCGTTTTTTAGTCCTATCTCATAAGCGTCCAAGACTTCGGGACGATATCCGGGCGTGCCCGGATTGAGCATGTTGAAACCGCCGCTCTTGATGCCGCGATTGTAGGAAATGTAGCCAAGTGTGTTCGGCGCAAACCGGTGATCGAGCGCCAGCCGCCACGTCAGCTTGTCGAAGTTCTGTGACTGGGCGATGCCCGGAGTTCCATAGGGAAGCACGACTGTGCCGTCCGCGACGGCCTGCGCATCAGTCGACTGGTGCTCAGAGGTGTACCGTAAGCCAACCGTCAGGTTGGTGTCGGGCAGGACCGGGGCAGTGATTTGACCGTATCCCGACCGCGATTCCGTGTGTTGCTTGCCAAAGACGTCTTGCTCGGTCGCTGGCGCGGCCGCCAGGCCCTCAATGGTCAGCGGGTCGTAAGCAAAATTGGCGTTGAAGTAATAGGCGCCGAGTAGCCAAGTTAGGGTCGATCCCCGCGGTGAGAGGAGTTGAAATTCCTGCGAATAGTCCCGCGCGAATTGATTGATGATGGCATTGACGAACGGCGTCGGCGTTGCGTCTTGATCAAGATGGAAATCGCCGACGACATGGCGATAGGCGCTGATGCTTACAAAGCGGGCGAATCCTAGGTCTTGATCCCAGCGGAGCGATGTGCCGTAGGTTTCGTTGTTGCCGACGTTTGCCCAATTGGTGTCGGTCCTACGCCTTCCCGGATAGGTGGTGACGCCGTCGACCCCGGTCGCGCCCTGAGCCAGTTGATAATCGGTACCGGTCGAATTGAGCCGGCTGTAGTCAAGACTGAGGCGGAACTCCGTATTTTCGCCGGGTGTCCAGAGAATCTTGGATCGCGCCGCCAATTCATCGCGCAGCATAATATCGGTGTTGCGGAAGATGTCGCGGCCGTATCCGTCGTGGTTGGCGTTGTAGACGACGGCAAGATCCGCTGCGAGATTGGGCGCGAGGCCGGTCGTGCCGTACAGTGAGGCGACAGTGGTATTGTAATTTCCATAGCCGGCCGAGCCGATGAATTCGGCCTGCTGTTGCGGATCGCGCGTGACAATTTGAATGACGCCGCCGGTGGCGTTGCGTCCAAACAGCGTGCCTTGGGGACCCTTCAGCACTTCAATTCGCTGAATGTTGTTGTAGCTGAAAATGTCGCCGGTTGGCGAAGGCATGTATACGCCGTCGACATAGGTCGCAACCGAAGGCTCGTCATTCGGATTAGATTGGTTGGAGCCAACGCCGCGCAGGAACGGTGTAACCGAGACGCCATTTTCGGGGAGATCCAGATTGGGCACCGACATCGCCAGCGAGCGCGTGTCGGTCATGCCGCGAGCCTGAAGCTGGTCAGCGCTGGCGGCGGAAACAGCGATTGGAACTTGCTGGAGAGATTCAGACTGACGCTGCGCCGTTACGGTGATCTCTTCGAGACTGTCGTCGCTTGTGGACGCCGCTGGCGTCGTGGGCGTGGTCGGCGCCGTTTGCGCCACGGCAGGCGTCGCGAGGCAGAAACTCGTCGCGCCGAGAAGCATCATCCCCTTGAAACCCATGGCACTTTCCCTCCCTATATTCTTGGTTTTGGCGTTGCCCTTGGGGCAGGCCGGACGTCTTCCCCGACGTCTTCGTCTGGGACGATTAACATACATCGTTAGGCTTGTGAACCGCTATTCTGGCGACGGCCCGAAGTGCTCAAAAGACGCCATTTATTCCGCTTCGCAGCTTAATTTTAGTGAGCGATCGGGATTTTTGGGTATGTTATCGGCCTGAGCTCAAAGGCGTCTTGCGGCTAGAACAATACGCCGTTAGTTTCTTGTGAAACTGGGCCCCCGCACGCCGGGAGCTTTGGGAGGTTCCTAATGGAAGCCCGCAGGCTCGACCGGATCAAACGGGGCCGCTTCTTCATTGGCGGCAAGTGGATCTCTCCCACCGGGCGACGAATGTTCGACGTTATTACGCCATCCGACGAGACCGTGTTCGCGTCCGTCCCCTGCGCGACGGAGCAGGATATCGCCGAGGCGGTGGCCGCGGCTCGCCAAGCCTTCGACCACGGCCCCTGGCCGCGGCTTTCGCACGCAGAGCGCGCCACCTACCTTCGCAAAATTGCAGACAAGATCGAAGCCGACAAAGAATTGTTCGGGTCGATCTGGACCCACGAGGTGGGCGGCCTCGCCGCCCATGGCGTATTCATGGGCCTTGTGGGTGCAACGCTGTTTCGCGACTATGCCACTCTCGCGTCCTCGTTTGAGTTCGTGGAGCGTCATACGCCAACCGCGGGCGGCGCGGTTGGACTTCTAATTCACGAGCCCGTGGGCGTAGTCGGCGCGATCATTCCGTGGAACGCACCGCTGATGATGCTGGCGTCGAAGATCGCCCCTGCGCTGCTCGCAGGCTGCACTGTGGTTGCGAAAATGTCCCCCGAAGCGCCGCTCGCAGCGGCCCTGTTGGGCGAAATTTTCGATGAAGTCGGACTGCCGCCAGGTGTGGTAAATTTGCTAATGGCGGATCGTACGGAATCTGAATCGCTTGTGCGCAATCCTGACATCGATAAAATCAGCTTCACCGGATCAACCGCTGTCGGTCAGCGCGTCGCTTCGATTTGCGGCGCGCGGATGGCGCGCGCGACACTGGAACTCGGGGGCAAGTCCGCCGCAGTCGTGCTTGACGACGCTCCGCTTGAGACCGTCGTTGAAGCAATCGTGCCGCAGCTAAGCCAGCTTTCGATGCAATTTTGTTCGGCGCTGAGTCGCGTGGTGATCCCGCAACACCGACACGACGAACTTGTCGACGGCCTCGCCTCTGCAATGAAAAAAATCAGGGTCGGCGATCCTTTCGACCCTGAGACGCAAATGGGTCCTTTGGCGATGCGCCGCCAGCTCGAGCGCGTTGAGAACTACATCGCGAGCGGCAAAGACCAAGGGCTGACGCTCGCCACCGGCGGCGCACGCCCGCCTGGATTGAATCGCGGCTACTACATCCAGCCGACTCTGTTCGCGAATGTGCCCAACGAAGCGCGAGTCTCGCGCGAAGAAATCTTCGGCCCGGTCATCTGCGTCATCCCAGCGCGCGATGAAGACGACGCCATCTCCATCGCCAACGCGACTGACTTTGGTCTGAACAATTCAGTGTTCACCGCCGACGTCAACCGCGCGTTGAAAGTCTCGCGCCAATTGCGATCCGGTACCGTTGGCCACAACGCTTTCCGCAGCGATTTCGGTATTGCCTTCGGCGGCTATAAACGCTCTGGCATTGGTCGCGAAGGCGGACGCGCCGGGTTGCTTCCATACCTTGAGAGTAAAACGGTCATTCTCAATGAAGAACCTTAGTCTTTAAGCTGAGCCCCGAGGGCTCGCGAGTGCTAACTCGGGACGCCGAGGGCTTGAGCGTCTCGCTTCGCGACCTCACCACACCATCGCGGCGGTCGCTTAGTCCGCCGTCGCCGCGAGCGTTTTGACATCGCGTCCGTTCGCTTTTCGCGTGGCGCGTCTGTTTGCGGCGAAGTCAAGTACTTGCTGCGTCATGGTTTCGAGCGCGGCCTCAGTCTGGGCCGATCGGCAGCGTCCATCCTGATCGAATACCGGCTCCGCCGAATTAAGCAGCACTCCTAGCGGCGTCGGCCAGCCGCGCAGCGCATGCACGATCGCACGCAGCGCCGCTAACGTTGCAGCAGCGGCCTGCCACCCTCCCGCGGAAACGATGCAGCCAACGGCGCGCCCTTCGAAATATGGCTGCTCGTCGCCCACCATTTCCTCGGTGTAGTCGAGCACGTTCTTTAGCGAGCCAGAAATGCTGCCGTGATAGCCCGGCGACGCGATGATGACGCCGTCGGCTTGACGCAGCGCGCAAATCAACCGGCGCATGGGGCCGTCCGGCAACGGTTGTCCCGGCTCAAACAATGGCGCCCGCAGATCTTCACCGCTGAACACCGCGGTGCGTGCGCCCCCGGCGGCCGCCCTCTCGATGCAGAAACGAAGCGCACGTTCGCTCGATGAGTTCTCGCGAAGCGTGCCGCCAATTCCAACGATGAACATGTTTTTCATGACCAGAAACTCAACTAAATGCCGAAGCCCCGCTTCTTCAACCACGCAGAAATGAACTCGGCGGCCTCACCCAGCTGCGAGCGGCCATCAGGTCCGGAGAAATAATGGTTGGCGCCCTCGATTTGATGTTTCTGTTTGTCCGTCGCAGCCAGCGCGTCGAACATAGCGTTGGTATGCGCAGGCGGACATGCGTCGTCGGCGCTGGCCGTTAGGACTAAGCTTGGAACAGTGATGCGAGGACCCGCGTCGACAGAATCGAACTGCGCATCGTCGAAACTCCACTGCGAAAGCCAGCTGCGAAGCGACGTGTAGCGTCCGAGCCCCGCCGCGCTGTTGTTCACGACGCGCGGATCGCCAAGATAGGTCCAGTTCGCCCGGCGCCCGTTCGGATCGACTGTTGGATCCACCCAACGCGGATCCGCCATCGTACCATGCACAACGAAACAGAACTCGTCATGCGGACGCCCCTCAACTTTCAGTGTCGCCAGCTTTTCCTTCGCCCACGCCGATATGCGGCGGTTGCGTTTAAATTGCGCGTCGCGATAGGTCGCGAGAAACTCCTTTGTATACGGTGGCTGCGCCGGATTGGCGGCATCGTAGAGATCGAGTGCGCGATCTCTATCTTCCGGATTGAGCTCATCCTTGATCGATGCGTCGAGTTGGCCCGTCAGCAGATGGTGCCGGCTCCTATGCGATGCGACCAAAACAAGCGCGTCGCCCGGCAACAATTTCGCCCCAGCCAACGGCGTCGCCTCACCCGAAGCCGTCGCCTCGATCACCGGCTTTTGCGCTTCCGCCTGGAATCCAGCCATCAGCGAGCCGCCGCCGCTCCAACCAATCAGCACGACGTTTTTGTACCGCAGCCGTTCTCGCGCATCTCGCACACACGCGGCGAGGTCGAGCACGACGTTTTCCATCTCCAACGCGGCGTCGCCGTTGGAATAGCGCGACGCGCACGCAATGACATGGTGGCCAGCCCGCGCGAGTTGCGGAAAAATCGGCAGATAAGCCGGCGCGCCGATCGGGTGCATGGCAATGAGCACCGTATTCGACGGCGCCTCGCCGCGCATCAACTGCGCCTGCAGCACAACGGCATCGTCGATTGAGCCGTATACATCTTTACGGACGCGCTCCTCGCGATGCACGATGAGATACGGCTTTCGACTGTAACGGACCGCTTCAGACATCGACTACTCCTCGCCGTCTAAGCGCTGCGGGTGCCGTGGAATATTTCGCGCAGCGCCTGCTTCGCCACTTTGCCGGTGACATTGCGCGGCAGCTCTTCCACCACGACCAGATGTTTTGGGTGCTTAAAATGAGCCAACTTCGCCTCGCAGTGGGTCCGTAAAGATTCAAGGGTAAGGTCTTGTCCCTCGCGTACCACAGCGACCGCGAGACCGACTTCGCCCCACTGCTCGTCGCTTACGCCGATCACTGACACTTCGGCGATGGCGGGGTGCGTGGCTAGCATGAGTTCGACTTCCGCCGGATAAACGTTCTCGCCGCCGGATTTGTACATGTCCTTCACGCGGTCAACGATGTACAAAAATCCTTCTTCGTCTTCCCAAGCCACATCGCCGGTGTGAAACCAGCCGCCAGGAAAATCGATCTCCGGATCACGGCCATAGTAACGTTTGATGACCGCCGGCCCCCTTACCCAAACTTCGCCCGGCTCGCCCTGCGGTACGTCGTTTCCGGCTTCATCGACCAATCGTATCTGCACGTGCAGCGCCCGCTGTCCGCATGAGCCAGCGCTCAGCTTGTCCACGCGTGCGCCATTCAATGACGTGATCGTGGGCCCGGTTTCCGTTCCGCCATACTGCGACATGAAGTGCGCGCCCTTCGACGCGTACGTCTGTCGCAGAGCCTCGGGGAGTCGTCCGCCCGCTACTAACAAATTGCGCAAATATCGAAAATCCGCCCCTGCGAACGCAGGACTCTCCGACATCATCTTGTACATCACAGGCACGAGCCCGAGATGGGTGACTTTGTTGGCGGGATCGCCCACGAATTGCACAACGACATCGGGATTGAAGCGCGGCGCCACTGTCACTTGACCGCCAAAGTAAAGGACTGGGTTGGCCTGGCTGTTGAGGCCGCCGGAATGAAACAGCGGCAACGGCAGGAACACGTGGCTGCCAGACTCGGCGTTGCCGCAGAACTGCAACTGGTTCAACGCTTGCCATCCAAGCGCGCCGGCGGTGATTACCGCGGCTTTCGGCTTGCCGGTGGTGCCGGAAGTGAACAGGATGAGCAGCGGCGCGTCCGGATCAATCTCCTCAGGCTCGGCGAAGGCGGGCGCGCGATCGATCATCGCATCGAGTTCGCTGCCGCGCCCCCAGGTGAGGGTTCGCGGTGGCCGGGACAACAACCCCGACGCGTGGCGCGCGTTGGCGCCCCATGCCTCATCGGTCACCATCAACGCCGGCTGCAGGTCCTCGCAAAGACCCGCCAGTTCGGTTGGCGTGAGCCGAAAATTGAGCGGCGCCCAAATGAGCCCGGCGCGAAGACAGGCGAATTGAAATTCGAAATGGCGGAGGTCGCCGTTCGAGAGATTGACGATGCGATCACCGCGCTGCACGCCAAGTTCGTTGCGCAACACGTGCGCGAGCCGACCGACGCGTTTATCCAGTTCCGCCCAGGTGCGGGTCTCACCGGATTCGTGGTTGCGCAGCGCAATCGCCCGCGGCGTGGTGCTGCCGTAATGGGCGACCCAATCGGCCGTCGGGTCCTTCCTGCGGTCAGTAGCCAATGGATCCCTCCTCAGAGACCGCGCCAAAAAAGCGACGGGCGTCGCCATCACGACACCTCATCCCGCAATCCTAACAGTGGTTGTTTTTTCTGGCAACCGGCGCCTCTTCCGGTTGCCCGCGTTCTCGAATATCATTAGGTATTAAACCAATCGATCTCGCGATCCAGGGCGCCTTGCGTCAAACAGGAGGCATCATGGGCCGGCCGAAGCAGGCGCTCATTTCCCGACGCAAGACCCTCGAAGTGGCGTTGCGCATTATCGACGAAGAAGGGCTAGACGCCTTGAGCATTCGCCGGCTCGGCGACGAGCTGAATGTGCGCGGTATATCTCTTTATCACCACTTCAAGAGCAAAGAGCACATTCTGGTTGGCGTATGCGAATTGGCGCTCTCCGACATTCGTACGCCAAATACAACCGACACGGACTGGCGCGAGTGGTTTATTGACAACGCGATCAGATATTGGCGTGCCTTGCTTAAGCACCCCAACCTGATCCCTGTCCTGATGCGCCGCCATCCATTGCGGATCGGCTTGGCGGAGCACAACGCGACTGCCGGGCTGCTCGCGGTGCAAGGCGTGCCGCCCGGCGCAATCATGCCGTTGCTGGAGGGCTTGGAAGCACTCCCGCTGGGTTGCGCCATCTTTGAATCTGCCGTCGCGGCCGACCAAGGCACCGATAATTGGAAGACTCAGTATCCGTTCTTGTTTCATGTCAGCCAGAACCGCGACGTGAGCCGCGCCCGCGTTTTCGAAGTCATGGCGCGCGCCGCGGTCGAGGCCATCTTAGCGGAGCATGAAGCCACAACGGGAAGAACGGCGGCGCCAGCCAAGACCAAGAAAGACGCGAAGAGGCGCGAATGAGTTCTATTCGTCGCTGTTGTCCTCGCGTGGCGCGGGTTTCGCGGCGTCTGCGGCGTAACTGGAGCGATCGCCTTTAATAAAGGCCATTCGGCCTGCTGAGGCCTCGCCCATAATGTTGAGTTCGTAGGTGTAGCTCATTTCGGCGCGATAGAGAGCTTCCAACTCGTACGCCTTGGTGGTGTTGTTGAGCGAGCGCTTTAGACGGCGAACGGCGGCCGAGCTTTTCTTCGCGATCCGTGAGGCGATCGCCCGGGCGGACGCTGCCACTTCCTGGTGCGTCGCCACGAGATCGTAGACCGAGCCCAACCTGTGCAATTCCTCGGCAAGCACCGGTTCCGCCATCATCATTGCAGCGCGCACACGCTTTTCAGGCATGAGCTTCAGCGCTTGCACGGCGCCGGCCGTGGCGCCGTTGTCGACCTCGGCCAAGACGAAACGTGTGCCGCGCGAGGCGACAACGACGTCCGCGGCGCCGGCCGCTAGCACCCCAATGCCGACACAGTAATTGTGAACCCCGCACACCACTGGCGTCGCGCACATCAGGATCGCAAGGCTCAACCGCATTGAGCCGGCGGACTGACCGAGGATTCCGTCGAACCCCGAGAGCGACTCAACTTCTTTGACATCGCCGCCGCCACAGAAGCCCTTCCCATCGCTGCGCAACACCACAACGCGCACTTCGCTGCGCATGGCGACGCCTTCAATGCACGCCGATAGCGCCTGAAGGAAACCGATCCCAAAGGCGTTGACCGGCGGGTGGTCGATGACAAGTTCGAGAACGCCGTCAGGATGCACTGTCTGCGAAAACAACGGGGGTACTTTCATCTGCCGCTAAGGTACAAACCTAACTCTGTTTCATAATTTTCACAACCATTCGCCTAGGAGCTTGGCGCGCGCCTCCCAGGTCGCTTGACTTATGGTCCTTTCCGGTTACCATACATTGTCTGTTTATCCGGAGGCAGGGCGTGAAACTCGGACTCCTCTCTTTGGGCGATATTGTCGACGACCCGATCACCGGCGCGAAGTTCTCTGCGCCGGAGCGCTACGCCATGACCATCGAGGCGTGCGAGGCCGCGGACCGGACCGGCTTCCACAGCATCAGCATCGGCGAGCATCACGGCATAGGCTACACCTTCTCCGCCCCACCGGTGCTGCTCGCGGCAATCGCGGCGCGGACCAAGCGCCTGCGTCTCACTCCAGGCGTGGCGCTCGCCGCCAACCTCGATCCACTACGAATCGCCGAGGACTACGCAACGGTTGACGTGATTTCCAACGGCCGCGTTGACATCGCCACCGGGCGCGGCACGTTTTTCACCAAGACTTATGAGCTGATGGGACAACCAATTGAACAATCCGCCGATCGCTTTGCGGAAGCAATGGAACTCCTGTGCGAACTCTGGTGCGGTAAGCCCCTTCATTGGCACGGTTCGTATCGGCCACCGATTCGTGGCGAACAATTACAACCGACGCCCGTCCAGAAGGATAGTTTGCCGTTCTGGATCGGCGGTGGCAGCTCACCAGAAACCGCACAATTGGCAGGGCGTCTTGGCGTTAAGCTGATGCTGCCAAGCGCGTTTGGGAAGCCCTCCAATTTTGTGCGTGTCGCCGACATGTATCGCGACGCCTTTTCTAAAGCCGGACACAGGCGCCAACCAGAAGTGGGCGCGTGTTGGCACGGTTGGGTCGGTGCGACCACTGCCGAGGCGCACAGAAGGTTCGAGCCGCGCTATCGCGCCTATCACGCGTTCAATCAAAAAATGCTGCATCAGGTCAATCCCGACCCACCGGCGTTTGCCAAGGGCGCGTTCGACTACGAAATGCTGACGACCGAGGGCCCCGCCATCGTCGGCAGTCCAGCCCAATTCGTGGATCGTTTGGCAGGCCTCCATAGTATCCTCGGCGCCGACGTGAACATCATAAAAATGGATATGGGCGGCGTGCCGCGCTCGGAATACGTCGACATGGTCGAATTGGCAGGCGCGGAAGTGGTGCCTGCACTCGCGCAGATCCACTAATTCTCACGACCAAACGATGATGTATTGTTTGCGCATCGGCGCGCCTGCGACGGCGCGATATGCCCGCAAATGCGATTTACATTGATACCATACATCGTATGCTTATTCCGTGATTGGCCGGTCCGTCCCCATATGAGCGCCCGTGAGCTCGTCGGTGCGCTGCAAGGCGTGCGCGTCTTGGAGATCGGGCATTATGTAGCGGCGCCGTTTGCAACGCGCGTGCTCGCGGACTTGGGCGCCGACGTCATCAAGGTCGAGCCGCCAGGCGGCGATCCGGTTCGCCAATGGGGCGAGCAGATCAATGGCAAATCCTTGTGGTGGTCCGTTCACGGCCGCAACAAGCGCAGCATCACGATCAATTTGAAAACTAGACGAGGACGCGAAATCGCGTGCGAGCTCGCTGCACATTGCGACGTGCTGATTGAAAATTTCCGACCCGGTCAGATCGGTCGAATGGGGCTGAGCCCAGAGATGTTGCGACGGAAACGAGCCGATCTTATCATTGCGCATATTTCCGGTTACGGACAAACAGGTCCTTACCGCGATCGCGCCTCTTTCGGCGCCATCGGCGAAGCAATTGGCGGTTTGCGTCATCTAACCAATCATCGCCCTGGGGCGAGCAACCTACCGCCGGTGCGCGCCGGGGTCAGCGTTGGCGATTCAATTTCGGGTTTGTACGCCGTGATCGGCGTGCTGGCCGCACTCTGGAAACGCGATGGGCGCATCGGCGACCACGAGCCGCACACGATTGACGTGGCGCTGACTGAAAGCATTCTCAGCCTGATGGAAGGCATGTTGCCCGAGTATGGCGCGCTCGGGAAAATCAAGCAACCGACTGGCGGCGGCATCGC
>Ga0075030_100001065_pt1 | contig 24628 bp, 24 predicted proteins | sample LitLauG_LLR_2012_FD_71393 | JGI IMG/M metagenome (GOLD analysis project Ga0075030, IMG submission 71393) | Freshwater sediment microbial communities from Pennsylvania, USA - Little Laurel Run_MetaG_LLR_2012 | ecosystem: Environmental > Aquatic > Freshwater > Creek > Sediment | place: USA...
GTTCGAGGAAGAAGCCGAAGCGCTTGCGGCGCAGGCGAACCGCGACCGAATTGGGATCGCGGCTATCGGACATCTCATTCAGCATGCCTGTGCTCCGATGAATGCGACACGTTTCGTCCCGAGGCCATCGCCGACCGGGGAATTGTACCCGGCACATCCTGCGTCCCCGGGCTGCCAAGGTCGATCCGCAACGCTCATCGCGCCACGGCCTCGCGGCCGCAAGACCGCCGGGCGCAAGGTGCTCCATCGAATGCCCCGTGACCGTGCGGTCGCCGCACGGAGCGCGGTCGCTGGCACGCGCGGTCGCGTTTGCCTGCGGACCGCTGAGTACAATGCACGGGTTTTGTGCGCCGCATGCGCGCACAAAAATGGAGCGAGGCAGGCGCGGCAATAGGAATCCATCAGGAGCGATGCCGCGCGCGCCATGCGAGGCCATCGCGATAGGGTCGGATCATGTCGAAGGCGTATCCCATCCCCCGTCCCGGCCGCGGTCAGGGCGGCGATCGGCGACTCGGCGCGCTGACGTCGGCCGTGGCCTGGATGATGATCATCGTCATGACCGTCGCCAACCTGGATTTCTCCAGCGCGTCGGCCACACCGGGCGAAGCCAACCCGGTGACGCGCGCCGTCTGGTTCGTGATCCTCGGGGTATCGGCCGTCCTGGTGGCGATGCGGGTGTCCCTCGTGGCGCGGCTGGTCAAGTACATCAATGTCTTCTACCTGCTGTTCTTCGCGCTCGCCGCCGCGAGCGTGCTCTGGTCCATCGATCCGGACCAGACCCTCGCCCGCCTGCTGCGCCTGCCCTTCATGTGGTGCGCCTTCCTGGCGATCGCACTGGTCGGCTGGAATCGCAACCGGTTCCAGGAGGTGCTCAGGCCGGTCATGACGTTCCTGATCCTCGGGTCGCTGCTGCTGGGGGTCGTCCGACCCGACATCGCCATCCACTCCGATCCCGACCCGCTGCTGTTCGGGTCGTGGCGCGGCCTGTTCTTCAGCAAGAACGATCTGGGTCCTGCCGCGTCCGTCTGCTTCATCCTGTGGCTGCATGCGCTGGTGTCGCGCCAGGCCGGTCGCTTCAAGGCGCTGGCGGCTCTTGCCGCGGCCGCCGCCTGCCTGATCCTGTCGCAAAGCTCGACCTCGCTCCTGGCCACCGTGATCACGTCCCTGGCGCTGGTCCTGCTCATGCGTACGCCCGGATCGCGCCGCCACCAGGTATCGATGTTCGCGACCGGACTGCTGGTCCTCGTCCTGCTGATCTCGATCGCCATGCTCAAGGTGGTGCCCGGGCTGGAGATCATCCTCGCGCCGGTCCCGCTCATCACCGGCAAGGACCTGACCTTCACCGGACGCTCCGAGATCTGGGATGTGGTGCTCGATCACATCCAGCGGCGGCCGATCCTCGGGTCCGGATATTCGGCGTACTGGCTGCTGCGGGTTCCGACCCCGCAGGACGAATCGTACGAGGTGCTGGCGCGCATCCGGTTCTATCCGGGCTCGTGCCACAACGGATACCTGCAGGTGCTGAACGACCTGGGTTACGTCGGACTGGCCTGCCTCATCGGCTATATCGGCGTGTACCTGCGCCAGGCCTTGCGCCTGTTCGCGCTCGATCGCGAGCAGGGCGCGCTCTTCCTGGCCTTCCTGACGCAGCAGGCGATCAACAATCTGGCCGAGCCGCTCTGGATGAACGTGCTGCTGGTCGACTTCGTCTGGATGTCCCTGGCGACATTCTGCATGGCCCGCGCCCTGATGGAACCCGGCTACGGCCTGCAAGCGCCGCACAGCGGGCCGCGCCCCGCTGCGCGACCGGCGTCGCGCCTCGCGACCGCCGGACCGCGGCCGCCGGGCTTGCGCCGTCTCGTGCGCGGGGTGCGGCGCGACCCCGGCTGATCGACGTTCCGCCGCCGGCGCGCCGGCACAGGGTGTTCGGCCGGGCGACGCATCGAGCGGCGCCGGTCCTGATCAGGCTCGGTTCAGCTTTCTTGCCGAGAATCGGCCTGCGCGATGCGGGCCATGCGTCGTCGCTGCCGGGCGCGAACCGCTTGCGCCGCCGCCGGATCCGACCGCAACGGGCCCGGTGCAGCCGTTCCCGGCGAAACCGGGCCGATGGTTGACGCGACGCAATCCGCGGCCGGGCGGCAAGCATAGGATGGCGCAGCGACCCGCAGGTCGGTCCACCAGGGCGAGGGCGCCGCGGCGCACCGAGCAGGCCGCCGCCCGCAGCAGAGCCACGAAGCGAAACTCGACAATTGGAGCGCCAGATGAAGCCAAGTAAAGCAATCCTTGCGACAGCAGCGAGCCTGCTGGTCGCCGCCGGCAGCGCGGCCGCGGAGGAGACGGCCGGGCCGACCACGATGAAGTTCAATTCCATTCCGATCGCCGAGAAGCTTGGCGAAGCGGCGCACAAGGTGCTGCCCTATCGGGCGGAAGATCGGGTCGTGGTGGTCGTCGTCGATCCGATCATGTGCGGCCAGAAGCCGTTCAATCCGAGTTTTGCCATCAAGAACGGCCGGATCGCCCTGCATTACGAATTGACCAAGGCACCGGTCGGTTCGGTCGTGCCCAACTGCACCGCGCATTCCACGTTCGACCTGGAGATGGTGCCGCATGGCGACTACCTGGTCGAGTTCTCGGGCGGCAAGGAGCCGCCGCACACCGCACAGATGGAGCGGTGCCCGAACACGCAGCCCAAATTCGACATCTGGGACTGCATGGTGCCGGTGAAATAGCGCCCTGCCCCCGCCCGGCGCGTGAAGCCTTCCTAAGCCCCGAAGATTGTTACGCGATCGGCCGGCATCTCAGGGGATGCGCGCGACCGTGCCGCCCCTGAATCGCGCTAGCATGCACCGGATCTTTCCGCCTGAACGAAACGATGATCACCTTCACTCGCATCACCGGCACCATCCTTGCGCTGTCTCTCGTGTGGTTCGCGCCGCCAGGCCGTGCCGCCGACCTTCCCGGATTCGATATCGCGCAGTATCGCGGCAAGGTCGTGCTGCTTGATTTCTGGGCATCGTGGTGCGCACCTTGCCTCGAATCCTTTCCGTGGATGCAAAGCGTCCACGAACGCTATGCCAGCCGCGGGCTGGTGGTCGTCGCGGTCAATGTCGATCATGAGCGGGACGCGGCCGACCGCTTCCTGCGGGCCCGCAACGCCAGCTTCGCGGTCGTCTTCGACCGTGAAGGCGCATTGGCCGAACGCTTCCACGTGGCCAGCATGCCACAGAGCTTCTACATCGACCGGGCCGGGACGGTGCGCTACGTGCACAACGGATTCCACGGCCGCGATCGCGTCGATGCCGAGCGCGAACTGCTCGCGCTGGTCAACGAGCCATGAGCGCCGGTTCGGGAATCCGGGCGCGGGTGGCGCGCGCCGACCTTGCGGCGGCTCTTGCTGCCGCCATTGGCCTCGCCCTGCTGGGCGGCTGCAGCGTGGCCGGGCCCAAGCCCTGGGACCGCGACCTCATGGCCAAGCCCGAAATGGCCCTGGACGCCGCGGCCATCGACAGTTCGATCGACGACCACGTCTATTTCAGCAAGGAGGGCGCGACCGGCGGGCGCGGATTCGGCGGCGGGGGCTGCGGATGCAACTGACCCGCGCGCCCGGCCCGCGACGTCGGCAGCTCACCCTTGCGGCACTGACCTTGCTCGGTGGCGGCGCCCACGCGCAATCGAGCAGCCTGCCGGACGGCGCCGAAGGCGGACTGCCGCTGCAGCTCGATTCCGGGCTGCTCTGGTACCAGGAGAGCGATGATCGCGTCAAGGACCTCGAGGCGGTGGTCAGCGTGCGCCAGCAGCTTGCGGAGGACCGCGCCTGGAATGCCCGCTTGACGATCGACGCGGTCTGCGGCGGTTCGCCGATCGGCGCCTTGCCCAGCAAGAGCGCACAGAGTTTCGTCACGCCGACGGCAACCAGCCTGAATCCGCCCGTGCCGGTCCAGACGACGACCAGCGCATCCGGCGGCGGCGGCGGCGGCGTCGGCAACCTCAGCAGTTCGCTCTGTACCAATCCGGTGCAGAATCAGAAGTACACGGTGGCACCGGGCGCGCTGCCCATCGACCGGTCGTTCCACGACCAGCGCTTTGCGCTGGGCGGCGGCGTCGAATCCGCGCTGGGCGCGCGCAACCGCCTGAGTGCGGGCGCGGCGTTTTCCCACGAGCTGGATTTCGACTCGCTGTCGGGCAATGCACTGCTGGCGCGCGACTTCAACGGCCACAACACGACGCTCGCCGCCGGCCTGAACCTGGAAGCCGATCGCGTCGCGCCGATCGGCGGTTCGCCGGTTGCCGGGAGCCTGTACGGCGACTTCCTCAAGCACGGCAACCAGCGCAAGAACGTCCAGGACCTGCTGCTGGGCGCGACGCAGGTCGCGACCCGGCGCTGGATCACCCAGGGCAATGTCTCCCTTGAGCACGCCAGCGGCTACCAGAACGATCCGTACAAGATCGTCAGCGCGCTCGATGCCCAGGGCAACGACGCCGCCGGCGTCTATTTCTACGAAAGCCGGCCGGCGACGCGCAACCGCTATGGACTGTACTGGGACAACAAGTACGCCTTCGACCACGATGTGCTGCAGGCGGCGCTGCGGCTCACGCGCGACAGCTGGGGCGTGCGCTCGGCGACCTTCGAGGCTCATTACCGCTACGACATGGGCCTCTGGGGGTACTTCGAACCGCACCTGCGCGCCTATCACCAGACGGCCGCGGATTTCTACCACCTGTACGTCGCGCAGGGGGCGGTGCCCGAGTACCTCAGTGCCGATCCGCGGCTGGCCGGCTTCACCGGCCAGACCTTCGGGCTCAAGTTCGGCGTCCCGGTCGGACAGGGCGGCGAATTCAGCATGCGACTGGAGCGGTACGTACAGCGCGGCAGCGTCACATCGAGCAGCCTGCCCGGCCTGCAAGGGCTCGATCTCTACCCCGGCCTGCGCGCCACGCTGATCCAGCTCGGAGCGCGCGTCAACTTCTAGGCCGGCGCCATGGCAAGCGGTGGCGCCCCCGGCGCAGTCCCGATCGAGGCGCGCACCGTCGCCATGGCCGCGCGCCCGGGCGGGGTGCAGGCGGGATGCTTCCTCGCCATGGGTTGTCCTTGCGAGATCCTGGTCGCCACGGCGGACGCGCGCATGGCCGCGCAGCTGGCGCAGGCCGGCGCCGACGAGGCGTGGCGCATCGAGCGCAAGTTCAGCCGCTATCGCGCCGACAGCATCGTCGCCGCGATCAACGCCAGCGCCGGCCGGCCCGTGCCGGTCGACACCGAAACCCTGCGCCTGCTCGACTACGCCGCCCACTGTCACGCGCTCAGCGGCGGCCGCTTCGACATCACCTCCGGCATCCTGCGCCGGGCCTGGGTCTTCGACGGTTCGAGCCGGCTCCCGGATGGCGCCGCCGTCGCCGCCCTGCTGCCGCGGATCGGCCTGGCACGGCTGCAGCGATCGGCGGCCAGCGTGACCTTGCCGCCGGGGATGGAGATCGACCTGGGCGGCATCGCCAAGGAATATGCCGTCGACCGCGCGCTCGAAGCGCTGCAGGACGCGGGTCCGCCGGTGCTGGTCAATTTCGGCGGCGACCTGCGCGCCAGCGCACCACCGTCGGCACAGCCCTGGCAGGTCGGCGTCGAAGCGACGCGGCGCGACGAGGCGCCGGCACTGGTCCTCGAGCTCTCGCGCGGCGCGCTGGCAACCAGCGGCGACGGCCATCGCTTCGTCGAGCGGGACGGCGTGCGCTACGGGCACGTCCTGGATCCGCGCACCGGCTGGCCGGTGCCCGACGCGCCCCGCTCGGTGACCGTTGCCGCAGCGACGTGCGTCGAAGCCGGCACGCTGGCAACCATCGCCCTGCTGCACGGTGCGGGTGCCGAGGAATTTCTCGACGCCTTCGAAGCGCGGCACTGGTGCCTGCGATGACGCCGTGGCCGGCACGGACGTGAGGTATCCGCGCGCACGGCACGCGTTGCAGCGGGCCGGCGCCGCGGCGGCATGGCGCCACCCGGCCGGTGGGAGGGGTGCCGAATCGCGCGCACCGGGTTCGCCGCATCCTGCGCAATCGGCGTTCGGTTTCCGGGGGCCGCGCAAACTTCGCTATTCTCGCGCCATGCCAACTACTTCTGCGGCGTCTCGCGCAAGCTGCCGTCGACCGGCGGGGTGTTCATGAGAACGCTGGCCAGCCAATCGACCCGCGGCATGGTCGTCGCGCCCCATCATCTGGCCGCCGAGGCCGGACGCGACATCCTGCGCGAAGGCGGCAATGCGATCGAGGCGATGGTCGCCGCGGCGGCGGTCATCGCAGTGGTGTATCCGCACATGAACAGCCTGGGCGGGGACAACTTCTGGCTGATCAGCGAAGGGGCGGGGGAACCGATCGGCATCGACGCCTGCGGCGCCGCGGCACAGCTGGCCAACCGCGATCACTACCGCGAGCTGGGTCACCTCACTTCGATTCCCGGCCGCGGACCGGCCGCCGCACTGACGGTCGCCGGGGCCGTTTCGGGCTGGGCGGCCGCGCTCGAGCGCGCCCAGGCCTGGGGCGCGCGCCTGCCGCTGTCCCGACTGCTGGCCGCCGCCACGGCCTATGCGCGCGACGGCTATCCCGTCAGTGCCTCGCAGGCGCGCAACTCGGCCAGCAAGCGCGGCGAGCTCGCCGACCAGCCGGGCTTTGCCGCAACATTCCTGCCGGGCGGCGAGCCGCCGACGGCGGGCGAACCGCTGCGCCTGCCGCGGCTCGCGGCGACGCTCGAGCACCTTGCGCGGGCCGGGCTCGATGATTTTTATCGCGGCGAACTGGCCGGCACGCTGGCGCGCGACCTCGAGGCGCTGGGCAGCCCGTTGCGCCGTTCGGACCTGGAGCGGCATCGGGCGCTCGCCGTGCGGCCGCTTGCCGTGCGGCTGCGCTCGGGCCTGCTGTACGGCATGCCCCCGCCCACCCAGGGCCTGGCGACGCTGCTGATACTCGGTCTCTTCGAACGCCTGGGGGTGAGCGAAGCCGAGGGCTTCGAACACGTGCACGGCATCGTCGAGGCGACCAAGCGGGCGTTTCTCGTGCGCGATGCGCACGTCACCGATCCGGCCTACGCGCGGTCCGACGTGCAGTCCTTTCTCACCCCGGCATGGCTGGCTGCCGAGGCCGGGCACATCGATCGGCAGCGCGCGCTGCCCTGGCCGCGGCCGGCCGGGCCGGGCGATACGGTCTGGCTCGGTGCGATCGACGACCAGGGCCGTGCCGTGAGCTTCATCCAGAGCATCTACTGGGAGTTCGGTTCCGGCGTCGTGCTGCCCGCAAGCGGCATCGTCTGGCAGAACCGCGGCACGAGCTTCGGTCTCGATGCCGCAAGCCCGAACGCGCTCGAACCGCTGCGCCGGCCGTTCCATACGATCCAGCCGGCACTGGGGCAGCTCGATGACGGCCGGACCATGCCGATCGGCACCATGGGCGGCGAAGGCCAGCCGCAGACCATCGCCGCGGTGTACACGCGGCACATCCTGTTCGGCCAGGACCTGGCCCAGGCCCTGGCCGCGCCGCGCTGGGTGCTGGGCCGCACCTGGGGCAGCACGGTGACCAACCTGCGGCTGGAAAGCCGCTTCGATTCCGCGTTGGTCGAGCGGCTGCGCGCCGCCGGACACGATGTGGCGCTGGTCGGACCGCTCGAAGAAATGATGGGCCATGCCGGCGTACTGGTGCGGCATGGCCGCGGGCCGCAGGCCGGACTGATCGAAGGCGCCGCCGACCCGCGCAGCGACGGCAGCGCGGCCGGAGTCTAGCGGACCGGCACGGCGCCGCGCGCGGCCGGGGCAGCGAGCAGGCGCCGGCGCATGCCCTTGAGCGCGAACAAGGCCAGCAGGCCGGTCGCGATGTCCATGCCGATGATCGTGTAGAAGACCGGCAGCCAGCTGCCGGTCCGCTCGAAGATCATGGCGGCCACCGGCGCTCCGAGTATCGAGCCGACGCCCTGGGCCATGTACAGGAAGCCGTAATTGGTGCTGGCGTATCCGGTGCCGAAGGTGTCGGTGAGAGTCGAGGGGAAGAGCGAGAAGATCTCGCCCCAGCCGAAGAACACCAACCCGGACAGCAGCACCAGCAGGAAAGGGTCGGAGCGGAAGGCCAGCAGCAGGCCGATGGCGCAGCCTTCGAGGATGAAGGCGATGGCCATGGTGTTCTCGCGCCCGATGCGATCCGAGACCCAGCCGAAGAAGGGGCGGGTCAGGCCGTTGGTGACGCGATCGAAGGTGAGCGCCGCGGGAATGGCGGCCAGCGTGGCCCCGCCCAGGGTGATCATCGTCTTGCCGTCGATACCGAAGGACTGGGCGAAGCTCTTGAACTGGGTGATCACCATCAGCCCGCCGGTCGACATCATCGAGAACATGAGGAACATGAGCCAGAACACCGGGGTCTTGAGCATCTCGGCCGGAGCGACACTGCGTACCGTGGGCGCCGCCGCCACGGCCGCGCCGGGCGTCGCCTCGCCGGCACCGGGCGTGCGCAGGCCCAGCGCGGCCAGCAGGCCGACCACGGCGAATATGGCGCCAAAGACCAGCAGGGTGGTCTGGTAGCCGGACGATTTCATCATCGCGTCGATCGGGAAGGTGGAGAAGATGGCCCCGAACCCATAGCCCGCGGCGACGATGCCCGTGGCGAAGCCGCGCCGCTCGGGAAACCAGCGCACCATGAGGCCGACGATGCCGACGTAGACGATGCCCGTGCCCAGGCCGCAGAGCAGGCCGTAGCTGGCATAGAGGCCGATGAGGTCGCCGACCCGCGACGCCGCGATCCAGCCGGCACCGGATAGCACGGCACCGAGGCCGATAAGGCGCCGGGGTCCGTAGCGTTCGACCAGGTAGCCCTGGGCCGGGGCCAGCCAGGTCTGCAGGACGATGAGCAGGGTGATGGTCCACTGCACGTCGGAGAGCCGGGCGCCGGTCGTCTTCATGAAGTCGCCGGTGAAGAGCGTCCAGACATACTGCGGACTCGAGATCGTCATCATCACGATGAAGCCCAGGAGCAGCTGGATCCAGCGTGCGTTCGCGCCGAGAGCAGGACGGACCGCGGCGCCGCTTTCCGGGCCGGCCGCGGCCCCGGGAGCACCGCCGACATGGGTGCCGGCAGCGGTGTTCGCTGCGTTGCCTGCAACATCGCCCTGCGGCGTGCGGGCCGTGACCATGGGCTTGCCTTTCTAGAGGTATCGACGCGAATGCAGGTCGGACCCGACCCGAGGGCGCCTGGCGCCGTTGCGGGCCGGGCCACCGCCTGTCGTTTCAGTGTAACAAGCGCGACGCGGCCGGCGACACCATTCCCGCACGATGCAAACGGGATGAAGCGGTGCCCGCTTCAATTCATCGGCGTCGTCTTCACATATTCGACGAGTTGCTCGAGCACTTTGCCCCAGCCCTGAGTGAAGCCCATCTTCTCGTGCGCCTGGGCATGCTCCCTTTTTGCATGCATGGCCGTGGCGGTGTATTTGCAGCCATCGCTGCCGTGCGGCTCGAATGTCAGCACGGCGGTGAAGAACCACGGGGCGGAGGCCGGGTCGAGCGGTCGGTAGCCCGGTCCGAGCGCGGAGGTCCAGACCAGCTTGCGGTTGGGCACGATCTCCAGGTAACAACCCGGTTGTGCCGGCAGCTTGTTGCCGTCCGGGTCCACCATCTGGGCAAAGAATATTCCGCCCGGCTTCAGGTCGATCTCGCACTCGATCGTCCGGAAGGGTTTCGGGCAGAACCACGGCATCAAGTGCTTCGGCGTGGTCCAAGCCTTGAACACGAGATCCGGGGCAACGTCCACGACGCGCTCCAGCACCAGGTCCCATTCATTCCTTGCCGCCATCGTCGTTCTCCTTCATCGTCAGCAGGTACGCGTCCAGTCGGTCCAGACGACCTTCCCAGAGCTTGCGTTGCTTGGTCATCCAGTGCTCTGCGGCCCGCAAGGGTTCCGGGTCCAGCTCGTAGGTGCGGACGCGGCCGGTCTTTTGTGATTTCACCAGCCCGCAGCCCTCGAGCAGGCCCAGGTGCTGCGTGAAGGACGGCAGCGACATGCCGAACGGACGGGCCAGCTCGAGCGTCGGCGCAGGACCGCGGCTCAATCGCTTGAGCACGGCCCGGCGCGTCGGGTCCGAAAGCGCCCGGAACACCTGGTCCAGCCGCTCGCTTCGCTTAGGCATATGCCTAACTATACTGGATGGCGCGCGCCCTCTGCAACATGGCCGCGGTCCGCCGTGGCCAACCGATCGGCCCGAACCAGACCCCGCCCGCCACGGCACCGGCATTGACCAGGCCGTAGAGCACCAGGGCGGCGCCCTGCGCGGCGAAGACCATGCTCAGCGAGCCACCCCATTGCAGCACCAGCCAGCCGCCCGCCGCGGCGACGACCAGGCGCACCAGATTGCCCACCACCGGCCAGAGCAGCCGCCCGGCGCCTTGCGAGGCGAAGTACAGCACCAGGCCCAGGCCAAAGAAGCCGTAGAGCGGGCCGACCACGTGCAGGTAACGCGTGCCGGCGTCCAGCATGGCCGGGTTCTGGTCGAACAGCGTCAGCCAGGCGCGCGGAAACGCCGCCGCCCACAGCCCGATCGCCTCGGTCATGGCCACGGCAATGCCCGCGCCGATCCAGGTGGCGCGCATGGCGCGCTCGCGCCGCCCGGCACCGATGCTGGTGCCGACGATGGCGACCAGCGGGCCACCCAGGCCGAACACCAGCGGAACCAGCAGGTATTCGAGGCGCGCCGCGGTGCCGTAGCCGGCGATCGCGGCGGTGCCGAAGCCGCCGACCATGGAGGTGGCCGTGGCGATGACCAGATTGGTCGCGACGGTGGACACCGCACCAACCAGACCTACCCGCAGGATGTCGCCGAACAGCGCGGCGCGCAGGCGCAACTCGGCGAAGGAAGGGCGCAGCAGGCTGCGCGGCGACCACAAGTAGGCCGCCAAGGCAATGCTGCCCAGCGCGTAATACGCCAGCAGCGCCAGCGCGCCGCCGGCGATGCCCAGGGCCGGCACCGGTCCCCAGCCGAAGATCAGCAGCGGCGACACCGGGATCAGCACGGCCACGCCGGCGCAGGTGACGATGGCGGGCACGGCCATGTTGCCGGTCCCGCGGATCACGGCCGAGAGCGCATTGAACAGCCAGATCAATACCGCGCCGGCGAAGATCAGCGTCGAATAGGTCAAGGCCGCGGCCAGCGCGGCGCCGGTCCCGCCCATGCTGCCGTAGAGCCAGGCACCGCCGCCCAGGATGGCCGCGGTGAACAGCAGGCCGAAGGCCAGCGCAATAAGCAGGGCATGCAGGACCAGCGCATCGGCGTCGGCGCGCCGCCCGCCGCCCAGGGCACGCGCGATCGCCGAGGCGATCGCGCCGCCGAAGGCCCCGGCCGACATCATCTGCATCAGCATGACGACGGGAAACACCAGCGCCATGCCGGCCAGCGCGTCCGTGCCCAGCTTGCCGACGAAATAGGTTTCGATCAGGCCCGACGCGGCCTGGGCCAGCATGATCAGCACATTGGGTGCGCCCAGACGCAGCAGGGTCGGCACGATGGGCGCCTCGAGCAGCAGCCGGGTGCGCGGATCGAGCGCCGCGGGCGCGGGCGATTCATTCATCGCCGGCTTCCGCATCGACCGGCGCCAGCCGCTCCAGCGCGCTGTCGATCAGCGCATGCAGCGCCTGTACGCGCTCCAGTCCCAGCACCTCGTTGAAGCCCTGCTGCGCCGCCTTCCAGTGGCGCGATGCCTCGCGCCGCTTGGCCCGTCCGGCCGCGGTGATCGCCACGGCCCGGCTGCGTGCGTCCGGCCCGGCGCCCGACACGACCCAGCCGGCCGCGATGAGCGGCTTGAGGTTGCGCGTCAGCGTGGAGGCGTCCATGGCCATGCCGTGCGCCAGTTCGCCCGGGCGCACCGGACCGAGCCGGGCGATGCGCGAGAGCAGCGAATACTGGGTGGTCTTGAGCCCGGCCTTGGCCAGCTCGTGGTCGTAGCGTTGCGAGACGCGCCGGGTCAGCTGGCGCAGCTTGAAGTTGCTGCAGCCCAGTGGTGGGAATGCCGCAGATGCCCGGGTCGCCGCCGACGCGCGGTCGGGTGCGCGCTTCGATGCCGGTACGGGGTTCATGGTGGGGCGGCGTCGCGTTACATGTAGATGCAAATATTGTATCTACAATCAAATAACCGCGCAAGCGGCGCGCACCGGGGCCGGGTCGGTACGGGCCAGACCCTGCGCGGATCCGGGTTACCGGCCCGCCGGCGAGGGCCGGATAGCCGCCGGCGCGCGCATCCAGCCGGCGCGGTCGCCCGTATCCCGCTGCGGAGGCGAGCCGAAATCGACCTCCCGCGTCCCCAACCCACACCTGAAATCCCCAAGCGGAGGAAACATGTACAGAGCAATCACTAAGGGTCTGCCGCGCCGTCCTGGCGTCGGCGGCACATCCCGTACCGCGCTGGCGGCCGCGGCGCTCGCCCTGTTCGCGGCCGGCGCGCAGGCGTCGAGCCATCGCGAGGCGCCGTTCATCGCCGGCCAGCCCAAGGTCGACGGCACCGACTTCTACATGTTCAACAGCTACGAGCCCGGACGCCAGGGCTATGTCACGCTGGTCGCCGACTACATTCCGCTGCAGGACGCCTACGGCGGCCCGAATTACTTCAAGCTCGACGCCAACGCGCTGTACGAGATCCATATCGACAACGTGGGCGACGCCAGGGAACACCTGACCTTCCAGTTCCGCTTCCAGAACACGCTCAAGGACATCGCCCTGAACGTGGGCGGCAAGTCGGTCGCCATTCCCCTGGTGCAAAGCGGGGGCATCTCGGCCGGCAACACCGCCAACCAGAATGTCGCCGAGACCTACACGGTGGACCTGGTGCGCGGCGACCGGCGCTCCGGGCAACATTCGCCGATCACCAACGCCGCCAATGGCGCCAGCGTCTTCACCAAGCCGACCGACTTCATCGGCACCAAGACCTTCGGCAGCGTCACCGGCTATGCGGCCTACGCGGCGCAATATGTCTACAACATCAATATCCCGGGCTGCAACGGCACGGGCCGGATGTTCGTCGGCCAGCGCAAGGATCCCTTCGTGGTCGCCCTCGGCCAGGTCTTCGACCTGGTCAATCTCAATCCGCTCGGACCGAACAACGCCAACGCCGACGTGCTGGCCGACAAGAACGTGACCGCGCTCGAACTCGAGGTTCCGGCCAGCTGCCTCGTGGCCGGCGACCCGGTGATCGGCGCCTGGACCACGGCCAGCATGCGCCAGGCGCGCGTGCTGGTGCCGGAGGCGGTCCATGGCCTGGAACATTCGGAAAAGCCGGGTGGCGCGTGGTCGCAGGTTTCGCGCCTGGGCATGCCGCTGGTCAACGAAGTGGTGATCGGCATCGGCGACAAGGACAGCTTCAATGCTTCGCAGCCCAAGGACGACGCGCAGTTCCTCACCTACGTGACCAATCCGACCTTGCCGGCACTGATCCAGGCCCTGTTCAACGCCCCGGCGCCGACCAAGTTCCCGCGCCAGGACCTGATCGTCGCCTTCCTCACCGGCGTGCCCGGCCTGAACCAGCAAAAGACCGTGACGCCGTCGGAGATGCTGCGCCTGAATACCGCGACCCCCGCGGTGCCCAAGGGCATGCAGAAGAACCTGGGCGTGATCGGCGGCGATGCCGCGGGCTTCCCCAACGGGCGGCGGCCGGGCGACGACGTGGTCGACATCAGCCTGCGGGTCGCCATGGGCGTGCTGTGCACGCTCAACCAGCCGTCGGTTTTCGGCTGTTCGGCAGCGGACGCGGCCGCCGGATCGGCCGCACTGACCGACGGCGCCTACGTCGACGACTCGCATTTTGACGCCGCCTTTCCTTACCTGATCACTCCGCTGCCGGGCTCGATGTGAGCCCGCATCAACGCTCGAACAAGGAGGCTGAAATGAAGAACAGCAGGAAATCAACGCGCACGATCCGGCGTGCGGCCCTGGGTGCATCGGTCTGCGCCCTGGCCCTGGCCGCTTGCGGCGGCGGTGGCGGCGGCAACGCTGCAACGGCGCCCGGCGCCAGCGCGACGCAAAGTGTCCCGGCGTCGGTCTCATCGTCGGTCGTCGCGCTGGTCGACTGGGCCAGCCAGTTGCCGCCCAGCGACGTGACGCCGCCACTGGCGACGACGTCCTTCACGCCGCCGGTGAGCGACACGATCCAGCCCATACCCATCCTGTAGTGCCGCTACTTCCCTGCGCGCTGCTGCGCGGCGCGCAGGGGCTTGCCATGCCGCGGTCGGCCGGTGCGAAGCGCACCGCGCCGACGCGCGGTGCCCGATCCATTCGCGTTGGCCCGCAATCCTTGCGCGGCGGAGCAAACCCCCGATGAAGACGTCGAACCCGGCTGCCCGAGCCCGCGCCCTGCTGCTTCTGTTGATCGGCGCCAACCTGGTCCTTGCGCCGGCGAGCGACGCGCGAGGCGCGCCCTATGTACCGCAGCGCGACGATACCGTGGTCGAGCGGCTGCGCGACCGGCCCCTGGATCCGGCCGACCGCGAATTGCGCCGCCTGCGCGCCGCCTTGCGCCGGGCACCCGATCAGGCTGCGCTGGCGGTCGCCGTGGCGCAGCGTTGCCTGCGCATCGCGCGTCGCGATGGTGATCCACGCTACCTCGGCTATGCGCAGGCCGCCCTGGCCCCCTGGTGGCAGCGCGACGACATGCCCGGAGCGGTGCGCCTGCTCAAGGCGACGCTGCTGCAGAGCGTGCACGAGTTCGGTCCGGCGCTCGATGAACTGGACACCTTGGTGCGGCGCGAGCCGGGCAATGCCCAGGCGTGGCTGACCCGCGCATCGATCCTGCGCGTGCAGGGGCGCTACGATGAAGCGCGCGCCGATTGCGCCCGGCTCGGCACGCTCGAGGTTGCGGCGGTCTACGGTCAGGCCTGCCTGGCCGATCTGGACGGACTGCAAGACGGCGGCGACGCGGCCGCCAAGACACTGGCCAGGCTGCGCGCCGCCGATCCGGCGCCTTCGAGCTGGCTCGACCTGATGAGCGCCGAGTTGGCCGAACGCCGCGGCCACCCCGCTGCGGCGCGGGCAAGCTATCTGGCGGCGCTGCAGGGCGCGCCGGATGCCTACACGCTGGCGGCCTACGCCGACTTCCTGCTTGACCAAGGGCGGGCCGCCGAAGCGATCGACCTGCTCGCCGGCAAGGAGCGCGCCGATCCGCTGCTGCTGCGGCTCGCGCTGGCCTACCGGCAGCGTGGCGACGCGCGGCTTGGCGGCGCCGTCGCCGACCTGCAGGCGCGCTTCGATGCCGCGCATCTGCGCGGCGACCGGGTGCACCTGCGCGAAGAGGCGCGTTTCGAGCTCGAATTGCGCCGGCGTCCTGACCTGGCACTGGCGCTGGCCCGGGCCAACTGGGAGGTCCAGAAGGAGCCCGCCGACCTGCGCATCCTGCTCGATTGCGCACGGGCCGCCGGCAGCGCCGCCGACGAGCAGGCGGTGCGCCGTTTCGTCGCGCGGCAGCACATCGTCGACGCGCGGCTCGATCGGCGGGCATCGTGAGCGCGCCGGCGCGCCGCGCCGCCGGTGTGTTGCTCGCCCTAGCCGGGTTGCTCGCCGGCCACGGCGCGGCGGCACACAAGGCGAGCGACGCCTACCTCAGCCTTGCGCCCCATGGCTCGCAGGTCGAAGTCCGCTGGGACATCGCCTTGCGCGACCTCGACGGCGAACTCGGCCTCGACGCCGATGATGACGGTGACCTGACCTGGGGCGAGGTCCGCGCCCGGCAGCGCGACATCGAGGCTTTGGCGCTGCCGCAGCTGCATCTGGCCGCGGATCGCGCGCCCTGCCGCGTGGTGACGGGCGCCGATGGCCACGGCGTGGTCGGCCTGGCGCTCGACCGGCACAGCGACGGTGGCTACGCCGTGCTGCAGTTCACGTTCGCCTGCCCGGCCACCGTTGCCCGCCTGGACATCGACTACCATCTGTTCGCGACCAGCGACCCGACGCATCGCGGCATCCTGCGCGTGCTCGCGCCCGACGCGCCGGGCCGCGTCGCCGCCACCGCGGTGCTCGGCCCCGACCATCCGACACGCCATGTCGACCTGCTCGCCCCGTCGGTACTCGAGACGCTGCGCGACTTCGTCGGCGAAGGGATCTGGCACATCTGGCTGGGCTACGACCACATCCTGTTCCTGCTTTCCCTGCTGCTGCCCGCGGTACTCGGTGCTGCGGTCTGGCGGCCGGCGGGTGCGCCGCCCGCGGCCGGGGGGCTCGACGCGCCCGGGCTGCGCGCCACGGCAACGGATGTGCTCAAGACCGTCACGGCGTTCACGCTGGCCCATTCGATCACCCTGACCCTGGCCGTGCTCGACCTGGTGACGCTGCCGTCGCGGCTGGTCGAGTCGGGCATCGCGCTCACGGTCGTCCTGGCCAGCCTCAACAACCTGCGTCCGGTGCTGCGCGAACGGCGCTGGGCGGCGGCCTTCCTGTTCGGGTTGATCCACGGTTTCGGCTTTGCCGCGGCACTCAAGGATCTGGGTCTGGGCGCCGGTTCGCTGGCGGTTTCGTTGTTCGGGTTCAATCTCGGCGTGGAGCTGGGCCAGCTGGCCATCGTGGTGGTCTTCGTGCCGCTGGCCTACCTGGCGCGCGACACGCGGCTCTACCGGGTCGGCGTGTTTCGCGGCGGTTCGGCCGCGGTCGCCGTGCTCGCCGCCCTCTGGTTCGTCGAACGCGCCTTCGACGTCGATCTGGGACGCCTGGGGCTGGGATGACGGGCCGCGGTGCTGTGCAAGGGAAACGGCGCGCGCCGCACTTCTCGCCGCTGGCCTCGGCCCGGCGCTGCGGGCGCCTCGTACCGATCGCAGTACGGCTCCTGTTGCCCTTGCTGCCCGCGCTCGGGCTGACCCTCGGTGCAACGGTGGCCGCAGCGGCCGAAATGCCCGTCGCCCTGTCGGCGACCGTCGCAAGCGAAATGCCCGTCGCAATACCGGCGACTGTCGCAGCCGAAATGTCCGTCACACCGCCGGCGGCCGCGGCAACCGACACGTCCGTCGGTCCGCCGCCGGTCGAGGAGCGCCAGCTGGCCGACGCCACGCTGGCACTGGATCCGGTGACGGTCGAGGGCCAGACGGGCGATACGCTGGGCACGCGCGACGCGGCGTCGCAAGGTCGCGTCGCGGGCAGCCTGCTGCAGGACATCCCGCTGCTGCGTCCGGGGAACGTGCTGGAGACCGTACCGGGCCTGGTCGTCACCCAGCATTCGGGCGACGGCAAGGCCAACCAGTACTTCCTGCGCGGCTACAACCTGGACCACGGCACCGACTTCGCGACGTTTCTCGACGGCGTACCGATCAACCTGCCCAGCAACGCGCACGGCCAGGGCTATGCCGATCTGAATCCGTTGATCCCCGAGCTGGTGGACCACATCGACTACGTCAAGGGGCCGTATTTCGCCGAGCTGGGCGATTTTTCGGCGGCCGGCGCGGCTCGCATCCACTATCGCGATCGCCTCGAACAAGGCCTGGCAGACTTCACCGTCGGGGCCTACGGCTACCGGCGCTCCTTGTTCGCCGGCTCCACCGACCTGTCGCCGGCCGGCGCGGCGGGCGATCGCGGCGGGCCCGTTCTACTCGGAGCGCTCGAGCTGCAGAACAACGATGGCCCCTGGGCAGTCGCGGAGGATCTGCACAAGGTCAACGCCTTGTTGCGCCTGGGCATCGGGACCGCGGCGCGCGGCGGATCCGTCGAGGCCGGCTACTACGACGCGCGCTGGAACGCCACCGACCAGGTGCCGCTCGCGCTGATCCAGGCCGGCCAGATCGGCCGGTATGCCGCACTCGATCCGAGCGATGGCGGCGCGACCGGGCGCCAGGTCCTGTCGGGCGAATGGCACGAGCACGACGATGACGGCTACACCCGTCTTGCGGCCTATGCCGCCCACCAGCGCCTGCACCTCTACTCGGATTTCAGCTACGACCTGCTGCGACCGCTGACCGGCGATCAATTCGAGCAGTGGGAGCAGCGCGACCGGGTCGGCGCCGACCTGGCGCGCGGCGTGTCGCAGCGGCTGCTCGGTCACGATTCGATCACCGAAGCCGGACTGGAGTTGCGCCATGACCAGGTGCATGTCGGGCTGCGCAATACCGAACGGCGCATTGCCTTCGCGACGGTGAGCGACGACCGGGTCGGCGTGACCGAGACCGGGGCCTATGTGCAGAACAGCATCGCCTGGACCGACACGCTGCGCACCCTGGCCGGCGCGCGCGAGCAGCGGGTGGCGATGGATCTGCACGATGCGGTCCTGGCGCAGAACACCGGCTCGACGGCGGCCGCGCGCTTCCTGCCGCGACTGTCGCTGATTCTCGGACCCTGGCGGCGTACCGAGTTCTTCGCCAACTGGGGGCAGGGCTTCCACAGCAACGACGCGCGCGGCGTTCTCGATCGCATCGATCCGACCACCGGGCAGGCCGCATCGCGCGTACCCGCCCTGGTCGGTGCGAGCGGGGCCGAGCTGGGCCTGCGTACCGAGGCCTTGCCCGGACTGCGCAGTTCGCTGGCCATCTGGCGCCTGGCGAGCGCATCGGAGCTGGTCTACAACGCCGATTCGGATCTTGGCAGCACGACGCCCAATGGTGCCAGCCGGCGCCAAGGCATCGAGTGGAACAACCACCTGCAAATCGGCCGCCACCTGCAGCTGGACGCCGACCTGGCCTGGACCCATGCACGCTACGCGGCGGCCAACGACAATAGGCAGGCTGGCGATCTCATCCCGAACGCCGTGGCGCAGGTCGGGCTGTTGCGGGCCTCGCTGAACCGGGTCGGACCTTGGTCGGCCGATGTCGAGGCGCGCTTCATCGGCGCCTACCCGCTGACCCAGGATGGCGCGCTCACCGCGCCCTCGTCCCTCGTCACCAACCTGCGCCTGCAACGCGAGGTGTCGCCGGGCCTGGAGCTGGCGCTCGACGTGCTCAACGCCTTCGACCGCCATTACGAGGACATCGCCTATGCCCAGGCGTACCAGGTCGGCGCGAGCGCGCCGCCGGTTGCGAGCGGCGTGACGGTGCATCCGGGCGAACCGCGTGAGCTGCGCCTGACGCTGCGCTTGCGCTACTGAATCGGCGCCGCCCACGGCATGGGCGGGCCGGCGCGGACCGGCGCGCGCCGCTGAACCCGACGCATTCCTGGCCGCGGCGCGCGGCTGGAACGCGCGGCGAAATCACTTATGATGATTCGATGAAACGCAGTCGTACCGAACCGCCCGCGCACAACGGCGTGCACGGTGTGCGCGGCATCCCCTTGCCGGGCATAGACCCGCAAACGGCGCGCGTGCTGCGCCAGTTCCGCCAGATCTTCAGTGCCGTGCGGGCGCATTTCCAGAACGTCGAGCGGGCGGCGGGCATCGGCGGTGCGCAGGTATGGGCACTGGGCATCATCCGCGACCGGCCCGGAATCGGCGTCAAGGAACTGTCGCTGGCCATGGACGTACACCAGTCGACGGCCAGCAACCTGGTCAAGGCGCTGGCCGAACAGGGCCTGGTCGCGGTGACGCGCGGTCAGAGCGACCGGCGCACCGTGCGTCTCGACTTGCTGGCCGCCGGGCGGGCGATCCTGCGCAAATCGCCAGGACCTTATTCCGGCGTTCTGCTGGGCGCCCTGCTGGCGCTCGATGGCCGGGCGCTATCGCGCCTGGAGAAGGACCTGGCCCGGCTGATCGAGTCCCTGGGCGCCGACGGCCGCGCCGCGGGCATTCCGCTGGCCCAGATCCTGGTCAAGGCGGCGCCGGCACCAGCGGCCAAGCGCTCGATGTCGCAGTAGACGCGCAGTAGACGATCAGCGCGGCGGGTAGACGATGTCGGCGCGACGATTCTGTTTCCAGGCGGCTTCGTCGTGCCCGAGGGCGCGCGGCCGCTCCTTGCCGTAGCTTGCCGTCTCGATCTGCTGCGGCCGCACGCCAAGTTCCCGCAGCCGCTTGGCGACCGAATCGGCGCGCCGCTGGCCCAGGGCGAGGTTGTATTCGGCTCCGCCGCGCTCGTCGCAATTGCCTTCGATGCGAATGGCAACCTGGGTTGCGCCGGAAAGGTAGCTGCCGTGGCGCGCGATGGTCGAATTGCCGTCGGTCGAGATGTCGGACTTGTCGAACGCGAAATAGACGCTGCGGTCGGTCGACAGCGGATTGTTCGGATCCAGGTACGGCGGCAGCGCACGCGCCACCGGGGCAGCCGGCGGCGGCGCCGGGGTCTCGGCCGGCTTGGGTGGCGGCGGCGGCGGTTCGGCAGCCTTGGCCGCGACCGGCGCCGGTGCCGTTTCGGCCTTCGGAGTTGGCGTGGTGTTGCACGCCGCAGCAAGCACGGCGCAGAAAAGGATGGCCAGGTGGCCGCGGACGATGGTCATGATGCGTGCTCCCAGTCTTGGTTGTTCGGCTAGCGTGCCGTTGGTGCGCGGGTGCCAGCGGTTGCCGCCCGCGCCCCGGACGCGGCAACTACATTTGGGCAAATATACCTGCTTTCGGCGCGGCTGTCAGGGATCGCGCCAGCGGCCGGCTGGGCCGGCGTTTGCCCGGCAAGGGACGCCGTCCTACACTGGCTCAGCGCGGCCGACCGAGGCAGCGTTGGAGGCGGTGATGATCGAGATGACTCTGGGAGTGCTGCTGTTGGTCACCGCGATCTATTTCATCTCGCGCAAATGATCTGTCACCTCGCGCAAGTGGTATGCCCGCGCAGAGGAGCCGGGCCACGGTGCGCGCGCGCCTAGCGGCAGTGTTCCTTCGCGAGAATCATCGGCAAGGCCTTCTCGGTGCGGGCGAGGCGCGTCTCGGGCTTCTTCGCGCCGCCGATCCAGTCGGCGAACTCCTTGCGATGGGAAGTTGACAGGGCCTCGAATGCCCGGGCGACGGCCTTGTTCGAGCCCAGGGCCTGCTCGAGTTCCACCGGAATGGCGACCACGCGCTCGGCGGTGTCGCGTTCCATGATCACCGTGACCGTGTCGCCGGCCCTGGCCTGCGCGCCGGCCTGCAATTCCCTGCTGACCGCCATCGCGTGCGTGCCGTCGCCTTGCGGCAGCAGCGAATTGCGAAAGGCGCAGCCGTTCATCGTGCCGGCCACGGGTACCCGGGCCTTGCTGCCGAAGACCGGCGCCGCGTCAAAAGGGATCTCGAGAAAGACCCAGGCCCCGGAGGGCCCACGGGCGACGAGTCGTGCCTCGAAGGATTTCTTCATCCTGCTGCGCTCCGGAGGTTCCCAGCCGGTCAAAGCGAGATGTGCCGCCGGGCAGCAAGCCCGGCGGATCGGGTGTCGGCTTACGGCTTGCGGCTTACGGCTTACTTGAGATTCAGCACTTGCACCGTTTCCGAGCCCAGCGTGCGCCGGATCTTGTCGCGATCGGCGTACGAGTGGGCCGAGGCTTCGACGGAGCCCTCGACCATCTTGGCGATGGCGTCGCCTTTGTCGAGGCTGCCGTCGAGAGCCGCCCAGTTCTTGTAGGTGACCATCAGGATGATATCGGGGTCGTTCTCGGTACGCGGTTCCGCCGTCATGACCTGATAGCCGATGATGTAGCCGGCCTTCTTCGCTGCTTCCTGGGATTGCTTCCAGGTGGTATCGAGATATTTCATGTAATCGTCAAAATGGCCATTGGCGGTCCGGATCCGGGCGATGTTGACCACGGGTCCTTCCGAATACATACGCTCCTCGGCAAGCGCCGCGGCGCTGGCGAACGCGAGGCCGGCAAACGTGACACAGGCTGCGAGCTGACTGTTCCAATGCGGCATGATGTTCTCCTGTCGTGTGGGTGATATGCGCGTGCGGGGCGCTCTCCTTGCTGCGGTCAGGCTCACCGCGCGCTCGTTCTGCTCCGAAGCGGAGCAATGGATGACACTAACGCCTTTTCCAGACGCCGTCATGTGATGCCGGCAGGCTGGGATTGGGTTGCGCGCTCGCCCGCCGAGACCGCCGGCCCAGCGGCCACCGCCCGCCGCGGCACGGGCCGTACACGGGTACACTGATCCGAGGATTCCGGGCGAATCGGCGATTCGCGGGGTGCGTTCGTTGGGCTCCCACGCCCGCCGGCGCAGCCATGGCGGGAGAGGCAACGATGGAACCGGACCGGGTAGACGGCAAGGCGCAGCATCAAGGCAGCGGACGGCCAGGCGAGAAATTCGCCCTCGAGACGGCGCAGGAGTTCCATCGCCGGATGGCCAGCGCGATCGAGCAGGTGCAGGCCGGTATCTGGAACGCGGGCAAGCATGATCTCATCGGCTATTCGACCGACTTCAGCTTCGGCCAGGGGCGCGGCGTCCAGACGCTGGCGCTGAAGACCGACCGCAAGTCGACCTACCTGCGCCTGCACTGGGACACCGTGCTGGGCACGTCGGACGCCAGCCGGCAGCAGGTGCGCGACGCGATCCACGCGGCGATCACCGAATTGAGCTGAGTCCGCCGCACGCCGGGCCGCCCGGCCTGTATGGGGAAGGAGACACTCATGTTTGGAAACCTGCGCTTGGGCTGCGCGATCGGACTGCTGGCGCTGCTGGCGGCGCCGGCCGGTGCCGATGAATTCGCCGATACCGTGACCCTGTTCAAGAATGCCGGTGAAAGCGGCAAATTCTTCGACACGGCATACGGCTACGCGGTCTTTCCGACCATCGGCAAGGGCGGCGTGGTGGTCGGCGGTGCCTACGGCAGCGGCCGGGTGTTCGAAAGAGGCCGGCCGATCGGCGATGCGACGGTCACCCAGCTTTCGGTCGGCTTCCAGCTGGGCGGGCAGGCCTACAGCGAGATCATTTTTTTCGAAGACGCGCGCGCGCTCAGGGAATTCACCGGCGGCCATTTCGAATTCGGCGCCGATGCCTCGGTCGTGGCGATCACCGCCGCGGCCAATGCCAAGGCCAGCACCACCGGCTCGTCGGCTGGCATCAGCGGCGGCCGCAAGGACGCGGCGACGGTCGGCAAGTACCAGCGCGGCATGGCGACCTTCACCGTTGCCAAGGGCGGCCTGATGTACGAGGCGAGCCTGGCGGGGCAACGCTTCACCTTCAAGCGGCGTTGAATCCGCCTGTCGTCGATGGCGTCATGCCGGATGGCGTGACGCATGGGCCGTCGGCGCCGCCGCCGCGACCCGCCGCCGGCGACATGCCGCCGCGCGGCGAGCAGACGGCCGAGAGTGAGCGCGCCGTGGCGGCGCTGCATGAATTCCTGCGCGCCATCCCCCGACTGTTCGTGCTCAGCGGTGCCGGCTTGAGCACCGCCTCCGGCATACCTGCCTACCGCGACGATGCCGGCCGTTGGATGCGGCGCCAGCCGATCGACGCGCGGGAATTCGCGCGCGACGCGGCGGCGCGCCGGCGCTACTGGGCGCGCAGCCTGATCGGCTGGCCGCTGCTGCGCAATGCGCAGCCCAATGCGGGCCACCGCGCGCTGTCCCGCCTGCAGGCGGCCGGGCGCATCCAGCGCGTGGTCACGCAGAATGTCGACGGCCTGCACCAGCAGGCCGGCACCCGGGACGTGCTCGAGCTGCACGGCAGCGTCGCCGAGGTACGCTGCCTCGATTGCGGCCGGCCCTATGCGCGCGCGGACATCCAGGCCCGGCTCGAGGCGGCCAACCCGGATTTCGTCCTGCGGAGCGCCGCGCCGGCCCCGGACGGCGACGCCGACGTCGATGACGGACGGCTCGAGCGCTTCGAGGTGCCGGCATGCGAATCCTGCGGCGGCATGCTCAAGCCGCACGTCGTCTTCTTCGGCGACGCCGTGCCCGGCGAACGGGTTGCCGAGGCGATGCGCGATCTGCAGCAGTCGCAGGCGGTCCTCGTCGTCGGCTCGTCGCTCATGCTGCAATCGGGCTTTCGCTTCTGCCTTGCCGCGCAGCGCCAGGGGATACCGATCGTCGCGATCAACCTGGGCGCGACCCGGGCCGACGACATGCTGGTGCACAAGCTGCGCCAGCCCTGCAGCGAGGCCCTGGTGAAGCTGGCCGAGGCGCTGGACTGACGGGCGATCGGCCTGAAAACGGCATCGACGGATCTCCCCTTGTGGGCCTACGACGACATTGGCCCAACACCACAAAGCGGACAAGCCCCCTGAATTTCCCGGAGGCAGTCCTCTCGCACGCGTGCTATCGACCCGAAACGGGCGCCTAGCCATTGATTCGTCCCTTGGTCGCGACAATCACGGGTCTTGCATATCCCCACGGAATTTCGTCTTCCGGAAACACAATCGCTGCTTCGGCAAAGCCTGCCGAATGCAGCCGGTCCACGATGTCCCGACCATAATTTCGGAATGCAAGAATTCGCCCGGAATCGCGTATTGGGTCTGTAAAGAGCTGAGCCGCGGTCGGCCACAAGCGGGTATCGGACGACGGCCCTCGATTTCCCCGCATTGCGGACATGCAGTGACCGGCGGCGGCACACTCGCTGGCCACGAGCAGTGTAGATTTACGAGATTCGATCGATTTTGGGAGGCCATCGTGGGCACACGTGAACTGTTGGAGCAGTGTCAAAAGCTGGATCCAGCAGATCGGCTGGAACTCGTGGATTCGCTACTGCAGAGCCTTGATCGCCCTGACCCGGCCATTGCGCGCATCTGGCTGGAGGAAGCGGAAAGGCGATTGGCGGCATACCGCGCGGGCAAGGTACAAGCGGTTCCGGCTGAGGACATTCTCGGACCGATCTGATGCGGGTGGTATTTTCCCCGGAAGCACGCC
>Ga0075030_100001066_pt1 | contig 24622 bp, 14 predicted proteins | sample LitLauG_LLR_2012_FD_71393 | JGI IMG/M metagenome (GOLD analysis project Ga0075030, IMG submission 71393) | Freshwater sediment microbial communities from Pennsylvania, USA - Little Laurel Run_MetaG_LLR_2012 | ecosystem: Environmental > Aquatic > Freshwater > Creek > Sediment | place: USA...
AAGGTGGTTTGAGTCCTGCTCCTGCAAGCCGGTTCGAGGGGCCTCCCCTCATCAGCCGTATAGTTACGCAAAACCGAACAGCGACGTGGATGCTCCGTTTTGCTCATGACGCAATCAGAAAATCAGCTTGAGTGCCAACTGGATCTGGCGCGAGGAGCCGGAATCGCCTACCGGAGAACGCGTGGCGGAGATCTGACCGAAGGTGTTGCCGGCCGCCGTGCTAACCGTGCGGTTCGGCTGCGCGAAATTCGGATGGTTGAAAAGATTGAAGGTGTCGGCGCGGAACTGCGCCTTCAGCCTCTCCGTGATGCGCGTGTCCTTATAGAGAGCCAGATCGATATCTTCGAAGCCGGGACCGACGATGGCGTTGCGTCCCATGTTGCCGAATCCCGCGGGCACCTGGAACAGGCAGCCCGAGGTCGCCGTCGTGCCGCAACTCAAGGCGGGGAAATATAGCGGATTGCCGTTGGCGGCTGACCCGATACTCACTGGCACTGGTCCCAGAATATTTGGCCGCAGGGCATTGGCTACTCCGGTATAGGAAGTGTTGGTGGTGATGATGTCGATGGGGTTCCCGCTCTGAAGCTGCGAAACAAGCGAGAATTGCCATCCTTCCACCGCGCGGTTGCCCTTGAAGGGGAGCTCATAAATCGGGCCGATGACGAAGCGATGGCGCACATCGAAATCGGAGGGGGCGTGGTCGGCGCGCAGGTTGTTGCTGTCCTGCATGGGAGTGTTGGTGCCCCATACATTGCCCGGTGCATTGTAGGACGTTTCATCCATCGACTTCGAGAAGGTGTAAGAGGACGTGAATTGAAGGCCCTTGGCCAGGCGTTTGGTGGCCGTGATCCACAGCCCGTTATATTCGGAATTGCCGATGCTCTCCCACTGGGTGATGTTGCCAAGGCCGGTGCCCGCCGCGATGGAACCCGAGGCTAACACCGGGTACGGCCGCACGCTGGTGCCGAGGAGGAACTGGTTGATGTTCAAGGCGGTGCGTAGATGGGTGCCTTTGTTTCCGAAGTACCCCACCATGAGGCCTAGATCGGACGTGAGTTGCTGCTGCACGTTGAAGTTCCAGGATTGTACCGTGGGGGTCGTGAAGTCGGAGGCGACCGAAATCGGCGCCAGCGAACCGGCAGCCTTAGCGGCGCTCAGCGCGTTCGAGAAGTTCACGAAACCCGGTCCGTTGAAGGTCACCGGGTTGGCGAAGGGCGGGTTAGAGGCAAGGCCCGTCACCAATCCTGACGTGGGCTGATCGCCCATGATGGCGTAGGCGCTTCGGACAATGGTTTTGCCGTTCTGGAAAACGTCCCATGTGAAGCCGACACGCGGCTCGATGGTGTGGTTCTGCTGGTACGGCTGATGTACTTGAACCAGTGAGGAAGTTTGCGGATTGAACGCAACGAAGCGATCTTGCGCCTCGGCCGGCGTGCCATTCCACTCCCACCGGAGCCCCAGTTGCAAGGTGAGGGTTCGAGAGATCTTGTAGCTGTCCTCGACGAAGGCCCCCGCGGCCAATATGAAAATGCGCGAGGGGTTGCTCGAGGTATTGGATGTGAAGGTGGCGATATTGCCGTTGATGAAGTCGTTGGTGGTGTTGAACAGCATGGTGCCGGCGCTGAGGCTGTAGCTGTTGCCGTCGAAACGCCGTATTTCGCCGCCGAACTTGAGGGAATGTTTGCCGTGAAGATAACTCAAAGTGTCCGACAGCACGGCAGTGTAATCGCCGCGGCCTTGGGGGAAACCGCTGGGACCACCGAAATTCAGGCCCGTATCGCGCAGCGTGATCTGAGGCAGCCCAACGGGCGCGGTGATTCCGATGCCCATTCCGAAATCGGCGGGGCTTAGCGCCGCATTGGGCGAAAAATCGATGCGGATGCGGTTATAGCCGAGCCGCACCTCGTTCACGACGTTGGGCGAAAAGATGTGGGTCTCGTTGATTGTCATGATCTGGCGGTGGCTCTGCCGTGTATCGCCGAAGTTGGGGATATTGTTGCCTTGCAGCACGGGCTCTTGGCGCACGTCCTTCTGAAACGCAAAATACCCGTTGATGTGATCGCTGTCGGAGATCGAGTGGCTGAGGTTGGCGGTGCCCTGGTCGATATTGACGGCGGCGCTGGCGGAACCGAGAAACAGCGACGAGCCGGAGTTGGGTAGCGGTATCAGCGGTAGGATCTTGAGGATCGTGGGGTTGCCGATGGCCGTGGCGGCGGCCCGCTGGTCTGCCGTCAACACCTGTTGATTAATGGTCAAGCCTTGGCGTTGGCGCAGGCCTTCATAGCTGAGGAAGAAAAAGGTTTTGTCGTGCCGGATGGGGCCGCCGGCATCTGCGCCAATGTTATTGCGGATGAAGGGCGACTGCGGCACGGCTGGCGATCCCGCCGGCGCGATCCGGTTGAAATAGTTCCGCGCGTCGAAGTAATTGTTGCGCAGGTATTCGAACACTTCCCCGTGGAAGCTATTGGTGCCGGAGCGGGTGGCAATATTGACGATATTTCCGGAGTTGCGGCCGTACTGCGCGCTATACGTGGAGTTGTCCAGCTTAAATTCCTGTACGGTATTAATGGAAGGTTGGAAGGTAAGCTGGTTCTGGGCCATGTCGTTGAGGTTGATGCCGTTGATCATGATGTTGGTGGCATCCTCGCGATTGCCGGCGCTGAAGAAGGCAAAGGAGCCCTGACCGCGCAGTGGCACCGCCAGGTATCCAGAGGCAGGTGGGGCGATCGTGCCGGCGGCGAGCATATTCAGATCGAGAAAATGGCGGCCGTTGAGCGGGATCTCCTGCACGGTGCGCTGGTCGACCACGGTGCCCACCGAGACCGTGCTCGATTCGATCACCGGCGCCGCTGCGACAATCTCCACCGTCTGCGTAGCCGAGGCGACCGACAGACGGAAATCCTGTTGCACGGTGCGTCCGACTTCCAGAACGAGATCCATAGCCGTGGTGTCCTGCAATCCGGGCGCTTTCACACTGACCTGGTAATGGCCTACGGGCAGCGACGGCACCACATACAACCCGGTAGTGTCGGTAGTGAAAGTGCGTTCCTGGCCGGTGCCGCTGTTGCGGACGGTGACGGTAGCCTTCGGGACGGCAGCGCCGCTGGGGTCGGTGACACTTCCTTGAATGACGCCCGTGGACTGGGCCCGAACGATGAAAACGGATAAAACCGAGACAAGCGCCAAGCGATACAAACGTATGGACATGTGGACTCCCTTTTGATGGCAGTATAGCTGAATCGGGGCGCGAAAGTCTGTAAACCGTGCGAGATCCTGGGCAGGGCTGTCGCGCGGATCTAATCGGGAGCGCTCGATGGCGGCACTACTCCATTAAGGCGCAGGTAGACGCTCATGTAACCGTACATCTCGTTGGAATGGCGCACCACGTTCCAAAGCGTAGAGAGCCGGGTGCGCATCTGGCCGGGAACCGGTGGGCTTCCGATCGCGCCGGCAACCATCTCGACCGCCGTTGCATCGGTCAGCGATTCGAAGACACCATCGCAATAAGCGAAGGATTCCTTAATGGCAGCAACTAAGTCCGGTTTGGCAGTCTTAGAGGCCGCGCCGAGCGACTTGCGTTCCTCCTTGAGCCCGGCGCAAGTCCGGTAATTCGCGTCGGCAATGTGGGCCACGCGGCGGCCGAAGGTTTCGATCTCGGGCACCGGCTTGAAGAGGTAGCGGTCACCCGGCATCTTGTCCGCCATTTTCAGCAGATTGGTTTTGATGGTGGTGTAGGATACCCGAAGCTCGTTACTGAGAGGATTCGCGGTCTGTGCGGCCAGCGCGCAGGAGCCGAGCAGCATCACATAAAGGCGATTCATCGGGTCTCCTTTTCGGTGCTTCGCGGCACGGGCCGGCCGTAAACTTCGATCCAGGCGAGGTCGGTCCACCCGCCATTACCGTGGCCGCTGCCGGGCATCAGGTCCACGAAGCCGATCTCGTCGACTTTGCTCAGGTCGGGATTAGTCACCCATCCGGCTTGCGCTCCGGTCAGCGTCACCACTCTCTCGGGATCGAGCCGGCGCCATCGCAGATCGGCGAGCGTGAATTCGACGATGCGCCAATCGAGACTGTATCCGTCGGCATGGTCACCCACCAGGTAGGTCCCGTCCACCAGTTTGACGAGTGGCCGGAGTTGGTGGAACCCTTCCGCCTTCACGCGCCATTGAATCTTGGCCAGGCCGCTCAGGTCGGCATAGTTGTTCTTGTCCTTGAGCGTCAGCCCGCACGGTCTCCGGCAGGTCCCGGTGAAGGTGTGGGCGGGATCGTCGAGCGGTTGTGCGCGCTTGTTTTCCCAAATGCCACCGAATTCCGGATCGGGCCGTGGCGGATCGCCATAGAGTTTGAGTTCCAGGTTGGGGCTTGAGACCGACTCCTGGGTGATGGGGTGCTCGGGAGTCCCCGAGTGTTTCCACGCTTCGCGGAAGAACACCGGCGGCCGGTGGTTCTCGGGAGCATCGGGCACGGCCCTCTGCTGCGCGAGGGCACAGCACGCCAGCCCCAAGACTAGAAGGTATTTCATAAGATTGGCTCCATTTGTACTTACGGCCGGTTAGCCGGTGCCGCTGCGTCCGACCCCCCGAGCTGTTCGGTGACTCTCACCTCGTGGTGTAGTACGTAGGATGTCTCGGTCGGAACTCCGCCTTTAAACTTTACTTTCAGCACCACCTGGTAATAGCGGGGCATCTCTCCCGATGGTTTTCGCAGCTTATCGATGAGGGTCCGGGCGTAGCTCGGATTGGTGAACCACTCCACGGCGGTCAGACGCCCCGGCGTCCGGTTGGCGGTGAAGCTCTCTACTTCACTAGTGCCGAGCGGCCCGGGCACGTGCGTGACCAGCACATGCACTTCGCCGTCTTCCTCGGCTCCTTGCGGAAGCTGATCGACGAGCAGCGCCGGCTCGCCCGGGCGAGGATGCAGGTTGTGTATGCCGGGCCGGGCATTAATCAAGTCGAGATGCACCGGCAATCCGCTCAATTGATTTTCAAAGAACACCGGGGCTCCGATGAACAGCACGTTGTTATTGGCAAGTTGCTGCAGGCTCAGTTCGCTGGTGCGAAGCAGCGACAAAGCCGGCACGCGCGGCCCCAGAAGCTTGCCGATGAGAAAGGACGCGTTCACTTCTCCGATCGGGGCGTAATAGAGATTGGGTTGCAGGTCGGCGTTGTTGAGCGCCTTTCGTATGCTCGTAACGGCCGGCGATTTGATAATGTCTTCCCACCGGTTGAGGGTCAAATCGCGGTAAGCGCCGTAGCCCTTGAACTGCACGAAGGGCGGGTCCGCGATGGACACGATCAGCGGCCGGTTGGCGGCCAAAAACGGCTTCCACAGCAACTCGAGCTCGGGTGTCCAGATGGCCCGCAAGGGAGCGGCATCCTGGCGTGCGCGGGAAAGTTGCACAGTGGTCCATGTGCCCCAGGCTATGGCGGCGAGCACGGCGATGCCGAGAACCAACACCGCCCTCCGCGGCCGGCGGGATTTTCCGATGGCCGCCGACGGATTCGCCGGCGTCACGGTCTCAGCGGTGTATGCGCCGTCCGCCGCCACCACGGCAGGGCTCGCCTCGCAGATCAGTTTGAAGCGCCCTTTCGGCAAATCGACAATCCACCGGTCGTCTTTGCCTTCGGTCCGGTAGTACTCCGCGAGTTTCAGCCGCAGCCGGCCCACTTGAATGCGAACCGTCGAATCGTGCCGCGGATCGTAGGTGGATGGCTTGCCTAATGCGTCGATGCCGACCGAATACTCCTTCAAATGATCCGCTTCTCCCGACAACATTTTCTCTGTCAGGAATTTCAGCAGACGCCGCAAAGCTTCGGAGTTGCGGAAGGTGTTGCTTTCCAGAATCCGTTCGACTTCGGCCGTGATCGCCTCGTCGCGAACCGGCATCAGGCGTTGTTCTCCACGGCACGATTATACTGCGGAGGGCCGGGGGCCGGGAGGCCAGGGGGCGGCCTTGGCGAGCGGACGTGTATACCAAAGTGATCATACGCTATCAGTACCCGCAGGTCTGGCTCCGCAGCCCGGAATGCCGCAACATGGTTTCAGAGGCCATGATGATGATTCCCGATCTTGCAGCCGAACCGACGGTCCGTGCGGCCACTCAATTGAATCGCGCCGGGCAAAAACGCGTAGCGTTGAAGAAAAAACTGCTCCTGGTTGTGCCCCTTCCCATCGGGTGTTTCTTCCTGGTGCAGGGACTCGCATTGATTGGCAAAACGTCCGCTGACCCGATGGCCGATATGGCCACCGGACTGGTACGGGGACTGGACTTCCTGGGCGCTCTCAGTTGCTTCTATCTCTCGCTGCGAGCCTTCTTCGCCGTCAAAAGGTCGGGCAAGTAAGGGGAATTCATTCCGCGCAGGCTGCGGCTATGGCCGCCAGTGACAGCACGTTGATGCGGTCGTTGGTGGCCCCTCGAATCAGAACGCCTTTCACGTCCACCTTGCGACCCTGATAGGAATCGGCGCGGAAGCCCCCGCGCAGATCCTCCAGGTTCTGTAGCCGAAAGGTCCCGGTGCCGGGTGGCTTCGCCCCGGCGCTCTTGAGTTCCTCGGCCGTGATTTCCTCCGGGTCTCTGGTCCGGACCGGTTCCGTGGCCTTCACCAGAGCCCAAGTGCTATTGCCCGACTGCGTGAAGCATCCAGCCACCTGTATGAGCGTATTGCTTCCCAGTGGTTTGGGGCCGTCGGGGCCCACCAATTTGGTAGTCCCGAGGATGCCGCTGGTGAGTTCTTTGCCGCCCGCCGGAAAGCCGTTTACCTGCAGAATGTAGGCCAAAATGTCGAGGTACGCGCTCTCTTTCAAAGTTCCCGGAGCTGGAGCCGGCATCTTGGTCTGAATGTGAGTGAACAAGACGTCGAGGGTGTCTTCGCGCCAGCGGTCCAGGAACTTATCGCCTCGCAACGCGCCCATGGCACGGCCGTAGAGATCCTGGCCATGGCAACCGCCGCAGTTCACCTGGTATTGCGCCTCGCCGCGCTGGGCCTGAGCGTCCGTGTATACCCCGTCCAGCACCGTCTGTGCGGCCAGCAACGCCGGGCAGATGAGAAGCATGGTGACGGGACGCAGCATACCCATCACCTTAGGGGGCACAGACCGGTGCGACCGTTGCGAGTGAGGTGACATTGATACGGTCATTACCGGACTGCCGGATCAGGACGCCTTTGGCCTGCACCTTGTGCCCCTTTTCGGTGTCGGGATTGAAAGCGGGCCGCAGGTCGCCCAGGTTCTGCAGACGGAACGCCAGCGAGCCGGAGGCCCGGGCCGCGGAAGCCTTCACTTCCTCGGCGGTGGCCTTATCCCCCTCACGGGTTCTCACCGGTTCGCTGGCATTGGTCAGTATCCAGGTATCGTTCGAACCCGGTGTAAGGCAACCGGCCACCAGGACCAGCGCATTGGTCGGCAGAGGCTTGGGCCCGTCTTTTCCCACTAGGCGCGTACTCGGTATCGTTTCGGCGGTCAACTCCTGGCCCCCGGCGGGATAGTCATTGAGGGCGAGCAGGAAGGCCAGAATATCGCGATAGATGTTCTCGCTCAACTTGCCGGCGTTGTCCCGGGGCATCCGGGTTTTGATGAAAGTGAAAAGGCTTCCGAGGCTATCTTCGCGCCAACGATCGATGAAAGGATCACCCTTGAGCGACGGTCCGTCGACGTCGGCGCCTTCGTGGCACTTGGCGCAATTGCCCTCATATTCCATTTCCCCGCGTCCCGCTTGCGCCTCCGTGTACACGCCATCCAATACGGTCTTGGATTGAGCGAACAAGGCGATCGCGGGAACCAGGAGAACAAAACTACGGCTCACAGCCCGCGCCAACCATCTGCAAGGAGTTGACATTAATGCGCTCGTTTTTTGGTTGCCTTACTAGAATACCCTTGGCATCTACCTTGTTGCCACCCAGTTTATCGGGGTCGAACCCGGGAAGATCGGTGACATTCTGGAGGCGGAATAATTGATCGCCCAAGGGCTTCGCTCTAGCTTCCTTGAGTTCCTCGGGGGTAATCTCAAATAGATTCAGAGTACGGACAGGCTCGCTCGCATGGGTTAAAAACCATCCGTTGCCGGTATCCTGAGTGAAGCAGCCGACCACCTCCGCCTGTGCGCTCGAGGGCAGCGGTTGGGGTCCGTCCTTGCCCACCAGCAGCGTGGTGGCCATCAGATCCGCGGTCAGCTCGCGATTGCCGGCGGGGATTCCGTTAGCCTGGAGCAGGTAAGCCTGGATATCCAGGTAAAGCGCCGCGCTCAAGGTTCCCGGATTGTCGGCAGGCATGGTGTCCTTGATGAGGTCGAACAGGACGTTCAGATTGAATTCCCGCCAGCGGTCCATGAAGATATCGCCTTTGAGCGGTGGGCCCGAGAAGCCGCTCAGGTCGGCCCGATGGCAACTGGCGCATTTGGCTTCGTAGCCGGCTTGGCCCCTTCTGGCTTGGGCCGCCGTGTAGACGCCATCCAGAACAGTGTTGGCGGAACTCAAAGCTCCGGGAAGCAGGACTATCGACGCGAGGCGTTTCGCCAGCCGGGAGTGCATACGAAATCGATAGCACCGCTCCCCGATGGTCGCGGCTCAGTGTCGGGTACAGCTACTTTTTCGCTACCGCGTTGCCGCCGATGGTGCGGGTAACCTGCGGGATCGGGATGCCCTTCTCGGTCATGAGCTTGGTGATCAGATTAACCGCGTCGGCGTGATAGATCGCCGATTGTACGCCCACCACTACGCCTTGCGCCCAATCGAGCGGCAGCAGCCCCGGCGTGTCTGCGCCGTAGGCCTTACTGCCCTTGTCTTTCGCTCCCAGATTCCCACCCCGGTCTACCAGGAGTTGAATCTCCTCGATCGCCGCTTTGTGCGCGGCGCCGTGCAGGGCGGTCAATCCCTGGTCGTTGGCGGCATTCACGTCGGCCCCCAAGTCGAGGATCAGCTTCATGGCATCCACGGTCTCGTCCACGGAACGATCGTGGATAAACCCGTCGGAGTAGCCGACCCCCGCAGCCGCCATCAGCGGCGTGGTGTGGTCATCGGTAGCGATATTGGGATCGGCGCCGTGCGCCAGCAGCATCTTCATCACCTCGATGTCGCCGCATAGAGCCGCCCGCAGGAACGGAGTCGCGCCTGCCTCGTTCAGCCACGTCGCCCGCTGCCCATTTCGAATCTCGGTATTGGCTTTCAGCCGGAGGTTGGTATCGGCTCCGCGGTCCAGCAGCATCTTAATGAAATCCAGGGCCTGATTGGCGTTCGGCACCGGGATGGTTCCGGTTTCGATATTGCGATGCTTCACTGCCAGATAGAGGGGATTCCAGCCCTTGTCATTAGAGAGATTCGGATCGGCGCCGTGTTCCAGCAGATACCGCGCCACGTCGTAATGCCCGTTCTGGATGGCCACGATCATGGCGGTGCTGCCGTCCCCCGTGCGTTTGTTGACGTCCGCCTTCGCCTCCACCAGGGCCGTCAACGAAGCCAGGGAGCCTTCGCGAGCCGCCAGAACTACCGCTGTAAGGCCGCCGGTGTGAGCCTCGGTACCCTTGTAATTCACGCCGTACCGCTTCTTCGGCTCATTGATCACGGACTGTGCGTTGACATCGGCGCCATGTGCGGCCAGATAGCGGACCACGTCGGCATGATCCTGTTCGGCTGCCCACATCACCGCCGTAGTCTGGCGAAGCGTTTCTTTCGCGTTCACCTGGGCTCCGTGATCCACCAGCAGCTTTACCGCCTCGAGACTGCCGGTCCGCGACGCCTCCATCAGAGCGGTCTCCTGATGCATCAGGAAGGTGGCGTTGGCATCCACTCCCGCCTTGAGGAGCTTATCGATCATGGCCGCGTTGCCGTTGATGCAAGCCAGGTACATGGCCGTGGCGCCGTCGCGGTTGGCGGCGTTCACGTTCGCGCCGGCACGCACCAACTGGTCCACGGCTTCCATGTCATCGTGTCGAACCGCCCAATGCAGCGCCGTAGCGCCATCGGATTGGGGCGCATTCACGTCCGCCTTCTTCTGCAGCAGATCGCGCAGCGCGTCGTGGTTCTTGTTCATTACCGCTTCGGCTACGTCGCTGGTTGCGGCGGCCGCCACGGCCACCGACCATAACAGCGCGGCAGAGCACCCGCCGATTACCCGTCTCATGCGCATTGGCTCGCTCCTTTAAAGGGACACTGTTCCCGTGCTGTCGCCCACGCTGTCTTTTTCGATGTCCATCATGTGGAGTGTGGTCAGCAGGATATTCGAGATGGGCCCCGATTCCTTCACATTCAGCTTGGCTTTATGCTTCCCGGAAGCGCCGCCCGCCATCAGGTAGCCGACGTTCACGTGGCTGTGCTGATTGGCGTTGCCCATGTTGCTGCCCCACACGATCAGCGAGTGATCGAGCAGGTTGCCGTCACCGTCGGGCGTGTCTTGCAGCTTTTTCAGGAAATGGGCGAAGCACTTCATGTGGTACTGGTTGATCTTGGCCCAATCCTCGCGACGCTTGGGATCTTCCCCATGGTGCGACGAGGGATGGTTGGCGGTAGTCACGCCCGATTCCGGGTAGCTCCGCAGGCTGACATCGCGGGCATACATCATCGAGCCCACGCGAGTAATATCGCCCTGGAACGCCAGCGCAGTCAAATCGAAATGCAGCTTTACATGTTCGTCGAAGGATTCGGGCACGCCGAAGGGAACGTCCAGGGAGGGGGCTTCCGACGAGCGCTTGGACGCGATCTGCAGCCGCCGTTCCATTTCGCGAATGGACTCCAGGTACTCGTTGAGGCGGTTGCGGTCACTCGATGGAAGGTGCTTCTGCAGTTTGGTGATCTTCGCCGTCACCGCGTCCAGAATGCTGCCGCTGGCCTGCCGTCGCTCGATGCGTTCCTCTTGCGTGCTGCCGTCCCCGAACAGGTGTTCGAAGACCACCATGGGGTTGATCTCGTGCGGCAACGGCTTGGTGGGCGAGGCCCAGGAAATCGAGTTGGAGTAGGCGCAGCTATAGCCCCAGCCACAGATGCCCGTGTTGGCGCCCGGGTCCTCGATGGCGAGCTGGATGGACGGCAGCAGCGTGTCCTGCCCGTACTTCTGCGCGATCATCTGGTCGATGCTGGTGCCGCAAGCGATGTCGGCGCCCGCGGTCTTCTTCGGCGGAGTACCCGTGAAAGTCGCCGAGGCCCTCGAGTGATCGCCGCCGCTCGATCCGGGAGGCGGCATCGAGCTGGTGGCGTCCATGCCGTGAACGATCGTCAACTGATCCTTCCACGGCGCCAGCGGCTGATGGATGAACCCGAGTCCGGTATTGCGCCCTTCGGTGACAGGAACGTCCGGCCGGCCATCCGCCCAATAGGTAGGGGACCAGCCATGCGGAGAAAAGATTTCCAGGAAGCGCGTCTTCGAGTTGACTGCCGCTCGCAGCGGCGTGAACGCCGGGATCATCGAATCGAGCAGCGGCAACGCCAGGGTGACACCCACGCCTCGCAGAAACGTCCGCCGGGGAATGTGCTTTTTCGTGATTAACACTTGATCTGGTCTCCTCTATCCTCTGCGATCTATTGAACCTTAACCATCGGCCGCTTGCAAGGGTCCCGTTCCCTACCGTCTCGGCTCGGTGTTACTGGCTGTCTGACGCGGCGTAGCGGCCTCTTCCACCTTCACATTCATCTGGAACGGTGCGCTCTTCACGATCCCCACCACCAGCGTCGCCAGCCGATAATTAGTCGGGGCGGCTTCGTGAATAATCGAGCGGACCACGGGCATATCCTGGTACTCCACTCCGCGGCCTAGAGCGTAGGTCAGCAGCTTTTCCGTAACCACGCGCACAAACTGGGGGGAATAGCGCATCAGACCATCGCGCAGTCCTGCCGGGCCGTTCACCTTGCTGCCGTCCGAAAGTTGGCCGGCCACGTCCAGGTTCCGTCCGAACTCCTGGGTACGCCACTTTCCTACGGCGTCGAAATTTTCGAGCGCAAAGCCGAGCGGGTCCATCATTTTATGGCAACTGGCGCAGGCCGCATTCGCGCGATGTTCTTCCATGCGCTCGCGCATCGAAATCTCCAGCGGAACGGGTTGCCCGTTGGCCATTTTGTCGCTCTGCCGGAGTGGCGGCACGTTGGGCGGCGGGTCGGGCGGAATGATCCCGAGCAGATTCATGAGCACCCATTTGCCGCGCTGCACCGGGGAAGTCCGGTCGGGCACCGACGTGACTAGCTCAATCGCGCCCTTTCCGAGCAGCCCCCGCCGCGCGTCCAGGTCGCCAGTGAGCGGCACGCGCCGGAACTGGCTGCCGTAGATGTTGGGAATGCCATAGTGGCGCGCCAGGCGCTCGTTCACGAAAGTGAAGTCGGCGTTTAGCAGATCGGTGGTGCTGCGGTTCTCCCGTAAGATGGTTTCGAAGAACATCTCGGTCTCGGTCCGAAAGGCCTGCCGCAGATTGTCGTCGAAATCGGGGAACATTTGGGTAATGGGCGCCGTACTCGGCAGATTTCGAAGCTGCAGCCACTGCCCAGCAAAGTTCTTCACCAGCTCGTGCGAGCGGGGGTCAGCCAGCATGCGCTTGGTTTGCTGCTCGAGCACCTTGGGATCGTGGAGTTTATTCTGCGTAGCGACCTGGATCAACGCGCTATCCGGCGTGCTGCTCCACAAGAAAAAGGACAGACGCGAAGCCAGTTCCAGGTCGCTGATGCGGTAGGGCTGGCCGGCCTTCACGTCGGCCGGATCGGTTTCGCTGCGGAAGATGAACTCCGGGTCGGCGATGATGTTCTGCAACGCCAACTGAATTCCATCTTCGAAATCTCCTTTGTTCTTGCCCTTCTGATAGACAGTCAGCAGGCTTTCCAGGTCGCCTTCCGTTACCGGCCTGCGATAGGCCTGCGTAGCGAGGTTCCCGATGATCTTCTTGGCGCAGGGAACGTCATCCGTGCCTGCGGCCGGCTGGCAGATGAAGACCTTGCGCCGGCTGGGCGTATCCTGGGGCCGCTTGCCGTTGTACGGGCCCATGATGATTACTTGGCTCACCTGCGGCGAGAAGATATACCCGGGAATCGGGTTGGTATCGAGTACGCTGCGCACGTAATGCTGATTCAAGTCGTCCATGGGCACATCGGTGGTAGCCAGGAACGCGAGCCCCACCTTGTGCAATCCAGCCTTCACCGGCAGGCGCACTTCGTTCTTGTCGTTGTCTGTGCCGTTGGGGATCTTGGCGATATCGAACAGCTTCACTCTTTCGCCGTCCAGCGTGACTTCGAGGTGCTCGTCTTTTCTTTCGGAACCATAGAGTTCCCCCGTGTTGCCACGAACCGGAAACCACGAGATGTTATATTCGCCGTCTGCGGGAAAGTAATGATTGATAAGCATTCCTCCCCGAGTGCCAAACGGCAGGCCTTCGACATGATTTTCCTGGGAGTAATCCTGAGGCGCGATGTACTTCTTTTGGCTCGGCGACGTTTCATGCCCCACTGCCAGGCGACTGACCTTCCCGGCCGCCGACATGAAGCCTTCCACGAGCGCCGGCGAGATTCCCAAACTCCCGGCTACGTTATCGAATCCGTAGCTGGAGTCGTCTACCGGCAAAAATTCGGCGGGGTCGATTTCCAGCGCGAGGACGTCGCGGATGGCGTTGGCGTATTCGGTACGGTTGACCCGGTGAATCCCAGGCGGCACAAAGCTCGGCTTAGACGCTGCGGAGCGATCCAACTCATTTTCCAACCACTCCGCCAAGCCTTGGTAGGCCGCGGGCGTTGGCCGGGGCAAGCCGAGCGGCGGCATCATGCCGGCTCGCACCTTGCGCACTGCCTTTTCCCAAACTTCCGCATTCTCCCCAACATGTGCCAAATCCAGCTTGTCGAGTGCTAGGCCGCCCGTCTTGACCTTGGAGTTGTGGCATGTGACGCAATATTTATCCAGGAGTTCCCGTTGTGCAGACGCGGATCCGGCAACTTGCGGCGCCTGTTTGCCCGTCTGCGCGTAAGAAACTACGACCGATATGATCGTTAACAGACCGACGCACAACAACTTCTTCATCGCTAATCCCCCCTCGGAGCGTGCTTTCGCATTATCTATCGGTAGCCATGGGCTTGTCACTGCCTATCTGGTAAGACACAGTTTCTTGCCTCTTCGGCCGAACGAAAATGCGGTGACTCACCGGTTACATGCCACGTATCTCTATGATTTATAGAGAGCCGTTCGGTAAACAGGTGGAGTGGATCTCCCCCAAATCGATCCTCGCAGGGGATCTCCAGTCCCCGGTGACTCACCGTTTCCCGGGAAGTCGTTGCCAATCTCATAAGATACTCATTTTTAAAGTCCTTGCTTGTCAACTGCGAAGGGTTGTCGACAGAATCCCCTTGACGCCGCCAGGGAATTGGCATAGCATTTCTGCCACGGGGTCTTACGGGCGAATCGATTCTTCCTTTTCCGGTTCCAGGTCTTTGTTTATCACCTCGAGGAGGCGAAATGAGAGGCATCACCCGGATTGTGCTTGGCCTTTTGCTGGTCTGCGTGGCGGTTTGGGCGCAGTCTACCGCTCAAATTAACGGTACAGTTCGTGATTCGAGCGGTTTAGCCGTTCCCGGCGCCACCGTAAGAGTGACGCAGACCGCGACCGGTGCCGCGCGTACGGCCACCAGCGACGCGGATGGCGCTTTCGTATTTGCGAACCTGTCGATCGGGCCGTATCTGATGGAAATCACGAAAGAGGGATTCACCAAGTATGTGCAGTCGGGAATCGTATTGCAAGTAGACAGCAACCCGACGATTGACGCCGCCCTGAAGGTTGGCTCCGTCAGCGAACAGGTTATGGTACAAGCCGATGCCAACATGGTGGAGACCCACAGCACGGGGGTGGGTACCGTCGTGGATAACCAGCGTGTCGTCGAAATGCCTCTCAACGGACGCAACGCTACGGAACTCGTTTTCCTGGCCGGTATGGCGACCATCGGCGGGGCCAACGGCGGTTTCCTGAATTCGGTACGGAATTACCCGACTGTCATGATTTCGGTGGCCGGGGGTGTCGCCAACCAGCAAACTTACGCCCTGGATGGCGCCAACCACAATGACGCTTATAACGGGCTGAACCTGCCCTTGCCTTTCCCTGATGCCTTGCAGGAGTTCAAAGTGGAGACGAGCGCCCTACCGGCGCAGTATGGGCTGCACTCCACGGCGGCGGTGAACGCCGTCACGAAGTCCGGCACCAACCAGTTTCACGGCGATCTGTTCGAATTCCTGCGTAACGGAGACCTCAACGCCCGGGACTTCTTTGCGCCCACCCGCGACAGTTTGAAACGGAACCAGTTCGGTGGAACCGTTGGCGGCCCAATAAAGAAGGACAAGCTCTTCTTCTTCGCTGGGTATCAGGGTACCGTCCAGAAATCGGACCCCTCGCAAAGCAGCGCTTTCGTCCCCACCCCGGCGATGCTGGCCGGGGACTTCACCACCATTGCGGGACCGTCATGCAACCAGGGCCGTACGATCAATTTGAGTTCGACCTATGGGTTTACCAATAACCGGATTACTCCGGCCTTGCTCAATCCGGCGGCCCTGAAGATCGACTCCTATTTGCCGGTCCCGGCCGATCCGTGTGGCAAGGTGAATTACGGGTTGCTCTCCAATCTCACCGAACACATGGGAGTGGCGCGGGTCGACTACCAGATGACACCCAAGAGTTCCCTGTTCACGCGGTTTTACGTCACCAACCTGGAGCAGCCGTCTACGTTTGACGGGAAGAACGCCCTCACCCTCAACAGCAACGCCCAGCATGACCGGGTGTATTCGTTAGCGGTGGGGAACACGTATCTGCTCAGCGCCAACGTCGTCAGTTCCTTTCGCATCGGCGAGAACCGCGCCGAGATCCCGAAAATAACGGACAATTTTTCGACTTGGCCCCAATTGGGAGTCAATGCGCCCTACAACCCCGCTCCCGCGCCGCGCGTTTCGGTCACCGGAAATGGCTTCGGCATCGGTTCCGGCAACTCGATCATCAACCACGATATGACGGGACCCGACACCAACATCGTCGAAGACATCAGTTGGGTCAAAGGAAGTCATCAGGTTGGCTTCGGCGGCTATTACCTCCGTACGCTCATCAACTACGAGTCGGGCATCAACGCGACCGGCCTCCCTACGTTCAACGGGTCGGTGACCGGCTTGTCCATGGCCGATTTTATGGTCGGACAAGCGGCCACCTGGACTCAAGGCAACATTTCTTATTTTTACAATCGCCAAACGTATATTGGCCTTTACGCGCAGGACTCCTGGAAAATCACCTCTCGCCTGACTTTCAACTATGGCGTACGGTGGGAGCCGTGGTTCCCCATCTGGAGCAAGGAAAGCCTTTACATGCGGTTCGACCAACGCTTGTTTAATCAAGGAGTGCAGAGCCAGGTGCATGTGAACGCTCCGGCGGGAGTGGTCTTCCCTGGAGACTCACAATGGACGTCCGGGCACAGCGTAGCCCAATCCCGGTACAACGAATTTGTGCCGCGAGTTGGAGTGGTCTGGGACCCCAAGGGCGACGGCAAAATGACCGTCCGGGCGGCGTTCGGGAGCTATACCGACCGCTCCGGGTTGTACGCCCTCAGCTCGTTTGGACAAGATCCGCCCATCGGCAACGTGGTCACTCTGAACAACGTGAATCTATCCAATCCCTGGGCCAGCTATCCTGGGGGAAACCCTTTGCCGATCACGCTCAGCAAGACGATGCCGTTTCCCGCTACCGGCGGCGCTTATATCACCTATCCGCAGGACTGGAAGCCATTGTGGGTCAACCAGTGGAACCTGAGTGTTCAAAGGCAACTTGGGCAAGACTGGTTGGTCAGCGTCAATTACCTGGGCAACAATACCTTTCACCTCGTGACAGCCGACGAGTTAAATCCCGCGCTATTCCTGGGAACCGGCCCCTGTACGATCAATGGCCAGACCATTGCGAACTGCGGAACCACGGCCACCAACAATCAGCGGCGGCTGCTGAATCTGCAAAACCCGGTTCTAGGGAACTCCTACGGGATCATTTCTCAAGGAGCGCCATTCGGTACCGGGAGCTACAACTCGTTGTTTCTTTCGGTGCAGAAACGATTGAGCAAGGGCACCAGTATCCTGGCCAATTACACCTGGTCGCACTGCATCAGCGATCAATGGAACGGACAACCCGGGAACAACGGCGTTTCTTCCGTCACTCCCGGCAACCGCAGGTTCGACCGTGGCAACTGCGCCCCCAACCTGGTTTCTTCCGACCAGCGGCAAGTGTTCAATCTGTCTGTAGTAGCGCAGACCCCGAAGTTCTCCAACCGCGTAGCCCGGCTGTTGGCGAGCGATTGGCAGATCTCGCCCATCCTGAAGCTGAAGTCGTCGCAGTTCTTCACAGTCACCGACGGTACCGACGTGGCGCTCAACGGCGAGGGCAGCCAGCGGCCGAATCTGGTCTCGGGCGTGAGTCCGTACGTCAGCAATACCACCGCCTGTTCTCCGGCGCCGTGCCTCGCCTGGCTCAACCGGGCCGCGTTCTCCGTTCAACCGCCGGGTACGCTGGGCAATCTGAGCGCCGGAAATATCAAAGGGCCCGGAGTCTTCCAACTTGACATGGCGCTATCGCGAACGTTCCCGATCAAGGAGCGGAAGAGCGTTCAGTTACGCGCCGAGGCTTTTAACCTGCCGAACCATCTCAATCCTTCTGTCGCGGGAGGCGCGCTGAATGCAAGTAGCTTCGGTCAGATTACCGGCGACATCAGCGGGACCTCGGGATTGACGGCCGGGGACTACCGCGTAGTGCAGTTCGCGCTTAAGTTTGTTTTCTGAGGCAGTATTGGTCCAGGCTTGGCGATGACCACCGTCTCGAAAGTCGCGTTGACCCTGCTGGTTGCGTGCGCTGGCCTGTGGGGGCAAGCCGCATCCACCGCCCAAATTAATGGCACTGTTCGCGATGCCAGCGGGTTGCCGGTTCCCGATGCCGCCCTCAAAGCGACGCAAACCGCGACCGGCTTGGTCCGTACCGGCACCAGCGGCGCGGATGGCGCCTACGTGTTCACCAATCTTCCCATTGGCCCGTACATTCTGGAAATCACCAAGGACGGCTTCAGCAAGTACGTGCAATCCGGCATCCTGCTGCAGGTGGATAGCAACCCCACCATCGATGCCGCACTGAAGGTCGGGTCGGTCGCCGAACAGGTGATGGTGCAGTCCGATGCCGCGATGGTCGAGACGCACAGCACCGGCGTCGGACAGGTGGTCGATTCGCAGCGCGTGGTGGAGCTGCCGTTAAACGGACGAAATGCCACCGAGCTGATCTTCCTCGCCGGCATGGCCAACGTCGGCAACAACATTGGCTCGATCAGTTCCGTCCGTAACTATCCTACGGTGGTGGTCTCGGTGGCAGGGGGGCAAGGCAACGGGATGACCTACCTGCTGGACGGCGCCAATCACAACGACGCCATCAACAACCTGAACCTCCCCTTGCCATTTCCGGATGCCCTGCAGGAGTTCAAAGTGGAAACCAGCGCGCTGCCGGCGCAATACGGGCTCCATGCTGCGGCGGCCGTCAACGCCGTCACCAAGTCCGGCACCAATGAGTTCCACGGCGACTTGTTCGAATTCCTCCGCAATGGGGATTTCAACGCGCGGGACTTTTTCGCGCCCCGGCGCGACACGCTGAAACGTAACCAGTTTGGCGGCACCGCCGGCGGCCCCCTCCGCAAGGAGAAGCTTTTCTTCTTCCTCGGTTACCAGGGCACCACCCAGCGCTCCGAGCCTTCGCAGAATATCGCCTATGTTCCTACCGCCGCCATGCTCGCCGGCGACTTTACCACCATCGCCTCGCCGGCCTGCAACGGCGGAAAACAGATCAGTTTACCGGCGTCGCAGGGATTCGTAAACAACCGGATCTCGCCGTCCGCTTTCAATCCCGCGGCGCTGAACATCGAAGGCCGCTTGCCCATCTCGACTGATCCCACGGGTTGCGGCCGGGTGAACTTCGGACTGCTCTCAAACTCGGACGAGCACCTGGGTCTCGCCCGTCTCGACTACCAAGTGACTCCCCGGCATTCCCTGTTCGGACGCTTCTATATCGCCAATCTGGATTCCCCTACCACTTACGACGGCAAAGACGCGCTGACCCTGAATACCAACACGTTTCACGATCGCGTCTATTCGCTCGCTCTGGGTGACACGTACCTCATTTCGGCCAATGTGGTCAGTTCCTTTCGCGTGGGCGCGAATCGCAGCGAGCTTCCCAAAATACCCGACAACTTCGCTACTTGGAAAGACTTGGGCGTGAACGCGAACTCTTTTCAAGCGCCCAATCCGCGGCTTTCGGTGACTGGTAACGGATTCAATATCGGCTCGGGCAGTTCGATCCTGAACATCGCCAACACGGGACCCAATTACAACCTGGCGGAGGACATCAGTATCGTAAAGGGAGCGCACCAGCTCGGATTCGGAGCGAATTACCTGCACACACTCATGAACCTGGTTTCCGGAATCAATGCCACCGGCCTCGCGACGTTTAACGGATCGGTGTCCGGCATGCCGCTGGCCGATTTTCTGCTGGGCAACGCTTCTAACTGGGCCCAAGGCAACGCCAACGGTTTTTGCGACCGGCAACATTACATTGGGCTGTACGCGCAAGACACATGGAAGGCGACGCCGCGTCTGACGGTCAGCTATGGCGTGCGATGGGAACCCTATCTTGCCATCTATAGCAAGTACGGCATGTTCAACCATTTCGACTCCGCCCTGTTCGCGCAGAACGTACATAGCAGCGTGTATGTGAATGCGCCCGCTGGGGAAGTGTTTCCCGGCGACTCTCAGTACCCCTGCGGCCAGAGCGTCGAGTGCGATAACTATAAGAAATTCGTTCCACGCTTCGGCCTGGTTTGGGATCCTAAAGGCGACGGGCGCATGACCGTGCGAGCGGCCTACGGCATGTTTACCGACCGCGCGAATATCTATTCCCTCACGGCGTACGGGCAGGATGCGCCTTTCGGCAACGTGATCAGCCTTACCAACGTCAAACTCAACGATCCCTGGGCCAACTACCCCGGCGGAAACCCCTTGCCTATCCCCCTAAGTAAGAACATGTCGTTCCCGGCTTTCGGCGCCTATGTGACTCATCCGTTTAACCTGAAAGAGACCTACTTACATCAGTGGAATCTCAGCCTGCAGAGACAAATTGGCGCGGACTGGCTAGTGACGGCAAACTATCTCGGCAACACTACGATTCACTTCCGGACAGAGAATCAACTGAATCCCGCGGCTTTCCTGGGCCTGGGACCTTGCGCGATTAATGGCGTGAATTACGCGACTTGTTCGACCACGGCCAACACCAACCAGCGGCGTCTGCTGTATCTGCAGAACCCCGCGCAAGGGCAGTTTTACTCCATCGTCTCCCTGCTGGATGACGGGGGAACGGCCAGCTACGAAGGGCTCTATTTGTCGGTGCAGCGCCGCTTCAGCCACAACGTGAGCATGCTCGCGAATTACACCTGGTCGCACTGCATCAGCGACGTGTGGAACGATTTTACGGGCAACAACGGCGTCTCCTCCGGCACTCCGAACAACCGCCGGGCCGACCGGGGCAACTGTGCCACTTCGGATCAGCGGCAGGTGTTCAATCTCTCGATGGTGGCCCAGACACCGCGATTTTCCAGCCGCGTGCTGCGCTGGGCGGCCTCCGGCTGGCAGATTTCCCCGATCATCAAGATCAAGTCGGCGCAGTTTTTCACCGCGACTACGGGTGTGGATAACGCTCTCAACGGGCAGCAGGGTACTGCGCAGCGTCCCAATCTCCTGGCCGCCAACCCCTACGCCGCCAATCCGTCGGTCAACGGCTGGATGAGTGCTTCGGCATTCGCCGCCCCAGCCCCCGGCACGTACGGAAACCTGGGTGCGTACAATCTGAAGGGACGCGGTATTTTTCAATTAGATTTCGGCCTCTCCCGGACATTTCGCCTTCAGGAGAAGAAGGCCTTGCAATTTCGCGGGGAAGCTTTCAATCTTCCCAACCACCTGAATGCAAGTACGCCCGTCGCGGCGTTGAACAGCGGATCCTTTGGAAAAATTCAAAGTGATATCAGCGGGACGTCGGGCCTGTCGGCCGGCGATCCCCGCATCGTACAGCTTGCGCTCAAGTTCATTTTTTGATGTAGTTCCATCCTTAAGGAGCGATCATGCGCGTGGTAGTTGTTTGGATCGGTTTGTTCTTGGCTTGCGCAATGGTGTGGGGGCAGGCCACTTCTCAAATCTCCGGAACGGTCACGGACCAAACGGGTCTGGCGGTTCCAGGCGCCGAGGTCAAGGTGACGCAGACCGCCACGGGCGCGGTCCGAACCGTAACGGCTGGCGCCGATGGCGGTTATGTGTTGGCGAACCTGCCCATCGGACCCTACCTGTTGGAAGTTACCAAGCAGGGCTTCAATAAGTATGTCCAGTCGGGCATCGTGTTGCAGGTGGATAGTAACCCGACTATCGATATCGCTTTAAAGGTTGGAGCCGTTACCGAGCAGGTTACCGTCGAGGCCGCCGCCGCGCAGGTGGAAACACGCTCGACCGGCGTAGGGCAGGTGGTCGATAACCAGCGCGTGTCGGAGATGCCGCTGAACGGCCGCCAGCCCATCGAACTGGTGTTCCTGGCCGGAATGGCGTCAGCTCCGGGTGGCGGCGCGATCAATACCGTCCGCAACTATCCCACGGTGGTGGTTTCGGTAGCCGGAGGGCAGGGAAACGGCATCGGATATCAGTTGGACGGCACCATGTACCAGGATCCGTACAACAATCTGGCTCTGCCTCTGCCGTTCCCGGATGCACTGCAGGAGTTCAAGATCGAGACCAGCGCTCTGCCGGCGCAGTACGGATATCATTCCACCGCGACGGTCAATGCCGTGACCAAGTCCGGCAGTAACGAATTCCACGGCGATCTGTTCGAGTTTATCCGCAACACCGACTTGACCGCACGCGACTTCTTCAACCCCACGCGCACCCAACTCAACCGCAACCAATTCGGAGGTGTCATTGGCGGGCGGATCATTCGGGACAAGCTGTTCTTCTTCGGCGGCTATCAGCGGACCACCTTGCGGTCAGTTTCCCCGCCCACCTTTGAATATGTCCCGACGCCGCAGATGCTGGGCGGCGACTTCTCGACCTTCGTGTCGGCCGCCTGCCAGGGAACCCAAAAGAACCTGCCCGCATCGCTGGGTTTCGTGGGCAACAAGATCAATCCCACGCTGCTGAATCCCGTGGCGGTGGCGTTCGCCAAGACCCTGCCCACTCCGAACGACGGCTGCGGCACCACGCTGGCGAACTTCGTCTCCGATCTGGACGAGGATTTGCCCGTCGCCAGAATCGACTACGAGAAGAGCGCGAAGCACACGATTTTCGGCCGGTTCGCGGAAGGCAACCTGAACGTTCCCTCTACCTACGACGGCAAAAACCCGCTGTCCATCAACACCTACGGGGTGCACGATCTGGATTATCAATTGGCTCTCGGCGACACGTATCTGTTCACAGCCAACGTGGTGAACTCGCTGCGCGTGTCCGCCAGCCGCACCAACGTCGTGAAGCTGCCCGACAATTACGCGTCGTGGAAGACCTTCGGAGCCAACTACACCCCGATGGGTGGCAACGTGGTCTCATCGGCGATCACCGGCGGCCTGGGCTTCAATGTCGGCACCTCCGCTTCGGTGCCGGGCGAATCGCATAATGGTCCGAATATCTCGGTCACCGAAGAAGTGAACTGGGTGAAAGGGCAGCATCAGTTCATTTTTGGCGGGAACGTGTACCGCCAGGAAATGAACTACTGGTCGGGCCTGAACGCAGTGGGCAGTATGGCTTTCAATGGCAGCGTTGCCGGAGGTACGGGGCTGGGCATGACGGACATGCTGCTGGGCTTGGTCAGCGGCTTCAGCCAGGGAACAACTTACGGATTCTACAACCGGCAATGGTATTTTTCCGGCTACGCGCAGGACACCTGGAAGGCGACGCGCAAACTCACCGTGAATTACGGTCTCCGCTGGGAGCCCTACACGTCGCAGTACAGCAAGTATGGGCAGATTCACGACGTGATCTATTCGCTGTTCGCGCAGAACTATCACAGCCCGGTCTACACCAACGCGCCGGCGGGCGTGATTTTTCCAGGCGACCCCCATTATCCCTGCGGCAACAGCTACCAGTGCAACGACTGGCACAAGTTCCTCCCACGTGTAGGCCTGGCATACGATCCCAAGGGCGACGGCAAAATGGTGGTTCGCGCTGGATTCGGAATGTACGAGGACCGGAGCCACATGTTCTATCCCAACCAGATGTCGTTCGGTCCGCCCTTCGCCGACACCATCTCGGCATTCGTCACCAACCTTTCGAACCTGTGGGGGCCATTCGGCGGAATACCCGGAGTGTTACCCGCCGGACAGGACCCTGTCCCGACCTTCGCGAGCCTGACGGGTGTGGGAGCGGCTAGCAAGAATGCCCCCTTTCCCACCGGCGGAGGTTACATCGACTTCGCCAACCAGGGCTTCCAGCCGATGTATACCAACCAGTGGAATTTGGCGATTGAACGACAAATCGGCAGTTGGGTGTTCAAGGCTAATTACATTGGCAACAGCGCCATCCATCTGATTACCTCGACCACCATCAATCCAGCCATCTTCCTGGGGCTAGGTCCCTGCACGCTGCCGGTGGTCAACGCCGCCGGGCAGGTAGTGAACCAGAGTTATTCCACTTGCTCCACCACCGCCAACCAGAACCAGCGGCGCGTGCTATACCAGCAGAACCCGCTGCAAGGCCAGTATTACGGCGGCATCGGGCAGGTGCTGGATAGCGGCACGCAGTCGTACCAGGGGCTGTACCTGGTGGTTCAAAAGGCCCTCTCGCACAGCGTGACGTTCAATGCCAACTATACCTGGTCGCATTGCATCGGTGATGTTTACGAACAACAGCCTGGCCTGGGCGGCGGTGCGACTCCCCCCTATAACCGGCGCGCCTATCGGGGTAACTGCACCGGCATCGACCAACGCCACCAGTTCGTGCTCAACCTGGTGGCGACCTCGCCCAAGTTCAACCGCGCCTGGCCGCGGCGCCTGTTTAGCGACTGGCAGATCGCTCCGATTCTGCAAATTCACTCAGGCCAGTGGCTTACCGTCACGTCCGGCACGGACCGGGCGCTGACCACGGTCGCGGGCCAGACCGTGAATCAAGTCCTGCCGAACGCCTACGCTGCGAACAAGGGATCGGCGAACGGCAACGCGACCCTCAACTGGCTCAACCCGGACGCGTTTGCGATTCCGGCCCTGGGCACCTATGGGACCGCCGCCTACGGCATCGTGCAAGGTCCCGGGATGATCCAGTTGAACATGGCCCTGGCGCGCACGTTCCGGGTTTATGAGAAAGCGACCTTCCAGATTCGTGCGGAAGCGTTCAACCTGCCCAACCTTCTGAATCCCGCTAATCCGACCGTGGCGCGGAACTCGGCGCTGTATGGCGTGATCAACTCGGATCAGAGCGGCAACATCGGCGGCAGCCTTCAGGTGAACGCGGGCGATTACCGCATCGTGCAGTTGGCCGCCAAGTTCGTGTTCTAATAGCGCTTATCATCCCCTGGTTTCCAGGATCCGTCGCTACTTGGGATAGCCGGCCGTAGCCTTCACTTCGGCGATCTGCTTATCGTGGCGCATCGTATGCAGCGGCGCATAGA
>Ga0075030_100001067_pt1 | contig 24620 bp, 21 predicted proteins | sample LitLauG_LLR_2012_FD_71393 | JGI IMG/M metagenome (GOLD analysis project Ga0075030, IMG submission 71393) | Freshwater sediment microbial communities from Pennsylvania, USA - Little Laurel Run_MetaG_LLR_2012 | ecosystem: Environmental > Aquatic > Freshwater > Creek > Sediment | place: USA...
CAGAGCGGTCGCAACCCATGCGTCAGCTCGAAGGATGTCGCTCACGCCGGAAACGTAGGCCGCGCCCCAAGCCGTGTCAACGCATCCGCCGGCCCCGAGGCCTGCAACATAGCCCGGCTCGGCAGGGCGAGCCGTCGACCACGCCAACGCTCTCGAGTCCGTGCATGATGGCGCGGCCGGTGCCGGCGGGTGGCTCGGCCAGCGGTGGTGTGGTAGGGGACGCTTCGGAGTGCGCGGGTGCACGAACGTGGAGGTTGGACGGTGCGGGACGGTCAGGCAGTGAGGAGTTGATCATGGATGGCGCGGGTGGCGGCGCAGGGGGGGACGCCCAGTTCGTCGCGCAGGGTGGCGCAGAGGTTGGTGTAGACGCGCAACGCTTCGGCGACGTTCCCCTGGGCGGCGAGGGCCCGCATGAGCAGCTGATGGCCGCGTTCGTGTAGCGGGGCGAGGCGGACGAGTTCCCGCCCTACGCGCACGCCGGCGACAAGCTCAGTTCCTCCGATCCCAACGCAACAGGTGGCGTAGGTTTCGAGGGCGCGGAGATGGATGTCGCCGAGGCGGGCTCGTTCGTGGTTGACCCATGGGGTGTCGTGGTCGGGGAGGAACTCGCGTTCGGCGGTGATCAGGGCGACGAGCGACGGTCCCCATGCTCGGGCCCAGTCACCTACCGCGACGGCCGATTCGGCGCGGTGCACGGCTTCGCCGGCGGACTCGATGTCGACCCAGGCATTGTCGAGTCGCATGCGCAGGCTGGACCGTCCCTCGATGGTGCTGCTCCCGAGCACCCGGCGGAGCTTGGAGACGAGTGCGTTGAGGGCGCTGTCGGCAGCGGCGGGGGGGTCGGGCCAGATGGCGTCGATCAGCTCGGCACGGCGGACAGAGCGATGCCGGTTGCAGGTGAGGTAGGCGAACACGAGCTGTCCTTGCCGTCCGGGCAGGTCCCGGTCCAGGCGCTGCCCGTCACGCTCGACAACGAGCGGGCCGCACAGGTGGATCCGGAGCGCCGTCGACGCTGTCACGCGAACATTGTGGCAATCCGTCGGGACGCGAGCGGGTGAGGAGGGCAACGATGTCGAGGATCATCAGGTGCGAGTGCGGGTTTGTCGCCCGGGGTGACGGCGAGGAGGAGGTGATCGAGACCATCCGGGGGCATATGCGCATGGACCACCCGGCCCTGTTGGACTCGGTCAGCCGGGAGGACCTGCTCGGCTGGATGCAGGTCGAGTAGGCGTCCGGGCGCCAAGGTCGCACCAAGGTCCGGTCAAGGCCGCACCAACGCGGGCGGCGTACACCGAGGGGTGACGACGGTTCTCGCCATCGAGTAGCGAGGACCACCCGCGGAGGGAGAAGATGCCATGACGGTGTTGACGGACGCGGTCTTGGACAGCTGCGCGGTGCGCTCCGCCGGCTACGACCGGGACAACCGGTTCTGCACGGAGGACTTCGAGGAGCTGCGCGCCGCCGGGTACCTGCTGATGGCGGTCCCGGCCGAGTTGGGGGGCCTGGGGATGAGCCTGGCCGAGGTGTGCGCCGAAGAGCGCCGCCTGGCTCGCCGCTCACCGGCGACGGCGCTGGCGCTCAACATGCACGTCTACTGGTCGGGCGTGGCGGCCGACCTGTGGCGGGCGGGTGACAAGACGCTCGCCTGGCTGCTCGAAGAGGCCGCCGGCGGGGAGGTGTTCGCCGCCGGGCACGGCGAGGCCGGCAACGACTTCCCGGTCCTGCTGTCCACCGCCAAAGCGGAGCAGGTCGACGGCGGATACCGCTTCTGGGGGCACAAGCTCTTCGGGTCGCTCTCCCCGGTGTGGACCCGGCTGGGGATCCACGCCCTCGACAGCTCCGACCCGGCCAACCCCATGATCGTCCACGCCTTCATGCCACGAGACACGGCCGGGTACCGCATCGTGAAGACCTGGGACACCATGGGCATGCGCGCGACGCGCAGCGACGACACCGTGATCGACGGGGCGTTCATCCCCGACCACTACATCGCCCGGGTCGTGCCTGCCGGGCTGGCCGGGGCGGACGCCTTCGTGCTCGGTATCTTCGGATGGGCGGAACCCACGTTCGCCAGCGTCTACCTGGGGCTTGCGGAACGGGCCCTCGAGTTGGCGGTCGTCGGTGTCAAGGCCAAGACGTCGATCGGGCTGGGCGGCCGCTCCTTGGCGTACCACCCGATGTTCCAGCACACGGTCGCCGAGATGACCGTCGAGCTCGACAGCATCTCCGCCCATGTCGAGCGGGTGGCGGCCGACTGGTCGGCCGGCGTGGACCACGGGAAGGCTTGGCCGGCCAAGCTGGTGGCCGCCAAGTACCGAGCGGTCGAGGGCGCCAAGAAGGTGGTCGACCTGGCCATGGATGTCTCCGGCGGGAGCGGCATGTTCAAGTCGAACGAGCTGGAGCGCATCTACCGCGATGTTCGCTGCGGGGGTTTCCACCCCGCCAACAGCGCCCTCGTGCACGAGCTGGTCGGCAAGTTCACCCTCGGCGTGCTCGGCGACGAGCCCCGCTGGTAGGCCCCGATGTCCACCACCGCGCCGACTGCCACGACATCCACCACCGATCACGGAGGCGCACAAGTGGCCCTTGTCGACCCAGCCTGGCTGGCCGACCATCTCGACGACCCCAACGTGCGTGTTGTCGAGGTCGACGTGAGCGCCGCCGCATACAACGAGTGGCACATCGACGGCGCCGTCCTGTGGAACATCTACGCGGATCTCAAAGACGGCGACTACCGGCCCGTCGACGCGCCAGCCCTCGACTGTCTCGTCGCCCGCTCCGGCATTGGTCCCGGCACCACCGTCGTGTTCTACGGGTACGCCCCGGCGATGGGCGTGTGGCTCCTGACCCTCCTCGGCCACGCGGATGCCCGCATCCTCAATTGTTCACGCGACACCTGGCGGAAAGCGGGCCGGCCATGGACCACTACCTCGGCCCAGCCGTCGCCCCCCGACCACCAGCTCGACCACGCCGAACGGGACCTGCGCGCCGGGCTCGCCGATGTGCAGGTCGCGATCGGTCGGCCTGGTGTCATCCTTGTCGACGTGCGCTCCGCCGCCGAGTACCACGGCGAGCGGTTCTGGCCCTCCGGTGGCATGGAACCCGACGGGCGAGCCGGGCACATCCCCGGCGCCATCCACCAACCCCTCGACGGGCTCTACCGCCCGGACGGATCGTTCCGCGCGGCCGCCGAGCTGATCCCGCTGTTTTCCGCGGTCAACCTCGACGGCGACGACGAGCTGATCACCTACTGCACCATCGGAGGGCGAGCCGCCACGGCATGGTTCGTCCTCAGCCGCCTGCTCGGCCGCGACCGAGTCCGTGTGTACGACGGGTCGTGGGCCGAGTGGGGCCGCACCCCGAACACGCCCGTGGAGCAGTACCGGGCTCCACAACCCCAATGAGCGCGACAGTGGCGCAACGTACCGCGGTGGTCGCGCCGCAGCCGCTCGCAACACCCGGCAGTCCGCCGACGAGTCAACGAAAGCCAGCATCGAGCGACCAGGAGACAAACCATGACCTTCATTCAGATCATCGACGTCACGACGACCAAGATCGACGCGGTCCACGAGATCGTCGACGAGTGGGTAGCCAAGACCCAAGGGACGCGCAAGGCACACCGTGCCACGCTCACCCAAGACCGCGACCGGCCGAACACCTACCTCCAGATCGTCGAGTTCCCGTCCCATGAGGCAGCCATGTCGAACTCGGAGCTGCCCGAGACCGGTGAGTTCGCCCAGAAACTGGCCGCGCTCTGTGAAACCCCACCCACCTTTCACAACCTCGAAGTCCGCCAAGTCTTCGATCTCAGTCGGTAGATCATGGCGACGCGTTCGTCGACATCTGGGAGCGCGACGCGTTCGTTGCGGAGGATGGCTTGCAGTTGGGGGCCGATCTCGCTCGGATCGGCTGGGGTGAATCCTTGTCGTTGGTACCACGGGGCGTTCCAGGGCACCGAGCGGTAGGTGGTGAGCCACAGCTCGCCTTCCCGCACGCTCCAACGTACGGCCCGCTCGAGCAGGGCGCGCCCGATCCCGCGTCGTGACCATGCCCGTCGCACCGACAACTGCAACAGATGGGGGTGGGCGTCGATGACGCCCAGCGCGGCGAATCCGACCGGCTCGCCGGTCGGACCGCACGCGAACAGCAGCCGTGTGTCGCGCGCCGCTTCGGCCCAACGGGCCATCTCGGCTACGACGAAGGGATCGTCGTCGGCCAGGTCCAGGGCGAAGCGGGCGTCGCGTTCGACCAGCAAGGTCCAGGAGTCATCGTCGATGTCGACGGCCACGCCGAGCTCGTGCTGGCGGGCGGGGCGCACGTAGAGGCCGTCACCGACGTTGACCAAAGACACGACCGCGTCGGCGGGCTGGTCGCGCCCCACACTCATCAGGTACACCCCGTTGCCTTCCCCGTCGTCGGGCAGCGCTCGAACGAACCCGAACCCGGCCTTTTCGTAGGCGCGGATGGCGATGGCGTTGCCCGGCTCGGGGTCGATCACACACGCCGGCACTGCAGGGTCGGCGAAGATGACCCGATCCAGGAACGCCCGCACCAGGCGGGGACCGAACCCGCGGCCGACCACGTCCTCCTCACCGATGACCACGTCGCAGTTGGCGGTGCGGGGGTCCTCCACGCCGCATGCCTGCTGGAAGTGAGGGAAATCTCCGACCCGCACCCATTCCACCATGCCGATCGGGCGTCGCCCGGCGATCACGACGAACGCCCGGATCGGCACACGGCCGTCGATGACCGGACCGTACTCGCCCGCCAGCTCATCAAACGACCGCTCGCCGCCGAACCAGCGCCGAGCGTGCGGGGCGCTGACCCAGCGGTGCAACTGCGGCAGGTCGGCGGCGACGAGCGGGCGGAACACGAGGTCTTCCTCGTCGCACATCTCCGGCATCGTACCCACCGCCCAGTCGTGAGGCGGCGGGCCACCAACAAAGGACCGACCCCCCGTCGGCGAACGCTGGACGGCCCGCTCGATGCGCCCCGATCGCCGCCCCCCTCCGCGCTCGCCCCCGGCACCGCGCGCCCGCCCCGGCCGTCAGCGGTCACGGCAGTTATCGTGTCCGCATGGGGATCATCGACGACCTGCTCGCACATCCCGGGACCTACCTCGGCGTGGATCGCGACACCCGTGGGCAAGGCGCCAGTGCAGCCAAGATCGTGGTCACGGCCCTGCCCGGAAGCGCCGGCGTGACGCTGGACTACGAAACCTTCAACGCCGACAACGCCGAGAATGTCCGCGGCCACGCCGAGCACGCCGTCCTCGGCCGTACCCACGGCGGTGGCGCCATCATGGTCACCGGGCACAGCCACGCCGACACCGTCAGCGTGCTGCGCGAAACCGGGCCGGGCGTCTTCGAGACGGCCTACGAGCCCTCAGCCTTCCCTGTCGCAATCACGATCTCGATCCCCGAGCCCGGCACACTGATCCACACATGGTCCTACGCCGCCCCCGGAGAAGAACTCATCGAACGAGACCGGGCCGAAGTCACTCTGCACGCCTGAAACACCGCCCCGCGACACGCCGGCCCGCCCGGAGGACCTCCGAGGACCCCCGGGCACGGCGCGGCAGCTGGACGTGGCCTGAGCCAACGGTCATGTCGAGGCGGCCGGTGAGCAAGGCGTCGCCATGTCGGTCCCGCTCCAGGTGAGGGTGGTCCCGTCCGCCCGAGCGTGCGACGATCTGTCGGCTGTCGTCGCGACGCGTTCGTGTTGCAAGGTTCGGTGTACCGGTGTGGGATGGGCAAGATGGGCCGTTGTCGTTGCGTCTCCCCCTCTTTACCCTGGACCCATGGTGCTCACCGCGGTTGCGCACGACGGGGTGAGCCCCGCCCCGGCCTCTCAGCGGCGCTACCTGATGTGCCCGCCGACGTATTTCGACGTGGTCTACCGGATCAACGCCTGGATGGACGCAGCGCGGCCCACCGATGCCGCGCGGGCGATGGGCCAGTGGAGGCAGGTCCGCCGCGCCTACCTGAGTGCTGGTCACGAGGTGGTGCTGGCCGAACCGGCCGAAGGGTTGCCCGACATGGTGTTCGCCGCCAACGCGGGGCTCGTCATCGACGGCCGCGTCCTGGTGGCGCGCTTCTTGTACCCGGAGCGGGCGGGTGAAGCGGCGCTCTACCTCCGCTGGTTCGAGTCACACGGGATGGCCGAGGTGGCGACGGCGTCGTACGTCAACGAGGGTGAGGGTGACTTCCTGCCGGTCGGTGGCCTGATCCTGGCGGGAAGCGGCTTTCGCACCGACCGGCGGGCTCATGGGGAGGTGGCCGAGTACTTCGCCCGGCCCGTCGTGGCTCTCGAGCTCGTCGACGAACGGTTCTACCACCTCGACACCGCCCTCGCCGTGCTGGACGAGGCGAACATCGCGTACTGGCCGGCGGCTTTTTCGCCCGCCAGCCGAGGCGCGCTGGCCGAGATGTTCCCCGACGCGCTCATCGCCTCCGGGCGCGATGCGCTCGCCTTCGGCCTCAACGCCTGCTCCGATGGCGTCCACGTGGTGCTCCCCGCGGCGGCGACCGAGCTCCGTGCCGAGCTCCGGGCTCGCGGGTATTCACCGGTCCCGGTCGACACCTCCGAACTGCAAAAGGCCGGTGGATCGGTCAAGTGCTGCACCCTGGAGTTGCGATGCTGACGACCCCCAGCCCAGCGGCGCTGGAGGAGCGCTGGTCGGCCTCCAACTACGACCCCCTTCCGGTCACGATCGTCGCCGGAGACGGTGCCTGGGTCACTGCCGACGACGGCCGGAGGTATGTCGATCTTCTCTCGGCCTATTCGGCGCTCAACTTCGGTCACCGTCACCCCCGCCTCGTTGCCGCGGCCCACGCCCAGCTGGACCGGCTGACGCTGACCAGCCGAGCGTTCCGCAACGACCAGCACGGCCCGTTCTGCGCGGAGCTGGCCGAGCTCGTCGGCATGGACAAGGTGCTCGTCATGAACACCGGCGCCGAGGCGGTGGAGACCGCCATCAAGGCATGCCGCCGCTGGGCGTACGAGGTGCGGGGGGTGCCTGACGACGAGGCTACGATCATCACCGCGGCCGGCAACTTCCACGGGCGGACCACCACCATCGTCGGGTTCTCGACCGACCCTGATGCTCAGCGGGGCTTCGGCCCGTTCACGCCCGGGTTTCGCAGCGTGGCCTATGGCGACGCTGATGCCGTGGCGGCGGAGATCGACGCCACCACAGCGGCCGTCCTGGTGGAGCCGATCCAGGGTGAGGCCGGGGTGATCCTGCCTCCCGACGGCTACCTGCGACGCCTCCGCAGGATCTGCGACGACGCGCGCGTCCTGCTCGTCGTCGACGAGATCCAGTCAGGCCTCGGACGGACCGGGTCGACGTTGGCGTGCGAGCTCGAGGGTGTCCGCGCCGACCTCGTCCTGCTGGGCAAGGCGCTCGGCGGCGGGATCGTCCCGGTGTCGGCGGTGGTCGGAAAGGAGGAGGTCCTCGGGGTGTTCTCACCGGGCTCCCACGGTTCGACGTTCGGTGGCAACCCCCTGGCGTGCGCCGTCGCCAGGGAGGTGGTGGCCATGCTGCGCACCGGCGAGCCGCAACGGCGTGCCGCCGAGCTCGGCGTCGTACTGGCAGAGGAGCTGTCCGGGATGGACGGCTCCCTCGTCGCCGACGTCCGCTGTCTGGGGCTCTGGGCGGGCATCGACCTGGCCCCCGGCCTGCCGTCGGCGGGCGTCGCGTGCCACGCGATAGCGGGGCGCGGCGCCCTGGTCAAGGACGCGCACGGCAAGACGTTGCGGTTGGCGCCCCCGATCGTCATCAGCCAGGAGGACCTTCGGTGGGCGCTCGGCCAGGTGCGCGACGCCCTCGCCGGGCTGAGATGAGCGGCGGGGGCGAGGCGGCAGCTGCGCTGGCCCGGGATCTGCTCGAGGGCTCAGGGCGTGCCCCGAGGGGCGCCGACGCCCGCCGCGCCGGCCGTCTCGCTCGCCTGGCGGCTGATGCGGCCTCGATGGAGTTCACCCTCGCGTTGACGGACCAGGTCGGCCGGATCAGAGATCCCGAGCGGGCGGCGCGCCGCCTGGCCGACCTGGTGGCCGAGCAGGGGATCCCACCGTTCCTCGGCCCCGTCGACCGGGCATTGCTGCATGGCGGCGCCGTGCTCGGCCCGCTGCTCCCGCGCCCGGTCGGATCCCTCCTCCGGCGGCGGGTGCGCCGCGAGGCCTCCGCCGTCGTGGTCACCGCCGGCGAGCATGGGTTGACCCGCCATCTCCGCCGGCGTCACCGCCAGGGGTTCGAGACGAATGTGAACCTGCTCGGTGAGGCCATCCTCGGCGACGAGGAAGCCGCCCGGCGCCTGGCCGGCGTCCTCGCCCACATCCGCCGCGCCGATGTCGACTACGTGTCGGTGAAGGCGTCGGCGGTGTGCGCCCGACTTTCGAGCCTGGCCTTCGAGCACTCGGTGCGTCGGGTGCAGGAGGTCCTCGCCGTGCTGCTGCGGGCGGCCGCAACACAGCGTCCTGCCGTGCTGGTCAACGTCGACATGGAGGAGTTCCGCGACCTCGAGCTCACCCTCGAAGCATTCCGTCGGGCGTTGGACGACCCCGGGCTGGCCGGCGCGGACGCCGGCGTCGTGTTGCAGGCCTACCTCCCCGACAGCCACGACGCCTTCGAGGAGCTGGCCGCATGGGCGAGCGATCGCTACCGGCGCGACCACGGCCGGACAAAGGTCCGCATCGTGAAGGGCGCCAACCTGTCGATGGAACGGGTGGACGCCGAGTTGCACGGGTGGCTCCCCGCCACGTATGCCTCCAAGTCCGACGTGGATGCGTCCTACAAGCGCCTCGTGGCCCGGGCGCTCGATCCGCGGTGGGGTGACGGCCTCGTGGTCGGGTTGGCGTCGCACAACCTCTTCGACGTGGCGTGGGGCCTGCTCCTTGCCTCCGAGCTCGGCACCGCGCACCGCCTCGAGCTGGAGATGCTCGAAGGCATGGCGGCCTCCCAGGCGAAACAACTGCGCCGGCGCGGTCACGCCGTCCGCCTGTACACCCCGGTCGTCGATCCTGCGGAGCTCGACTCCGCGGTCGCGTACCTGGCCCGGCGCCTCGACGAGAACAGCGGGTCCGACAACTACCTCCACCACGTCCTGGTGGACGGCCTCGCTGCGTTCGATACGGAGCGAGTGCGGTTCATGACCGCGGTCGCGCACCAGGACCGCCTCGAGATCCGGTCCCGCCGGCAGCAGGACAGAGCCGACGAGGTGATCACGATCGATCTTTCGGCGCCCTTTGCCAACCAGGCCGACACCGACTGGACCCGACCGGCCAACCGGGCCTGGATCAGCGACCGGCTGGCCCAGGCCTCGTGGCCGGCCTGTGTCCCGCTGCGCATCGGTGGCAGCAACGAGCTCGGCACGGACCGGGCGACCGGCACCGGCGGGCCGACCGCAGTGTCGTACGATCCGTCGCAGCCGGGAAAAGGGGCGTATCGCTACAGTCAGGCCGGTGCCGCGCAGGTGGACGCCGCCGTCACCGCGGCCCGAGCGGCCTCGTGGAGAACGTCGTCCACGGCGGCCGAGCGCGCCGCCGCGCTGGCGAAGGCGGCGTCGGTGCTGGCCCGCCGCCGCGGTGAGCTCATCGCCGCCATGGTCGCCGACGCCGGCAAGGTCGTCGCCGAGGCCGACGTGGAGGTGTCCGAGGCGGTCGACCATGCCGTCTACTACGCGCACCAGGCCCTCGAGCTCGACCGCCGGCGGGCCCGGCACGCCCCGATGGGCACGGTCGTGGTCGCGCCGCCCTGGAACTTCCCGCTCGCCATCGCGCTCGGGGGCGTCCTGGGCGCCCTGGCTGCCGCCAACGCCGTCATCCTCAAACCGGCCCCCGAGACGGTGCTCACCGCCTGGATCGGTGCGTGCTGCCTCTGGGATGCGGGCATCCCCTCCGACGCCCTGCAGTTCGTGCCATGCCCTGACGACGATGTCGGGCAGCGCCTCATCAGCCATCCCGGGGTCGATGCCGTGGTCCTGACCGGCTCCTACGACACGGCCCGCCTGTTCCTCGACTGGCGGCCGGATCTGTGCCTGCTGGCGGAGACATCTGGCAAGAACGCCATCGTCGTCACCGCCGCGGCCGACATCGACCTCGCCGTCGCCGACCTCGTTCGCTCCGCCTTCGGTCATGGCGGCCAGAAGTGCTCGGCCGCCAGCCTGGCCATCGTGGAGCGCTCCGTGCTGGCCGACCGCCGGTTCGTGCGCAAGCTCGCCGATGCCACCCGGACGCTCGTGGTCGGCCCGGCGGCCGACCTGGCCACCGAGGTGGGCCCCCTCATCCGGCCCCCGTCAGACGCGCTGGCCCGGGCCCTCACCAGCCTCGACGTCGGCGAGCGATGGCTGGTCGAACCTCACCCGCTCGATGCGGGCCGCCAGCTGTGGACGCCGGGCGTCAAGACCGGGGTCCGGCCGGGCTCATGGTTCCATCACACGGAGTGCTTCGGGCCGGTGCTCGGCGTCATGCCAGCCGACGACCTGGCTCACGCCGTCGAGCTGCAGAACGCGGTGCCGTTCGGCCTGACCGCCGGTCTGCACAGCCTCGATCCGACCGAGATCCGCATCTGGCTGTCCGCCGTCGAGGCCGGCAACGTCTATGTCAACCGGCACATCACCGGGGCGGTCGTCGGCCGCCAGCCCTTCGGCGGGTGGAAGCGCTCCGCGGTGGGGCCGACGGCGAAGGCCGGAGGCCCGGGGTATGTGGCCTGCCTGTGCCGTTGGTACGACCCGGACGGCGACCGGCGGGCCGAGGCGGAACGCACCTACCCGGCGGCGTGGTCGGAGCTGCGGACCCCCGATGACCGCTCCGGCCTGGCCTGCGAGATCAACGTCTTGCGCCACCTGCCCCTCCCCGCCGTGGTCCTGTGGGTCGGCTCCGGCGCAGACCCCGTCGACGTCGAGCTGTGCACCCTGGCCGCCGAGACCGTCGGAACCCCCCTGGCACTGCACCACGGCGCCGACGCCCTGGTGGCCGCGCTGCGCGATCGGCCCGGCGGCCGGCTGCGGGCCCTCGGCCACTTCGACGACGACCTCCGCCGTGCCGCCCACCACGCGGCGGTCGTTGTCGACGACCGCCCACCGGTGGCCGACGGCCACGTTGAGCTGCGCCGCTGGACCCGCGAGCAGTCGGTGAGCATCACCGCCCACCGCTACGGCCGTCCCATCCATCGCGCCAACCTCGGGCTCTGAGCGTGCCGCCCACCCGGGCTGGCAGCTTTCGCCAACAGGGGCATTCCACTGCGGCGTCCTTCGTGTCAGACTGGCGGTGGGTGATGTTGCATCGTGCCCGGGAGGTGGCTCGTGCGGATCTCCACCGTCATTGCTGGAAAGGGCGCGTTCGTCGCCACGATTCGGCCCACCGCATCGGTGACCGAGTTGTTGGAGGAGCTGGCCCACTACGGCATCGGAGCGCTGGTTGTCTCCTCTGACGGGGTCGGTATCGAGGGGATCGTGTCCGAACGCGATGTGGTCCGTCACCTCCAGCGGCTCGGGCCTGGCTTGTTGGAGCAACCGGTGGCGGCCATCATGACCGCCGTCGTGCTCACCTGCGGTCCGAGCGACGAGGTCGACTCGGTCATGTCGACCATGACCACCCGACGCGTGCGCCATCTGCCGGTGGTCTCCGGCGGGGCACTGGTCGGGATCGTCAGCATCGGCGACGTGGTCAAGAGCCGCGTCAGCGAGCTGGAGTTGGAACGCGAGACCCTCGTCAACTACATCACCACGGGCCGTTGACCTCGGGACCGGTCGAGCACTGAGAGGGCGGTGAGAGGTGTGCCTGAGCCGAGCGGTACCGAGACGTGGGCGACATCCGAGGTGGGCTGGGACCCCCACGACGGCTGGGTGGTGACAGTCCGGGTCCCGGTGCGTGGCCGCATCGCGGCGGCGGTGCTGCTCGAGGAGTCGGCGTTTGGGACCGATGACGAGCTCATCGCGCTCGCCGGCCGTCTCGGGTGCGATGGCGTGCTCGAAGCGACCAGGCGCAAGCTCGCCTACCTCGTGGACGCGTGGGTCGACAACATCTTCCAAGGCGCAGGTTCCGCCGCGCCCCGCTTCGCGGCCAGTGTCGGTCGCCACGCGCTCGACGGCTGAGATCCAAGCCGACCCGCGATCGAGTTGATCCCGCGGCGAACGACGGCCGCTACGCTCCTCCGGCATGGCCAACCAGGCGGTCATGGGACCGACCCTCGACTCCTCCCAGCCCGGCGACTACCCGCTGGCCACGCCGGCGCACAGCGCTCCCAACGTGGTCGTGATCGTGCTCGACGACCTCGGCTTCGGCCAGCTCGGCTGCTTCGGGTCGGGCATCGACACGCCTCACATCGACGCGCTTGCCGCGGGCGGGTTGCGCTACAACCACTTCCACGTGACCGCCATCTGCTCGCCCACCCGCGCCTGCCTGCTCACCGGGCGCAACCACCACGCGGTGGGCATGGGGTTCCTCACCGACCTGCCCATGCGCTTCCCCGGCTACACCGCCCGGGTGCCGAAGTCGGCGGCGCCGTTGCCCCGGGTGCTGCGCGATGCCGGCTACAACACCATGGCGGTCGGCAAGTGGCACCTCGTCCCCGCGGGCGAGCGCTCCTGCGCCGGCCCGTATGACCGCTGGCCACTGGGCTTCGGATTCGAGCGGTACTACGGCTTCCTCCAGGGCGACACCAACCACTGGGCGCCCAACCTCGTCTGTGACAACCACTACGTCGACGCGCCCCGCACGCCGGAGGAGGGCTACCACCTGACCGAGGACCTCGCGGAGCACGCCATCCGCTATGTGACCGAGCAGCACCAGGCCGCGCCGCAGCGGCCGTTCTTCCTCTACCTCGCGCTCGGAGCGATGCACGCGCCGCACCACGTCGCCCCGGAGTGGGTGGAGCCCTACCGTGGCCGATTCGACGGCGGGTGGCACCGCTGGCGACAGGAGGTCTTCGCCCGCCAGCTCGAGCAAGGTGTGGTCCCGGCGGGCACCGAGCTCGGGCCCAGGCCGCCGTGGATCCAGGACTGGGACGAGCTGAGCGCGGAGGCTCGAACGATGTTCGCCCGGCAACAGGAGGTGTTCGCCGGGTTCCTCACCCACACCGACGCACAGATCGGAAGGGTGATCGACCAGCTCGCCCTCCTCGGGGTCCTCGACAACACCGTCGTCATGGTCCTCTCCGACAACGGCGCCAGTGCCGAAGGCGGCGTCCACGGGACCTTCAACGAGCACCGCTTCACCGAGCACCTCCCCGACACGGTCGAGACCAACTCCGTCTGGAACGACGAGCTCGGAGGTGTCCGCACCTATCCGCACTACTCGTGGGGCTGGGCGTGGGCGGGCAACACCCCGCTCCGCCTGTGGAAGCGCTACACGTGGCTCGGGGGCACCCGCACGCCGTTGATCGTGCACTGGCCGGCGGGCATCGCGGCGCGCGGGGAGGTGCGCGACCAGTTCGCGCACGTCATCGACCTCGGGCCGACCCTGCTCGACATCTGCGGCGTGACGCCGCCCGCGGCGGTCGACGGCGTGACCCAGCAGCCCATCGACGGAGCGTCGTTGCGTGGCACCTTCGCTGCCGCGGATGCCCCGGCGCCGAGGAGCGTGCAGTACTTCGAGATGCTGGGATCGCGCTCGATCTACGCCGACGGGTGGAAGGCGACCACCGACCATGTCTCTCGCGGCGTCCTCGACGAGGAGCAGCTCGTCGAGGGGAGCCGATCCTTCGGCGACGACCGCTGGTCACTGTTTCGGTTGGCGGAGGACTTCTCGGAGTCGCGCGACCTGGCCGATGCCCATCCCGACGTGTTGCGGGACCTGCAGGAGCGCTGGCTGGCCGAAGCGGGACGCAACAACGTCTTCCCGCTGGTCGACGAGCTGATCGGACGGGTCGGTGCCATGATGCCGTTGCCCAACCCGCCGGGCGCGAGGTGCACGTTCCGGCCCGAGGGTGGCCCCGTCCCCGACGACTCCGTTCCCCGACTCTTCGGCGGTTTCCGCATCAGCGCGGACGTGACCGTGCCCGACGATGGCGCACAGGGAGTGCTCTGCGCCATGGGCGACTGGACCGGGGGGTTCGCGCTGTACGTGCGCGCCGGCCGGCTCGTCTACGCGCTCAACCGGGCCGGGGACACCACCACGGTGACGGGCGAGGTCCCCGTCCCGGCCGGCCGACACGTCCTCGGCTGCGTGTACGCGCCGGGTCGGGGCGAGGGCCCGTCGCTGGCGCTGGTGCACGACGACGCCGTCGTCGTCCGCACCACCCTGCCCTTCCCGCTGCCCTTCGTGTGGCAACACGGGGGGACCTCCCTGCGGCTCGGCCACGACCGTGGCCTTCCCGTCAGCGGCGACTACCAGACGCCGTTCGCGTGGACGGGCACCCTCCGCGAAGTGGTCGTCGAGGTCGGCGCCGAGCTGGGTCCCCCCACCGAGGCCGATCTGCGCGCCGCCCTGCACAGCGAGTGAGGGGGCCGCCTGCCCGGCCGCCGCTGGCATCGCGCCCGCCCACCTCGGCCCTTGATCCGGTTGGCTCAGGCGGTCGCCGCTCGGGCCAGGGGCACCACCTCGCAGGTCGTGCGGGTGGGGTCGGTCTCGGGGAGCAAGAACCGCCAAAAGATGCTGCCGTGGGTGTGGCCTTCGGTGTCGAGCCAGTTGGGTACGCCCGGGTCGGAGTGGGCGACCACGATCCGGTAGGTGCCGTCGGCTTCGAGGTGGATCTGCTCCTGGTTGAGCGAAGACCGCCGGTTGCGGTATTCGAGGGTCTGCATGTGCGGGTTCCAGAGCATGACGTTGACGAACGCGCATGGCGGCAGGATGCCGGTCATGACGAGCGCCTCGTCGGGCGCGAGCTCGAAGCGGGTCATGGCATAGACGATGTCGGCGGCGCCGGGGACGGGCAGCCCAGAGTCGCGGAAGCTGAACGGTGTAGGCAGGATGTTGGGTTCGCTCGACACGAAGGGGGCCGGAGACGGCGTCCCCGGTGTGGCCTGACCGAGGGTCACCTGGCGGAGGAACGCCACCGCCTCGCGCAGGCGTCCCGCAAACACCTCGTCGGTGAGCGGGGCAGGGGGGGCCGGGCTGTCGAGCGCATCGATGGCGATCGTGACGTGCACCGCGGGGTCGTTCTGCGCGGAGGTGTTGAGCTGGAAGTAGCTGCGCACGACGACGCTGTGAGCGGCCGGGTCGAGCCGCATCCAGTTGCCTGGGCGCTCCTCCGCGCTGAGCACGAGGCTGTAGGTGCCGTCGGGGGCGACGGTGAAGTCACGGTCGTTCATGTCGCCGAGCAGTGGCCCGGCCAGCCCCCCGTCGGCTGCCGCGCCGTGGACGGTGAAGGAGGTGTAGCACTCCCGTTCGACCCGCCCCGAGACGCGGTAGCTGCGATCGCCCCTGATGCGGGCGTAGTGGTAGATGGCGTCAGGGTTGTCGCCCTGCAGCTTTCGGGCCGGCGAGACGATCGAGGCGAAGCGGGGATGGTCGGGGTCGGCCTCGCAGAACAGCTCCGACGCAGCCGACAGGTACTGCGTCACCGCGCGGTAGCCCTCGATCACATCGAGGGGATCGCCGAAGCGTTCGCCGGAGAGCACGTAGCCGTCGCGGATCTCGGCTAGCGCGGCGATCAGGTCGTCGAAGACCACGGTGGTCAGCGGTGCGTGGTTCACGGTGTTGGTCTCCCCTCGGGTTGCCGGTTCGTCGTTCAGCTGTCGGCGGCGGACACCTGTGCGCGGCCGAGACCTGCGGCGCGCGCGTCACTTCCGACCGGTTGATCGCTCGCTCGTCGGTGCCCAGGTAGGACGCGATCACCGCGGGTCGTTGCGCACCTCGAACGGCGATCCTTCGGCGATGACGCCGCCGGCTTCGAGGCAGTAGATGCGGTCGCTGATCGACATGGCGTCGAGGGCGATGAGCGCGGCGAGCTCGACGATGCGGCGCGGTCCCGGTGGACGGCTCGGCCATGCTGGTGTCGGCGTGGCGCCCGAGGCCGAGGTAATCCATGATCTCTTCGGCCTCACGTTGCTTGCGGGCCTCCTGGACCGGCGACGGCGGCAAGTACGGGAGCGACGGCAGGAGGAGCGAGCGCGAGCGCGCTTCGAGCGCGACCATCACCGTCTCCTTCGCCGTGAGCGCCGGAAAGAGCCGGGCGTTCTGGAACGCCCGGCCGAGGCCGAGACGGGCCCGCCGGTAGGCGGGCGACGAGTCGACCCGGGTGCCGAAGACCGTCACGTCGCCCGTCGAGGGGAGGAAGCCGCTAACGGCGTTCATGAAGGTGGTCTTGCCCGCGCCGTTGGTGCCGATGAGCCCGACGACCTCGCCGGGGTTGACCGTGATCGAGACGTGGTTGGTGGCGACGAGGCCGCCGAAGCGGACGGTCACCTCCCGGGTCTGGAGGCGCGGTGCCGAAGTCGGTGGCTCCTTCGGCCGGGATGAAAGGGCGGCGACGGTGGTCCGCTTCGTTGGTCGGGTGAGCTCGATGCCCTTCCGGTTGGCGATCCACCCATAGAGCAGGTCGCGCACGTTCTGGACCATGGACATGAGCCCGCCCGGGAAGTACATCAGCAGCACGAGCATCCCGACACCGGAGCCGAAGAGCTTCACCTCCTGGCTGCCCTGGAACACCACGGGGAGGCCCTGCACGACGAGGGTGCCGAGCACCGCGCCCGGTATGGACGCGATGCCGCCGACGACAGCGATCGACACGATGCGCAGCGAGTCCTCCGGCGCGAAGTTGAGGTTGCTGGAGGACCGTGCCCAGCCGGAGTAGAGGCCGCGGGCCAAGGCGGCGATCCCGCCTGCGACCGACACCTGGTCGCCGACCCCGGGGAGGAGGTCGTCGGGCAGCACCAAATCGGTCGCGGCGTTGGCCTCCTGGCGAACCTGCTCCTCCTGCATGACCTGGGCCGCCAGTGCCGCCGCGCCCGACCCGTCGCCTGCACTCTCCGGCGATGCACCCGGGTCACCCATGTGGCCTGCCTCGCGTTCGGGTCCCGGCCCCCCGGGTCATGGACAACGTCGGGATAACGTAGCGCTGTCCAGTCGGATCCGCTACGTTCGTCGCGCGCGCCCCGCAAGGGGGGCGGCCAGCCGGCGCATCGGAGCAGACCGGCTCTGATACAGGGGGGATACATGAGGTCGAAGTTCTCTCGGGCAACGCTCACCGCGCCAACGGGCTCTACGGGGGCAAGTGCCTGTCGCCGCTCAGCTGCTTCCGGGTCGTGACGCCCGATACCAGGACCCCGCTGACCGGGACGCTGTGACCGCCCGCCCGGGGGCGGTGGCGCCCCGGGCATCGGTGGACCTCGATCGCAGGAGACCAGGATGGACACGAGCTCCCTCACGCTCCAACCCCTGACGAGCACCATCGGGGCGCGCGTCGTCGATCTCGACCCGAGGGACGCCGACGACGCGCAGATCGCTGCGGTCCGTGACGCCCTCAGCGAGCACGGCGTCCTGGTGTTTCACTCGCCGGGGATGACCGTCGACGAGCAGGTCGCCTTCACCCGACGGTTCGGGCCGTCGCACGGCCATCCGGTGAGCGAGTTCCTGAGCGGGTCCGCCGCCGACCCGGTCTCGGTCGTCGAGAACAGCGAGAGCAAGCCGCCCCAGGACGATCAGCACTTCCACACGGACTACTCGTTCAGCACGCTGACCCCGGACCTGGCGGTGCTGCGGGCGGAGGTCATCCCCGAACGAGGTGGCGACACGATCTGGTCCAACGCGCAGGCGGCCCATGACGGCCTCTCGGATCGGGTCAAGGCGCTCATCGCCGACCTCGAGGCGGTCCACGACGCCGGCGAACGGTTCTGGTTCGAGATGGACCGCACGATCGGACCGGAGGCTGCGGGCCGGGCGCGGCGGGCCTTTCCGGGCGCGGTGCACCCGGTGGTCACCGCGCACCCACACAGCGGGCGGCCGGTGTTGTTCGTGAACCCGGGCTACACGACCCAGCTCGTCGATCTCCGCCCGCGCGAGAGCCGCGCCCTGCTCGGGCTCCTGTTCGACCAGCTCGGCGATCCGGCGTTCCACTACCGGCATCACTGGCAGTCGGGCGATGTCGTGATGTGGGACGAGCACGCCACGGTCCACAGGGGACCACACGACTTCTATCCCGCGCATCGGCGCCTCACCCGGGTCACTGCCGGTGCCCGTGCGCCCGTCGCCCTGACCAGTCACCTGGCCTCGGTGTCACCCTGACCGTGGGGACGCCAGGGCAGGAGTGGACGGACTTCGCCGCCCGGCTGGCGACGATGGGCGCCGCGTTGGCCCTCCCGCCCTTCCCGGCGGGCGCCCGCGCCACCTCGGAGGGGTACCGCTACCTCGGCCGGTTGATGATGGTCGGCTGGCAGTGGGCGGTCGAGTTCGGCGACCCGGACTTCCCGGCCTTCTACCGCCACGACGATGACGTCACCAAGTGGGGCGGCCCCAACGTCGACAACACCTACCTACGGGCTCGGGTCCGGGCGGCCAACAGCTATCGGATCGTGGGCAACGGCGCCACCACGCACGGCTTCCTGCTGTCGACGCACGAGGGCGACATGCAGCTCGAGCAGTACGGCGTGTACGCTGAGAAGTGGCACGACGAGCTGACGACGGACCCCGATGGGACCTTCGAGCTGATCCTCAGTGCCGAGCCGCACGGGGGCAACTGGATGCCCCTCGACCCCCGCGCCACGAACCTCACGATCCGCCAGTACTTCGACGACTGGGGCCAGGAGACGCCGGGCGAGTTTCGCATCGAGCGCGTCGGCGCTGAAGGCGAGGCGCCTCCGCCGATCACCGCTCAGGTCCTCGCCGAGCGCCTCCGGGACGCGGGCGACTGGATCGAAGCGTCGCTGCACTACTGGAACCGCTACGTCGCGCGGGCCCACGCCGAGACCGGCGACAACGTCCTCCTCCCACCACGATCGGCCCCGGGCGGTGCCGAGGACATCGCCTACGGCTCCGGGTTCTTCGACTTGGCAGAGGATGAGGCCTTTCTCATCGAGGGTGAAGCGCCCGATGCCTGGACGTGGAACATCATGCTGTACAACCTCGGTTGGATGGAGTCCCTGGACTTCGCCAACCGCCCCACGAGCCGCAACGGCACCCAGATCCACATCGATCCCGACGGTCGCTACCGGGTGGTGATCGCCCATCAGGATCCCGGGGTGCCCAACTGGATCGACACCACGGGGCTCGGCCAAGCGATGATCGCATACCGCTACGTCCGTACCGCCAACCGGCCGGTGCCCGAAGGACGGGTGGTCGAGGTCGCCGACCTCGCGGCGGCCCTGCCTCCCGGGACGCCGCAGATCACGCCGGAGATGCGCCGCCAAGAGATCAGCGTTCGCCAGCGCCACGTTGCGAGGCGATTCCGTCGTTGACGTCGCCGGAGCTGTAGCGCTCAGGGCTCCTCGGCCAGCGGGGCGGCGAACTGGGAGTTGTAGAGGCGGAAGTAGGCCCCCTGCCGGTCGAGCAACTCCTCGTGGGAGCCCTGCTCGACGATCTGGCCGTGCTCCATGACCAAGATGACATGCGCGCCGCGGATCGTCGAGAGGCGGTGCGCGATGACGAAGCTGGTGCGCTGCGCCCGGAGGCGGTTCATCGCCTCCTGGACCTGCACCTCGGTCCGGGTGTCGACCGAGCTGGTCGCCTCGTCGAGGATGAGGATGGAGCGGTCGGCCAGGAAGGCGCGGGCGATGGTGAGCAGCTGCTTCTGCCCCGCGCTGATGTTGTCGGCCTCCTCGTTGATGAGGGTGTCGTAGCCGTCGGGCAGCGAGTGGACGAAGCGGTCGACGTAGGCGGAGCGCGCCGCGTCGAGGATCTGCTCCTCGCTCGCCTGGGGGTTGCCGTAGGCGATGTTGGCTCGGATCGTCCCGCCGAAGAGCCAGGTGTCCTGGAGGACCATCGCGATCCGGGACCGCAGCTCGGCGCGCGGCATCGTCGATATGTCCCGACCGTCGAGGGTGATCCGGCCTCCGTCGAGCTCGTAGAAGCGCATGATCAGGTTGACCAGCGTCGTCTTGCCGGCCCCGGTGGGCCCGACGATGGCGACGGTCTGGCCGGGCTCGGCGACCAGCGAGAGGGACTCGATCAGGCGTCGGTCGGGGTCGTAGGAAAACGTCACGCCCTCGAAGGCGACCCGCCCGAGGACCGGCAGTGCGTCCGTCTCCTCCACCGGATCGGCGCTCTGCTCGTCGGCGTCGAGGAACTCGAAGACCCGCTCGAGGGACGCGATGCCCGACTGGAAGATGTTCATGAGCGACGCCAGCTGGGTGAGCGGCATCGAGAACGTGCGGGAGTACTGCACGAACGCCTGGACGTCCCCCACGCTGATCGCGCCGCTCGCCACGCGCAGCCCCCCGACGACCGCCACGATCACGTACTGCACGTTGCTCATGAACACCGTCGCCGGCTGCATGAGGCTCGACATGAACTGGGCGCCGAAGGAGGACTCGTACAGCTCGTCGTTCTTTTCCCGGAAGCGTTGCTCGACCTCGCTCTGGCGGCCGAAGGACTTCACGATGACGTGACCGGTGAAGGCTTCCTCGACCTGGGCGTTGAGCTCACCGGTGTGGCGCCACTGGGCGATGAAGCGGGGACGGGCCCGCGCCGCGATCTTGCGCACGGCGAACACCGTCACCGGCACTGTTGTGAGCGCCACGACCGCCAACAGAGGCGAGATCGTGAACATCATGATGGCGACGCCGAGCAGCAGCAGGATCGAAGTGAGCATCTGGCTGAGCGTCTGCTGGAGGCTCTGGGCGATGTTGTCGATGTCGTTGGTGACCCGGCTGAGGAGGTCGCCGCGCGACTCGTGGTCGATGTAGCTGAGCGGGAGCGCGTTGATCTTGTCCTCGACCGCGGAGCGCAGGCGGAACATGAGCCGCTGCACCACCCCCGCCAGCGTGTAGGCGCTGAGCAGGAACAGCAGCGCGGACCCGGCGTAGAGCCCCCCCGCTTCGAGGAGCACTCCGTGCAGCTTCCCGAACTGGATCCCGCCGTGGCCGACCCCTTTGATGATGAGATCGGTCGCGTGACCGAGGATCCGGGGCCCCAACACGTTCAGCGCGGCGCTGACGATCGAAAAGACCGCCACCATGCCGAAGCGGAAGTGCTCCGGCGTCAGCAGGCGGCCGAGGCGGCGGACGGAGCCAGAGAAATCCTTCGATCGCTCCGTCGGCACGCCGGCGGCCATGAACCGCCCCGCGGCGCGCGTCTCGGCCGGCGGGAGGTCCTTGGCGAGGCGCCCGTCGTCCGTCGAGGTCATGCCACGTCCTGCTGGCCGAGCTGCGAGCGGACGATCTCGGCGTAGGTGGGGCAGGTGTCGCGCAGCTCGGCGTCGGTGCCCATGCCGACGAGCTCGCCGTCTTCGAGCACCAAGATGTTGTCCGCGGAGATGATCGTCGACACCCGTTGGGCGACGATCAGGACCGCCGATCCCGCGGTGTGGGGTTTGAGCGCGGCACGCAACCGTGCGTCGGTGGCCAGGTCCAGGGCGGAGAACGAGTCGTCGAAGAGGTAGACCTCCGGCTTGCGCACGAGCGCCCGGGCGATGGCGAGGCGCTGGCGCTGGCCGCCCGACACGTTGGTGCCGCCCTGGTCGATCCTCGCTTGGAGGACGCCTGGCATCCGGCGCACGAAGTCGGCCGCCTGCGCGACCTCGAGGGCCTCCCACATCTCGGCCTCGGTGGCGTCCGGCTTGCCGTAGGCGAGGTTGGATGCCACCGTCCCCGAAAACAGGTAGGGACGCTGGGGGACCAGGCCGATGTTGTGCCACAGCACGGAGGTGTCGAGCTCGCGCACGTCGACCCCGTCCATGAGCACCGAGCCGGCGGTGGCGTCGAAGAGCCGGGGGATCAGCTGGAGGAGCGTGGTCTTGCCCGCACCGGTGCTCCCGACGATCGCCGTGGTCTGCCCCGCCCTGGTGGTGAAGGAGATGTCGGTCAGCACGGCGTGCTCCGCGCCGGGGTAGCTGAAGCCGACGTGGCGCAGCTCCACCTCGCCGCGCTTGGGGGGCCTGCGGATGGGATCCGCAGGACTGCGCACCGTCGACTCCGTGTCGAGGACCTCGATGATCCGGTCGGCCGATACCGAGGCACGGGGGACCATGCCGATGACGAAGGTGGCCATCGCCACCGACATCAGGATCTGCACCAGGTAGGTGAGGTAGGCCACCAGGGACCCGATCTGCATGTGGCCGGCGCCGATGCGGTTGGCCCCCAGCCAGACCACTGCGACGCTGGAGGTGTTGATCATCAGGTTGACCGTCGGGAACATCGAGGTCTGGAGGCGGCCCGCCCGCAGCGCGGTGGCGGTGAGCTCCGTGTTGCCCGCTGCGAAGCGTCGGGTCTCCTCCGGCTCCCGGACGAAGGCCCGCACGACGCGGACGCCGGTGATCTGCTCGCGCAGGACCCGGTTGATCTGGTCGATCCGCTCTTGCATCAGCCGGAAGGCCGGCACCATCCGGCTGACCAGCACGCCCAGCACCACCATGGTGCACGGGATGGCGACGAGCAGGATCTCGGAGAGGCCCACGTCCTGCCGCACGGCGACGACGAGGCCGACGAGGAGCGTGATCGGCGCGGCGATCGCCATCGTGGCAGCCATGACGACCAGCAGCTGCACCTGCTGCACGTCGTTGGTGATACGGGTGATGAGCGATGGCGCGCCGAAGGTCCCGACCTCCTGGGCCGAGTACCCGGTGACCGTGTGGAACAGCGATCCCCGCAGGTCGCGCCCGAACCCCATCGCCACCCGGGCCCCGAGGTACACCGCCGCGGTCCCAAAGGTGACCTGGATCAGGGTGAAGCCGATCATGATCGCACCGGTCGAGCGGATGTAGCCCTGGTTGTGCTTGAGGATCCCGTTGTCGATGATGCGGGCGTTGAGCGTCGGCAGGGTCAGGGTCGCCGCGGTCTGCACGGCCTGCAGGACCACGACGGCGAGGAGCAACCTGCGGTAGGGGCGGAGATAGGTCCGCAGGAGCCGGATCAGCATCGGGGCGCGCCGGGCACGTGGCAGGGACGGCCTCGAGCCGACGACGCCGGGTGGGGTGAGCCACGTTCGAGCACGGGGTCATGTTCGCATGGACGGGCCATGGAGGGACAAGACAGCGCTCGCGCTCGGGCGCAAGTACGGACGGACCATGTTGGTCCGGGCGGAGGCGGCCGCGTTGTTCCATCGGCCATGATCAACAAGCCGTGTGCGCCTCATGGCGCGTCCAAGGAGCGTGAGACCCGTCGTGATGTTCGCCAGCGCCGCCCATTCGCTGACCTTCTTCCGAGCCATCGTGATCGGCCTGCTACAGGGTGTGACCGAGCTGTTCCCCATCTCGAGCCTCGGCCACTCGGTCCTGCTTCCCTCCCTGTTCGGCTGGCACGACCTGGTCAAGGCGCAGTCTCAAAAGGAGTCGTTCTACCTGGCGTTCATCGTCGGGCTGCACTGCGCCAGCGCCGCGGCACTGCTGCTCTTCTTCTGGAAGGACTGGGTCGGCATCATCAAGGCCTTCTTCCGCACGCTGGTCCGGCGCAAGATCGAGACCTCCGAGGAGCGCCTCGCCTGGCTCATCATCGTGGCGACCGTCCCGGCCGGTGTGCTCGGCCTCGCCCTCGAGCACCAGTTGCGCACCCTTTTCGCCAAGCCGCTGTCGGCGGCCCTCTTCCTCACCGCCAACGGGTTGATCCTGCTCGGTGGCGAGCGCGTGCGGCGCCGGGCCGAGGTCCGCGAGCTGGCCGTCACGCAGGGACTGGCGCCCGGTGGCGAGGGCCGCCGACTGGAGACCCTCGACTTCCGCGAGGCCGGCGTCGTCGGCCTCGGCCAGGCATTGGCGCTCTTCGCCGGCATCAGCCGCTCCGGCGTGACGATGGTCACTGGCTTGGTGCGTGGCCTCGACCACGAGGACGCCGCGAAGTTCGCGTTCCTGCTGGCGACGCCGATCATCTTCGCGGCCGGCGTCTACAAGATCCCCGACCTGACCGGTCACCTCGGCGACGGGATCCGGGGCCAGATCATCGCGGGGAGCGCCGTGGCCGCGGTCGCGTCGTACCTCTCGGTGCGCTTCCTCGTGAACTACTTCAAGACCAAGACCCTGACCCCCTTCGGCATCTACTGCCTGGTCGTCGGGGTGTTCTTCATCGTCCACTCGGCGATCGTCGCCTAGCGAGGTAGCGGGCCCGGCGCGGCGCTCAGGGACGGGTGCAGCTGCACCCGGCGTGCTCCGGCACGGCTGGGATGGCCGCGAAGAGCAGCTCCCGGGTCCGCTCGACGTTGCGGGCGAGCATGGCGAACACCGCGTCCATGGTGACCGGCTCGATGCCGTCGGTGCCCTCGAGGCCGGTGTCGTAGTCGGTCACGAGGGCGACCCCGGCGAAGCACATCCCGAGCTCGCGGGCCAGGTAGGCCTCCGGGTACTGGGTCATGTTGACCACGTCCCAGCCCGCGGCGCGAAACCACCTGGACTCCGCCCTTGTGGAAAACCTCGGGCCCTGGATGACCACGACCGTGCCCCTCGGGTGGACCACCAGGTCGGGCACGGCGACCGCCGCGCCGAGCACGGCCGCGCCGAGCTCGGCGCAGTAGGGATCGGCGAAGCCGACGTGATCGACCTCGGGGCCGTCGAGGTAGGTGTCGGTGCGGCCCCAGGTCCGGTCGACGAGCTGGTCGAGGAC
>Ga0075030_100001069_pt1 | contig 24573 bp, 18 predicted proteins | sample LitLauG_LLR_2012_FD_71393 | JGI IMG/M metagenome (GOLD analysis project Ga0075030, IMG submission 71393) | Freshwater sediment microbial communities from Pennsylvania, USA - Little Laurel Run_MetaG_LLR_2012 | ecosystem: Environmental > Aquatic > Freshwater > Creek > Sediment | place: USA...
GCCGCTTGCCGAGCGTCCAGCGACCAGACTTCGGCCCCGGTCGGGACAGCGGTTATCGCCGTTCCCACGCTGGATCCTGAAAATTTCACCCATGAAAAATTGTGGGGCGTAAAATTCACCCGTAGTTCAACACCTTGTTAACAAGCAAGGTTATTTCAAAAACCCTCAGCGCCTGGCGCGGCGCTCCAAACACTGCGCCCCGACCAGGACCACCAACCCACCCAACGCCAGGCCGGCTGGCGACGCCTCCGGCACATCCTGGGTGGAACGCAGATACGAAAATCCCCCGGTCCGCTGCCCCCACGAAAGAAAAGTAACAGAGAGATAAATATCCTCGGAAATGAGATGCAGGACGGCGTCTTGCCCGACCATGGAGGGAGGGTTGGCACCGTTCCAAATCACCCACGGCTGATAGGTCAGCGACGACCAGTTCGCCAATTCCCCATAGGCCCATTCCGTGTCGAGCGGACTGCCCGGCTTGGCGTAACTGGTTTCCTGCGCGGCGTTGAACAGGCCTTTGCTTAAACCCCGCGTCAACCAGACGTTCGTGGTGATCTGATCCTGGTCCTGGGGCTGTGTGCCATCCGAAGAGGACGGCTCGCTGAATTGAATCAGCGGTCCATTCCACACTTGGGTGGCATGGACAGGCTGGGCGGCCAACCCAACGCCGACACAACCCAAAGCCACCATGCCTAACCAGGGGTGGACTCGATTTTTCCCGCTCATATTCCAGTGCGACTTCCGACGATCTTCGCCAATGCCTGCCAACCTTTAAATGAATCACCCTTCCATTGGGTTCCTGAAAATAAGCCACTTGCCCGTCGCGCCGCAAGCCCCATTGCCACGCCGGCTTTTTTCGGTGTAAAGGCCGCGCAGGTCTGCGCGCTCAGTTCGCCGTCTCTCGCGCACCGGCAATGAGTTTTTTTTCCTCCGGCAGCAATTGCGGCGAACGTGCGGCGATATCCAAATAGCTCTTGGCCTTTTCCATCTGGCCCGCCGCCGCGAGCAGAACGCCGTAATAGGTCGCCACGGCTGGTTTCTGCAGCTCCTCCGGCTTGAGTTTTTGCAGGAGCTTGATCCCCTCCCCGGTTTTGCCCTGTAAATGCAGCGCAAAGGCGTACGTCGAAACAATGACGCCGTCCTCGGGATGGCTGGTGTAGTTCTCCCGGGCGATCTCCCGCGCCTCGCTTAACTGCCGGTTGAGCAGGAGCGAGACGGCGGCAAAATTGTTTTTGGCGACGGCGTCCGGCGCCTCGTACTTCATCATCTTGGCGTACACCTTCTGCAGACCGGGGGAGTCGCCGGTGGCCGCGTAATACCGTTCCAGCAGGGCCAGCACGCCGCGCTCACTCGGATACCCTTCCACAATGCGCCAAGCCAAGTCTTCCCGTTCGCGGGCCCAGCCCCAGGTGTTGGCCATGTTCAACAAGAGGTGCATCGCCGGCAAACGCCGCGAAGCGGCGTTGACGGCCGCCTGCCAGTTGGCTTGGGCGGTGTATTTTTCGCCCTCAAGCTGGAGAGCGTGAGCCAGCATCCCGAGTCGCACAAAATCCATGTCGCCCCATTTTTTGTCCTCTAACAGTTCCTGCACGGTGGCCCAATCCCCCTTGTCCTCACAGCAGTGGGCGGTCAGCTCGGTCGTCAACCGGTCGGCGCGTTGTTTGGGCGGCAGGTTGGTCAGCCAGCGCAAGGCCTCGTCGGTCATCTGATGACCGCGCAGCCAGGTGACCAGCGCGTTGAAATCCCGGGGTTCGGGCAGGGCGACGGATTCGAGCGATGCCAGATAAGCGGGCAGTTCGGCACTGCCGGTGGTTTTGAGAATGAACAGGCGCAGCAAGCGGTCCTCGAAGGCAACGGGTTTTTCCTCCAGCAGTTGCTGGGAATAGCCCTGCGCCCGGGCGAATTCGTTCCGCCGCATCACCGCGCTGACCAGATTGCGCAGCGCGTCGCGGCGGTGTTCCGGGTCAGCCCGCAACTGGTCCAGCTCGCGGATGGCTTCGTCGACCACCTTCGCGTCCTTGGACTGCACCTGCATCACCGCGAGGTTGAACCGCGCGAATTTATTTTTCGGATCAAGCCGGACGGCCTCAAGGCAGTGGGCCTCGGCGGAGTCGGGATTGTTCTGGGCGGCGGCCAGCATCGCGGAGAGCGTGTGGTAGTCGGCTTGGTTGCGATCAGCTTCCTTGATCCGGTTGAGTGCGTTCAGGGCCTGGCCGTAATTGCCGACGAGCATCGCCGCGCGGGCCAGTTCGAAGCGGTTGGTGGCCGGGCCGGGTTCGAGTTCCACCACCCGTGATCGCCAGGCAAAGGCCTGGGGGGATTTGATCTGCTCGGCGACCTGCGCCATAATCCTGCAGGCCGGGATGTTGCGCTGGTTGACTTCGAGGGTTTTGCGGGCGCTGAACGCGGCGTTGCGTAAGTCCCCCTGGACCAGAAACGCGTTCGCCTGCGCCAGAAAGCGGTTTTGCTTCCACTCCTTGTACGAGGGATAAGTTAGCCGCAGGCTCAGGGCCGCGGCCACCACCACCACCAGAATGACAATTTTTTTCACCGGCGCAAAGCAGGTCTGACCAACTCCATGCTGGGGAAATGCGCGGCGTTGTCAATTTCATTCCGCCTCGTTGACACCCCCAGGCGGCAACCGTAGTTTCGTCCGGCATGTTTGAACTCGAAGCGCCCTACCAGCCCGCCGGTGACCAGCCGCAAGCCATCGCCAAGCTCACCAAAGGCCTGTTGTCCGGCGCCAAGCATCAGACGCTGCTTGGTGTCACCGGCTCCGGCAAAACGTTCACCATCGCAAACGTGATCAAAAACGTGGATCGCCCGACGCTAGTGCTCTCGCACAACAAGACGCTCGCGGCCCAACTCTACGCGGAGTTCAAAAGTTTTTTTCCGAACAACGCCGTCGAATACTTCGTCAGCTACTTCGATTACTACCAGCCGGAAGCCTACATTCCGCGCACCGACACGTTCATTGAAAAAGATTCGAGCGTGAACGAGGAAATCGAGCGGCTGCGGCTTTCGACGATGAGCTCGCTCTTTTCGCGCCGCGACGTGGTCGTGGTGGCCAGCGTCTCCTGCATTTACGGCATCGGCAGCAAGGAGGATTACGAGGCGATGGTCATCCCCATCCGCGTCGGCCAGGAAATTTCGCGCGAACATCTTCTACAGCGGCTGGTCGAATTGCAATACAACCGCAACGACATCGAATTCATGCGCGGCCAGTTCCGCGTGCGCGGCGACGTGGTGGAACTCTGCCCCGCCGGCCGCGAGGACGCGCTGCGCGTGGAATTTTTCGGCGACGAAATCGAGCGCCTTACCCGCTTCGAGCCGCTGACCGGCGACAACATCGAATCGCTCCAGACGGTCTGGATTTTTCCGGCCAAGCAATACGTTGCGCCCGCCGACAAGCTGCGGCCGGCCCTGCTCTCGATCCGCGAGGAACTGGGCGACCGCATCGCGTGGTTCGAAAAAAACGGCAAGCTGCTGGAAGCCCAGCGCGTCAAAATGCGCACCGATTACGACCTGGAAATGATGGAGGAAATGGGCTTCTGCTCCGGCATCGAAAATTATTCGCGCCATCTCGCCGGACGCCCGCCCGGCTCGCGGCCCTACACGCTGTTCGATTTTTTCCCAAAGGACTATTTGCTGGTGATTGACGAATCCCACGCGACGGTGCCACAGATCGGCGGCATGTACGCCGGCGACCGCTCGCGCAAAACGGTTTTGGTCGAGCACGGCTTCCGCCTGCCGAGCGCACTGGACAACCGCCCGTTGAATTTTGAAGAATTCCAGGCGCTGCAAAACCAGACGATTTACGTCAGCGCCACGCCGGGACCGAAGGAACTCGAATGGTCCAAGGACCGGGTCGCCGAGCAGATCGTCCGGCCCACCGGCCTGGTGGATCCCAAGATCACGGTCAAACCGTTGAAAGGACAGATTGACGATCTGATCAACGAGGCTCGCCAGCGCGCCGACTTGAAGGAACGCGTGCTCGTCACCACGCTCACCAAACGCACGGCGGAGGAACTGACGGATTACCTCCGCGACATCGGCATCAAGGTGCAATATCTCCACAGCGAGATTGACGCGATCCAGCGCGTCGAGATTTTGCGCTCGTTGCGCCGGGGCGAATTCGACGTGCTGGTCGGCATCAATCTGCTGCGCGAAGGCCTGGATTTGCCGGAGGTTTCGCTTGTGGCAATTCTTGATGCCGACAAGGAAGGTTATTTGCGCAGTGCGACGAGTTTAATTCAGACCGCCGGCCGCGCGGCGCGGCATCTGAACGGCGAAGTGATCCTTTACGCCGACGTGATGACGCAGAGCATCCAGAAATTTCTCGCGGTTTCGGAATATCGCCGCAAAAAACAACTCGCCTACAACGCCGAGCACCACATCACGCCGCGCGGCGTGAGCCGCGAAGTGGAGGGCAGCCTGGCCAGCGCGGCGCACCAGTACGACAGCAAAGCGGTGGCAGTGATCAACGACGCCGGCGGCAATTTCGACGTGACCGAAACCATCCGCGAGCTTGAAGCGGAAATGCTTGAAGCGGCGAACAATCTGGAGTTCGAGAAGGCCGCGCTGCTCCGCGATCAAATCAACGAACTCAAGCGCAGCCTTGGCGGGTCGCCGGCGGCGAGCGTCCCCGCCAAACCGGTTCATTATCGAAAAACGTCCGTGCGGTGAGCGGATCAGCGACGCAGCTTCATCCAATTCAGTTTGTTCAGCCGCTCGGGATTGTGGCTTTCACCGCCCAAGAGAATCCTTTCCCGCTTGTTGCGCGGTACGGAATGTCGTCTTGCGATTGATCGAGGTTATGACAATCCTGAGCCACCCCGCGACACCTGCCGGTTTATTTCGTTAAAGTTCAGCACTGGTTTGCCGACCAAGTAAGAGACGCATCATGCTTCGTTCGGAAGTCAGGTAATTGAAATGGCCGCACGCCTATGAAAAAACAGATTTGCATTGTTGACAACGACCCCTTGTCGTCGGCCGCTCTCAAGCAAGCGTTGACAACAATGTCCGGTGCCTGGGAATGCACCTTCGTCAGCACCGCCGACGCCGCTCTCGCCAAGTTCGCCGCCCAGCCCTTCGACGCCGTGGTGACCAAACTGAACCTGGGCAAAACCAGCGGCGCGGATTTGCTGCGGGAGGCGGGCAAGCTCCATCCCAAAGCCGTGCGGTTTGTGCTGGGCAGCGTGGCCGACCAGGAGATGATCATGAACGGCATTGGAGGCACGCACCAATTCATTTCCCAATCCTGCGAGCCGCCGGTCCTCGTCTCCCTGATTCAACGCAGTCTCGCGCTGGATGCCTGGCTTTCGAGCGACAAACTGCGGGCGCTCGCGCCGCGCCTGCAGCGCCTGCCGAGCCTGCCTTCAACCTATTTTGAAATGCTCAAGCTGGTGGAATCGCCGAACGCCGACATGCAAGGCATCAGCGAAGTCATCGCCCGCGATCCGGCCGTCACGGCGCGCCTGCTGCAAATGGTCAATTCCGCCGCGTTTGCGCTGAACCAGAAAATCACCAGTCCGCTGGACGCGGTGTCGCTGCTCGGCATCGAAACCGTCAAGTCGCTGGTGCTTTGCCTGCAAGTGTTCGCGCAAAACGATCAGGCCAAGGAAGCGGGTCTCTCGTTTGAACGGCTCTGGGAGCATAGTTTTTCCGTCGCCACCCTCGCCCAGGCCATCACCATGCGCCAGACCCGCAACGCGCGCCTGGCCAACGACGCGTTCACCGCCGGACTGCTGCACGACATCGGGCGCATTATGCTCGCCACCAATGTGTCAAAGGAGTTTGCGGCCGCGCTGGCGGCGGCGAAAACCAGCCAGCGTTTGCTGCACGAGGAAGAGGAAGCCCAGTTGGGCGTCACCCACACCCAGGTCGGCGCGTATCTGCTCGGCTTGTGGGGAATGCCCGCGCCACTCGTGGAAGCCGTGGCGTTGCACCATTGTCCCGGTCAAACACCGATCAAGGAATTCACCCTCCTGACCGCGGTTCACGCCGCCGACGTGCTGGCGCACGAAAGCGAGACACAAAAAGATCAATTGCGCCAACCGACTTTCGATCAATCCTATCTGGCTGCACTCGGTCTGGCGGACAAAGTCGAGACGTGGCGGCAACTGGTCGCGGGCGGCAAATCTGCTCCCACCACCGATCCAGCGCCCGCTGCGGAATCCGCGGCACGACCGGAACCAGCACGGACCGCGCCCGCCGCCGCACCGGCCCGCGGACCGAACTGGCTGCTGCGACTTTTAATTCCGGGCGCGGCCGTCGCCGTGGTCGCCATCGCCCTGCTCTGGCGGGCCAAGAAACCGAACCCGGCGGACGCAATTACCGCCGCCGCGAAAACCGCCGATCATCCCGCCACCACCTTGATGCCGCCGGACTCGACCAATCCCGTGCCGGCCGCAGCGGGCAATCCAACCCTCCCCGCCACGCGGACTCCGTCGGCGGTTCCGAACCCCGCCAACCCGGCGGGCGGCCCGAAAACCGCGCCACGCGCGCCGCGGCTCGGACTTGGTTCCATCAAGATTCAGGGCGTCTTTTACAGCGCGAACAATCCCAGTGTCATGATCAACGGCCAGACCCTGACGCGCGGCGAGCACATCAACGGCGTGGAGATCGTTGAGATCCAGCCGTCGAGCGTCGTGGTCACCTTCAACGGCGAGCGAAAAACCTTCCAAGTTCGGTAACGCCCCGCCACCAAAACTGCAGCTTCCGGCGTGACCCAATGGTGGCGGTCGAACCCAAAGGGAATTTTCCATGTCTTTCGCGACGCAAACAGCAAAACCAGCGGAATGACAGGGCGACCACCCGATGCGATGATCCGCCTTGGATGACGCAGGGTAATTTTCCTAACTTTACTGAATTGGCCAACGCTTACAACTTCAAATCTGCATCCGTCACCGCGCCGAGCGAGGCGCTCGTGACGGCGTGGGCGTATTTGGCGGCAAAGCAATTCACGGTGGCAATGCTTTCAGAAGTAAGAACCAAACACGGACGGGATTTCTTTGACGACGGCGCGCAGGCTGGAATTGCGCTGGCGCAGTTCGGCGTCCAGTGCGTTGTCAGAATCCTTGGGGCTTTCCAGGATGCGCGTCACGTTCGGCAAAGCGTTCGGCGTGCGGATGGCGCGGGTCGCGCCAGTGGCGGAGCAGGCGTTCGCGATACGCCGGAACGCGCCAGAGCAGCCGGCCGTATTCCAGCTTGGCGTATTCCTCAACATGAATGCCGTTCACGAACATGGAGCGACAATAGCACGGCGGTTCAACCAAGTAAACCAACGCGTCTGGACCATTCGGCATAGGCGCGGTCGCGGGGTTCGTTGCGTTTGAGTTTCGGTGCGAGCAGGTCGGCGGGCGCGGGAACGAGGAGATTTAATCTCCCAATTTGCTTTTGTGTCGCGCGCGATTTCCAGCCGGCGGGCATTTCATTCAACACCGTTTCCGCGCCGAGTTCCGCAAGTCAGTCGGCTACTTGCTTTCCACTCTTGAGTTCGCGTCGCGGCATAAATTATTTCACAACTTCAAATCCGCGTCTGTCACCGCGCCGAGCGAGGCGCTCGTCACGTTGTGGGCGTATTTGGCAAGCACGCCATAGCTCACGCGGGTTTCTCAACCAGCCTGCCGTTTTGCCAGACCGCCACGGGAAGATTCAACGCGCGGCTCTGGGTCTGCACTCCTTTGGCGGCGCGGCGCATGGCGCGTTCAGCGCGGGTGACAAAGGCGGGAACTTTCACGGCTTTGCCGGTTTTATGTCCGTTGTTTTTCATGGACCAATCAATTGTCGCACGGATTCAATATCATTGATACCGGAAACTGCCAGTCGTTTGGCGGGCAGCACTCGGCTGTCCCAAACAATCCACCGGCTGGCAAGCGGCAGATAATCCGCCAGCAGATGTTCCAAGCTGCGTTTGAACCGGCGGCGGATGTCGGCGGCAGGAACGTGGTGTCCGCCCTGTTTCACACGGAGACGGACGCGGTTGATGGCGTGTTGCGGCGTGGAGAGCCAGAGATAGTGCAATTCAATTTCATAGCCAAGTTTCAGGGCGCGCTGGAAAAGCCGGATGTAAGTCTTGCCGCTCAAAGTGCTTTCCAGGGCGAACGTTTCCCGGCGGCGAAGAGATTCGTCCACTTGCCTGAGCAGCACGCGGGCGGCTTGAACCGCACCGGCGCTAGGCTTGAGCGGGGAGAGCCCACGAGCAATTTCATCCGCGTTCAAGAAGCGAAGACATTTGACTTCGTGCGGAAGAAACTCTTTGGCGAAGGTGGTTTTGCCCGCGCCGTTGCAGCCGGCGATCAGATACAAAACTGGTTTCGGCGCGGGCATTGCAGATCAAAGTTCCAAATCCGCGTCCGTCACCGCGCCGAGCGAGGCGCTCGTGACGTGGGCGGCGTATTTCGCCAGCACACCACGCGTGTAGCGGGGCGCGGGTTTCTTCCACGCCTTGCGGCGGGCGGCCAATTCTCTCGCGGGCACGACCAGAGTCATTTCACGTTTTTCGGCGTCAATGATGATGGGGTCGCCATTCTTCACGAGGGCAATCGGGCCGCCCACGTAGGCTTCGGGCGTGACGTGGCCGACCACGAAGCCGTGGCTGCCGCCGCTGAAGCGTCCGTCGGTGATGAGCGCGACCTCTTTGCCGAGGCCGCGGCCCATGATGGCGCTGGTGGGTGAAAGCATTTCGCGCATGCCCGGTCCGCCTTTCGGTCCTTCGCTGCGCACCACCACGACGTGGCCTTTCTTGACCGTGCCTTTGAGGATGGCTTGCAATGCCTTTTCCTCGCCCTCGAACACGATGGCTTTGCCTTCAAAGCGCATTCCTTCCTTGCCGGTGATTTTTCCAACCGCACCTTCGGGCGCGAGGTTGCCGCGGAAGATGACGAGGTGGCTGTCTTTCTTAATCGGTTTGTCGAGCGGTTGGATGATGGTCTGGCCTTGCGGATACGGTTTCACGTTGGCGAGCGTTTCAGCCATGGTTTCGCCGGTGACAGTGAGGCAATCGCCGTGGAGCAAGCCGGCGTCGAGCAGCGTTTTCATGAGCGGACGGATGCCGCCGATGGCGACGAGCGCGCTCATGCTGAACTTGCCGCTGGGCTTGAGGTCGGCCAGCACGGGCACGCGTTTGCCGATACGCGTGAAGTCGTCAATGGTCAGCTTCACCTTCGCGGCGTGCGCGATGGCGAGCAGGTGCAGCACGGCATTCGTCGAGCCACCGAGCGCGATGACGACCGTGATGGCATTCTCAAACGCTTTCTTTGTGAGGATGTCGAGCGGGCGAATGCCTTGCTTCAACATGTTCACGACGACCGCGCCGGCGCGGCGGGAATCTTCCATCTTGGCGGGCGAAATGGCGTTTTGCGCGGAGCTGTTGGGCAGGCTCATGCCGAGCGCTTCAATCGCGCTGGCCATGGTGTTCGCGGTATACATGCCGCCGCACGAACCCGCGCCGGGAATCGCGCAGGATTCCACCGCGTGCAATTCTTCGTCGGAAATTTTTCCCGCCGCGTGCTGGCCGATGGCTTCAAAGACGGAGACGACGTCCAATTCTTTGGTGGGGCGAGCGTCCTCGCGAGCCGAGAACGTTGCGCTTTCACCAGCCCGGCTCGCGGGGACGCTCGCCCCACCGTTCGTGAGGCAGCCGGGAAGAATCGTTCCGCCATAGACGAACACCGCGGGACGATTCATGCGGGCGATGCAGATCATCGCGCCGGGCATGTTTTTGTCGCAGCCGCCGATGGCCACGTAGCCGTCCATGCCGCCGCAGCCGATGACGGTTTCGATGGAGTCGGCAATGACTTCGCGCGAAACGAGCGAATACTTCATGCCTTCGCTGCCCATCGAGATGCCGTCAGAGATGGTGATGGTGTTAAAGACCATCGCCTTGCCGCCGGCGGCATTGGTGCCCTTTTCGGCTTCGAGCGCGAGCTTGTCGATGTGCATGTTGCACGGCGTGACGTTGCTCCAGGTGGAGGCGATGCCGATGATGGGTTTTTTGAAGTCTTCTTCGGTGAAGCCGACGGGATAAAGCATGGCGCGCGCGGCGGCGCGTTCCGGTCCGTCAACCAAAATGCTCGAGTGTGGGCGCAGAGAGTTCTTTTTCATCGCGCTGAGTTTTATGGAGAACCGCGGTTGAAGCAAGCCGATGTCGCCCCTCGCCGCGGCGACTCGGTCGGCACCCTTGCAATTCGGATTGAAAACCGGACGGCTTGGACTCATTCTGAACGCAATGAGTCCCCTGGCACACGCCCGAAAAGTTTTCGACATCGAGCTGGCCGCGCTCAAGGCCGTGCGCTCCCAGCTTGGCCATTCCTTTGTCAAGTCGGTGGGCGCCATCGTCGCGGTGTTGGGCCGGCGCGGAAAGATCGTGGTGGTCGGCATTGGCAAGTCCGGCAACATCGGCCATAAAATCGCCGCCACGCTCACCAGCACCGGTTCGACAAGCGTCGTCCTCAATAGTGTGGATGCGCTGCACGGCGACCTGGGTCTTATCTCCGATGGCGACGTGGTTCTGGCGCTGAGCTATTCGGGTGAGTCGGATGAACTGCTCAATTTATTGCCGGCGCTAAAGCGCTTTTCCGTAACCCTCATCGCGATTACGGGCAATCTGAAATCGTCGCTGGCGCGGCACAGCGACATTGCGTTGAACGTAAAAGTCCCGCGCGAAGCCTGCCCGTTCAACCTCGCGCCGACGGCCAGCACCACCGCCATGCTCGTCCTGGGGGACGCGCTGGCCATGGCCGTGCTCCAAGCGCGCGGTTTCAAACAGAGTGATTTTGCCAAATATCATCCCTCCGGCGCGATTGGCCGGGCAATGCTCCTGCGGGTCGGTGAAATCATGCGCACCGGCGCCCGCAACGCGGTGGCCTTGGAAAAGGTATCCGTCAAAGAGGCGCTGCTGGTGATGACCCGCGCCAGATCGGGGAGCCTGAGCGTGGTCAACGCGCGCGGCAAGCTCCTCGGCGTGTTCACCGACGGCGATTTCCGCCGGCACATGGCGAAGGACGAGAACCTGCTCGGGCAACCGCTGCGAGACGTGATGACGCGTCATCCGATCTGCATTCGGGACGAGGCGCTGGCGGTGGAAGCGCTGAAGATTTTCAACGAGCGCAACATTGACGACCTCATCGTCGTGAATGCCCAGCATGAGCCCGTGGGTTTGGTGGATTCGCAGGATTTGCCAAAACTCAAAATCATGTAATGCGGCTCGCCGCAAGAATGAACAAAGTCCCCTTTTTTTGTTTGGTGTATGGCTGCATTTTTCTGCAGGCGAACAGCGTACGCGCGGAATCGGCGTCCCGGTGGGAACCGGAAATCCGCGCGTTCGAGAATCGCGACGGCAACAACCCACCACCGCAGGACGCCATCCTGTTTGTCGTCAGCTCCTCCATCCGACTTTGGAAAGGGCTGGCGCAGGATTTTCCCGGTGTGCCGGCGATCAATCGCGGCTTTGGCGGCTCGCAGATCGAGGATTCCACGGCGCTGGCCGGCCGCATTATTGTTCCGTATCACCCGCGGGTTATTGTGTTTTATGCCGGCGACAACGATCTTGCCGCAGGAAAATCCCCGGACCAGGTCGTCGCGGAATACACCAATTTCGTCGGCATCATCCACGCGAAACTGCCGGCGACGCGGATCATTTTCATATCCATCAAGCCAAGCCCGATTCGCTGGCACCTCAAGCCGCAAATAATTGAAACCAACCGCCGTATTGCCGCCCTGAAGGAAGCCTGGCTGGAATTCGCGGATGTTTACGCGCTGTCGCTGGACGCGGAGGGAAAGCCGAGAAAAGACTTGTTTCTGCGGGATGGCCTGCACCCCTCAGAACTAGCCTATCACCTTTGGGCCGCGCGGATCCGGCCGCTGCTGGATTCCAACGCGCAATAATTTTTCGCCCCCCAAAGCGTTCAACCTTTCGCAAAATGAAAACGACCGGTTTGTTTTTCCTGCTGCTGCTCGGATTGTCCGGCTGCAGCTCCACCCAACCCCAACCTCTCTCCACCGTGAAACCGCGCCAAACCGCCCAGAAATTTCATCTTGAACGCAACCAGGTTCTATCGGCCGATTTTCTTTTGTTTTTGCCGCCGGGTTACGACGCGGGCGCAGGCAAACACTGGCCGCTGATTTTGTTTTTGCACGGCGCGGGCGAGCGCGGCAGCGACGTTTGGAAAGTCACCAAACACGGCCCGCCGAAGATCGACACGGAACAAGCCAACTTTCCCTTCATCGTCGTCTCGCCGCAGTGCCCGGAAGGAAAAATCTGGTCCAATGACCTGCTGCTCGCGCTGCTGGATGAACTCGAAAATCAATACGCCGTGGACACGCGCCGGGTTTATCTCACCGGCATCAGCATGGGCGGTTTTGGCACCTGGAGCCTGGGGCTCAGCCATCCCGAAAGATTCGCCGCCATCGCGCCAATTTGTGGCGGCGGCGAATTCATCACGCCCTACCTGGCGGACAAGTCGAAACTGACCAGCCTGCCAGTCTGGGCGTTTCACGGCGGCCGGGATCCGGTCGTGCCGCTGGAGGAATCACAGCGGATGGTGGGATCGCTGAAAAAACTCGGCGTGCGCGAAGTGAAATTTACGGTTTATCCCGAAGCGCAGCACGACTGTTGGACCCAGACTTACTCCCATCCGGAACTTTTCGAGTGGTTCCTGCGGCACTCGCGCTGATCATTCCAAGCCAGAATTTTTGCGCGCCCGTTTCAAAACCGTGCGCGCGAGCGTGCGCGCCTTGGTCGCGCCGTCGGCGAGGACCTGGTTCACATGATCCAAATTCGCCGCCAGTTCGGCGCGCCGCTGCCGCGCGGCGGCAAAATAATTCCAATACTGCTCAAACAGAGCCTTCTTCAAGTCGCCGTAGCCCAGACCGCCGGCACGAAGCCGGTTTGCCAAATCCGCGGCGACATCCGCCGGAGCCACGAGCCGGAGCAGCTGAATCGCCAGATTTTTGTCGGCGTCGGGCTTCGGCTCGGCCGGCGCGCGGGTATCCGTCAGGATGCCCATGACTTTTTTGCGCAGCGCCTTTTCCTCTCCGAAAATTTCAATCGTGTTGCCGTAGCTCTTGCTCATTTTCTCGCCGTCGGTGCCGGGCACCTTGGCCACTGACTCGCGGATGCGCGGTTCGGGAATCACGAAGGTCGGACCGTAGGTTTCGTTGAACTTGGCGGCGATGTCGCGGGTGACTTCGACGTGCTGTTTCTGGTCCTGCCCGACCGGCACGACGTTCGAGTCGTAGATCAAAATATCCGCCGCCATCAACACTGGATAGGCGAAGAGGCCGTGCATCGGGGCGATGCCTTTGGCGAGCTTGTCTTTGTAGCTGTGGCATTTTTCCAGGAGGCTCATCGGCGTGAGCGTGGAAAGCAGCCAGGCCAGCTCGGTCACTTCCGGCACATCGGATTGGCGGAAGAAGACGGATTTTTTCGGGTCAAGGCCGCAGGCAAGGAAGTCGAGCGCGACGTCCAAGGTGTTTTTCCGGCGCTCGGCGGCGTCGAACAGCGAGGTCATCGAATGATAATCGGCGATAAAATAAAACGCTTCCCCTTCGTCCTGAAGTTCGATGGCCGGCCGCATCATCCCGAAATAATTTCCGAGATGCAACGTGCCGGAAGGCTGGATGCCCGATAAAATTCGCATGAGGATAATTTAACAGCGAATGTCCGCCCCGGGAAAGGAGGAAAACACCGCGCCGGATCCCGACCGAAAGGGAAGCTCGATTGCGGGCGTTCAACCCGCCGGATCCAAGGCAGCCAACCGGACAAGCTCCGCCTGGTAGCCCTGGCGGAAGGTGGGATATTTGAGCGGGTAGCCAAGCTGGCCTCGGAGCCGGAGGTTGGACACGCGCTTGTTGGTGACACTGCGTCGCCGGCCTTCGGCGGAAGCTCCCGACTTCAATGGCGGCAGTGGCTTGCCAAGGCGGTTCGCCAGCCACTCGAACAAATTCAACTGACTCACCGGCTCGTTGTCCACCACGTTGAACACGGAGCAAACCGGCGCGTGCTTGAGCGCGGCCATGATCGCACCGACCACGTCGTCGCGATGTATCATGTTCAGAAAACGCGCGCCATCGCCTTCGATACGCGCTTCGCCGCTCAAAAACTGCCGGAGCCAGTAGCCGCGTTCCGGGCCGTAGATGCCGGCTAAACGCAGAATCACGACGGGAAACTGAATGTCCGTTGCCGCCGCCAGCAGCAAATTTTCCGTCGCGACTAAAATTTTTCCGGCCTCCGTCGCCGGGGCGACCGGATCGGTTTCGCAAACTTCCGAGCCGTCGTCCTGGCCATACACGCTGGTGCTGCTGGTATAGACAAACCGTCGCGGCGGCGCGGGCCGCAGCCATTCGATCAGGTTGCGGTTCCCGCGCAGATAGGTCTGCTCATACTCCGCCGCGCCGCCGCCCGCCGCCGCGCAATTCACCACCCAGTCAAAATCGCGCGGCAGCGCCTGAAGCGATTCCGGCCGTGAAATATCGCCGACCAGCGGCTGGATGCGGGCGGCGGCCAATTCGTTTTGCGCCACCGTGCTGCGGCGCAGGCCAAACACGGCGTGCCCTTGCCGGACCAATTCCTGGCCGAGCGGAAGCCCGACATAACCACAGCCGACGATGAGCACGCGCATGACCGGAAATTAAACGCGAAAGCGCGGAGAACGCAAAGGCGCAAAGAGGTTTGGTCTTGGCCACGATTTCCTGTAACATGAAACAAATGGCGAACGCGTCCGCGATCTCAGAAACCGCGCCCGCCGGAAGCGCGAAGAACTCGCCGACCGGCGAGCTTCCGCCGCGCCCGCCCGAATTGCTCGCGCCCGCCGGCGATTGGGAATGCGCCCGCGCCGCCGTCGAGAACGGCGCCGACGCGATTTATCTTGGTCTGGAAAAATTCAACGCCCGTCTCCGCGCACACAATTTCACCGCCGCCGACCTGCCAAAGTTGATGGAATTTCTCCACGGGCGCGGCGTCAAGGGCTACATCACCTTCAACACGCTGGTGTTTGAGAACGAGTTGGCGGAGGCGGAGCAGTTTCTGCGCGCCGTGATCGCCGCCGGGGTGGACGCTGCCATTGTTCAGGATGTGGGCGTCTGCCGGCTGATCCGCCAGCTCTCACCGGATTTTCCGATTCACGCCTCGACGCAGATGACCATCACCAGCGCCGCCGGCGTGGAATTCGCCCGCGACCTCGGCTGCAACCTGGTGGTGCTGGCGCGTGAATGTTCGATCAAGGAAATCGAGACGATCCGTCGAGGGTCGAAGGCTGAGACTCGAGAGTCAGACGTAAAAAACCCTTTGCCTTCGTCCCTCGACTCTCGACCTTTGGCTCTGCCTCTGGAGGTGTTTGTTCACGGCGCGCTGTGCGTTGCGTATTCCGGTCAATGCCTCACCAGCGAGGCGCTCGGCGGACGCTCCGCCAACCGCGGCGAATGCGCGCAAGCCTGCCGAATGCCGTACGACCTCGTTTCCGACGGCAAAACCGTGCCACTAGGCGACCGAAAGTATTTGCTCAGTCCACAGGACCTCGCAGGCCTGGACGTGCTACCGGAACTGGTGCTCGCCGGCGTCGCCTCGCTGAAAATCGAGGGCCGCCTCAAGTCGCCGGAATATGTGGCGAACATCACGCGGCTTTATCGCCAGGCACTGGACCGTCTCGCCGAGGATTCGCGTTTCACGTTTCACGTTTCAACGCCAGACGTGAAACGTACAAGCGTGAAACCTGAACCACAAAATGCCGCGCGGGACCATTACGACATGGAAATGGCCTTCAGCCGCGGGCTTTACACCGGCTGGCTGGGCGGCAACAACAACCAGCAACTCGTCCACGCCCGCTTCGGCAAAAAACGCGGCGTGTTCCTCGGGGAAATCACCGAAGTGCTCCGCGACGGCGTGCTCCTGAAACTCGTCGCCCCGCTCAAACCCGGCGACGGCGTGGTGTTCGACGCCAGCCGGCCGGCAGAAGAGGAAGAAGGCGGGCGGGTTTATGAAATTCGAAAATCGAAATCCGCAATTCAGAACGATGAATCGGAAATTCGCTTCGGCCACGGCGACATTGATTTCGCCAAAATTCACATTGGCGACAAGTTGTGGAAAACGAGCGACCCGGAGCTGGATCGCCGGCTGCGCCAGAGTTTCGCGGGCGACGCACCGAGATTTCATCGCCCCATCGACATCGAGGTGCACGGTCTCGCGGGCCAACCGCTGACGCTGCTGGTGCGCGATGACGAGGGCCACGTCGCTCGGGCGGAATCGGCGATGCCGCTGGCGGTGGCGGAAAAATTGCCGCTTTCAACGGAAAAATTGCGCGAACAATTGGGCCGGCTGGGCGGCACCCCGTTCATGCTCGGCGACCTGAAAAATTTTCTGGTCGGGGAAGTGTTGGTGCCCGTCAGCGAATTGAACCGCCTTCGCCGCGCTGTGGTGGCGGAACTTGAAAAACTCCGCGCGCAACCGAAGCGGTGGAGCCTTTCGGAGCGCCGAGCGCCGAGCGCCGAGCGCCGAACTCATGAGAACGCCAGTGCGGCGGGACCCCCGCAATTGATCGTCCTAGTCCGCGATCTGGCGCAACTCGAAGCGGCTTTGCGATGCGGCACGGCGACGGTTTATTGCGAGTTCGAGGATCCGAAAAAATATCGCGACGCGGTGAGGTTGTGTCGGGAGTCGAAGGTCGAAGGTCGAACGTCACAGATTTTTCTCGCGCCGCCCCGCGTTTTCAAAACCGGCGAGGAGTGGACGCTCAAGCTGGTCCGCGCGGCGGAAGCCGACGGCTATTTGGTTCGCAATTACGATCACCTGCAATTTTTCGCGCGGGACCGGTGCGTTGGTGATTTTTCACTCAACGTCGCCAACCGGCTGGCGGCGGATTATTTCAAAAATCGGTTCGGTCTGGAGCGGTTGACGGCGTCGTATGATTTGAATTTCCAGCAGCTCGAAGCGCTGCTGCGCGCCACGCCGCCGGCTTGGTTCGAGGTGACGCTGCACCAGCACATGCCGATGTTTCACATGGAGCACTGCGTGTTCTGCGCCTTTCTTTCCAGTGGCACGGACTACACCAACTGCGGCCGGCCGTGCGACGTCCATCGCGTCGAACTGCGCGATCGCGTCGGCGCGGAGCATCCGGTCAAGGCGGACGCGGGGTGCCGCAACACGGTGTTCCATGCGCGCGCACAAACCGGCGCGGAATACGCGGAGCGGATGCTGGCGCTGGGCGTGCGGAATTTTCGCCTGGAGTTTTTAAACGAAACGCCGGAGGAGGTGGCGCGGACGATTGCCAAATACCGCCAGTTGCTGTGCGGGGAAATTTCTGGCGCGCATCTGTGGCGCGAGTTGAAATTGTTCAACCAGTTGGGCGTGACGCGCGGGCAAATCGCGGGCTGAAGCCCGCTCAGCGGTGCGGCGGGGGCGGTACCGGCAAGGTGTCGCCGGCGGTCCCGGTCGGCTGATACAGACCTGGCTTCAAGCCGGCCAGTGGATCAGCCGCACGGTGCTGACGCCAGAAATAAAATCCAACCGCAAAGATCGCCAGCACCACCAGCACCCCCGCCCCGGCGACGGCCCAGCGCCAGTTCAATTTGGACAACTGCAAGGTCACGACGTCGAGCGGGCCGCGTGTGGATTCCGTCAGCGGCGGCGGTTCGCTGAACTTCTCCGTCCGGCCCAGTTCACCGTCGAGAGCGGCTATGGTTTGCGGCACGTCGAGCTTGAGCATCGTCGCGTAGGTGCGCACGAAACCACGGATGTAAACCGGCGCGGAGAACATGGTGAAATCCCCCGACTCCAGCGCCCGGATGTGATCGGTGCGGACCTTTAGAAACTCGGCCACCTGTTGGATGGTGAGGTTTCGGGCTTCGCGCGCCTGGCGCAACTGTTCGGCGACCGTGGACATGACCGCTATCTTTTGCGGTTTGCCACCGGTTTGGCAATAACGGAAATGGGCTGTGCGAAGACCGTGCCAGAATTTGATCGGCGTGCGGACCCCGCGTTTGGATGGAATAGCTGCGCATTTTGCGGCTCCACAGGTTGCAACTGGAGATCAAGGAAAAATCCTCAGCCGCCGTGAGCATTTGCACGCCGGCGCCAGCGATTGCGGCACGCCGGGGACGGATGAAATTGATCGGAAGATGATTGCGCTTTCTGCCACCCTCTGGCGGTGCATCGAGCCGATCCGCGCGGAAATCACGGTGGACGGATTGAAATTTTTGCAGCGGACGCTTGACCAGCGGGCGCAACGTGCCAAAATCCCGGGCTGAAACCCGTGTTTTACCGATGAAAAAATATCTGCTGATCTTCGCCGTTTCCGCCGCTGCGCTGAGCATTTTCGCCGCCGACAAAAAAATCGTGTTCCTCGCCGGGGTGCCGAGCCACGGACCGGGCGAACACGAGCATCGCGCCGGCTGTTTGCTGCTCAAAGCCTGCCTTGATCAGGTGCCGGGCGTGACTTCTGTGGTTTATTCGAACGGCTGGCCCGGCGATGCGGCCGCGTTCGACAGCGCGGCGACGATTGTGGTTTACAGCGACGGCGGCAAGGCGCATCCGCTGCTGCAACCGGGCCGCTTGAAAACGATCGGCGCGTTGATGGATCGGGGCGTCGGGCTGGTCTGTCTGCATTACGCCGTGGAGCCGACTCTGGAAAACGGCGAAACGGAATTTCTCGACTGGATCGGCGGCGCGTTCGAGATCAACTGGTCGGTGAACCCGGTTTGGACGGCGGATTTTTCCAAGCTGCCGGCTCACCCGGTCCTGCAAGGCGTGAAGCCCATCAGGTTGAGTGATGAATGGTATTTTCACATGCGCTTCCGCAAGGACATGGCGGGCGTGACGCCGATTCTGAACGCCGTGCCCGGTCCTGAAACCACCAAACGCAACAACGGCCCGCATGAAGGCAATGACGTGGTGCGCGAACTGGTTGCGCGCGGCGAGCCCCAAACCGTCGCCTGGGCCGCCGAACGCCCGGACGGCGGGCGCGGGTTCGGCTTCACCGGCGGCCATTACCACCGCAATTGGGCGGACGACAATGTGCGCAAGCTGGTGCTGAACGCGATTCTCTGGACGGCCAGGGCCGACGTACCGAAAGACGGCGTGGCCTCGGCGGTGACACCGGAACAACTGAAGGCAAATCTCGACCGGAAATAGCCCGTGCGAATTCTGAAATTTGCAGTTGCCGGTCGCCGGCTTTCATCCGATGATCGCCCTCAAGCCCGGGCCAAATCGCGAATCGGGATTGATTTTTTGAATGTTCAATCCTCGGCGAACGTCAAGCCCACCGGATCAACCAAAACCAAAGCACATGAATAATGCAACCACCGCGAACTTCGAAGCGATGAATCGCCGCCGATTCATCAAAAACTCCTCCCTCGTCGCCGCCAGCACGGCCGTAATCAGCAATTTCCCGTTTGTCGTCACCAGCCACGCGGCGCCGGACGATCCGATCCGCATGGGATTGATCGGCTGCGGCGGACGCGGCACCGGCGCGGTGGGCAACGCCATTGCGGCCGCGCCCAACGTCAAAGTGGTCGCCGTGGCGGACGTGTTTGAAGGGCCCTCCAAGGCGGCGGCGGAGAAGTTCGGCGTTACGCCCGACCATTGCTTTTCCGGCTTCGACGCGTATCAAAAAATTTGCGATCTCGCGGACGTGAACTACGTCATTCTGGCCACGCCGCCGGGCTTCCGACCGATCCACTTCGAGGCGGCGGTGAAAGCCGGCAAACATATTTTCTGCGAAAAACCGGTGGCCGTGGACGCGCCGGGCATCCGCCAGTTCATCGCCGCCGGGGAACTGGCCAAGGAGAAGAAACTCTGCGTGGTCGCCGGCACCCAGCGCCGCCACCAGGCGAGTTACCTCGAAGCGATCAAGCGGATTCACGATGGTGCGATCGGCGAGGTCCTGTGCCTGCGGGCGTATTGGAACCAGGGTGCCATCTGGCATCGCGGCGATGTCGGCGATACCGAAATGGCGCGACAGATTCACAACTGGTACCACCACCGCTGGCTCTGCGGCGACCACATCGTCGAACAGCACCTGCACAATCTCGATGTCTGCAACTGGATCATGAACGACCATCCCATCCGCGCCTACGGCCAGGGTGGACGCCAGGCGCTGGGTACGAAGTCGGGCCACATTTTCGACCATTTCGCCGTTGAGTATGAATACAAGAACGGAGTCCGCCTGTTCAGCCAGTGTCGCCAGATCGCCAACACCGACGGGAACGTGAGCGAGGCGGTGGTCGGTACCAAGGGCTCGAGCCACAAACTGGCGGACGGGATCATTCAGGGAGAAAACCCGTTCAAATTTGAAGGAACACACATTGATCCGCAAATCGTCGAACACACCGATTTGATCGCGGCGGTTCGCGGATCCGCCCCGTACGTCAACGACTCCACGCAGGTCGCACACAGCAGTTTGACGGCGATTATGGGACGCGAGTCGGCCTACACCGGCCAGGCCATCACCTGGGAGGAGGCCCTGGGCTGGGAGACTTCGCTCATGCCGCAAAAACTGGAATGGGGTCCGGCCCCGCATTTCGAGGTGCCGATTCCCGGCAAATATAAAATCAGTTGAAATTGTCCGGACCCTTTCACGTGAACCACTGGAAAAAATTATGACCGGAATTGCCAGACATAAATCTGTTTTGTTACTCGCCGCCTTCGGGCTGGTTTGCCTCGGGGTTGGAAATTCCGCACCGGCCGCGGACGCCCTAAAACCGCTGCGGATACTTCTCATCACCGGCGGCTGCTGCCATGATTACGCGACGCAGAAAGACATCCTTAAAAAGGGTCTCGAAGCGCGCGCAAATGTCGTGGTGGATCAACTGCACACCGGCGATTCCACCACCCACCCGCCGCTGGCCATTCTGGGCAAACCCAACTATGCCGCCGGTTACGATCTGGTCCTGCACGACGAGTGCGCCGCCGATGTGTCGGATCCGGCGTTAGTCGAAGGGGTTTTGAAACCGCATCGCGACGGCGTCCCCGGCGTCAATCTGCATTGCGCGATGCACTCCTACCGGATTGGCAATCCGAACAATCCGGTTGTCCCGGGCACCCCGCACGGTTTGTGGTTTGAGTATCTGGGCCTGCAATCCAGCGGCCACGGACCGCAGGAACCCATCTCTATCCGTTTCACGGCCAAGGAACACCCGGTGGTTCAGGGCTTGAGTGATTGGACCACGATTCATGAGGAACATTACAACAACATCCATGTCTTTGACGCGGCGCAGGCGCTGGCGCGCGGCCAGCAAACCATCAAGCAGAAGGATGGCAGCCAAAAGACCAATGATTTCGTGGTCGCCTGGGTCAACGAATTTGGCCCAAAGAAAACGCGCGTGTTCAGCACGACGATCGGGCACAACAATGAGACGGTGGCCGACCCGCGTTATTTGGATTTGGTCACGCGGGGCGTGCTCTGGGCGACAGGGCACCTGCAACCCGATGGGACGCCCGCAAAGGGTTATGGTCCCGGCGGCAATTGAGCCATATCCTGCGGTGACTGACGGCTTGCAAACCCTTTTGATTGTGCGATAAGAGAAGGGAACTGCCGCACTGTTTCCCCGCGCGAAAAGCCTCGCAGTCGCGGGTGGGCACACGGATGACGCGCAGTGGTTTTAACCAGTCGCACCAACATGCACGTCAAACAACGCCGCTTCCCTGCTCGGGTCAGAAATTCTTCTCTGTTTTGTCGCCGCCGTCTGGCGGCGTTTTCACTTTTCCTGGCGCTCTTCGTTTGGCGCCCCGCGCCCGCCGCTGGAACGTGGACACCCCTGCTCCATTCCGCGCCCGCCACGGTGCAGCTCATGCTGCTGCTCACCGACGGCACGGTCATGGCCTCGGACGGCGGCGGCAACACCTGGCATCGGCTCACTCCCGACAGTCACGGAAGTTACGTCAACGGCACCTGGTCCACGCTGGCTTCGATGCACAACACGCGCCTTTATTATTCGTCCGCGGTGCTTCGGGACGGACGCGTGTTTGTGGCAGGTGGAGAATATGGCACCGGCACTAATTCGGCCGAGGTGTACGACCCCGTGGCCAACAGCTGGACCCTTTGTCCCGCTCCGCCAGCAGGGCAAACCCGCTTTTACGATTCCGTTTCGAAAATCCTTCCCAGCGGAAACGTGCTGATAGCGCCGGTCAATCCCGCCTCCTCCGGCGGCACGGTCATTTACAACCCCGCCACCAACGGCTGGATCGTCGGGCCGAAACTATTTCGCGGCTCTTACCAGGACGAGGCGAGCTGGGTGAAACTGCCCGACGACAGCATCCTGACAATTGATCCGTTTGGTCAGAATTCCGAGCGCTACATTCCCTCCCTGAACCAATGGATCAACGACGCAACCGAACCGGTCCAAATCTACGACAGTTATGGATTTGAAATGGGACCGGGGTTCTTGCTGCCGAGCGGTCGCGCGATTTACTTTGGCGCCACCGGGCATAACGCCATTTACACGCCGTCGGACAGCACGACTCCTGGCACCTGGGTGGCCGCGCCGGATTTTCCCAACACGCAAGGCATGCCCGATGCCGCAGGCGCGATGATGTTTAACGGCAAAATTCTCTGCGCTGTTTCGCCCACGCCCACCTCGGCCAACCATTTTCCCACCCCGACGAGTTACTACGAATACGACGAGGTGGCCAACGCCTTCACGCAGGTCGGCGCGCCGGGCGGCGGGACCACGCGCGGCATTCCCAGTTACGTCACCACCATGCTGGATCTGCCCGACGGCTCAGTGCTCTACTCGGAATTTGGCAGTCAGCAATACATTTACCAGCCCGACGGCTCGCCGCTCGCGGCGGGAAAACCCGGCATCACCAGCATCACGGAGAATGCCGACGGCTCGTTTCACCTGACTGGCACGCTGCTCAATGGCATTTCCGAGGGCGCGGCGTACGGCGACGACAACCAGATGAACAGCAATTATCCGATCATCCGGCTCACCGACGGCGCGGGGAACGTGTATTACGCCCGCAGTTTCAACTGGAGCAGCACCAGCGTGATGACCGGCGGCACACCGCTCGCGACGGATTTCAAACTGCCCGCCGGATTGCCGACGGGGACGTATTCGCTGGTCACGACGGCCAACGGCATCAGTTCCGATCCGGTGAGCGTTACCTTTCTGACGTGGCGCGGATCGGTGAGCGGCGACTGGGACACCAACACGCCCAACTGGCTCGCGGGCGGCAGTTCCGTCACGTTCAGCAACGTGGGAAATTACGTGTTGCTGGATGACACGCTGACCGGCGCGACCAACCTCAATTTGACCTCCGTGCTGACCCCGGCCAGCGTGCTGTTCAACAACTCGCTTTCCAATTACGTGGTCGGCGGAGCCGGCAGCTTGAGCGGCACCGGCAACCTGATTAAAAATGGAACGGGTGCCGTGTGGCTCGCCGAAACCGGCGGCGACAATTTCAGCGGCGGCATCACGGTGGACGGCGGCGCTTTGATTTTGGACAACGCCGGGAGTTCGATCACGGGTGGCGGAACGATCGCCGCCGGCGCAACGCTGCAAATCGGTTCCGATGACGCAAACGGCAGTCTGCCTTCCGGAGCGGTGACCAACAGCGGCGCGTTGTTCTTCAATCAAACCGCCGACGCGATAGCTGCCAGCCCGATTTCAGGCAGCGGCACTATCACAAAGAACGATCCGAACACCCTCACCTTGACCGCCACCAACACCTACACCGGCGGTACCACGGTGAACGCAGGAACACTGGCGCTAGCGGGCACCGGCTCCATTTTTTCCAGCAGCAACCTGGTCCTCGCCGCCGGCGCGGGCTTGAGCGCGACGGGCCGCTTTGACGGAACTTTCGTGCTGACCAACGGCCAGACCCTGCGCGGCAATGGCACCATCGCCGGGATGCTGGTCGCGGCTTCTGGTGCGACCGTCGCACCAGGCACCAATGCCAATTTCATCGGCGCGCTGACCGTGGCCGGCAACGCGACGTTATCAGGCAACTTAAAAATGAAACTGGACGCCGGCAACGCCACGAACGATCTGCTCTCCGCGAACACGCTCACCTACGGCGGCACGTTGACCCTGACCAATCTCTCGGCCACGCCGTTGCAGTATGGCCAGACATTCCAATTGTTCAACGCCACGAATTTCGCCGGCGCTTTCAGCAGCCTGGTGCCGGGCGCGCCCGGTCACCGGTTGTCGTGGAACACCAACAACCTGGCCGTGAACGGGACGATTTCCATTTCCGCCACGCCCGGTGACACCTGGGACGGTCTGGCGAATGGCAACTGGGATTTGTCCACCACCAACTGGTGGCTCCTCGGTGCGGAGACCAATTTCAATCTTGGTGATGTAGTCACGTTTGACGATAGCCTGGGCGGCACCACGAACGTGATTCTGACGACCGCGTTGACCGCGACAACGGTGACCTTCAACAACTCGCTCTCGAATTATGTTTTCAGCGGCAGCGGCAGGTTGAGCGGCGCGACCGGCCTCGCCAAGTTTGGCACGGGCAAAGTGACTTTCACCGAAACTGGAGGCGACGATTTCACGGGCGGGCTCATCGTCAACGCCGGCACGATCCTGCTCGATTGGTCGAACGCGGTTTGCTCCGGCGGAACGCTCATCGCC
>Ga0075030_100001071_pt1 | contig 24544 bp, 22 predicted proteins | sample LitLauG_LLR_2012_FD_71393 | JGI IMG/M metagenome (GOLD analysis project Ga0075030, IMG submission 71393) | Freshwater sediment microbial communities from Pennsylvania, USA - Little Laurel Run_MetaG_LLR_2012 | ecosystem: Environmental > Aquatic > Freshwater > Creek > Sediment | place: USA...
CATTGGGAGAAAGCCAGACGATCGGGCCTTACACTACAACTTCGGTCTGTTCCTCTTTGAACACAACCGCGCAGATGCGATAGAGCAGTTTCGACTGTCCCGACCATGGGACGGCTTCCCCGTTTTCACACCCGACGGCATGCTGGTCGAGTAAGTAAGACGGCTCGGTGTCTAGAAATTGCCATACATGAACTGAGCCGCACTGGTGCCGTGAGCGAACGTTACGATCAGCAGGAAAATCAATGCCACGGCATAGAGAGGGGCGATCCACAACCAGCGCCAGCGGGCTATCAGACCCATAACTCCCGGATCGACAGCGGCTTTCAACGGCTGCGGCTCAACTGAATGGCGATCGAGCACCGCAATCACCAATAGCACCGTCGCGTATCCCACCGCCAGACCCGCAACCAGAAGATACAAGCTTCCGCTCAGAAAGTGCCCCAGATAGCTCTCCGGCGAAACGACTGCTGACAGCATCTGACGCGTCTCCACCAGCGATTTAGCTCGGAAGAATATCCACCCCAGGTTGAGGGCGGCCATCGTTGTGATCCACGAAACCGGCGTCCAGACGATTGCCGGTGGTGTCCAGTCGAACTTGCGTTGTAACTGCTGCACCTGGCGATGCAGGACCAGAAGCACGCCGTGATAGCAGCCCCACAGCAGGAAGAGCAGGCTCGCTCTATGCCACAATCCGAACAGCACCATCGCTACCACTAAAGCCAGATTTCGCCACCAGACTTCCCGGCGCAAGGTTGCCAATGGCAGGAAAACGTAGTCACGTATCCAGAACGACAGGGACATGTGCCAGCGCGTCCAAAAGATCGAGGCACTTGTGGATTGGAAGGGACGCGCGAAGTTTTCCGGCAACTTGAATCCCAGCGTTTTGGCGGCACCAATCGCGATGTGCGAGTAACCGGCGAAATCGAAAAAGAGTTGCAATCCATATCCAAATGCCAGGCACCAGACGTCTGTGCCACTCCAGCGCGTGGCATGATCGAACCCACTATTGATGCCGTCGCCCGAGAGGATGCCCTGCCCTAAGAGCCGGGCCAGTAACACCATCAACACGCCCATAGCGATACGGCTGGACCCGCGTCCGATGTCATCCCAGGGTATGGCGTCTTCGGAACGGAATTGTGGCAGCATTTCCGGCATGCGGCAGATCGGCCCCGAAATCGTAACCGGGAAGAAAACCATATACAGGGCAAATTCGAAAAAAGATGGGTCGAGATCCTCTCCGCGATAAAGGTCGAGTAGATAACTCATCGCCTGGAAAGTCCAGAACGAGATACCCACCGGCAGCACGAGATGCGAAAACCTTTGCAACGACGAGAGTGGGATGTGAACTGCAAGTTCCGGAAGGTATTTGAAACTGCTCAGCAGCGCCAGGTTCAGAGCAATTCCGGTCGACAAGACGCCCAAGGCGGGCTTTCGCCTCAGCCATTCTCCCAACAAAAAATTCATGGCAGTAGAAGTGAGAAGGACGGCTGCGAACCAGATCCCCCAGGTAAGGTAGAGTACGTAGCTGGCAATCAGAAGAACGGCCTGCCGTACCTTTCGCGCGCGAGCTTTAGCGAAGACAACGACACAAAGCAGAAAAACCAGACCGTACAGGGTGCCTTGTAGCAACATCCCTCCTTGCGTCATTGAAGCCGAACTCCATGCCGGCCCCCAGCGAGTCTCTCCTGCAGCAGATCAGCGAACAAGAATAGTGGGCCTTGTCGCTCGTTACAAGAACACTTCATCTCATCTACTACAATGACATGTGATCCAATTCCGGAATCTCGTCGACGCTCTGGATGCGGCTCCTGCCGACCGTCCCTTCGTGACGGCATGGATCGATGAAGATGAGCACAGGACACTGACGTTTGCGGAGTTTCGCCGGCATGCTCGATTACAAGCCGGGGTACTTCGTGACCACGATCTGAGCGCAGGAGACCGGGTGGTGATCATCGTGCCGCAGGGCATCCCCGCGATGACAATGTTTGTCGGCACCATGATGCTGGGAGCGGTGCCCACCTTTCTTGCATATCCTAATTTCAAGGTTGAGGCTTCGAAATACCGCTCTGGACTTGCTGGGGTGACCGCAAACCTCAGCGCGAAGGCCGTGGTCATCGACGACGAGTTTCCGCCCGAGATGCTCAGCCACGTATCTCTCAACGAGGGGGCGATGCTACTCCGTGCCGGCAACCACTCGGACTATTCTCGAGAAAAAGCGTCTTCCGACCCGCACACTCAATCTCCGAACCTTCAGCCCGACCAGATCGCCTTCATTCAACACTCGGCGGGCACTACTGGACTGCAGAAGGGCGTGGCACTGACCCATCGAGCCGTGCTCCGTCAACTGGAGCATCTGGCCCGCGCACTGGAGATCGATGGCGCAACGGATCGCATCTACAACTGGCTTCCGCTCTACCACGATATGGGGCTGATCGCCTGTTTCATGTTGCCGATGGTCTGCCACACGCCCGTGATCATACAGTCCCCCCTGGACTGGGTGATGCACCCAGAAACCATGCTGCAGATCATCAGCGAGCACAAGTGCACTCTGGCATGGATGCCGAACTTTGCCTTTCAGTTTGTGCCCCGGCGCACGCTAAAAAGTCGGCAGACGCAATACGATCTTTCATCGCTCCGTGCATTAATCAATTGTTCCGAACCGGTCCGCGCTGGCAGCATGACTGAGTTTCAGGATGCTTTCGCGATCAAAAATACAGTCTTGCAGTCCTCCTACGCCATGGCAGAGAACGTCTTTGCCGTAACTCAATCGGACATCCATCATCCATCCGGTCCAGCACGCATTTGGGCCGATGGCCAACAGTTTCGTCTCACGCATCGGATCGTACCCACAAATGAAGGAGCCCCGGGTGCAGTCTTGTTCACATCGTCAGGCCGGCCGCTGCCCGACCACGAGATTCGTCTCGTGTCCGATTCCGGCGCCGTCCTCCCCAACGGCTGTGTCGGCGAGATTCTTGTGAAGAGCAACTGCCTGTTTGAGGGCTACTACAATCGGCCCGACCTTACCAGAGAGGCAATCGTTGACGGCTGGTATCACACCGGCGATCTTGGTTTCTATCTCGATGGCGAACTCTATGTGATTGGCCGAAAGAAGGATCTCCTCATCGTCGGAGGTGAAAACATTTATCCCCAGGATATCGAGGAGATTGTCGCCAGCCATCCTGCCGTTCATGATGGCCGTGCGATCGCGATGGGCGTGTACAATCCCGATCTCGGGACCGAGGACATCATCGTCGTTGCGGAAGTCGACAGCGAGGAACATCTCGCCAATGCGCTGGAGATCGAACGCGGAATCCGTACCAGGGTTGTAGCCACCCTCGGCCTCGCGCTTCGGACGGTCTTCTTAAAACCTACCGGATGGGTCGTAAAGAGTACGGCCGGGAAAGCCGCGCGTTCCGCTACCCGCCAGAAGTTGGTGCAAGAACATCCCGAACTTGACGTCGGGCCCTAGGGGAGAAGGTTCGCATGGCGACAGAAGCGCAGCAAATGATCGAACACATTGTTCAGCTGATCCGAAAACCCGGCGTGAATATCGATGAGAAAACTCCGCTGGTTTCCTCGGGACTCATCGACTCCATGGCCCTGGTGGATTTGCTGCTGAAACTCGAGGACCTGACTCACATGCGCATTCCAGCGGGCAAGGTACAGCCAAAAGATCTGGATACGATCGACATGATGTTCGCAACCGCACAGCGCGTAGGGAAACCTCGAAAGTAGTTACGCGCGCGGTTGGCAGGTTGGCGGTTCAAAGGTTGCTAGCTCGCCGCGAGCCACGTCTGGAGGTTGCAGCGCGAAGTCACTAGCAACTGCAGGCCGTCGATTATGTCTTTGTTACGGTCTTGACCTAATTCCTCTGAATGGACTCCAGATATTTCGTTATGTTTTCCAGCTTGACGTTTCCCAGGTCCCGATCGAAGTCGATCTCGTGAAAGACCGGCCCCCAAGTCGGCATGGTCTTCGAGCCGTGCGCGGGAATGAGTTCGTCCTCTCCCATCATGATAGTTCTTCTGACATGCAGAGCCGGGAACACCCCACCATTCCGCTGTGCGAGCCTCGTTAAGTCGGGAACTTCTGATCTCAAAGCCGCCGCCACCGGACCGCCTCCTCGCCCATCGAGTCCATGGCATGGGGCGCAGTAGCTCTGAAATATGCTGACCCCGGCTACAGGAAGGATGGGTGGGTGTCGTTGGTTCCTTACCTGGGCAGATGCGAAGACGGGACCTAAAAGCAATGAGACCAGTACCAGCGTCGGTATTCGTTGCGGCACATTAGCCTCCTCGAGACGACGGACTGGAGCAACAGGACTCACCAGCACATTACGCCATCAGTGCGGCGCGCGCCGTGACTGACATAACAAGCCGCTGTGACGGCGTGCTCGGCCCAGATTACCGGCCCGAAAAGCGAGGCTGGAATAGCAAAACCAGGCTCGAAAAGCAGCCGAACCTCTATTTTGCGTCACTAACAGCAGTGATCGAGGTCACTGCCCGCCAGTGCATCCCGAGGGTAAACATGCGATATCGCCTTCGGGGGTGGTGACAGGATGGCGCATCTCATTGTTTCCTTTGAACTCAAGACGGAACTTGGGCGGTTGGCCTCACCCGTTTCAAGGCCCAAAGGCTTTGTTCTGTTCCAGCGAGGCGGAGATGTATCCGGGGTCTTTCTGATCCGTAAGGGAAAAGTGTGCATGGAGCTTGATGCCGCGGACGGCATCTATCCGCCGCGGACCTTTGGTCCCGACTCGATTCTCGGGTTACCAGCGACACTCTCGGGCACTCCCTACAGTCTGACAGCCAAGACCATGGAGCCGTCCGAGCTGGATTTTGTTCCCCGTCAGGCGGTTATCGACTTACTCCGCGACAAGCCCTCCCTGTGTTTTCAGGTTATGGCGCTTCTAAGCGAGGAAATCGTTGAAACCCGATCGACGATAAAAGCTGCTGACGCTCTGACGCTGGTCGCTCGCTGATGGTTTACTCTGGCCTGCGAGAGCCAGAGCTACGATATCACCGAGAGTTGTGACATCGGTCATAGCGTCAAGTTGCTCGCCATGGGAATGTGACGCCGGGGAGCGTGGGTAGCTGCGTCAGATTGGCGGTTCGAGAGCGGGCTGATCATTGAGACCCTTTTTATTGGTCGATCTGCATCGACCATTCTTCCCAGGGAGGTTCGTCATGGAAGATCTCGGACGCATCATTGCTGAACACCCCTTCTGTAACGGGTTACGACCTGAGTACGTTGAACTGCTGATTAGTTGCGCCTCCAACGTCCGCTTCGAACCGGATCAACACCTTTTTCGGGAGGGCGGTGAAGCCAATCAGTTTTACCTGATCCGGGCAGGCCAGGTTGCGCTCGAAGTCGTTGCACCGCAGCACGCGCGTCTGACTACGGAAACGGTAACCGAGGGTGAGGTGTTGGGATGGTCATGGCTGGTCCCACCGTACCGCTGGCATTTCGACGCCCGTGCGGTCGGCACGGTTCGCGCCATCGCAGTGAACGGCAAGTGCCTGCGCGTGAAGTGCGAAAAGAACCACGACCTCGGGTACGAACTGCTCAAGCGGACGGTCGACATTGTGGGCCAACGTCTGGAAGCAACGCGCTTTCGCTTGCTCGACCTGTATTCGGCGGAATTGCCGGAGCCTAAGATGGCGTTCGGTCGATGATGCAGGCGCGCAGGGCGTCTGGACTTAAGTCGATACTTAGCTTCCATGCCTAGGTTGCAGGGAACACTAAGGCAAACTTCGAGAAGGCTCCAGAAATCGCGGCAGATGCTCTCTGACCGCATCGTGCAGGCGCCGGTTTTGTGCTCGCATTGTGAACCTGTCGCGGCGAGGAATGTTGTACTTCCGCATTGAGAATTCCACTACCATACGATCCAACGCCAGAAGGATGTCGAGCACCTTATGAGGGTCGCTCTCTCTGAGAACCTCGCTCCGTAATTTGCGCTGTTTCCTTTCGTCCTGTTGTGTCATGCGGTGCACTCTGCTTTCAGTCCCATCATTGCGAACGAACCATCCAGCGCTGTGATCCAGCCTCCAAGGTCGAGTGAGAGCATTTCGTCGACAAGCTCGCGACCCGTCTAGGACCATGGAACTGCAGTTATCGATATCGCAACCAAATCAGAATTGGAAATTGAAACAATTGATGATTCGGATCACGGCAGACGGAGGTTCGTAAGTGCCTGAAAATAAATCGTAGCGATTGCGGGACACGGTGTTTGTTCGATTAGAACGATCAATTCTTTGAATTGTGCTTCACACTGTCAGCAATTCACGGATGTACAAATGGTTCAACCCGCGCCGCAACTCGTCGGGTGGTGCGAACGCAGCCACTTCGTATGTATTGGGCTCTTACCAGTACAATGCTGTGACACGCCGAGCGTTAGAAGCAGACCAAGAAAGTGGGGACCGGAGCGTGCCGTGGTGCAAAAACAAGCAGGGAGAAACGTATGATCGAGGAGCCTGCGGCATGGCATCGGTGAACGCAGAAGAGAGCACAAAGCAGAAGGACATTCGTTCTCGGGCCGACGCACGAGTGTTGGTTGGAGTTGCTGCAATCGTGGCGCTCGTCCATCTGCTCACGAATAGCCGCTACGGGTTTCATCGCGATGAGCTTCAGTTTCTTAGTGACGCCCGTCATCTGGACTGGGGATTCGTCGCCTATCCGCCGTTGACGCCATTTGTGGAGCGAGTTGGACTTGCGATTTTCGGCGTGTCGCTCGTGGGCCTGCGATTGTTTTCCGTAGTCGCGCAGGCGTTCGCGATTGTCGTTACCGGATTGATGGCGCGGGAGCTTGGCGGAGGCCGGCTCGCTCAGACTGCCGCTGCTCTTGCGATAGCGCTCTCTCCTCTGCCCCTGTTCGAAGGTACGGAGTTCCAATACACGACCTTCGACTACTTGTGGTGGGTACTGATCGCTTACTTCGTGATTCGCCTCCTGAAGACAGGGGATCCCCCCTGGTGGTTGCCGATTGGCGCGACTGTGGGCATCGGCCTTTTGACCAAGTACACGATGGCGTTCCTAGTCTGCGGAATTCTGGGGGGAATTCTGCTGACGCCAGCTCGCCGCTTTCTTCGGAGCGCGTGGTTCTGGAGCGGAATGGCTCTGGCGCTTTTGATTTTTCTCCCTAACCTAATGTGGCAGGCCCGCCATGGATTCGTCTCCTTGCAGTTCCTGCAGCACATTCATACCCGCGATGTGGGCCAGGGACGGTCAAATGGATTTCTGCGCGATCAGTTTCTGATCTGCACCAATCCGGTAGCGGCGGTGTTGTGGATCACCGGCTTAGTCGGCTTTCTGCGGGACCGGCGCTATCGTCTGCTGGCGTGGATGTATCTGATCCCGCTGGCGCTCTTTGTAGCCGGAAAGGGACGAGGTTATTACCTCGGAGGCGCGTATCCGATGCTGATAGCGATGGGCGCAGCCCTGGGAGAGCGCTGGGTCGCGTCATTGCCGGTGCTGTGGCGGCGGACAGCGCAAACCGCATTCTTTGCGGGTTTGGTGGCGTGCGGTCTTTACATCTGCGCACTGGTCTTGCCACTGGCGTCCACCGGCACGCTCCGAGAATTCGCGCTCAAGAACAACGGGGACCTGCGGGAGGAAATCGGCTGGGACAACCTGGTGAAGGCGGTTGCAGAAATCAGAGATTCCCTGCCTCCGGAGCAGCGAGAGAATCTGCGTGTGTTGGTGGGGAACTACGGCGAGCAGGGGGCAATCGAGATCCTCGGTCCGGCGTACAATCTTCTGCCTCCTCTCAGCGGGACGAATTCAGCGTGGCTGCGCGGTTATCCGGAGCCGCCGCCATCGACACTCATCGTCGTCGGTTTCTCACAGGCGGAAGCGGAGAGGACGTTTACTGGGTGTCAGTTGGCTGGACACAACGGCAATCCTTATGGAGTTGAGAACGAGGAGAGCCAGTATCATCCTGACATTTTTGTCTGTGGCGGGCCGCACTTAGCTTGGCCTGAGTTCTGGAAGAAGTACCGGCGCTTTGGTTGAAGACTCAACCTCGCACCCCACCCCATGTGTAGGCGGTACTCGAGGACGAATCAAAACATTCCATTAGTGAAATACCGGGCTGCCCTCACCTTCGACTCTTTCCACCAAGAATTAAGAGAGCGAGAGTAATCTCTCGCTCTCTCCTCTTGCCCGTATTTTGCCCAAGATCTAAGCTGCTTTCTTCGCGTGCTTTGCCTTCCACTTCGCCCACCTCGCCCGCTGGGCGGCCGCAATTCTCCGGCGCGCGGCTACTGACATCGTCCGCTTCTGTTTCCCGGCAATCGAAACGATCTTCGCGGTCTGATTCCGTCCGACGAGTTTTCCGATCGCCTTAATTGCCTCATCAATACGTCCGCGTTCATGCTCAAGTTCTCTAAGTACCTCGGCGAGATTCGCCATCAGAGTTCCCCCTCAAAGGTTATGTAGAAGCTGCCCTTATAGTACGCGTACCCCACTGTCTTTCGCCACAGTTACTTATCTTGGCAGAATGACACTTCGCGGGTGGCACTTGCCTTGGCGCTGACGCACAATGTAACGAGCACTCCCGCTCGCCGCTACGACCATCCAATCACTGAACCCTTGAAGATCACTTTCTCCCAGCCTGTTCCAGTTCCGTGAGCCTCATCTGCAACTGCTCTACAAGCACGGTGAGTTGCTTGATCTGCTGGTCTTTCTCTTTATCCTCTTTGTAGAGGGCTTGTATCGCCGCAAGAGCCACACCCTGACCGTCACCCAGCGCAATGTAACGGTCGTTGTCGCCCAGACCGAACGCCGCATAGAAGTCCTGTGCCATTGGACCGATGTGCTTGAGTCCGGCGGGTTCAGCTTTCATCTTCCACTGCGTGATAGGCATGTTGGCCACCCGCTCTAACACGGAAGTCGAATCAATCGAGGTGATGTCGTCTTTCAGATTGCGGTCGCTCGAGCAATTCCAGCTCCCGCCGCCAGAAGACAAATTGCAGCCTGAACCGTTTGGACCATCGTAGAAGTAAATCGGACCGTAGGCGGAAACCTGGAAGGAGTTAGGCCCCAAACTTGTGCATGGGCTCCCGTTAGCGGAGCACCATACAAATGAGCCGTAGTCCGCCGCCTTGGCCCCGGAGCCCGCAGCCAAGCTGTAGCTGCCGCTCGCAGTGTTCGAGGCGCCACCCACGACGATCGCAGACAGACCGCTTGCTGTATTGGCGCCACCTCCTACCACGGTCGCGTCTTGCCCGGACGCAACATTGGCTTGTCCGCCGGACACAGTCGCCAGGTCACCACTGGCGCTGTTGTTAAGACCTCCCGACACAGTCGCGTACATCGCATCGCAGGTTGTGCCAGAATTGTTCCCCGCCCGGTTCCCCTCTCCGCCGCCCACTGTTCCGAAATCATCAGTTACGGTGTTTTCAAGACCGGCTCCACCTCCCCCCACTATGGTTGCCCCGGTAACGCCGGTCGTTACGGTGTTGCCGAGACCTCCAATCACGTTGGCGCTAGTGGCGCCGCTGCACGGATCCTTCACATTGCCTTGCACTGTAAGTGCTCCGTTGAGCGAGCCCAAGAGAGTGAGATTCCCGCGTAAACGGCTGGTTCCATTTACATCCAGCGTCGCTAAAGGAGACGCAGTCCCAATCCCCAGTTGCGCACTGGCCCCACTACCCTTTTGAAATGCGACTGAGCTTCCCAGGGTTGTTGAGGTCTTCCAGAGAGGGAGATAGTTGGCTTTGCCGGTCCCGCCTATGGTGGTCGGCGACGTCGTTGTTTCGCTGCCTGTAGTTTGAGCTTTGCCCTCCACCCCGGTGAGCCCAACCATGAATGTGACCACAACAACTAGCAGAAATCGCTTCATACTTCACCTCACTGCTCAATGATTTGGTCTTTCCCACTTCTCTCGGCAAATGCCTCCTACTCGTGATGCTCGTGAAGGATTTGCTGATTGATTTCGTTCATCTCTTTGGTCGTCAGCTTGGGGGCGCTCAGCATGGGGAGGATGACTGCGGGCGTCTGTCGATTGAAATGAAATGCATCCACAAGATTATTGGCTTGCGCGTCTCGATGCGTAAGGGGACGCAGGTTCCAGTTGTACTCTACGAATGCAAGCAGCGAATCGAAGGTACCAAACTCCGAGTAAACCGTTCCCGGATTCACATAGGGGGAAATGATCAGAAGGGGCACGCGCACGCCGGCGCCATAGTCATCCAGAGTGGGCGGGGCCACATGATCGTAGAAGCCGCCACTGTCGTCCCATGTCAGAAATATCACTGTCGATGACCAGCACGCACCCTGCATGACCGCGTTGATTTGCTCCACGGTCCAATTTTGGCCCACGCTCATCAACGCAGAAGGGTGCTCGGATTGCAGGAATTCTGGAATCACCCAGCTCACCGCGGCCAACTTGCAATGTGATGGATTCGAAGCGTCTTTGAGGAAGTCCTTGGTGGGACGTACATCCGAATCCCAGTCCTGGCCGAATCTGATGTGTTGAATGGCGTTGTAAACAGTCCACTGGTACCCTGGTTGTCCCTTGGCAGGAGCATAGTACCGCCAACTGATCCCGGCGTCATCCAACCGATCTCCTAGCGTAGTGAAATCAAAACAGGGGAAAACGTAGTTGTAGTTTCCGTGGTCGAACGTTTGAACCGTCGTCCCGGAGGGAGAATCACAACCCCAATCATCGGGATTGTTTGGATTGTTGACGGCTGTTCCGGACTGCGACGCGATCGTGTACAGGTGATTCGGGAAGCTCGGGCCGGTCAGCGAGCTGAAGAAATTGTCGGCAATCACATAATTTTGAGCGTATGCAAAGTAGTTCGATATATCGTTCTGCTGATATTGGGAGTAGCACCTGTAGGGAGCGGGTTGACACAGTCCCTGATCGAAGTGGTCCATCCTCCCGTTGTCAATGGACTCACGGACCGGTCCCCAGTTATGGTCAAAGTTAAGCGTCTTATCAGGCGAGTGGCCCAGTGGTATCTCTTTTCCCGAGTGTATCCTTCCTGAGGTTGCTCCATTGACTCCCGGAAAGGTGCCAAACATATGGTCGAAGCTGCGATTCTCTTTGTAGATGAATACGACGTGCTGGATCGGGGTCTGCTGCGCCAGCACGCCCGAGGCCAGCAGTAGAAGGCCGAGAATTCGTTTCATGAGTAATGGTCTGCTCCGCGGAAGGACTATCGACGAACCCTCGGATGGTTGTCAAGATGCAAGGAATTGCATGGCAACAAGTTTGCACATATGGAGTGAAAAAGTGGGGCAAGTCTGAGTGAAATTGTGAATACGGGTGAAGATGGCGTGGGTCTCGCGGCGCACGAAGTCAGAGTTACGATGCCCGTTCGCCCCTTGGGCAGATTCGCCTACTCGAAAAGTCTGGGCGGGCCGCAGTCCGCCCAGCAGGATATGTCAAAAATAAGTCGAGCTTTTACGTCTAATGCAAAGGAGACTGACTACAACCTCTCAGGCTCAATTCCCCAAAACCGCAAAACCCGGCAGCAGGCCGCTAAACGCGACCCATTTGCCGCTGTTATTGCCGCAATACTGCGAAGGGCCCATGCACCAGGAAGCCGCCGAATGCGACCTCATATCGGTGCTGTTGAAAGCCCAGCCGCCCAGAAAGTTCGTGTCTTTGCTCGTTGTGCTCGCAACAACCCAATATTGGGTACCCTTTTTGACTGGTATTCCCGCTTTCGGGGCACCGACGTCGACGGTACAGCAGTTGCCATAGGTCGGCGGGTGCGCCACGTGGAAGGTCTTGATGGCCGCTCCCGGCAAACCGCTGGAATCGTCGTTAAGGCTTAGCTCAAAGCCGCTTGTGACCCCCGAAAAGGCCCCAACCGACTCTTCGATCTTTGTTACCTTGGCGTCAGCAGTTGGAGTAAAGGCAATCGCAACCCATGTCTGGAAGGGGAAGTTGGATCCTCCCTCTGCGATGGTGTTGCCGAAGCAGCAAAAGAAGGTCCCGAACTTGTAGGTACTCAGGTTGCCTGCGATCGTCTTGAGGCTGGCGTCCTCATTAACTGCAGCGGTTACGTGGGTTGGTCCGTTGGCGATTGCGTGCAGACCATCCTGGGTCAGGACGACTCCATTTTCATTGGATGCTAATAGTGCCACGCCGGCAATCAAGACTAAGACGAGACACGATATGGAAAGGGCGATCTTCCTCTTCACTTTTGTTCTCTCCTTGGTTCGACTCTCTCTTTGCTTCCCCAAGCGCAGCCAATTGTACAGACATCTCGCCGGTTCGCAATCTGTGCAAAGATTTGCATCCGGTTCCGTTCCAGATTGGTTCTCGACACGCGCGAACAAAACACGTTGTTGCTAGGACTGTGTAGCAGTACGCACGAAGCGAAGGTGTATCGCGAGCGTATGTTTGTCTTTGAAGCAGGCTATTGGACGCGTCAATAGGTGAAGGACTGAAGCGCCGACGAGTTTCCGTTAGAACCGTGGGCTTGCACAAATCCGGTGCGCTTGCCCGGATTCAGTGCAATTGTGGTCCCGCCGGGCCCAATTGCGAATCCGCCGAGCGAATTTTTCAAGTTCCCCTTTTCGTCGTAGATGTGTATTTCACCAAGAGCCGCGGGTATGGGGTGGGCAATGAAAAACAACTTGTGCAGGGAATCCACGGCCACCGTCGCACCCGAGTACAGTCCAATGTTCGGGAGCACAACGATGAAGCCCGTTTTCGTTGCCAAGTCATAAAACTCGGCACTATTGTCGGTTTCCGTCGTCGTACATGCGATGCCGGTTGCGGAGTCTACGGCCAATCCGTTCACGAATCCAAATCCCAAACCGGTGAACTTGGTTATCTTGCCGTTGGCAAGATTGACCAGTCCAATTTCCGGCACGGTGAACGGAGCGCCTTGGGCCTGGGCCAGAACTGCCCGGTTATGCTTGCTATCGAACGCCAACACCGGAGGCACGGACGCGTTAAGGATAGGATCGTTGATCTGGATGACCGGTCCAAATTTGTTCGCCGCCACATCCGAGCCGAAGACAAATCTGCCGCAACAGGCGTAGGGCGACGCCATAGCTGCTACGTTTGGTGTTCCCTGGTTGCCTTCCACATCTTCCAAAAGCTGTGTCTTGCCGTCCACCGGAGGAGTCCATTTCCCTGTGACTCGGTTGCCTGCGAGGGGACTCAAAATGTCGAAAGTGCGCTTGACAACGAAAATTCCTTGCACATGTTCCTGTTCGAACAGGCCGACGTGTTTTCCTACGACACCCCAGGCCACAAAGTCGTCTTGTGTCTCGGTCTTTTTTGTGACGACTTTAACGATCTTGCCCGTGCTCTGGTCAAAGGTCTCGGTTGCAACAAGCAGGTTTCCATCGGGCAACAGCACGGACTCGCTTAAGATCCCTTCGGTGCCGTTTTGATCCACGCCGTATCCAAAGATTTGGCCACCGAACTTGTCTTTTACAGTGATCTCTTTGGCAGGCAGTTGAGAATCATCTGCGCCCGCCGAGGTGGACGCCAAACCGAGAAAACAAGCTGCACCGGCCATGATTATCAGACAGCGAAATGCCTGCTTGGTCAGAAACGAGACGCCCACGGCCAGAACTCGGCAGCAAGAGCCAGAAGCGGCTTCTGTGCAGAAGCCTGTAGTGTCCGACATCGAGGAAGATGAGAAACTCTTGTTTTTCACTTGTTCTCTCCGGAGCAGATTTTGGGTATGAATGAATGTGCAGTCCTGACCGAAGACAAGCTTGACTGCCGCAAGAAACCTACGTTCGCGCGATTTGGCTTGTGTCACGCGCATGTCAAATGTTTGTAAATACCACTTTCGCAGAGAGGCTATCTCAGTCTTCTGCACCGGACAAGTCACGGCTTTGCCGATAAATCTCTTCGTCGATGCCGCCACGAAGCCCTGCCGTTTCGTGCCGAAACCAGCACAGGGGCTACAATCGATTCCGACCAAAGACGGGGGGACTTGTACTCATGAGATGCTTCTGGATCTGCTCCATCTTGTTAATCCTGGCAGCGTCGTACGCGGTCGCGAAGTCTGACGACTTCGTGATTTCGGACCGGGATGTGAATGAGATCTACCCTGACATCGAGAAGGTCTACATCGATCTGCATTCGCATCCGGAGTTGTCAGCACACGAGGTGCGCACCGCGGCCCAACTGGCCGAGCATCTGCGGCCCCTGGGCTTCGAGATTACTGAGCACGTCGGCGGCACCGGCGTCGTAGGAATGATGAAGAATGGACCTGGGCCAGTGGTGCTTCTGCGCACAGAACTGGATGCGTTGCCCGTGTTGGAGAAAACCGGGTTGCCCTATGCCAGCCATGTCGTCGTGCATGACGACCACAATATAGAAGTACCAGTGATGCACGCTTGCGGGCATGACGTCCATATGTCGTCGTGGTTGGGAACAGCAACGCTTCTGGCAGCGAACAAGAACCACTGGAGCGGCACGTTGCTCATGATTGCGCAGCCTGCGGAGGAAACCATTAGCGGAGCAGCAGGTATGCTCAAGGATGGCCTTTATTCGCGCTTCCCAAAACCTACATACGCCCTGGCAATCCACGACCATGCCGATCTTCCCGCCGGGGAAGTCGGATATAACCTGGGCTATACCACCAGCAACGCTGACTCGATCGCCATAACGGTCTATGGAGCCGGCGGGCACGGATCCGCACCCCAGACAACAATTGATCCAATATTGATCGCCTCCCGGATCGTGCTCACCCTGCAGACGCTCGTATCCCGCGAGACGACTCCGGGAGACTTCGCTGTGGTTACGGTGGGAACGTTTCACGCAGGAACGAAGAACAACATCATTCCCGATGAGGCTAAGCTTCAGCTGACTGTGCGCAGCTATAAGGCCGAGGTCAGACGAAAGCTGCTTGCCGGCATTGAGCGGATTGCCAAAGCGGAAGCGGAGGCTGCCGGTGCCAAGAAGATGCCGCTCGTGGAACGCTATGAAGGTGCCGATGCCGTGTACGACGACCCGGATCTCGGGAAGCGTGTCATGGCGGCCGTGGGGGCTCGCCTGGGCGATAGCAATGTGAAACAGACGCCGCCTATTACGGCCTCGGAAGACTTTTCCGATTTTGGTCAGCGCGGTGTTCCAACGTTCATGATGTGGGTGGGAGCTACCGAACCTCAAATGCTGAAAGCGGCCATTGCGTCGGGCGAGAGAGTACCCTCACTGCATTCCTCAGTCTTTGCGCCCGACCGTGAAAGGACGTTGAAGACTGCCATCCTGGCCGAGACAACCATGGTGCTAAGCGTACTGGGAACCGGAAAATAAGCACGACGTCGCGGTCGCCCCGGCGTCTAGAGGTTGCTGTCCGTATGTCTTCCAGCCTTTGCGCATACCGCAAGGCTTTCCCAAAGCTCCCGCTTCAGTTGAGAACTCCACCGGTCCGCACTCCAGATGAAAGCCGTTTCACAGTGTCGCGAGGGCGGGAAATAGGGTACGATCACTGCCGTTTTGTAGTTACGTAAGGAGACTCTCGTGTGTGCACATTGGCGATTCTTGGAATCAGGCCCTTTGGGAGTCAAAACGGAGACCCGCGATGCACTCAGAGACAGTCGCCCGATGCACAATTCTTGCAATCATGCTTACGTTAGTGTTGGGAGCTTCCGCCGCCGGCCAAGATGGAGCTCAGATAAGCGCAGTTGAGGTGATCCCCGCGGTCTACCACGGTACTTCACTTCCAGTTCAGCAGATCGTGTCCGAGGCTGTAAATACTCACCCAGCAAATGCGAGCGCCGGGGGAACGGGCACTGTTTCGACCTTGATTGAGCTGACCTTCGACGGCATTGGTTCATCTCCCCGCCAGTTGACGGCCGACACTAGCGGAGCTGTCGGAGCCACGCAATATGTACAGTCAGTCAATACAGAGTTCGCGGTCTATGACAAAACTACGGGGGCGCTTGTCCTTGGACCCGTACAGCTGAATTCAATATTTAAGGGATTTGGCGGACCGTGCCAGACGTCCGACCTCGGCGACTCGAGCACCCAGTACGACAAGGCTGCCGGACGATGGGTGTTGAGTCGGCATACGTCTGGTCCTCCCTACTATGAGTGTTTCGCAGTGTCCACTACTTCAGATGCCACAGGTAGCTACTACCTCTACGCATTCAAAATGCCTACAAGTGACTTTCCTGACTATCCAAAGGTCGGGGTTTGGCCAGATGGCTACTACGTGTCGTTCAACCTGGCCCAGAAGAACCGGGTTGTGGCTGCACAGCCTTGCGCGGTCGACCGGAATTCCATGCTGATCGGCTCACCCGCAACCATGATTTGCTTTCAGGTTACCGCCAAGGGAAACGGAAGGACGCTCCTTCCCTCGGATTTAGACGGTGCGACTCCTCCTCCCTCCGGAGCGCCAAACTATTTCTTGGGACTGAATATAAACTCGCTGCGCTTGTACAAATTCCACGTCGACTTCTTGAATCCAACCAACTCAACCTTCAAAGGGCCCACGATTCTCCGAGTGAACAACTTTGCAAAGGCCTGCAATGGGAAAATCTGCGTGCCCCAGCTTGATACCGGGCAGTTGGTGGATTCTGTGGGCGACCGCCCCATGAATCGTGTCGCCTACCGCAATTTCACTACTTACGACGTTTTGGTAGCAACCCACTCCGTTGCGGTGGGAAACCCGTCCGTGTCCGCAATCCGTTGGTATGAGATTCGAAATCCTCTTGGGCCGCCGACGATCCATCAACAAGGCACCTTTCGCCCCGATAGCAACTTCCGGTGGGTGGGGAGTATAGGGATGGACAAGTTCGGCGACATCGCAGTCGGCTACAGCGTTTCCGGCCACAAAATGCACCCGGCGATCCGCTACACTGGCCGTATTCCCACTGACCCACTTGGGAAACTGGAAAAAGAAGCAAGCATCATCGAAGGCAGTGGATCCCAGCAGCCCACAAATCACAACTGGAACGACGTAAGCAGCCTGAGCATAGATCCGGTAGACGACTGTACCTTCTGGTACACCAATCAGTATTACAAGACCGACAGCGTCAGCCGGTGGAGCAGCCATATCGCTTCTTTCAGGTTCGCTTCATGCCGGTAACCGCATTGCCGTGCCTGCTCCACCTCAGCCGCCGAAAAAACTTGTAACCAGCTCGTTCCAGCCTCGTAATAGATAGTAGAGAAGCCCATGGATCGGCTCCAGCGATTTGCGCTTGGCGAGATCGATGCTTTCGAGAGTTTGGTCCGTGAGTTCCAGGGCGATATTTACGCCTGGATCGTACGCATCGTGCGAGAGCCGGGCGTCGCCGAAGATCTGACCGTAGAGACCCTCTGGCGGATCTACCGAGCCCGCCAGCAGTTTCGGCCCGACGGGAACTTCGGCGCCTGGACGCGGCGGATCGCCACTAACCTCGCGCTTGACCATCTCCGTCGCCGACGTCCGGAACAGAGTCTGCTCGCGGAGCCGGCTGCCGAGACTGCGCCCGATCATCTCGTCCAGCGGGAGACACGGGAGAAGATTCGACTCGCATTTCGTCGACTGCCAGCCAAGTTGCAGGTGGTAGCAACGCTGGCTCTGATGGAAGAGCAGCCTTATGCTGAGATCGCCGATGCCTTGGGCATATCGGTCGGTGCGGTTAAGATTCGGGTCTTCCGTGCAATTCGCATCTTGCGCAAAGACCTGGACCAAATGGGAGTCAGGCCTTAGATGCAAAGGAATAAGGATACGAGGACAAGGAAATGACTGAACACGACGACCGTCAGATTCGTGAAGGGCTCAAGCAATCGTTCCCGCCGGTGAATACTGAACTCGGCCGGGACCTTTGGCCTGCCGTGTTGCGCAAACTCGACACGCGCCCTACTCCAGTGCCCTGGTACGACTGGGCGTTGCTCGGCCTGAGCGCCGGCATGTGCTTGTTCTTTCCGCAACTGATCCTCGTGTTCGCATACCACCTGTAGAAGGAGGCCTTATGAACGATCATCCATATCTGCGCGCCTACATGGCAGGAATCTCGGTGCCAACTCCGCTTCTCCTGGTCGCGCTGACCCTGTTCAGCATCGCGCGATTTGTTTACAACGTCCCCGTCCCGGTGGAGCGCGTGATCATTTTCCCCATGGCGATCATCCCCAATCTGTTCGGCGTCTGGAACATGCTGTATCTGGCCTCGCGCTCGCACACGCACTTGCCGCTGGGGATTCACGGAGCGATTCTTCCGTTCATCCTCGCGCCGGTCGGATTCCTTCTCGGTCGTAGTCTGGGATTCCTCAAGGTCACAGGCTACGGTTTCAGCTATTTCGGCGTAGTGGAAGTTCACTACCTCCACGTTGCCTTGGTATTTCCCGGCGTGCTGATCGTCTACTACCTCGTTTGGAAATACCTGATTGGATTTTTCAGTCGAGTCGCAGGAATCGCTGAGTAGCGAAACATACTTTGGATACAAAAGGAGGGTGTATGACACACGGACATGTTGGGAACGTTCCAGCGCCCGCACACAGCGATCGGTGGCCAGCAGCCATAGCCTCGCTGGCAGTGGGCACGGCATTCTTCGCGTTGTGGTTCTGGCTTTTGCCGCAGTGGCTCGGTTTCAGCGTAGAAACAGGCGGAGCGGCCCGTTGGCGATGGCTGGCTGCGCTTCCTTCGGTGCTCGGATTCGCTGTCGCCCTGCGCTGTGTCTGGGACTTCGGGTGGACGGGACACGGCACACCTGCCCCAATGGTTCCGCCGAAGCAGCTTGTGGTAGTGGGGTTTTACCGCCACGTTCGCAACCCCATGTACGTGGGCTTCGCGGCAGGGTGGATTGGACTGTGGATTGTGTTCGGACACCCCAACCCAGAAGCGATTGCCGCGGTGGTCGCCGTCGCTTTTGCCGTACACCTGTTTGTCCTCTTCTATGAAGAGCCGACATTGCGCAAGAAGTTTGGGACGGAGTACGAAGAATATTCTCGGAACGTAAGGCGTTGGTGGCCGCGTGTGCAAGGTTGGGACCAGCGACACTAGTTGGTAAAACTTGAGTTAATCGCAGTAGCCGACAACCTAGTCAGCTACTGCGCACGAGGAGCGCCGCCCTTCCGTTGTGATGATGTAGCTATACACACGCTCTACTGCGATCTCACTGAACTTAGCCACTTGCAGGTGGTCACGCCCCGTTGCAGAGTCGTGACCACCGAGCAAGATGGGAACACACGGACTTGGCCGGTATGTTCTCTCTAGAACGTAAATTTTGCTATGACGGTAATTGTCCTCGCATTGCTGCTGAACACGGATTGAGGAACATTAAAGTTCGCGTTCGCAGGGTTGACGTAGCTCTTGTAGGTTGACCCCACTGTAGAGAACGAACTGACATCGTTTACCCCGAGTCCCTGACCCGGGAAGCTGTTGGGCAGGAACTGAGGGTGGTTAAGTATGTTTGCGAACTGGGCCCCCACGCGGAACTTGTATTTTTCCGTCAGAGCTATGTCTTTGAACAGCCCCAGATCCATATTGTTGGTCGGACGCGAGGCGAGCGTGTTACGACCCTGCGTCGCCAGAGCGCCGAGCCCAGCGGTGATGTACTGTGCGCTAGGGTTCTTGGCTAGATAAGCCACGGTATCCCCGGCGCTGTTCGTCAGTGGAGTCACGCCTGACCCTGTCCCGGGTACGCCGGAGGGATTGAGGATCGCGCGGTCGCCGGCCGAATCGATGTTCAGATTCGAATCCAGATTCGACTGCACAGTCACCCATTCCGGAGACTCGTACGTGTAAACCGGAGTAAATGACCAGTTGCCCACGAGATTTTTCATCGTCCATCCCGAACTCTTGAAGGGCTGGAAATCGTAGACCGCTGCCAGGGTGAGGCGGTTAGTGCGAGACAGAGCCGAGACGGCTTTGTCTGCTGCCAGGTTTTGGAAGTCCTGCTGCCGGCGCGGCGTGAGATCGGTAGAGTGGAAATCCGCCGTGCTGTTATCGATCGTGCGGCTGAATGTGTAGGACGCCTGGAAGGTCAAGCCATTTGAAAATCGGCGGTTGAGGCTGGTTTGAAGTCCATGGTATGTGGACCAGCCAATGGGGAGAAACGCGGTGATGAGATTTCCAAAACCGGCGTTTGCGTAAGCAGCAACTTCAGGATTCCCCGCCTGTAAACCGCCGGTACACCCGGATACGGGCGCGGGAGTTGGACTGCACAGCGTCAAGGGCAGAGAGTTCAAGGCTGCCTGCGTCGGCGCCTGCAGGTACGTAGGGAGAAATGCGGACGGACTCACCAGCGACTGCAGGTTGATAATGTTCTGCACGTCGAGGTGGTTTCCCCGCGTGCCCACGTACCGGACTTCAGCGGTGTAGTCTTTACCGAAGGAGTGTTGCACGCCGAGATTCCAGTTCAGCGAATAGGGCAACTTGGTGTTGGGTGGAATCCATGTCGAAGTGTTTGCCAGAGCTTCAGCTTGCGTAAGCGTGGTGATGCCGCTGCCGCCACCCGGCAACGCACCGCCGGCAAAGAATCCGGGCTTCACACTGCCCGGGTTCACGTTGAAAGTAGCGCCGATCTGGGGTGGCTCCGACAGAATACCGATGTTGTCGTAGAGCACGTCGTAGGCGATGCCGAAACCACCGCGAATCGAAGTCGTTCCGCTGTCACCGGGTGAGTAAGCGAATCCGATTCTAGGAGCCCAGTTATTCTTGGGAGCCTGCGGCTTGTTGAAAATCAGAGGCTGGTTGACTTGGGGAACAATCAAGCTTGGAGTGTTGGCGATGCTGTTGAGAGCCTGGTTGTTCTCGCTGAGCGGATTGGTCGTGTACTCGTAACGCAGACCCAGATTCAGGCTCAAGTTGTGCGTTGCCTTCCAGGTGTCGTTCACGTACCAGTAGATCGCCGACTGATTTCCGTAATAGGTAACTGAACCTGAACTACGCTGGCCAAAGTTGTCGGGCGAAAAATCTTCCAGGTAGAGCTGCGTCGAGTTGTATTCATAGTCGCCGCGCGAACGCTGGGTGAAGCTCTGCGGTGAAATGTACCAACGATACTCGGCTCCGAATTTCAGGTTGTGGTTTCCCCGGTTCCAACTCAGGTTGTCTACAAACTGATAGAAATTCTGGTAAGTAAACTGGGGTGCGTTCGGATCCGGTCCGAGAATCAAACCCGCTCCCAGATCGAACATTGTAATGTTGGGAAAGGCATCTAGGCCCGGATATTTGAAGTTTCCTGCGGGCGTCGTCGAGGCAAAACGGTTGAAGCCGAAGCGAAATTCGTTGATCACCGTGGGCTTGAACGTATGGTATTCGCCGAAATTGAACAGGTCGAAACGAAATGGCAGCGGTTCATAGAAAGCCGGCAACTGCGCGTTGGTATCGATCTGATCGAGCTTGTTGTAGATGAAGCGCCCGCGGATCTGATCACGGTCGGAAATGTTGTAGTCAACGCTCTGCACGAAATTCTCGAAGTTCTCCCACGCCGGTGGCACGATTGAAACCGCGCCTACCTCTACCGATCCCGCGGCACACGAACCGTTGGCCGGAGATTTGAATGACGAGAAGGTCACGCCATTACTGGTGCCGTTGTACGGAATGCAGGAGGTTCCCGACGAGGCGAGCGGCACATACTGCTTGAAAATGCCGTAGTTCGTGGCACTCAGGTTCGGGTCGGCGGCGATGGCAGCTAAGCCTGCCGTTGTGGGCGTGTCGACCGCGCCTCCGCTGGCGCCGACCAGTCCCACCGGTTGCCGCTCGAAGTTGGAGAAGAAGAACAGCTTGTTCTTCAGAATTGGGCCGCCGAACGTTGCCCCATAGCGGTTGCTGTCGTAGCGCGGATTATGGGTCAGGCCCTGAATCACGAAGGTATTGTCCACCGCATTCAGGTTTCGATTCCTGAAATACTCGTACAGTGATCCGTGATAGCTGTTCGTGCCGCTCTTTACGACCGTATTGAACTGGCCGCCCGAAGAGTGTCCGAAATCCGCGTTGAACTGGTTAGCCAGTAACGTGAAATTTTCGACTGCATCTGGAGGAACCGTCACCAGAGCGCCGGTCACCGTCTTGTTGTTATTGTCGACGCCTTCGATGGTGAAATTGTTGTCACGAGGGCGCTGACCACCCACGGACGGGCCCATGCCAAGCCCCATTCCGCTGGAGTTGGTAACTCCTGGGCTCAGCAGCGAAAGATTCGCCACTCCACCTCCGACTCCTCCCGCCGAAGTCAGTCCCAGGTCTTGGGAAAGGCGATCGTTGTAAGTCGACTCAAGCTGCGCTGAACTCGTGTCGAGAGTGGTCGCGACCCCGGAAACCTCTACCGTTTCCGTCGCCGCTCCCAGCGCCAGCGAGATATTCAAGGTGCCCGTGCGATTGAGCAACACGTCTACCTGCTGCACGATGGTTTTGAAGCCGGGAGCCTTGACTGTAATCTTGTAAGTGGCAACTTGAAGATTGTCGAAGCGGTACTCGCCTGTGCCGGATGTCTTGACGGAGATTGTTACATTGGTTCCGACATTGGTGGCGTCGACGGTCGCCTTGGTCACAGCAGCACCCGTCGAGTCGACTACTGTACCCATAAGATTTCCGCTGACGCCCTGTGCATTGGCCAATGTAACCATCAGCGCCGCTAAACACAGCGTTGCAAGCCACAGTTTTAACCACGGCAAGCGCGTCGTCGAACAAGTCGCGAACCGGGCCCTCGTTTCCGTTTTTTGCTGCATGTTTTTCTCCTTTGTTCGTTTAGCGGCTCAGTGATCCAGCTGCGCCGCTTCCTTCTTTGAAATGGGTTCTTATCGCTCTTCGCTCCCTGAAACTTCGGCTAGCGAAATCCCTAGTACCTCGCCATCCGATTCCTGTACGAACGCGACCAAACGCAAACCAGAGGGCTGGGCAGCAGGCTTGAGCTTCAATTGCACCTCTGCATCAAAACGTTTCTCTCTTTCCAGGACACCGATCCTGTTGACCCTTTCCGCCACGGCGACATGACTAATGCGGCGGCCCTTGTTCTCACCGCCGAGGACCTGCGACTCTGCGTGATCAAGAGCCACTACGACGTAGATATTGGCTTTGTGACCGTGTGATGATCTTGGTAGGGGATCAGTTTCGACGCGAGCTCTCAGCGTGGTCGAATCCTCCAGAGAAGCGCGAGAGATTCGAACACCGATCTTGGAATGATCGCGCGCCTGGGCAAGAGCGCGACTGGCTGAACGCACATCGCTCCCGTTGCACTGGGCAGCGCCATCAATAATCATTTGCGGTGTGTAGACGTTCACTCCAAAACGGCGGTCGTATTCACGCTGGCGGTCGGTGAAGAGAATTGAAGAATATGGGTCTTTCCATCCCTCATGATCCCAATAGTCCACATGCTCGCTCAGCGCGATCACTCGTGCCCCTGGCACCGGTTGAGAACCGTCCCATTCTTCCAATAAGGCATCCGCGGGTGGACAAGAGGAGCATCCTTCTGAAGTGAAGAGTTCGACCAGAACGGGGGACGGAGAAGCAGAGCCGGTGGCCGAACTCTCGACAGCACCCGCGTTGTTGAACATGGCCAGAGCAAGAACGCAGAGCAACGTGGGAAGCGCTTTCACACCTCGGCTAGGTGCAAGGTAAATGCCAATGCAGATGGTTAGACTTGTCAGCGAGTTGCGTTATCACGAGACTGCGTTGCCTATGGGTTCGTGGATGATCCCTGGCTTACTACTCAATGGAAACGGTGTAACCTGTACCTGCCGCTTGTAGGGTCACCACACTGGGTTGTTCGTGTACATCTTTGTGTATCGGTTGTAAGGAGAAGTTCCAAGTTCGGAAGAGCCAAGGTCGATGGCAGGAAACTGACGACCAGAGCGAGCTGTGTGCGCTGCTTAGTCCAGCCGCGAGAAGAGCAATACCGTGACGCACCCTAATAGTGGATTCGTTGGGAACCAGAGGACGCCCCGGATCGCCGGCCCAACGTGAGCACAAATCAGGTTTCCGACGCCGAAGGCTACGATGGCGATCACGAAGAGAAGTCGGCCTTGTCCGACAATCGTATCCATATTACGTGCGCGATCTGGCGCTGCACTGTCAGCTGCCGGACTTCGAGACTTTCGCCGCGGTCAGCTCGCAGACTATCGCAGATGGAAATAGTCTGATCTGACGTGCTCAACAGCAATAGTCACTCAACAGGTTTTCGTCATGACCAGTGTCCAACTCATTTAGCCGCTAGCAGGCTGCGGAGCTTGTGAACGGCGCGAGGTATCTCCTCTATCGGGGCGCTGCCGAAACCCAAGATCAGGCCCGGACGCGAAACCTCGTCCCGGTAAGAGGGCGACAGGGGCCAGATCCAAAGGTTCTGGCGGGCGGCCCGTTCGGCAATTTCTACGTCGCGGCTCCCGTTCGGCAGTGTTACAGCCAGGTGCATACCAGCCTCGTCCCCCAGCACCGCGACCATCGACCCAAGGTTCTTGCAGATGCCGTCCGCAAGAGCGCTTCTTCGCTCACGGTAGAGAATCCGCATCCTTCGAATGTGGCGTGCAAAATGCCCCTCATCCATAAAGTCTGCCAGCACGTCCTGATAGAAGGTTGGCGGGCCAAGATCCATGGCGCGGCGAATCGCAAGAAAACGATCGATGAGATCCGGTGGCACAACGACATAACCGAGGCGCAAAGATGGAAACAAAACTTTGCTGAAGGTCCCGATATATATC
>Ga0075030_100001075_pt1 | contig 24522 bp, 18 predicted proteins | sample LitLauG_LLR_2012_FD_71393 | JGI IMG/M metagenome (GOLD analysis project Ga0075030, IMG submission 71393) | Freshwater sediment microbial communities from Pennsylvania, USA - Little Laurel Run_MetaG_LLR_2012 | ecosystem: Environmental > Aquatic > Freshwater > Creek > Sediment | place: USA...
GTCATATCAGAACCGGGTCACGATCTTCCCCGGCGCGACGTGGGCCAAAGCCACACCCGAACAATTGGGCTGGGCAACAACGAAACTCGACGAGGCCCGAAGATTCTTTGACACCCTTCCACCTGCGAGCCTTTTTGTCGTTGATCACGGCAAGGTCGTCGCCGAATGGGGCGACTCAGCGATGAAAATCAAAATCAGTTCGATGCGGAAAAGTATCCTGAGTGCCCTATACGGAATCTCTGCGGGAAAGGGCGGGCTCGATTTGGATAAAAGCATCGGACAACTTGGAATAGACGACGATCCCCCCTTAACTCGAGAAGAGAAGCAGGCCACAGTGAGAATGCTCCTTAAAGCCCGCTCGGGGATTTACCACTCCTATGTGGCGGGAACGCCTGCAATGAGGGAACACATGCCTTCGCGCGGATCGCATGCGCCCGGCACCTTCTGGTTCTACAACAATTGGGACTTTAATGCCCTGGGCACGATATTTGAGCAGGAACTTCATCTGAAGATTGGCGACGCGTTCCGTGACAGGATTGCCGGTCCAACCCAGATGCAGGACTTCCAGGTGCAAGATATGTACTACCTGCGTAGCAGACCGGATTCCCCAGAATATGAAAGATCGCGGCATCCCGCCTATCATTTCCGAATGACCGCTCGCGATTTGGCTCGATTTGGGTATCTGATGTTGCGTGGGGGTACTTGGAACGAAACTCAGATTATTCCATCAAGCTGGGTGGCGGAGAGCACTCGCTCTTATTCTGATGCCGACGGCGTGGGATACGGATACCTGTGGTGGGTAAATGGGTTTGGATTGCCGGCTAAGAGCTTTAGCGCACAAGGCGCCCTTGCAAAGTACGTTGTTGTGATTCCGGATCGCGGGTTGGTTGTCGTATATCTGAATCATGCGGAGTTTCCTGATAATGCATCAGCTATGCCTGCTGCGGAGCTCAAAGCTCTTCCAACGATTTCTGAATCCCAGATGAGCCACCTGTTGCAACTGCTGGTCGAAGCCCAGCAACCAACTCCTGTAGGCAAAGAATAGGTCGCCAAAGGCTGGCATGATCACGAATCCATAAGGAGCAGTTTGCCCAGAGTTCAGTAGGACCGGACGGTATTTCCCGCTGTGTCACCTATCAAGGGTGTAAAAGTCCGCGAAGTCCCAAATGGCCAGCAAACCTTACCTTACCGGATTTAGGTAAGAGTAGCCCGTCATCCGGGAACAAACCCAAATGCAAACAAACCGTTAAGGTGAGCAGATCTATCAGACTAGCTATCCTTCAGACTGATTCGAAACGTTGCGAAACATCAAGCGGACTTTGGATTTTCAGACAAAGGAGCAGAGCTGCTGCCGCGACATATGAAAGAGCGATCAACCGTAAGCGTCAGAGGAAGTACACGATTGACAAACGTCATGGCTGCGAGTTGCGTGACAGCCTCAGTTTCGCCCACAGTCAAAAGATCTCCTTCATTCGTAGTCAACCGTATAGCCTGTTCGACTTAGCATCTGCGTAGGCCTTCAACGATTTGTGGGAACGGCACCTGGGGGCCGCCGGGGTTCATCGGACGAGCGCGAGTGGTTGCGTGCCGACTGGACCGACTACCCACACTCTGATCGCATACTGCGACATCCTCAGATTGAAAGCGAAAGACGGTCGGGCGGTTGAGGGACACACGGTCTCCTGAAACGCAACGCTCACCCCAAGCGGAGTCCACGCTGCCTCCCAGCCTCCTGACGATTGCACTGGGGCGGCGACTTCGGGACAGGAAACACGGTAGGTCTGCAGCTGTACGCTCTCCACAACCCATCCAGGATTTAGATGGCTGAAGTCGTAGCTGTCTCGGCCAATCCCGAACTGTTCCGGGTCGGAGCGAACAACAAATGCCGACGCCGCGGTTGCATCCTTGGGCATGGCGCCGCTCGCTTCGGTCGGAGAGACATATTCCAACTGTCGAATGGAGCGCGAACCCACCCCGCTCGGGTACAGGCTAACCCAAGCCGAAGGGATCACGCTCAACAGCTGCGAGTTTCCGCGTGCCGCGACAAAACGGCAGCCGCGTAACTCAATGCGCCGGCCTTTTGACGGATAGATGACCAGCGTCACGGGGTAATCCGAGATCCCCCTAAGGTGTGCATCCAGTTGGACGTGGATTTGGTGGTCGGACCAGGCACCGGGGGAAGGCGACTGCAATTGCATGCGGATTGCGGGCATGGCCTTGGGTCCGCGGGTCCCGGAACGCGCTTCCAGTTGAACTTTTCCCGGCACATCTCCGAAGAAACAACCTTCGATGGTGTATCGGTTGTCGGCCGCCGTGGGTGTGAACACTACACCCTTGGTCTTTCCATTGACCGATTTGATCATCGGCTCGTGGCAAGTCGGGTTGGGATCCTGGAAGGGCGATCGGGGATTTCGGGAGTCGCCGACCAACTCTCGGGTGGAGGCATTGATCGCACTTCCGCGAGAAGCACGCGCTTGGTGCCCTTCGAGATACTTCCGCTGTTCCTGCAGCGCACGGACAATGCCCGGCGCCAGTCCATCCTTGGCGATCGCCGGATTCTTCAGCCTCGGACCGGTTTGCACGCGGGCATTCTTGAGGACCTCCGACCACAGCTTCTGGTACTCATCGGCAAGGTCCGGCTTGAGCTGCGCCCCTGGTGAAGCCGCTTGCAAAAGTTCCGATGCCTTGGGCTGCGCCTTTGCTTCTGCGTGTGCAGCGCAGAGCAGAAAGGAGAGGCAAGGAGTGCCGAGGCATCGCAACTGCCTGCGAAAAGTCCACATGTTTTCCCTCGGCCGCCTCCTCGCCCCTGGTAAAAGCGGAATGGCGCCCGCCTACTTGACTAACCCAGCCAGCGGAGTCGCGCTTACCGGTCGAACTGGTTTTTGCGTGCTGTTTGGGCTGGAGGAAGGCGCCCGCTTCGGCATCGCCGGAATCGCCATTCGTGGATGTGCCTTTTCCTCCTGCTTTCGGGCTTCCAGGCGGGCTGCCAGCAGATCGGACTCTTGTTTCATGTGGGCGAAGTCCTGGGTGACATCCTGCATGCGAACGTTCTCGAAACCCTTGCGCCGCGCCATAATGCGGTAGTCAAAAGCGATGTTCGACTTGCCGCCACGCAGCTCGTGGACTTCGAAACCGTCCGGGCCTTCATGGCTGACGTAGAGACCCTCGCAGTCGCCTTTCGGCGTCAGGAAAATGTGATATTCGACACTTGGGTTGACGGTCTGCGAGAAAGCGGACTCGAAACGGATGGCGGCCGATCCATTCGACAGATGGCCGGACCCGGCGTCTTCAAACCAGTTGTCGGCCGCTTCGACGGCGTACAGACGCACCATGCGGTTCCCGTCCACAGCCACGGCGGCGGACTTCGATCCGGTGCAGACCAAGTCTCCGGTGCCGTTGTCATTGGAATCTCGCGGGATGTAGCAGTAGGTCGAGGCACCTGGCCCGGCGAAGCGAGCCGCATAGGGTGTTAGGCCGTTGCTGAAGCCGGAGTCATTCTCGACGTAAAGGGTTTCATGGTTGACGGTATTGTTTTTTCCAAAAAGAGAGTTGCCGTCATCGGCCGTACCCACCACCCCGATGCCCCCGGAAACGCCGGTGTCGCCCCACACGCCGAAAGTAGTGAAGCCCGCCCCGGTATTGCTGTTAGTGAAGTGGATCCCGTTGACTCCGCCAACCGCGGAAGAAGCACCGGAGAGTCCATACATACCGATGTCATTGTCGGACTCCCCGAACACGCCGGCGCTGCTGTGGGATACCCCTTCGGCACCAGTGCCAAAAGTCGATATTCCGAGGACACCATTCCTGGTGTCCGAAGACCCGATGACGCCGTCGCCATTCGACGAATCGCCCCAAACACCGATTTCGATGAAGCCGGCTCCAATCGAACTTGCGCTCTGCCATTGTCCATATGCGCCGATCCCGGAATTGCCCGTTTCATAAGCGAAGAGGCCGAAGCCTTTCGGGCTGGCGGAGAAGCCCTCCACCCCCACACCTACCCCAGCGGTGGTGGTATCCAACGAGCTGCCGAGAACTCCAGCTCCGTTCGGAGCCGAAGAAGATCCATATACACCCATAGCCCCGCTGCTGCTAGTGGTGGTTGCGGCCCCATATACTCCGATTCCACCCACTCCTGCACTTTGTCCCTCGATGCCAAATCCGGTGGCGCTTCTGAAAATCGCAGCATTGCCAGGACTGCTGGCAGAGATCGCGGAGCCACTACCGGATTGAGTAACGTTGACCACTTGCGTGTTGTTGCTCGCGCTGAAGCTTGCGGTCTGCCCGGTGAACGAACCCGTAGCACTCAGATTTCCAGTGACGCTCTGATTTCCGCTGAAGGTGTTGGCCGCTTTCAGTTGCGGTACTTTGGTCGTGTCCAGATTCAGCGTGACCGTGCCGCTCTTGCCGCCCCCGGTCAGATCGGTCCCGGCCGTGACACCCGTGATAGTGCCCGTGCCGGGAAACGTCTGTCCGGTGGCGAACGTGATCAGCCCTTTGTTGCTGATCTTCAAACCGGTTTCCGTCGGAGTTGCGGTTCCAGAACCGTAGAGCAGGTTCAGCGTCCCTGACGCAGTCGACTTGTCGTTATTCAGCGGCTCCGCCTGCAGTTGGAAGGTCTGCGCCACCGCCGTCGCAGTGCCGCTGTTGAACACCGACGCCACAAAGTTGTGCGGCTGGGAGTTGAAGCCTTTAGTGGCCGTCGCTGTGCCGAGGGCGGGCAGGTTCAACTTGCCACCCACGTTGATCGCGGTTGTTCCCGTCTGCGTCAACAACGAGTTCTGGATGTTGGTCGCGGTGGTAAAGAGGGGAATCGTGTTCGCCGTGCCGCCGGTCGTAGTGACGTTCGACGTGGTCGGAGCCTGAACCGAAGATGAGGTGGTGCTGGCGTCGCTCCTGACATTGGTAGAAGCAGTTCCAGCCGGGGCGGCCAACACAAAGGCGGAAGGAGATAGCCCGCCAATTGTTTCTGCGTCACCGGCTTTCAAGGCATAAGGAACGCTGAGCAGCAGTACTCGCGGCTGCTCAGCCTGGCCTTCTGGCTGTACTCCCAGCCAACGCGCTTCTCCAGAGACAAACACGTCCGTGGGCAAGCCCTTGCTTGTGGTGGCACCCAGGGAAACAGCATAGCGGCCGCTCTTGTCGGGTTGCACATTCTGGGTCTCCATCCACAGCGGGGCCCCGCCTTGTTCGTCTTTGTACAAAGAGAAGGTGACGCCGACGAAGCCAGTCAGCGGCTTGCCGCCGACGTCGGTCAGCGTCCCGCTGAACCTGATAAGCGTAGGCACGACAGCGGTTGGCTGCTGCGCGTTGGAAAGTGGCATGGCGCAGAGATAGAGCACAGCAAAACTCAACAGCTGAGTGAGCAATGAGCGGAAATGCGTGATTTTCATGGTTGCCTCGATGCGTGGTGCCCTAGGAAGAAGCAGCCGGTTTATCGTGGCTCGCTGCCATCGCCCCACACGAGCGGGAGATTGCCGCAGATTGCTGCGGGCGTCAAAGGACTTTCGTGTGATGACTTTCTAACCCGAGAAGTGCTGAGTTATCAGAGGATTACAAGGTCAGATAACCAGCGTGGTGGGGTTTCTGTGCTACACTTTTTGCCCAGATTGGGGACGCTTCTCGCCACGTACACCTATGGGCACTTCGGTCCAATCCAGGCGGGTTTATCGGTTCGGTCTGTTTGAAGCAGACGCCAACAGCGGTGAACTGCTGCGGAGGGGCAATCGCGTCAAGCTGCAAGACCAGCCCTTTCGGCTCCTGGTTGTTCTCCTGGGACACGCGGGCGAAGTGGTTTCTCGCGAGCAGCTGCGACAACAGATCTGGCCGTCGGATACCTACGTAGAATTCGACGGCAGCCTGAACAACACACTAAAGAAGTTGCGTTCTGCCTTGGGTGATTCTCCGGAGAATCCGATCTTTATCGAAACAATTCCCAAACGGGGATATCGCTTCATCGCACCGGTCACGGCTGAAGCGGCGCAGGTCGAGCCGGCTGCTCCCGCGGCCGTCGTGGCGGAGCAAAGTCCGGCAAGAACCGACGAACTTGCTGCGATTCAAGCGCTGGAAACTGCAACGCGACGGCGTACCCGGGTCCTTATTTACGGCGCCGCCCTGGTGCTGGTTCTGCTGGTTGGGCTCGGCTGGTATTCACTTCGCTATCGTGCGAAGCCAGGCGCCACATTACACTCCAATATCAATTCACCGCCTTCCGTCCGGAAGTCGGTCGCAGTCCTCGGGTTCCATAACGTATCGGGCCGCGCCGATGAGGAGTGGCTCGCGACTGCCCTTTCGGAAATGTTGAGCACGGAACTGGCCGCTGGAGGAAGGTTGCGTCTGGTGTCTGGAGAGGATGTTGCCAACCTGCTGCTTTCCTTCCACTGGTCACAGACCGATACCCTGGGGCAGAAGACGACGGCTCGCATCGGCACCGATCTGAATAGCGATGTCCTGGTTCTGGGCTCCTACGCCAGCATCGGCAGACCTGAGCGTAAGCAACTGCGGCTCGATGTGCGCCTGCAAGATGCCAAAACCGGGGAAATTCTCGCAGAGGTGGCTGAGATCGGCAGCAGCGAGAACTTCTTTCAGCTGACTTCACGGATTGGCGTCAAGCTTAGGGACCGGCTGGGTGTGCCGGGTATTGCGGACACCGACGAGCCCAGTGTGCTCGCTTCCTTGCCCTCCAATCCTGACGCTGCCCGGTTTTACTCGCTGGGGCTCGCCAAGCTGCGCGATTACGATGCCTTGGCGGCCAAGAACCTGCTTGAGCAGGCGATCAAGGCGGATCCAAGATTTCCGCTTTCCCACTCCATGCTGGCTCGAGCCTGGTCGCAGCTGGGATATGAGCAGAAGCGCAAGGAGGAAGCCAAAAAGGCATTGGACCTTTCTGCCAATTTGCCGCGTGTGAACCGCATGTTGGTCGAAGGGGACTATTACGAGAGTCTGGCGCAGCACGAGAAAGCTGCCTCGACTTATCAGGCGTTGTTCGCCTTGTTTCCCGACAGCGTTGAGTACGGATTGCAGCTTGTGCTCACGCAAAACGCAGCGGGTCACAAAGATCAGGCCATGGGGACGATTGCTCAGCTTCGTCGACTTCCGCCGCCGGCTTCCGGTGATCCACGTATCGATCTGGCGGAAGAGCGAGCAATTCCGGACAACAAGCCCGCCGCGTTGGTGCTGGTCCGTAATGCTGTTGCCAAAGCCGCTGCACAAGACAAGAACCTGGTTTATGCCGAGGCCCGACGAATGGAATGCATGAACTTGGTCTACGGTGATCATCCCGAGGGGGTCTCCGCGTGTGAGGATGCTTACAAGATTTTGCTCGCCGCCGGGAATCGCCTGGGAGCAGCCGATTGCATGCGGCTGATTGGAGACAGTCAAGGTGCCGGGGGACACTTCGAGCAGGCGATTGCAACGTACCAGAGGGCACTCAATATCCTGCAAGAATTGGGTGAACACGAGAAAACCGGCGTTGTCCTCAACAACATGGCCGTCGACTTCTCCAACGAGGGCAAACTGGATCGCGCCGAGCAGTTGTATCGGAAGGCGAAGTATCATTTCGAGCAAGCCGGGGACAAAGAAAACACGGTAGTAGCGCTCGGCAATGTCGCGGACATCCTCTATCTTCGCGGCAAGCTGCCCGAAGCGGCAGATCTCTACCAACAAACAATCGAGAGAGCAGCGTTGCTCGATTCCAGCGCCCCGGGCTATGCGATGTACCGGCTTGCCGATCTGGAGTTGGCCCAGGGTCAGACGAAAAAAGCCCAAGATCTTGCGGCACAAGCGGTGGAGGCCATGCGCCCCACCCACAGTGCGTACCAAAATCTGACCGGTGCGATGATTGTGCTCGGAGATGTGCTGATGGCCCAAGGAGACTTGGCGGGAGCACGTCAACAGTACCAGCAAACACTTGAGACTCGGCAGAAACTGGGTGAGCAGGATCTGGTCGCGGAGAGCCGGGTTTCGCTGGCCGACCTTTCTCTCGAAGAAGGTCATCCCGAGCAAGGGGAGCCCTTGCTGCGCCCGGCGATTGCGCAATTTGAAAGGGAGAAGGAAGATCCGGACGCAACCGGCGCTTACATTTCGCTCAGCCGCACTCTGCTGACCGAGGGCAGATTAGAAGAAGCCCGTAAGGCTATTCGGCATGCCGCTGAACTTGCCCGCGGTAGCCCCGACCCTGCTTCAACATTGCCCATTGCCATTCAATCCGCCCGTATAGAAACGGCGGCTACCGGCCAGAATGCAGCGGGGCGTCTCGCGCTCGCCACGGCGCGCCAACGCCTGCGCTTTACAATCGCGACCGCCCGAAAGTTAGGTTACTACCAAATTGGATGCGAGGCCCGCTTGGCCCTGGCTGAAACCGAGCTGAAGGCTAATCCTGCTTTGGGTCGTTCACAACTGGAAACTCTGGAGAAAGAAACTCACGCGCGTGGCCTCGAACTCCTCTCTCGCAAAGCGCGGCTACTGGCTTCGGCCAACCAGTCTCCGCCAGCCTACCCATAAACATTGCATATGGCGCCATGCAGCCGGGGTAAGGTCTGGGAGGCTCTGGATCGGGCGATCAGCGAGTCCGGGAAGGACCGCGGCCAAATAGTCGCGCACTGGGAGTTTCAACCTGCGGCAGCTTTCTACGACCGAGAGAATCGCCGCAACCTTCGGCCCCGCCCGTGGGCTGCCAACATGCAACCAATTCTTTCGACCAAGAGCCACCGGACGCATGGAATTCTCCGCTAGGTTGGTACTTAGCTCTAATTCGGGATACTCCAGGAAGCAGGTGAGCTTCTTCCAAAGCGTAAGCGCGTACTGGCAAGCCCTCCTGAGTGCGCTGGAGGGTAATGCAACGGACCGCGCTGCCTCGATCTTCCTGCGAATGTCACTGAGAAGAGGTCTCGCTGTTTCCTGACGCCGGATATGGCGCGCCGCAGTAGTCAGCGTTTTGCGGCGAGCTTCTGCGTCGACGGCAAACAGTTCGTCCATCTGAGCCACAATCGGGGTTGCAACCGGGTCTCGGGGATTTAGCTGCACCGCCTCGAAAAACTGTCTCCTAGCATGAGCCCAACAAGCGGCATGTACCATCCTCGTCCCGCCGACCTGGTCATAAGCCGCGTATCCATCAGTTTGCAGAATGCCTTCGAACTGTCCCAGAAACCGCTTCGGTCCATCGTAAGTGTCAGAGCGAACACACGGTTGACAGATTGAATCCGCAGTCAGCTTGACTTCGCCGACGCTTGACCGGCGAATTCTCAGGCGGTCAGTCTTCGTTCCCTCGTCCAGGGCGGATCACTGTCGGTTAGCTCGTTATCCGCAATCGGATGCAAGAGCTTCCTCAAAGGAGGTAGTGCAACTACTGCACCCTCGCGTACTCAGCCTTGGCCTGCTTCAGAATTGGGATATTCGGATCGGCGTCATTCCACAGCTTGAGGAAATTCTCGTACGCAGATTTCGCGTGTGTCCGGTCTCCGGACATAACGTACGCGCGGGCCAGTTGCAGGAACGCCAGTGCGCCAATCGGATCGCTGACCACAATTCCGCGATGCTCCAGAATCTTTCGGAACTCAGCGGCGGCTTCCACTCCCCGGTGCGCAGCAAGATAAGCCTCGCCTCGCGCATAGCTCGGATATAGATTCCCGAACAATCCAACGAAACTGCTACGGTGCGCACCCAGTTCATAGGGAGCCGCGGCCTGCGGCAGTTCGAGCGCCTGCTTAGATTTTCCCTGGTTCAGAGCGAGCATGGCTTGAAGCGCGGGCAGGTAGCTGAATCTCACCGACGTGTCTTCCGGAAAGCGCTTTTCCAGATCCTCGGCCAAGGTTGAGGACAGAGAGGAATCTCCAGAAATAGCCAGCGCCAGTCCCGCGCCATATTCCACCTCGCGGTCATTCGACAATTGCAGCGCTGCCTTGGCGCTCTCCCTTGCAGCAGCTGCGTTTCCGAAGAAGGCTTCCCGGAGGGCCGCCCCTGCCTCAAATATGCCCGCTCTTTCCCGGTGCGATGCCTGTTCGGCTACCTCCACGGCACTGCGCGACACTTGCCTCGCCTGACAAACTCATCGCTGGCAACTACGGATTCACCATCCAGGGCAACAAATTGGGAGGCCAAGGACCCACGGGCCCACAGGTGGGCGTGGCGATGACTGAGTTCGATGGCAGGGGCGGGCTCACCCAAATCGATACGGTCACGGTGAGTGGCGAGGTCGTTGCCGATTTCACCCACACTCCGGCCACTGGTACTTACACGGTGAATTCGGATTGCACGGGCACCTTCACCATCAACTTCACCGACGGCCGGCCGCCGGTGGTCGCTAACCTCGTCGTGGTGGAGGGTGGTTCCGAAATCGACTCCGTGGTGATCAGCGCAGGTGGAAACCAGGGAATAATTGCTAGCGGCGCCATCGGAAAAAGGCGGTTTACCAAACACTGTACCTCGGCTCACTGATTGGGGCAGAGGAGCGCACAATCGAGGAAGGATCAACCGAGAACGCCATTCCGCCGTGCCGCCGATACCGCATGTGCCGACGGCCAACAAATCGGGTCCCACCGCACAGAAAACGCGATGGGCCGCGAGGGGGAGAACCGCGCTGCAGCGCGGGTCTCCTGCCAGCATGCACGCACGATCGTGCACGTGCGCAAGCAAGTTGAAGTAACAGTCTCATCGCTCTTCCAAACGCTGCGGAGATTAGAGCGTTTCGCATCGGGTACCAGGTGGCAAAAGAACAGCCCCTGTGGGTGGAGTGGCAACAATTCGTACAAGGAGGCATCTCATGGATCGCTCAATGAGTACGGCAACGTTGAGCCACCGCGAATCTGAGTGAAATGGCACATGTTTGCATCAAGACCCGGCAACGCAACTCCCACAGGTCAGCGCTGCAGCGGTAACAGGTACGCGGGATTGCCCCCGAGAACGCCGCCGAAGAATTGGCGGTCTGCCTCGCGCATGTCCCAGGCGATAACCGAGGCCGGTGCGATCTGGATTGTGACATCATCCCATGCGACGAACACCGGACCCACTCTCGTGTCCGCAAGAGCGGCTTCGCTCAGGTACTTGCGATGAATCTGCGCGTTGCTATTCCGCGACATCTCGGCGGTCAGGATCTGCGCAGTACCCGCTATGGTGATGCCGTAGGATGCTGCAGGGTCGCGAGCGTCGATCATTAAGGAGACCTTTGGGTTGGATTGCAGGTTTCGTGTTTTTCGACTGCGCGAGGAAGTGGCCACATAAACATGTGTACCGTCGAACCAGTACCACACCGCAACCATGTGAATGGAGCTGTCCGGATTCTCGGTTGCAAGCGACGCGATATGTCGGCCATCCAACAACTGTCGGACTAGAACGTCTGCAAGGGAAGCCATAAAGAGTCTCCTCGTTTGTCTTGAAAGATGGATCGATCACGGGCAAACAACTCTTTGTTGATTCAGGGCAACGATCGTCTTCTCGGGTAGTCCGGGCTGAAGACGAGCGTATAACACCGAATATGTGTCCATGTTTTCTCCTTCTTTGCCCGGGCTACCCGTGACAGACACAAGCACCGTCCCATCGGTTTTGTAGTAGGTGTCTTGCGAGCGGTTAGCGGCGTAGGCGTGCGTCTTCTTGAACCCTGGCAGGTGAGCGTCATACCAAGCGAGGGTCGCATTCACTTTGGAGTCGTAAACCGAGTAGAAATCCACCTGCATTTTGCTTTTACAGACTTGCGATTCCGGCAACTGAGTAGGCTCATTACCCAAGTGGAGACGGGAGTCTGTAGCGGGATGTAGAGGAAGTCCTGTCAATGGGTCCATAGTGAGCAACTTCGTTCCACCCCTTGCGGCAACGAAGCTGAAAATAAGCATTGCCACGAAGCCGCCCAAACAAGAGATAGTTCTCATGGACGGCCTCCCCCCGCATCGGTCAAGCGAACCTGCGTCATCGTCTGCCGAAGAGACAAAGCGAATGCCGGGCCGTTGTCGATGGTTTCGCCCGCTTTGTTCGTAAACGCCGAAGACGCGCCATAGACAATTAAGGTCACATCGCGTTCTGATTCGTACCACCACGCGCCGAGGACGTGGAGCGTCAGCTCGTGAAAAGGCGCAAGCCGGTCTTTCCATTTCTCGAATGGCGGCATGCCCATATGTTTTGCGAGCGGAGTGTCACCCATGCTGAGGTCGCTATGACTCTTCATATCGAACGAGCACCCTTGCCGTTCCGAGCCGGCAATCAAGATGCTGCTGAAGCTCGGGTCAGCTTCGGATTGAGCAACCGGGGTCGGGTCGCCCATCGCCCCGAGCCAGGAGCGCTGGTCGTATTCCGCGAGCTTCGCAACCGCCTCGCATTGGGTGTTCTTGTCTCCTGATCCGAAGACAGCCTTTCCCCCGACAACCACATAAACGCCAAACCAAGCCTGATATTGGTGGGAATCCGGATCGTTGCGAGATGCGAAGTCCTTTCCTGGTGCCGGTCCCCCATAGGCGTAATAGTTCACACCTTTGTATCCAAGAGCCTCCCAGATCGGATCCATGACGTTTTGCTCCGTCACCCAGCCTGGTGGCAGTGGAGCAAACGCTGCTCTAACGTGCTCGGCCAAGACGTAGCCGGTCAGCGCTTTTGCTGGCGTTCCAGTCGACGGGCGCGCCGGTTGTTCTTGTGCCGAAGTTGAGATCGCAAGCAGCGCGATTGCGAGCGTCATAGTTGCGGATCGCGCGACCTTCTTCCAAGTATCGATTCGCATACAGCCTCCGTGTTTGATTAAAGCCATCTTTCTGGGTGCAGTTCTTGTGTTAGGGAAGACACTTGATCTCGATGCGAAGATCGGGATTCGCGACCGGTGCGTCCAGAATCTCAACAGAATGCATCGGTTCCGGCTTCATCCAGTTCACGGCCCAGGTCCCGGGATGGATGGGGGCTTCCGTGCTGGGAATGTCCTTCACCGTGCCATTTGCGCTGTGATAACGCACGTGCGGTGACCTGCCGCCGTTATCCCAGCTCACCAGTAAACTCGGCCAGCGATGATGATGCATGGGCACAGTCGTGTTGGGCGACACCGAAACTTCCAGCACGCGTACGAACGCGTTTTCGAAGATCACCTTGTGACTTTTCGGAGCGGACTGCACCGCGTCGAATCCGTCGGGGAAACTGGATTTGTCTTGTCCATATACAGTGAAATGCAAGATGAACAGCCCTAGTAGAAGCGCGCTCGTCGCCAAAAGCACTCGTCGTTTCCGGATTTGCGCAAAGCATCTCGATTCGTTCATGACTTGTCCCTCATGGATGCTCGCCAGGGTTAAGCGTCATCGCTATTTCTACGGCCGCCGGCGCTCGCGCGGCTACCTCACATCGCCGCGAAGATCTTGTTGCAAAGGGCACCTAGTTTCTCCGGTGTCGCGCCCGCGCTATGGCCGGGACCGACGACCCCGATGTCGCAGAGCAGGTTGTTCTTTTCCGCGTTGATCTCTTTGAGCGTCGACTGCCACACCGCCCGTTCGCCGACACCAGATACGTTGGTCACCGACACGGGCATCTTCCCCGCAGCCCAGGTATCCACCGTTGCTCGCCCGAGGCCCGGGCGCAGCGAGATCGTCAGCGTGGTGAAGTCCGCCGTCGTGAACACGCAGGACTGCGCATCGCCCGGCAGGGTTTTTTCCGACGCCACCGGCTCGCCCAGGATCTCGGCTGCGTCGGCCGACGTCACCAGTTTCCGGTCGCACGCGTTGCCGGCGGGAGTGCTGGCAGCGGCCGTCGCCACGCCCTGCGAAGCAGCGGCGCCTGTGTTCGACACGGGCTTTGAACAGGCGCCTAAGACCAGAAGAAGGGTGAGCGGGAAGCAGGCTAGGCGGGACATCGGTTTCTCCAGTGTTCGGAACGCGTGGACGGGATAACTAGCCTTCATGAGGTTTCCTTTCAGATTGAAAAATGTGAACTTGCAGTAAACCCTTCGGGGCGTGGTCTCGGGTCACCCGTTTTTCCTCACGCCGGTCTACAGCGCGTCTGCGATCTTCCTGGCCAGAGGCTTCACGGCGTTCGTATTGCAAGGGCAGGCAATGAACATGATGCGGACGAAATTTTTTCCCTTGCGCATCATGATTATTCCGTCCGCCGACACGAACGCCTGATCGCCGATACCGGGCAAGCCTTCCTGGTCTCCCATCACGCCGAGCACCTTGGCGTTTAGGCGCATCTGTTCCTGTGCGGCGTTCTGATCGACCGAAAACGAGAACACCGGCACTTCACCGGAGGTGTCTTGCTGCGATGCCGGCTGTTCGCTCTGAAATGCTTTGAACATGCCTCCAGCAAGTTTCTGGATCGTTTGTTGCGTCTGTGGGTCCGCGCCCCGGGCGGCCATCATCGCGGTGGCGTGTTTTTCGAGCATGTCTGCTTTATCACCCTTCGCGATGTAAGAGCACGAATTATCCCCAGGCTGCGTGCGCGCGATCTCGACCCCTACCGCGCGACCGACCTCTTCTTTGCTCAGCAGGCGGCAGACGTCGATCACGCCTGCGTTTCCCGAGCCTGTTCCGCCGCTCGAGGAATCCGGACTGGCGGAACTTGAGCTTGATCCAAGAATGCTCCCTGCTTCCTCATGAATCTTTTGACTGATTCGGTGGGCGGCGTAATAAAGACCTCCGACCGCGAGTGCGCTACCAACGAAGATGACTACGACCGCCGCGATCCCAAGCTTGGCCAGCGGACTCATCTTCTTGTTGACGACCAGGTTGTTGGTGACCGAGGGCGGAGCGGTTGCAAGTGCCGGCCCGGCCACCGGCGCCGGAACGGCTTCCGGCGTTGCCGTTCCTGCATCTTGTTGTGCCGGCTGCGGCGGCGCGGGAGTCGTTGATTGACGCAGGTCCGCGCCGCACTTATTGCAAAACGGAGTGCCGCTCGATGGCGTTCCACAGTTGTTACAGAACTTCGGTGCGGGCGTCCCCGCGCTCATGGGCCCGGAAGAAGCTGGTGTAACCGGTGGAGGTTGAGTTGCCGTCGTCGGCGGCTGCGGGCTTACCGCTAGCCGAGTATCCGTTCCGCATTTATTGCAAAATATTCCACTCACCGGCGATCCGCACTTGTTGCAAAACTTAGCCATACGTCCCCCTGTGGTTCACTCCTGCCGATACAGTTTGGAGTCCGCTCAACCTCACATCGGAGGCTGCACATTGCTGTACTCGTAGCGCATAGACCTGTGGCTCTTTCCCATAGCTCCGCCGACGTCCGTATCCATTTCTTCGCGCAATGGCAGCCCCGTGGCTTTGGAGATCCACATTTGTGCATTTTCCTTGTCGTATTCGTTTTCGCTGTGCATGGCATAGAGCATGGCGCTCTCACCGTTGACAGCCTCGTTGCGCACGAATTGGCAGGTCGCTTTGACGTTCGCTCGGTTCTCTTTCTCTTGCTGCAGAATGTCGTCAGTTCGCAGACGTGATTTCGTCCACTTTCCGTCCACGCGGACATACCGCGCTCCTTGAACGTAGATCATCTCGCCGCTGCGTGGCTTGCCCTTTCCAAACGCGCCGGTTTGGGTCGAATAACCGTGGTTCGGCGTCGTGACCAGTTTCGTCAGTGCGTCGAACACCGGCTGGCAGGAGTCGGCCGCCATGGCAAAGTGCGAAGCCATCGAGGCAGGTATTAACAACAGGCCAATGAAAAAAGCTTTTCGGAACATCGCGATTCTCCTTCCAGGACAGATTTTCCGATTCTCGATATCGGAGCATTTGAGTTACGGCTCAACTTTGTAAAGCGTCACCATTCCGGCATCCATGTGATCGTCAATGTGGCAGTGGAACATCCAAATCCCGGGATTGTCGGGAACCATGTCCACGGTTTCCATTTGTGCCTGCATGAGGGGAACGACATCGGTGCGCTTGCCGTCGTGCAAGACCACGTTGCCGTGCCAATGCGGTGTGTGAACGCTGAACTGCTCTCCGAGTGCAACCAGATACCAACGGACGCGCTCGCCCTTCCTCATCGTCATCATCGGTCCGGTGCCGTAGATGTAGCCGTTAATGGCAAATTTGGCGTTGGCGATGGTGAATCCCGATCCGACCCCGGAGAAGTTGCCTTCGTTATCGACCGGAGCGAATTCGAGGTTGTTCACGCCCTTCGGATCGGTTGTGAACGTTTTGATGTTGTGGTCGAGATACCAGCTCACGTTCTCGTCGAATAGCAGATACAGGCAGACAAATTCACGATCCACATCCTTCGGTTTGCCATCCGCATCTCCCATGCCGCGTCGCGTGATGATCATCGCGCCCACCAGACCGCTCTCCACATCTTTCAACTCGTTCGTGTGGGAGTGATAGAGCCAAACGATGGAACTGGGATCGTTTGGTCCAGGACCAGCACGCTCGGGAACTTCCCATGTGTACAGGTGAGTCTTGCCGGGAGGAACGGCGTCATCCGCTTTGTCGGCTCCGGATGTACCGTCGTCGTACGGCGCGCCCTCGGAATCCTTTCGGTACAACACGCCGTGGGGGTGCATGCTGTATGGGCGGGTTGCATTGTTCTTAAAGAGGATGCGAAGGGTGTCACCGACTTCGGCTCGCAGGATAGGACCGAGAATCCCGGTGTGTTCCCACTCTAGGGCACGAGGCTTGAGCCGGGTGAACGTGTCATCTGTGTATTCACGGTAAAGGGCTTTGCGATAAACGGTTCCAATTCTGTGCGGTCCCCGTTCGGTGAATAATGTTGAGTAGCCCTCGAACTTCATGCCCATCATCTTGTTGACTCCGCCCGGGGCATAGTCCCAGTCCACCTCGTCCGCGGCAACGTAGTAGGTGCGAACTTTGGAGCTAGATCCCGCTTGGTCTGGCTGTGAAACGCCAGCAGCCGAACACGCCATGGCGGCGCCTACCAGTACAGCGAATAAAATTTTGAACATGCTGAAACTCCCTCCTCGCGACTCTCCAGTTGCTGGTTCACTTTCGCCTGAGTTCAGGATTAGTGATTGGCCAACGTCGCAGTCGATGCAGGTTTCACGGTCCTGCGATTCCTCGGTGCCGGAGGAATGAGAGTTTTGTGTGGTTGCACATTGTCCGGCCACCGGTATCGTCCCCAACCCACCGCTGCCTGCTCCGGCGCTCCGAAGAGTTCGGGATGTAGATATGTGCCGTGTTCATCTTGTGGTTTGATCTGTTCGACTGGAATTCGGTGCGCGTTGGCCCATGCGTCCTGGCGCGTTCCCGTAACTTGCCATGAGACTTTCATGCCCGGCTTGCCGCCGCCGACCTTGAACTGGTTGTTGGCCATCTCCTCGGCGATATAGACGGGAGCGAATCCTCCGATGCAGGTCAGCTGATATCGAAAATCGCGATTCAGCGCGCCAAACCATTCGGGCATCGTGACGACGGCCTCGCCGCTGGCATCCAGGATCGCTACGCCGTCGTAGATGTTCTTCATGTCGGGCGATTCCACGAAGGAGTGGTAGAGATATTTGTTCGACGGGTCCAGCGGGTGATCGATCTTGAACGAGCCGCCGTTTTTGGAGAGGTTGCCGTTGACCCAAACATCACCATCGAATCGGCCGGCGTAGCTGCCGCTGATGAGTTGGCGACCGTAGACGCCGATTCCCCCGGAAGCGTCGTTAATACCGGCTACGCCCGCACCAGAGGGGCCGTGCGAGATTCCATGCACGGCGTCGGGACCCGACCCGTTGGCTGACGTGGTGGCGTCGGTCTCAGCCCAGAGAGCCTGGCCGGCCGCACTTTGGTTGATCGCGTAAACGCCGTAGCCGCCCTGAACCGTCGTTTCTCCGAAGACCCCAGCGAAGGTTGCGGCACCTGCGAGTCCGACAATCGCATCATAAGTGTCTGAGACGCCGAACACCGCGTTGCTGTCCGCGCTGAACGCCTCGATGGCAGCGCCGTCAGTGTTCTGGTTGACCGTCAAGGCTGTGGAACCGGGAGTGTTGCCGAAAAAGCCCGTCGCTCCCGAGACCTCTCCGCTGGCGTAGATGCCGCCCGTGACCGATTGACTCGCAGTGAAAGTGTTACTGGCGTTCAGTTGCGGGACCTTGCTGGTGTCGAGGTTCAACGTGACGCTACCGCCGGTGCCGCCACCGGTTAAGTCCGTGCCGGCGGTCACTCCGGTGATGGTTCCTTTGCCCGTCCCCGGAAAGGTCTGTCCGGGGGCGAAAGTGATCAGGCCGTTGTGGCCAAGTTTCAGTCCGGTCTCTGCCATGGCGCCTGTTCCCTGCGCGTACAGCAGATTCAGGCTGCCGGTTGCGGTGGTGGTGTTGTTGCCGACGGGCTCCGCCTGCCAACGGAAGTTCTCGTTCACAGGAGTCGTGGAACTGCTATTGAAGACCGAAGCGGTGAAAGTAACGGGCTGCGAGTTATTACCGGCTGCGGTTGTGGCCGTACCCGTTGCCGGCAAGCTTATATTTCCCCGCAGCGTGGATGTGCCCTTCACGTCCAGTGTGGTGACAGGAGCCGTCGTCCCGATGCCGATCTTCGCCGTCGCTCCGCTGCCGCTTTGCGTCACCGCCGAGTTCTGAATGTTGGTATTGGTAGTAAATAACGGAATCGTGTTCACCGTGCCACCGCTGGTCGTGACGTTCGACGCAGTCGGTGGCGGGACAGTCGCCGTCGTCAGCAGAGAGGAAGACGGGCTGGCGGTGGAAGGCGCGCCGCCTGCCACTGGTCCTGCCGGCATGAAGGCGGAGGGCGGCAGCCCCCCCAGCGTTGCCGCATCTCCGGCCTTCATGGCGTAGGGAACAGCCAACAGCATGACGCGCGGCTGTTCAGCCTGGCCGGACACCTGCACGCCCACCCAGCGCGCCTGTCCGGAACTGAATACGTCATTGGGTAGTCCATTGGGATTGCTGGCACCCAGCAAGACGCTGTAGTGACCGTTCGCATCCAGTTGGACATTTTGAGTTTCTAGCCAGAGAGCGGGGCTGCCCGTTTGTTGCTCATACAAAGCGAAAGTAATTCCGACGAGGCCGGAGAGCGGCTTGCCGCTGGCATCGGTCGCGCGCCCGTTGAAACGGACAAGGTTCGGCAGTATGACGTTGGTTGCCGACGCTTGCGAACTCGTCTCCTTCACTTGGGCACCGGCGCGGAACGGAGAGGAGAAGATGCTAACCAGGATCGCAAGCGCGCAGGCGTAGGTCAGAATCTGCGGTTGCTTGGAAGAACGGGCACGATGTTGCGGCATAGAGTCCTCTTTAATGAAGGCTGAAGAAGTTTCCCGGATGGCCTTAAGTGCGCTTCGGAATCCCCACCTGAATCCCGTCCGCGTGCGCCAATGTGAGGCGAATCCGAGCCCTGGGTCAATGAAACTGCGCTTTAAGTCTTCCTTAACCGGTAAATTGCTGCGCTGCAGTGGCTTGCGCGTCTGGCTTAACTCCGCTGTGCTAACATCTGGAACCAACTGGGGAACAGACTTTGCCCGCCCTCTACCGTTTTGGCCCATATGAATTGAACGCCGATGAGGGCACCCTCGCGCGCAATGGGACCCGGGTGAAGCTGCAGGATCTGCCTTACCGTCTGCTCCTGATGCTGGTTGAGCAGCAGGGGCAAATCGTCAGCCGGGAGTCCGTGCGTCAACGGCTCTGGCCGGAGAACACGTTCGTCGAGTTCGATAACAGCCTGGGAGTGGCAGTCCGGAAGATCCGCGATGCGTTAGGCGACGACGCCGACTCGCCGCGGTATGTGGAAACAGTGCCGCGCAAGGGCTACCGGTTTCTGGCTCCGGTCACAGTCGTCGGTTTCGCGAATGCCGTTGTGCCGGCGGAGGCCGCTGCCCCGCCCGACGTTCCGCTGCAACCGGCGGCAACGGATTTGCCGGCGAAAACTGGACGCAAAAACTGGGCGGTCGCGGTCCTCGGTCTTGTAGTCCTGGCAGCGGCGGCGTACGCAGTTCATTTCTTCCGGCAGAGAACTGCGGCGAGGCCTGAGGCTTCGGCCTCCGAAACTTCCGTCCGCGTGCGGCGTTCGGTTGCCGTCATGGGTTTTCGCAATTTGCCTGGACGTCCCGAGGACAACTGGCTCTCGCCGGCCTTTGCAGAAATGCTCGGTACCGAGCTCGCCGCTGATAGCGCCTTACGCATGGTCTCGGGTGAGGACGTGGCGCGCGCAAAACGAGAACTCCCACTGGCCGACGAAGACAGCCTGGCGAAAGAGACTCTTAAACGGCTCCATACGAATCCTGGAGCAGACGTGGTCGTACTTGGCTCGTATACGCCGTTGCCGGGAAAAGGAGAAAGGCGGATTCGTCTGGACGTTCGGCTCCAAGACACCGAGCATGGCGAGACCATCGTCGAGCGGGCTTTTGTGGGGAACGAAGACAACCTTTTCGAGCTAGTGACCCAGGCCGGAGCGTCTCTTCGGGACAGCTTGGGAGGCACCTCAATTTCAGAAGAAGCTTTCGCGCAGACGAGAGCTGCCTTACCGCTGAAGCCGCTGGCGGTAAAGCTCTACACGGAAGGTCGGTCTCGTCTCTGGGCATTCGACTTTGTCCAGGCCCGAGATCTGCTTGTCCAGGCGATAGCGGTCGAACCGGATTTTCCTCTAGCACATTCCGCTTTGTCCGATGCATGGCATCATCTGGGATACGACTTGAAGGCTCGCGACGAGGCTGAGCATGCGCGCGCACTCTCTGAACATCTAAGCTTAGAAGAACGTCTCCAAATTGAAGGTCAGTACTATTCGTCGCTGCAGGATACAAACAAAGCGATTGAGGTGTACCGGAAGCTCTTTGCCCAGTTTCCGGACAACCTGAATTACGGACTTCGTTTGGGCGACGAGCAACGCCGTGTGAACTCTGAAGATGCGCTGAAAACCGTGGCCGCCCTGCGGCGCTTGCCCGGTCCAGCTGCTGACGATCCACGGATCGACATGATTGAATCACGCGCTTGGACGAATAGCGACTATGCGAAAGCGCAAGCAGCCGGGCGGCGTGCGGTTGAAAAGGGCACTGCACAGGGTGCTCATTTGCTCGTCGCACGCGCCTATGGAATCCTTTGCGCGACCCTTGGGAATGGCTCTTCCACCGAGCAGGCCATTCGAGACTGCGAGAATGCCCGCCAGAGCTATGCAGCAGCCGGCGATCGCAACAACGAAGCCCGCACACTCAGTGACTTTGCCGGACTCTACTATCAACTGGGCCAGATCGATCGGGCAGAGAGCATGTTTCGAGAGGCCCTAAGAATGTTCCGTGAGATCGGCGTTATCGACGGGATAACGACGGTTTCCAGTAATCTTGGCGATGTCTTTCTGGCCCGCGGGAACCTCGCCAGCGCAGAGCATGCCCTTTCCGACGCTCTTCCGGGTTACAAAGAAATGGGAGATAAGGACGGCATCGCTCTTACGCTGAACGATCTTGGGGAAGTTGCTCGGCGTCGAGGAGAGCTTGACAAGGCCTTAAAAACCTTCGAGCAAGCCAAGGCTGTAGCTCAGGACGCTGATGACAAAAGTGCTATCGCATATGTCCTTTCTGGAAGAGGAGACGTTCTCACCGATCGCGGTGATTTGGTCGCTGCCCGGAAGTCCTACGAGGAAGCGCTGGCGATACGCAAACAAACTGGCGAGAAACAAACGGCGGCAGAAACTGAACTTGCGCTTGCGCGCCTGGCAATTGAAGAAGGGCATAGCTCAGACGCCGAAACTGTGATCCGCAAATGCAAAGAACAATTTCATCAAGATCAGCAGGCCGACGACGAATTGGCCGCCAGCATTGTGCTGATCGATGCCCTGCTGGCCGAATCCAAGGTTCCTGAAGCCGAGTCTGAGGCCGGACAGGCTAAATCACTGGCCGATAAAAGTGCGAACACACTGCTCCGTTTGCAGTTTGAAATGATGTCTGGCCGCGTACAGGACTCGTCAGGCCATTTCCCAGCGGCAAGCGCACAACTACAGAAGACACTTCAAAGCGCTCATTCTCATCAGCTCTTGGAGCTTGAGTTCGAGACACGGCTTGCCATGGCGGAGTTGAGAAACAGGGCAGGACAGTCGGCCGCGGCCCGCGCAGAATCGTTGAGCTTAGAGAATGCTGCCAGTAAGAATGGGTTCGGGCTGATAGCGAGTAAAGCTCGGTCCTTTCGCAATGCTCGTGAATAAGGCTCTCCTCTTCGAATCTATGAATGCTGCGCAACCCACGCAGCGGGAGTAAGGTCTGGGAGGCGCTGGATCGGGCGATCGGCGAGCCCGGGGAGAAGCGCGGCCAAGTATTCGCGCACGGGGAGTTTCAACCTGCGGCAGCTTTCCACGACCGAGAGTATCGCTGCAACTTTCGGTCCCGCTTGTGGGCTACCGATGTGTATCCAGTTCTTCCGGCCTAGGGCCACGGGACGCATGGAATTTTCCGCAAAGTTATTGCTCAGCTCAAGTTCGGGATATTCCAGGAATCGCGTAAGCTTCCTCCACAGTGTGAGCGCGTATTGGCAGGCCTTACTGAGTGCACTGGAGGGCAATGCAATGGACTGTGCTGCCTCGATCTTGCTGCGGATATCATCGAGAAGAGGTCTCGCTGTTTCCTGACGCCGGATATGGCGCGCCGCAGTAGTCAGCGTTTTGCGGCGAGCTTCTGCGTCGACGGCAAACAGTTCGTCCATCTGAGCCACAATCGGGGTCGCAACCGGATCTCGGGGATTTAGCTGCACTGCTTCGAAAAACTGTCTTCTTGCATGAGACCAACAAGCGGCATGTACCATTCTCGGCCCACCAATCTGGTCATACGCTGCATAGCCGTCAGTTTGGAGAATGCCTTCGAACTGTCCCAGGAACCGCTTCGGTCCATCGCGTCCACGGCCTAGACGGAAGTCGAACACCACGCCCCCTCCGGGGCGACTGTATTGCCAGAGGTACGCTTGGTGGTTCTTTCCCCGCCCCTCGCGTGTCTGCACATCGACTGGAGTTTCGTCGGCTTGAATGTAACTCCCGCTAATCAACTCTCGCCGCATCGCCGCGACCATAGGGATCAGCAACTCGCCGACTTTGAGGACCCAGCCATCCAGCGTCGCTCGGCTGATGTCCAAACCGAGGTCCCTTTCCAGAATCATGCTCTGACGATGCAGAGGCAGGTGATTGCAATACTTGCTGACGACCGTCTCGATGACGATCCGGTCACTCGCCAGGCACTTCTCGATGATCCGTGGCGGCAGGGGCGCTGAGACGACGCCGAGATCCTCACACGACCGGCAAGCCCGTTTCTCCCGTTTCGTGACCAGTACGAAGTACTTCGCCGGTTCCACGTCCAGTTGGGAACTCTCCTCGTAGCCGATCACCACTGTTTCTTTTCCGCAGCGTTTGCATACGCGCTGATCTAATGCGCATGGCAGAATCCGCTCAACGCGAGGAAGATTCGCCGGCAACTCCTGGCGACCCGGATGCTTGACGGATTTCTTAGTGGAGCGATGCACTGGCGCGTGCTCGCTCTCCGCCTGCTCGATCATTTCACTGATGACCGGCTCAAGCTCGAACAATTGCATTTGCGCCTGCGAAAGTTTTTCTCCGCCCGCACCATACTTCTCGATCCGCATCAGCCGCAGACGCTCTTCCAGCACCCGAATCCTCAACTCTGCGAACTGTAGCTTGCTCTTAAGTTGTGCGATGAGTTCCAAATCGGCTGGTGCGGAAGGAATGGAAGCGAAACTCACAATGAGTTAATGATTTACCAGAGTCGATCGAAACGTTCAAACAACCACGCAACTTATGCGGGCAGCGTGTCCCTCGGGGAAGCCTTCCGGTACCACCGCTTGTGCTTGGTTTTGGCCAGATCGATCCCACCCAACAATAGAGAGAGCTCTTCGTGACTCAGGACGACTTTGCCCTGCGCATCACCGGATTGTGGCCAGGTGAAACGCCCTTTCTCCAACCTCTTGGCACAGACCCAGAGTCCGCTTCCATCCCAGACAAGGACTTTCAGCCGATTGCGCTGGGCGTTACAGAACAAGAACAGGTGTCCGCTCAGCGCGTCGCACAACAGTCGATCGCGCACAAGGCCGTAGAGCCCCTCGAACCCCTTGCGCATGTCGGTGACGCCGGCGGCCAAATAGATCCGTGTGGCTGGACCCAGTCCAAACACGGCCTACGCCCGCTCCAGCAAACTCACCAAGCGCTCGAACGTTTCGGTATCAAAATCAGGATGTACCTCGATGCGGCGGCCGCCCGGCAGCACCACAGCCAGCCCGCAACTCAGTTCGTGCGGAGTCGGCGATTTCTTGGTGGCCAACTCCACCTTCACCAACTGGCCGGCCGAAGAAACTGGTGTACGCCTTCTCTTCCAACGCCGCTTTTTCAGATGGCGATCCAGCGTGCTGAAACTCAAACTCCGACTCTGGCAAAATTCGCTCCGCCGCATACCGCTGTTCACAAACTCAGCCACTAACCGCTGAACTTCCGCTCGTGTACGTCGTTTGGGCGCTGACAACTCTGTTTTCGCGGTCATCCGGACACTTCAACACAGACCCCTCCTGTCGAACAGGTGTGTTGGTCAGACGCCTACGTTACTCCTGCCCCTCTCGGAGCTTCTTTAAGGCAGCGGCTGCGTCATCTTTACGGCCAAGCTTCTGGTACGCCCGTGCCAGCAGGAAGTACGCCTGATTCATGTGAGGGTCGAGCTGTA
>Ga0075030_100001076_pt1 | contig 24520 bp, 27 predicted proteins | sample LitLauG_LLR_2012_FD_71393 | JGI IMG/M metagenome (GOLD analysis project Ga0075030, IMG submission 71393) | Freshwater sediment microbial communities from Pennsylvania, USA - Little Laurel Run_MetaG_LLR_2012 | ecosystem: Environmental > Aquatic > Freshwater > Creek > Sediment | place: USA...
CCGGCCTGAAGCTCTAGGAGCACCAAAGATGGCGCGAATTCAACCCAAGAATCTCGGCGAGGCCCGCGACGACGGCATGCGCGAGAAGATGATCGCGGTCAACCGGGTCACCAAGGTGGTAAAGGGCGGCCGGATCCTGGCTTTTGCCGCGCTCACCGTCGTTGGCGACGGCGACGGCCGCATCGGCATGGGCAAGGGCAAGGCCCGCGAGGTTCCGGTGGCCGTGCAAAAGGCCATGGAACGCGCGCGCCGCGGCCTGGGCCGCATCCCGCTGCGCAACGGCACGGTCCAGCACACCGTCTACGCCAAGCACGGCGCGGCCAAGGTCATGCTGGCGCCGGCAGCCGAGGGCGCGGGCATCATCGCCGGCGGCCCGTTGCGGGCCATTTTCGACGTGATGGGCGTGCACAACGTGGTTGCCAAGTCGCACGGTTCCACCAACCCGTACAACATGGTGCGCGCCACGATCAAGGCGCTCGAAAAACTGCGCACCCCCGCCGAAATTGCCGCCAAGCGCGGCAAGACCGTCGAAGAAATCCTGGGCTGAGACGATGAACGCCACCGCAAAATCCGCCCCCGGCAAGACCGTGAAGGTGACGCTCGTGAAGAGCGTGGCCGGCACCAAGTCGGACCATCGCGCCACGGTAATCGGACTGGGCCTGGGCCGCATCAACAGTTCCAGCGTCCTGGAGGACACCCCCTCCGTGCGCGGCATGATCAACAAGGTTTCCTACCTGCTCCGGGTAGGCTGAGAACGGAATCGGAAAACGGCTATGCGTCTTAATACGATCAAGGCTGCACCGGGCGCCAAGAGCGCGCGGCACCGCGTGGGCCGCGGCATCGGCAGCGGCTGGGGCAAGACCGCCGGCCGCGGGCACAAGGGCCAGAAATCCCGCTCGGGCGGTTTCCACAAGGTCGGCTTCGAGGGCGGCCAGATGCCGCTGCAGCGGCGCCTGCCCAAGCGCGGCTTCACCTCGCTCACCCGCCGCTACATCGCCACCGTGCGCCTGAACGACCTGCAGCACCTGGGTGCGGCCGAGGTCGACCTGCTCACGCTGATCCACGCCGGAATAGTCCCCACCCTGACGCAGGGCGCCCGCATCGTCAAGACAGGCGCGCTCACGCGCGCGGTCAAGGTGCGCGGCATCGGCGCAACGCCGGGCGCCCGTGCCGCCATCGAGGCCGCCGGCGGCTCGGTGGCCGAGTAGGCGCGCGCGGCAGCGACCACCCAAGACGAACCCGGACAACACAGTGGCAACACAGCAGGGCAATCTGGCCAACAGCGGCAAGTACACCGACCTCAAGCGCCGGGCGATCTTCCTCGTCCTCGCGCTGGTCGTGTATCGGCTGGGAACCCATATTCCGGTTCCGCTGATCGACCCGGATCAGTTCCGCCAGGCGTTCGCCTCGCAGCAGGCCGGCATCCTGGGCCTGCTGAACATGTTCTCCGGCGGAGCGCTGTCGCGCTTCTCGATCTTCTCCATCGGGATCATGCCGTACATTTCGGCGTCGATCATCATGCAGATGCTCACCTACGTGCTGCCGTCCCTCGAGGCGCTGCGCAAGGAGGGCGAATCGGGGCGCCGCAAGGTCACCCAGTACACGCGTTATGCCACCGTCGGCCTGGCCACGGTTCAGTCCTACCTTGCCATCATGGCCATCGAGTCGGTGCCCAACCTGGCGATCGAGCCCGGGCTGCTGTTCCGCTTCATCGGCGTCGTCTCCCTGGTCACGGGCTGCATGTTCCTGATGTGGCTGGGCGAGCAGATCACCGAGCGCGGCCTGGGCAACGGCATCTCCATCGTCATCTTTTCCGGCATCGTCGCGGGCCTGCCCAGCGCCATGGCGCGACTGTTCGAACTCGTCAGCAACGGCGCGCTGCCATACCTGGCTTTCTTCGTCATCGCGCTGCTGGTTGTCGGGGTCACGGCGGCGGTGGTTTTCGTCGAGCGCGGCCAGCGGCGCATCCTGGTGAATTACGCCAAGCGCCAGGTGGGCAACAAGGTCTTCGGCGGGCAGAGCTCCTACCTGCCGCTCAAGCTCAACATGTCGGGGGTCATTCCGCCGATCTTCGCCTCGTCGATCGTGCTGTTTCCGGCAACCATCGCCGGCTGGTTCACCAGCGGCGACGGCACCCGCTGGATCCGCGACCTGGCAGCCTCGCTGGCACACGGCCAGCCGCTCTACCTGATTCTCTATGCGTCGCTCATCGTCTTCTTCTGCTTTTTCTACACGGCCCTGGTGTTCAACAGCAAGGAGCAAGCCGATAACCTGAAGAAGAGCGGTGCATTCGTGCCCGGCATACGCCCCGGCGACCAGACCGCGCGCTACATCGACAAGATACTGCTGCGCCTGACGCTGGCCGGCGCCATCTACATCACCGCCGTGTGCCTCGTGCCCGAATTCCTCTATCTGCGCTGGTCCGTGCCCTTCTATTTCGGCGGCACCTCGCTCCTCATCGTCGTGGTCGTCACGATGGACTTCATGGCGCAGGTGCAGGCCTACCTGATGACACACCAGTACGAATCGCTGCTCAAGAAGGCCAACTTCCGGGGTGGCGCACCAGGAATGACGCGGTAACGATGGCGCGTGACGACGTCATCCAGATGCAGGGGGAGATCATGGAAAATCTCCCGAACGCGACATTCCGCGTGAAGCTCGAGAACGGCCATGTCGTGCTCGGGCACATATCGGGCAAGATGCGCATGCACTACATCCGCATCCTGCCGGGCGACAAGGTAACGGTGGAACTCACGCCGTACGACCTGTCCCGGGCCAGGATCGTTTTCCGCGCCAAGTAGGCGCAGGTTGGGAGCTAGACATGAAAGTAATGGCGTCGGTGAAGAAGATGTGCCGCAAGTGCAAGGTCATCAAGCGCAAGCGCGTCGTGCGGGTGATCTGCACCGACCCGCGTCACAAGCAGCGGCAGGGCTAACTACCTAATTTTCGAATCCTCACTCCCGCCCGTCTCCGGGGGGACTGGGGAGATTCGAGAGAAAGAAGCGAGATATGGCACGTATAGCGGGCATCAACATTCCCCCCCACCAGCACGCCGAGATCGGCCTGACGGCCATCTACGGCATCGGCCGCGCTCGCTCGCGCGCCATCCTGGATGCGGTCAAGGTGGCGTACAGCCGCAAGGTCAAGGAACTCACCGACGCGGAACTCGAGCGGATCCGCGAGGCCGTCGGCCGCTTCACGGTCGAGGGCGACCTGCGCCGCGAGATCCAACTGTCGATCAAGCGCCTGATCGACCTGGGCTGCTACCGCGGCCTGCGCCACCGCCGCGGACTGCCGGTGCGGGGACAGCGCACGCGCACCAATGCCCGCACCCGCAAGGGGCCGCGCAAGGCCGGCGTATCGCTCAAGAAAGGCAGCTGACCGGCGCGCCCGTCGCCGTAGCTACCGCACCGCATACAACCGCATCAGCACAATTCCGAGGCCCACCAGAATGGCAACCAGAGCACCGACGCCGCAGCAACTTGCCGCCCAGCGCGCGCGCAAGAAGGTCAAGAAGAACGTCGCCGAGGGCATTGCCCACATCCATGCCTCGTTCAACAACACCATCATCACCATCACCGACCGCCAGGGCAATGCGCTGTCCTGGGCCACGAGCGGCGGCGCGGGCTTCAAGGGTTCGCGCAAGTCCACGCCGTTTGCCGCGCAGGTTGCCGCCGAGGCTGCCGGCCGCGCCGCGCTCGAGTGCGGCGTCAAGAACCTCGAGGTCCGCATCAAGGGACCGGGCCCGGGCCGCGAATCGTCGGTGCGCGCCCTCAACGCCTGCGGCTTCCGCATCGCCTCCATCCAGGACATCACGCCGGTTCCGCACAACGGGTGCCGCGCACCCAAGCGCCGCCGTGTCTGATCCCCAGCGATTTGACGATTCCCCGATGGGATTCGACAACCTCATGACGACGCCAATTCTGGCTCTTTCGGCTTAATAGGAAATCACCATGGCTCGCTACACCGGAGCAAAGCTCAAGCTATCGCGGCGTGAAGGCACCGATCTCTTCCTCAAGAGCGCCCGCCGCACCCTCGACTCCAAGTGCAAGGCCGACAGCAAGCCGGGCCAGCACGGCCGGATGTCCGGCTCGCGCACGTCGGACTACGGCGTGCAGCTGCGCGAGAAGCAGAAGGTCAAGCGCATGTACGGCGTCCTCGAACGGCAGTTCCGCCGCTATTTTGCCGAAGCCGAGCGGCGCCGCGGCAACACCGGCGCCAACCTCATCGCCATTCTCGAATCGCGCCTGGACAACGTCGTGTACCGCATGGGCTTTGGCTCGACGCGAGCCGAGGCGCGCCAGCTGGTTTCGCACCGCGCCATCGAGGTCAATGGCAAGGTGGTCAACATCTCGTCGATGCTGCTCGACGCCGGCGACCAGATCTCCGTGCGCGAAGCCGCCAGGAAGCAGACCCGCGTGGTCGACGCGCTGCAGCTGGCCGGCCAGAGCGGTTTTCCCTCGTGGGTCGATGTCGACACCACGAAGATGGTCGGCAAGTACAAGGCCGTTCCCGATCGCACCGAAGTCGCCCAGGACATCAACGAGTCGCTGGTCGTCGAGCTCTACTCGCGTTGATCCTCCTTCGCGCTGCGCGCTTCGGAGGACAAGCCCCCGGCGCAATGCGCGAAAACACCCCCCGGAAGGAAGACGACCGGGGACCCCGGTCCGCCGTAGCGCGCAGCGCGAAGGCGGACGACCATCCAGCAGCCTTATCGGCGTAACGAGCCGAGGGTATTGAAAGGGATAGTCCATGAGCACTTCCGGTTTGTTGAAGCCGCGCGCCATCGAGGTCGAGTCGACCGGGCCGCACACCGCCATCGTGACGATGGAGCCCTTCGAGCGCGGCTACGGCCATACGCTGGGCAACGCGCTGCGCCGCATCCTGTTGTCGTCCATGGTGGGCTACGCGCCGACCGAGACGCAGATCGACGGCGTGGTCCACGAATACTCCACCATCGACGGTGTCCGCGAGGACGTGGTCGATATCCTGCTCAACCTCAAGGGCATCGTCTTCAAGCTGCACAACCGCGACGACGTCACCCTGACGCTGAACAAGGAGGGCGATGGCACCGTCACCGCCGCCGATATCGAGCTGCCCCATGACGTCGAGATCGTCAACCCCGAGCACCTGATAGCCCGCCTGACGACCGGCGGCAAGCTGTCGATGCAGATCAAGGTGGAGAAGGGCCGCGGCTATGTGCCGGGCAACGTACGCGCATTCCGCGAGGACCACTCCACGACCATCGGCAAGGTGGTCATGGACGCCTCGTTCTCGCCGGTGCGCCGCGTCAGCTACAACGTCGAAAGCGCCCGCGTCGAGCAGCGCACCGACCTCGACAAGCTGGTCATGACCATCGAGACCAACGGCGCCATCACGCCCGAGGAAGCCGTGCGGCAGTCCGCGCGCATCCTGGTCGAGCAGCTGTCGGTCTTTGCCGCACTCGAGGGCCAGGCCGAGCCGGTCCACTCGCAGCGCACCTCGCCGGACGTCGATCCCATCCTCCTGCGCCCGGTCGATGACCTGGAACTCACGGTGCGCTCGGCAAACTGCCTCAAGGCCGAGAACATCTACTACATCGGCGACCTCATCCAGCGCACCGAAAACGAGCTGCTCAAGACTCCGAACCTGGGTCGCAAGTCGCTCAACGAAATCAAGGAAGTGCTGGCCGCGCGCGGCCTCACGCTGGGAATGAAGCTGGAGAACTGGCCGCCGGTCGGGCTGGACAAATAAGCCATTGCCCTGCGGGAGCCGGCGCAGCCGCTGTTTCCCGCAGTTTTTGCGAAACCGCGCCCTTGGGCGCAAAAAATTACCGATCCGCCCTCATTTCCGCGAAGCGCGAAGTAGGGATAGAAGAATTCGGAAACAGACTGATAAAGGGATATCGCCATGCGTCACGGACACGGACTACGCAAGCTCAACCGCACCAGCAGCCACCGGCTCGCCATGTTGCGCAACATGTCGAACTCGCTGCTGCGGCACGAACTGATCAAGACCACCCTGCCCAAGGCCAAGGAACTGCGCCGCGTGGTCGAGCCGCTGATCACCCTGGCCAAGGAGCCCACCCTGGCCAACCGCCGGCTCGCCTTCAACCGCCTGCGCGACCGCGATATCGTCACCAAGCTTTTCTCCGACCTCGGACCGCGCTACGCCGCGCGCAACGGCGGCTATACGCGCATCCTCAAGTTCGGTTTCCGCCAGGGCGACAATGCGCCCATGGCCATAATGGAGCTGGTAGACCGGCCCGATCCCCAGGCCGGCGAGGCCCAGGAAGCCGCCACGGTGGAATGAGGTCCCGGCGGGCCGCCGCCGGCGGCCCGCGTTCGGCGCCGGCCCCTTCGCGTGGCGCAACGGCGGCGCCAAAGCAGCCGGCCGGGGCGCCTGACGACATGTCACAAGCGGGACATGGCGCCGGGCTAGGATTGAATCGATGCAATCGAAGCCTCCGATGCAATCGAAGCCCCAAGCGCTGTCCCCATCGCCCGACGCGGCAGCCTCGCAAGAGGCAGGCCCGAACAGCTACCGGGCCATCTTCCTCTCCGATATCCACCTGGGCACGGCCGGCTGCAAGGCCGCCCACCTGCTCGACTTCCTGCGCCACAACGAGTCCGACGCCCTGTACCTGGTCGGAGACATCATCGATGGCTGGGCGTTGCGCTCCCGTTTCTACTGGCCCCAGTCGCACAACGACGTGATCCAGAAGGTGCTGCGCAAGGCGCGCAAGGGTACCCGCGTCGTCTATGTGCCTGGCAACCATGACGAAGTCGCGCGCCAATTCTGCGGTCTCAAGTTCGGCGATGTCAGCATCTGCGCCGAGTCGCAGTACCAGCTGCTCGACGGCCGGACCCTGTGGGTCGTGCATGGCGATCTGGCCGACGGCGTCATCCGCCACGCCAAATGGCTCGCGCATCTGGGCGACGCGCTGTACGACTGGATTCTCTGGCTGAACCGGCACCTGAACAACCTGCGGGCACGTTTCGGCTTCAGCTACTGGTCGCTTTCGCAATTCCTCAAATACAAGGTCAAGAATGCCGTCAGCTTCATCAGCGACTACGAGCATGTCCTGGTGCGCGAGGCCCGGCGCCGCGGCTACGACGGCGTCGTCTGCGGCCATATCCACCACGCCCAGATCCGCACCGTCGACGGTGCGCTCTATGTCAACGACGGCGACTGGGTGGAGAGCCTGACGGCGCTGGTGGAAACCCATGCGGGCGAGCTGCGCATCATCGTCTGGAACCACATCCTGGAGCCGGACCAGCCGACACAGCACTGGAATGACGAAGAGCAGGGCGAACCCCGCCAGCAGAGCAAGGACCTGGCCGAAGTTCCGGCCTGAGCAGGAGGATCATGAAGGTATTGACGGTCACGGATGCATGGCATCCCCAGGTGAACGGGGTGGTTCGCACCATAGAGGCGACCAACCGCGAGCTGCTCCTGGCGGGCCATCAGGCCGAGGTCCTGTCACCCTTGTCCTTCCGCACGATTGCATGCCCGGGTTATCCCGAAATCCGCCTGTCGCTGCTGCCGTACCGGCGGATGGTCCGGCTGATCGAGGAAGTGCAGCCCGACGCCATCCATATCGCGACGGAAGGGCCGCTGGGCACCGCGGCGCGCCGCTACTGCCTGCGCCGTCGCCGCCCTTTCACCACGGCCTACCACACGCGCTTTCCCCAGTACCTCAAGGCCATGTACGGCATTCCGGAGTCATGGGTCTACCGCTTCCTGCGCTGGTTCCATGGCCCCGCGCAGCATCTGCTGACCCCCACGCCGCACGTCGAGCGGGAGCTGGCCGAATGGGGCATAACGAACATCGGTCGCTGGACCCGGGGCGTGGACCTTGACGTGTTCCGGCCCGTGGCCGAACCCTCCGTGCTGGTGCAGGGCCTGCCCCGGCCCCTGTTCCTGTGCGTGGGACGCGTGTCGGTGGAAAAAAATATCGACGCCTTCCTCAATCTTGACCTGCCCGGAACAAAAATCGTTGCCGGTGTTGGGCCGGAGCTCGAGCTGCTCAAGCGGCGCCATCCCGAAGTCCGCTTCCTCGGCGTCCTCAGCCGACAGGACCTCGCCCGGCTGTATTCCAGCGTCGATGTATTCGTCTTTCCCAGCCGGACCGATACCTTCGGCCTGGTGATGCTCGAGGCGCTGGCCTGTGGCACGCCCGTGGCGGCGTACCCGGTCCAGGGTCCCCTTGACGTCGTGGGCGGTTCAACCGTGGCCGTGCTTGACGAGGACCTGCGCAAGGCCGCGCTGGCCGCGCTGCGCATCGACCGCGCCGCCTGCCGCATACATGCCGAGGGCTACTCGTGGCGTGCGGCTACCCGGCAGTTCATCGATCTGCAGCCCGTGCAGGCGGCCCCCGTGAATGTGCCGGCACCCGTGGCCCACCGGTCGGACGCGAGCGCCCCCGTCGCCTGAGGATCTAGGCGGCGGCGCGCAGCCAGCGCGCGGCATCCACGGCGAAATAGGTAAGTATCCCGTCGGCCCCCGCGCGCTTGAAAGCCAGCAGCGTCTCCAGCACCACGGCCTTTTCATCGAGCCAGCCGTTGGCAAAGGCTGCCTTGAGCATGGCGTATTCGCCGCTCACCTGGTAGGCGAAGGTGGGCACGTGGTAGGTCTCCTTGACCCGCCGCACGATATCCAGGTAGGGCAGGCCGGGCTTTACCATCACCATGTCCGCGCCTTCCTGCAGGTCCAGCCCGACCTCCCGCAGCGCCTCGTCGCTGTTGGCCGGATCCATCTGGTACACGGTCTTGTCGGATTTTCCCAGGTTGCTGCGCGAACCCACCGCGTCGCGGAACGGGCCATAAAAAGCGCTCGCATACTTGGCCGAATACGCCATGATGCGCGTGTGAATCAGCCCGTGCGATTCAAGCGCCGAGCGTATGGCGCCGATGCGCCCGTCCATCATGTCGCTGGGCGCCACGATATCGACACCCGCCTGGGCCTGCACCAGCGCCTGGCCGGTCAGCACTGCCACGGTCTCGTCGTTGAGCACATAGCCGCGGGCGTCGATCAGACCGTCCTGCCCGTGGGTTGTAAAGGGATCCAGGGCAACGTCCGTGAGTATCCCGAGCTCGGGAAAGCGTTGCTTGAGCGCGCGCACCGTCTGGGGCACGAGGCCCTCCGGATTGAGCGCCTCGCGGCCGTCTTCGGTCTTGCGGGCGGGGTCGATCACCGGAAACAACGCCATCACGGGAATGCCCAGGCGCAGGCACTCCTCGGCGATGGCAAACAGCGGTTCGCGGCCCAGGCGCTCGACGCCCGGCATGGACGGCACGGGCTCCGTACCGGTCGCGCTGTCGATGATGAACACCGGGTAGATCAGATCGTCGGCCGTCAGCCGGTTCTCCCGCATCATCCGCCGCGAGAAGGCGTTGCGGCGCATGCGCCGCATGCGCGTACCGGGATAGGCGCCCAGGGCGCCCGCGGGCGCTAGAGGGGGAACGGACGGTGGCACGGACATGGTGGTTCGACTCCGCAATTCGGGACGCTGCCCGGGAAGAGGCCCCCGCCATCAGGTACGTGCCGGGCGGCCTCGCCATGCGCGCGCACACGGGCGCGACGACTGCAAGACGCGCAAGAATAAACCACTGCAAACCACGAATGCGTGCGCTCGCGCCGGGACTTGTTGCCCTGCGAAGCCACCGATGTGCGGGCCATGGCAGGGCAATAGCCCTTGAATACCGGGGATGCCCGGGGGACTACAGGGTTATGGAGGAGGCCGGGCATCCCCGGTGTCCAAGGGCGTGGTCCTTACGAAGTCCAATCGCCGCTAACCATACGACGTTCAAACCCTGTGGGCTGACTTACTAGGCGCCCGCTGCTGCGCCCGGATCCTGCGCCTCACCAGATACGTCGTCGCCCGGTTCCTCCAGGATCTGCGCCGCGGTCTCCTGCAACTCGTCCAGGCCACGCCGGTCGAGCGCCGAATACAGCTGCACCGAAGTCGGCATGGGCAATTCCTCCGCGCGCTGCTCCGCGCGCGCCAGCGCGGCCCGGCCCTCCATGGTTCCCACCTGGTCGGCCTTGCTCAGCAGCATGTGCAGGCGGAACGTATCCAGATCATCGCGCCGGCAGATCCAGGCGATGAGCTCCTCGTCGGCCGGCAGGCAGGGCCGGCGCGCATCCATCACCAGCACCACGCCGCGCAGCGTGCGGCGCTCGAAGAGGTAACCGCCCACCAGCGCGTCCCAGCGATCGCGCGTCAGGGCATCGGTCTTGGCAAAGCCGTATCCGGGCAGATCCACGAGGTATGCGCAGGGCTGCCGCTGTGCAAGCGGCGCATCGTCCTGCACCGCAAAGAAGTTCAGCATCTGCGTGCGGCCCGGTGTCTTCGACGAGAATGCCAGGCGCCGCCGATGGGTCAGCAGGTTGATCGCCGTCGACTTGCCGGCATTGGATCGGCCGACAAATGCCAACTCCGGGAGCAGGGCCAAGGGGGCATCGGCGAGCGCATTGAGCTCGGCCACCGACGTGGCGAATTCCGCGGATGCGAATAGGGGTGAATACGACACTTTTGCCTTGCGCCGGACATGGGCAGCCAGCACAGCTCCTCGGTAAAATGACGAGCATAGCGGTTTGCTTGCCCCGGCCACTTCCCGTTCCCGTAAACTTCCGGGGCCCCATCGAGGAATGCGTAAAGGAATCCGCAATGGCTTTGAGAATCACCCGCAGATCACTGGCAACCACGGCTCTGGCCGCCTTCGCGGTGGCAGCCCTGGCAGCCCCGGCAGGGGCGGCCACGGCGCCGACCGACCGTCCGGACGCCGCCAAGGGAAAAAAGATCGCGGCCGAGGTCTGCGCGCCGTGCCATAACGCGGACGGCAATTCCGTGATCTCCACCAACCCCAAGCTATCGGGCCAGACCGCCGAATACATCGTCAAGCAGCTCACCGACCTGGCCAAGCCCGCCGGCGACAAGACGGGGCGCGAGAACCCGGTCATGGGCGGGTTTGCCGCCATGCTCGAGCCGGCCGACCGCATGCATCTTGCCGCCTGGTTCTCGTCGCAACCGCCTTTTCCTGCGGCCAGCGCGGGCGCGGTGGCCAGCCCGGAAGCGGCGATGGGTCAACGCATCTACCGCACCGGCATTCCGGAAAAATCCGTTCCCGCATGCGCCGGATGCCACGGTCCGACCGGCGCCGGTCTGCCGGTGCTGTATCCGCGCATCGGCGGCCAGCATGGCGACTACGTCGAGGCGCAGTTGCACGCCTTCCGCGAAGGTACGCGCCGCAACAACGTGGCCATGTGGCAGATCGCCTTCCGACTCTCCGACCCCGAGATCAAGGCACTGGCGGAATACGTCTCCGGGCTGCGCGCCCAGTAAGGCCTGCGCAGCTTGAGGGCCTGGCGCGCGCTACCGGCTCAGGACGGCAGGACCGATTCCCCAGCGTACAGCTGGGTCGCGGATTCGCGGGCCCGCACGAGATGGGCGCGCTCGCCGGCAACGATCACCTCGGCCGCTCGGCCGCGGCTGTTGTAGTTGCTGGCCATGCTCATGCCATAGGCGCCGGCCGACAAAACGGCAAGAAGATCGCCTGGCGCGATGTCGAGCTGCCGGTCGCGGGCCAGCCAGTCCGCGCTCTCGCAGACGGGCCCGACCACATCGTAGTTCCTGCCGGTTCCCGGCCGTGGCCGCACCGGCCACACATCCATCCAGGCTTCATACAGCGCCGGCCGCAGTAGGTCGTTCATGGCGGCATCGACCACGGCGAAATTCTTCTCTGCCCCGGGCTTGATCACCTCCACGCGGGCCAGCAGCGCGCCGGCGTTGCCAACGATGGAACGCCCCGGCTCCAGCACCACCGTCTTGCCGCCATGTCCGCGCCGATCGACACAGGAGAGCAGGGCGGCGATGAGTTCATCGACTTGCGGCGCGGCTTCGTCGCGATACCGGATGCCCAGGCCGCCGCCAAAATCGATGTGCCGCAGTGACACGCCTGCAGCGGCCAGTTCATCGACGAGGTCCAGGACGCGCTCGGCCGCCTCGATATACGGTTCGATCGACGTGATCTGCGATCCGATGTGGCAATCGATTCCTGCCACGTCGATGCCGGCCAAGGTCGCGGCCCGGCGATACAGTGCTCCCGCTTCGGCCGCCGGTATGCCGAATTTGTTGGAGCGCAGTCCCGTCGAGATATACGGGTGGGTTTTCGGATCCACGTCCGGATTGATGCGCAGCGAAACCGGCGCGCGCCGGCCCATGCTGCGGGCCACACGGTCGAGGCTGTCGAGTTCGGCGGCCGACTCGACATTGAAGCAGGCGATGCCGGCCTGCAGTGCCGCACGCATGTCGGGCTCGCTCTTGCCAACTCCGGAAAACACGATGCGCGACGGGTCGGCTCCCACTGCCAGCGCTCGCGCAAGCTCGCCCCCGGACACGATGTCAAAGCCGCTACCGGCGCGCGCCAGCAGGTCCAGAATGCCCAGGTTCGAGTTGGCCTTCATGGCGTAGCAGACCATCGCCTTGCGCCCGGCCAGCGCGGCGACGTAGCGGTGGAAGGCGGCGAGTATGGCGCTGCGCGAATAAACGTAGGTGGGCGTACCCCATTCGCGCGCAATGTCGGCAAGCGGCGTCGACTCGCAGAGGAGCTCGCCGCCGGCATAATGAAAGGGAGGCGTGCCCACGGCCATCATTGCGCGCCCTGCGGCGGCGGGGTAGCGGGCACCGTGGGTGTGGCGGTCGTTGCAGGGATCCCCGGCGTAGCAGCCGCGGCCGGCGTTGCGGGTGTTGCTGGCGTCACAGGCGTTGCCTGCGTCGCAGGCCCCCCGCCTTGGCCGGGCACGGGCACGGTGGCACTGGCGTCGGTGGCCACCGGTCGCATCGGCCACGGGGTATTCTTGGAGTGACCGGGCACCCACAGTGGGCCTTTTTGTCCGCAGCCCGCGAGCAGCGCGGCAGCGAGCACTGCGGCCCCCACGGCGCTGGCGCGGCCATCGCCCGGGCGGCGCGCGGAGCCGATTTTTACAATCAAATGCCGATTCATGGCGTCAATCTATCATGAGTGAATCGCAGTTCCTGCGCGCGGTGGAGGTCACGCTTGGCCAGGTGGAAACAGCCGTCGACGCGGCCGGGATCGCGGCCGAATGTTCCCGTTCGGCGCTGATCCTGACGATCGAATTCGACAACGGCGCCAAGATCATCATCAATGCCCAGGCCCCGATGCGCCAGCTCTGGCTGGCCTCGCGCGTCGGCGCCCAGCACTTTTGCGCCGACGGCGAACAGTGGAAAGATACGCGCACCGGCCAGGAGTTTTTCGCCGCGCTGTCGCAGGCCGCATCGGCGATCCTGGGCGCGCCGGTGCTGTTGCGGGCCGGCTAGCTGCGCCCGCTCAGAAAACGCCCTGCGGATTGTTGCCGGTGGGTTGCGGGGGCGGCAATGGCGTCTGGCCGGGCGCCTTGAGTTCATCGGGCGGCGCGTCGTCTATCCCCAGGCTGGCGACTCCCTGGCCGGGCTGGTACTCCTCCAGGTAGAACTCGTTGTTGATCTCGACCACCCCGGCCGGCATTTCGCGCGTCGCTTCGGGAACCCCCTTGAGCGTTCCTGCCATGTAATCGATCCAGATCGGCAGCGCCAGTCCACCGCCGGTCTCACGCACGCCCAGTTGCCGCGGCTGATCGAAACCCACCCAGCCGACGGCAACCAGTCCGCCGGCGTAGCCGGAGAACCAGGCGTCGTGCGACTCGTTGGTCGTTCCGGTCTTGCCCGCCACATCGGCGCGGCCCAGTATGGCCGCGCGCGCAGCGGTACCCGTGCCCCGCGTGACGTCCCTCAGCAGTGAATCGATCAGGAAATCGACACGGGCATCGAAAACGCGCGGCGCCGTGTCGCCGGCTACCTGCGGCCTGGCCTCCATCAGCACCTTGCCATTGGCGTCGACAATGCGGCGTATGAGATAGGGGCGCACGCCAAAACCGCCATTGGCCAGCACCGCATACGCGTTGAGCTCCTGCCATGGCGTCACCGACCCGGCGCCCAGGGCCATCGTCAGGTACGGCGGATGCTTTTCCGGATCGAAGCCGAAGCGCGCCAGGTATTGCTGCGCGTAACGCGGGCCGATGGCCTGGAGCACGCGGATCGACACCATGTTCTTGGACCGCGCCAGCCCCTGTCGCAGCCGCATCGGGCCTTCGAAACCGGCCTCGTAGTTCTTCGGTTCCCAAAGCTGCCCGCCGGTTTCCGTGGGCGGCACGCTGATGGCGGCGTCATTGACGAGGGTGCTGGTCATGATGCCCTTCTCGAGGGCGGCGGCATAGATGAAGGGCTTGAGGCTGGACCCCGGCTGGCGCCAGGCCTGCGTCACGTGATCGAACTTGTTCATGTTGAAGTCGAAACCGCCGACCAATGCACGGACCGCGCCGTCGCGGGAATCGGCCGATACGAACGCAGCCTCTACCAGCGGCAGCTGCGCAATGCTCCAGCTGTCTTTGCTGCCATGCACCAAACGCACCAGAGAGCCGGCGACGATGCGATGCGCCAATGGCACCTTGCTGCCCAGGGCCGATGCCGCAAATCGCAGTCCGTCTGCCTCGATGCGTACCGTGCTGGCGTTGGCCAGCTGGGCCTTGACCAGGCGCGGTCCGGCCTCCAGGACGACCGCGGCCGGGAACCCGGCAACGTCGGCCGCCGCGGCAAGCGCCTCCGCGGCCTTGCGCGCATGCTGCGCGGCATCGCCGCTCCAGTCGAGCTGGCGCTCCGGCCCGCGATATCCATACCGCTGGTCATAAGCCAGCACCTGCGCGCGCAGCGCCTCGTAGGCCAGTTGCTGGTCGCCGCTGGATATCGTCGTGTAGACGTTCAGGCCCCGCGTGTAGGCCTCTTCGTGAAAGACGTCGGCCACCAACTGGCGCGCCAGTTCCGCCGCATATTCGGCCCGCACACGCGAATGCGTGATGTTGGTCACTCCCGCGCTGTCGGCGCGGTCCGCGCGCACGTGCACCTCTTCGGCGATTGCCGCGTCGTAGGTCTTGCGATCGATGTAGTTCGCTGCGAGCATGCGCCCCAGCACGTAGCGCTGGCGGGCGTGCGCGCCCTTCGGGTTGGTGAGGGGGTTGCCGGTGCTGGGCGCCTTGGGAAGCTCCGCCAGCATCGCGCATTCACCGAGGGTCAAGTCTGCAATATTCTTGCCGAAATACACCTGTGCGGCGGAGGCGAAACCGTAGGCACGCTGGCCCAGGTAGATCTGGTTGATGTAGACCTCGAGGATGCGGTCCTTGGTGAGCGAGGATTCGATCTTTATCGCCAGCGCGATCTCGTAGATCTTGCGCGTATAGCTGCGCTCGGAACTGAGGAAGAAGTTGCGCGCGACCTGCATGGTGATCGTGCTCGCGCCCTGGCCGCGGTGACCGGACAGCACATTGGCCGCCATTGCCCGCAGTATGCCCAGCGCATCGACTCCGCCATGGTGGTAGAAGTTCGTGTCCTCGGCGGCGAGTATTGCTTCGCGCAGCTTGATGGGCACTTCGCGCAGCGTGACGAGGTTGCGCCGCTCCTCGCCGAACTCCCCGAGCAGGACGCCGTCCGCGCTCCAGACGCGCAGCGGCACCTTGGGGCGGTAATCGGTCAGCGCCTCGATGGACGGCAGATGGTAGTAGGCGATGGCGAAGACAAAGGTGCCCAGCAGCAGCAGGCAGACGGCGGCTCCGCCCGCCAGCACCAGGGCAAACCCGGCCACGCGGGCCGGCCGGGAGCGCAGGCGCGTCCGCAGCCAGGAGCCGGCAATGCGAGGAAAGCCCGATAGCGAAGCCAGGATGTTCACCGAATGTGTGGAAAGGTGGGGTGGCCGCGGATTATAGGCAGGGGCCGTCGACCGGCCGCGGCAGCGGGCAGCGCGCGGCGCGCGGCGCGCGGGGCACGCGCCGCCGCATCGCCTGCGGGCCCCTTGCTCACGCGCGGACAATGCGGACACGCATTCGGCGCCGGGTGAGAGGATTCGCAATACCGGAAAACAGGCGCTGCTCAACCGTTCGATGGGCTTGGCTGGCCCGGTCGCACTTGCTAGGATTTCGCTGAGTACCTGATAATGTCGTGTTGCATTTCCCGTTTGATTGCCGGGCGACTGTATCGTCCGGAGTTGCAGGGCTGACTGGGAGCGCCGATTTGGCCTTCGATTTGCCGTTCTTGTCTTCAAAGACGCCACCCCTGCTCGGGCTTGACATCGGTTCGTCAAGCGTGAAGCTGGTCGAGCTGGCCGATGCCGGCGGGGGCGTATTGCGTCTTGAACGCTACGCGATCGAGTCCATACCCCGCGGCGCCGTGGTCGACGGCAACATCGACAAGATCGACATCGTCGCCGAGGCGGTCAAGCGCGTCTGGCGCCGTGCCGGTACCCGCGTGAAGAATGTCGCTATGGCCCTGCCGGCTTCGGCGGTCATCACCAAGCGCATCGCCCTGCCGGGCAACCTGCGCGAGGAAGAGATGGAGATGCAGGTCGAGAGCGAGGCCAACCAGTACATCCCCTTCGCGCTCGACGAAGTCAGCCTCGATTTCCAGGTGCTGGGTTCCATTCCCAATGCTCCCGATGACGTCGAGGTCCTCATCGCGGCGTCCCGCAAGGAAAAGGTCGAGGACCGCATGGCCGTCGCGCAGGCGGCCGGTCTCAACCCCGTCGTCGTCGACGTGGAGTCCTTCGCCGCCCGCGCGGCGCTGGGCCGCCTGGTCGAGCAGCTGCCCAATCGCGGCGAGGGCCTCGTCATCGCCGTGTTCTATGTCGGGGCCAATACCACCAGCGTGACGGTGCTCCTTGACGGCGAAGCCATCTACGAGCGCGAACAGCCGTTCGGCGGCCAGCAGCTCACCGCCGACATCGCCCGCGCCTACGGCATCTCCGCCGAGGATGCCGAACAGAAAAAGCGCAATGGCGACCTGCCGGCCAATTACGAGGCCGAGGTTCTCAAGCCTTTCATCGATTCCACCACAACGGAAATCACCCGCGCGCTGCAGTTTTTCTTCACGTCCACCCCGTATACGCGCGTGGACCAGATCATGCTGTCGGGCGGTTCGTCCGTAATCACGGGGCTCCCCGAGGCGCTCATGGATCGCGCCCAGGTGCCCACCTCCGTCATCTCGCCGTTCAAGGGCATGGAGCTGGCGTCCAACCTGCGTGAGCGGCAGCTGCGCCTCGACGCGCCCGCCCTGCTCACGCCCTGCGGCCTGGCGATGCGGAGATTCGACAAATGACCATCCGCGTCAATCTGCTGCCGCACCGCGAGGTGCGCCGCAAGCGCCAGAGAAACGCGTTCTACTTCCTCACCGGCCTGAGCGTGGTTGCCGGCGGCGCGCTGGTCCTGCTGGTCTGGTCGGTCCTCGAGGGCTACATCGGCAACCAGAAGGACCGCAATGAACTTATTACCCGCGAGAACGCCAAGCTCGACATCCAGATCAAGGAAATCGCCTCCCTGCGCCAGGAAATAGATGCCCTGCGCTCCCGGCAGAAGGCCGTGGAAGACCTGCAGTCCGACCGCAACCAGCCGGTCTATCTGCTCGACGAACTCACGCGGCAGACACCTGAGGGCATTTACCTCAAATCCATCAAGCAGGATGACCGCAAGGTCAATGTCGTTGGCTGGGCGGCCTCCAACGAGCGCGTATCCGAGTTCCTGCGCAACCTGCAGAACAACGGCCGTTACGTGGAACGGCCGGAGCTCATCGAGATCAAGATCGCACCGCAGGGTCCGCAGAGCATTCAGCGCCGCCTCTTCGAGTTCTCGCTCAACTTCTCGATGAAGCAGAACCCCGACCGCACGGCTGTTGCGGCCGGCGCCGCCAAGTCAACGAAGCCCGCCGCCGGCACCGGCCCGGACAAGAAGGCCTAGGCCTTTTACGAACCGACCAGGACCAGGCGCATAACTGCAAACATGGCGAACTTCTCCGAAATCCAGGCCAAATTCCGCGGCCTCACCTTTGAAAACGTCGGCAGCTGGCCCATCCTGCCGCGCATGACCCTCTGGGCGGGGGTCGTGGTTGCCTGTGCCGCCATCGGCTACTTTCTCGTGTGGAACGCGCAGATGAGCGAGCTCGACAGCCTGCGCCAGCAGGAAGGCACGCTCAAGGAGCAGTATCGCGCCAAGCTGCAGCAGTCGATCAACCTCGAGGAACTGCGGCGGCAGAAGGAGCAGGTCAACCAGTACGTGCTCACGCTGGAGAAGCAGCTGCCCAGCAAGGCCGAGATGGATGCGCTGCTGTCCGACATCAACCAGGCGGGCATCGGCCGCGGGCTGCAGTTTGAGCTGTTCCGGCCCGGCCAGGTCAACCTGCGCGAGTACTACGCCGAGCTTCCCATCAGCGTCAAGGTTTCCGGCCGCTACCATGACCTGGGCGCGTTCGCCAGCGACATCGCCAACCTGCCGCGCATCGTCACGCTCAACAACCTCAATATCCAGTCCAGCAAGGACCTGACGCTGTCGCTGGATGCAACCGCCAAGACATTCCGGTACTTCGACGAGGACGAAATGGCCTCGCAGCGCCGCGCGCGCGATGCGGCAAGGGCGGCGAAGAAATGATGCATCTGCGCGCCAAAACCGTCTCCCTGGGCAACCTGGCCGGTGCGGCCGCGGCATGCGCCTTGACGCTGGCCCTGGGCGGCTGCGGGTTCTCCGATGAAAGCGAAATCCAGCAATGGATGGCCGATCAGCGCCAGGCGATGAAGCCCACCGCGCAGAAGGTCGACGAACCCAAGGAGTTCGCTCCCTATGCCTATGAGCCCCACGGCCAGGCCGACCCCTTCGATCCGCAGAAAATCCTGATGGTGGTGGCCCGGCAGCGCGAGGAGCGCGGCAGCGCCAGCGCGATCAAGCCGGACCTGGAACGGCGCCGTGAGGTCCTGGAAGGCTTCCCGCTGGACCAGATCCGCATGGTCGGCATGATGCGCCAGGGCGGCAATAACGTTGCGCTGCTCGAGACCAACGGCGCCACGCATATGGTGCGCGTCGGCAATTACGCGGGGCAGAATTTCGGCCTTGTCACACGCATTTCGGAAACGGAAGTCGTGCTGAAGGAAATCTACCAGGACGCCGCCGGTGAATGGGTCGAACGACCCCAAAAGCTCGAGTTGCAAGAGACCCAGGCTGCCTCCGGGCAAGGGAGCAAGCGATGATTTTTTCCAGCAAGCATTCGTTCCGCGCGGCACTGGCGGCAGTGACCACCACCGTTGCCGTGCTCGCCGCCGGCGTTGCGGTGGCGCAGGTCGCCGCCGATGCCCCCGGCGGCAATAGCATCGAGCGCATCGATGCCTCGCAGTCGGGTTCGGGCGTCTACCTCACCATCCAGCTCAAGGATGCCCCCGCCGCGCTTCCCAACAGCTTCTCCGTTACCAATCCGGCGCGCGTCGCGCTCGACCTGCCCTCCACGGCCAACAACCTGGGCCGCAATTCGATCGAAATCAACCAGGGCGACCTGCGCTCCGTCAATGTGGTTCAGGCCCAGGGCCGGGCCCGCATCGTCCTCAACCTGCGCCGTCCGCTGGCCTATACGCTGAGCGTCAAGGGAAGCAGCGTGGTCGTGGCCCTGGGCATCACGCCCGATGCCCCGACCTTCCCTGCGGCAAGCGCCGCTCCGTCGGCCGCACCCGAAGCTGCCGCTGCGGTGCCGGCAGCCGCGCCGGCGCCAGCGGCTCCCGCGCAGGCCCAGCGCGTGGCGCAGACGCCCGAACCGCGATCCATCCGCGCCGTTGACTTCCGCCGCGGCGCCGATGGCGAGGGACGCATCGTCGTCGACCTGAGCGACCCCAATACCAGTGTCGACGTGCACCAGAAGGGCCAGACGGTCGTGGTGGATTTCACCGCCACCACGCTGCCCGAAAGCCTGCGCAAGCGCCTGGATGTAACCGACTTTGGCACGCCGGTCGCGCAGATCACCGGGTCGCAGGTCGGTCCCAATGCCCACCTGCTGATCGAGCCGCGCGGTCAGTGGGAGCAAAACGCGTATCAGAGCGACAGCCGCCTCGTCGTCGAGGTCAAGCCGGTCAAGGAAGATCCCACGCGGCTGTTCCAGGGTTCGCGCAAGGGCTACCAGGGCGAGCGACTGTCGCTCAATTTCCAGAACGTAGACGTGCGCTCGCTCCTGCAGGTGATAGCGGATTTCACCAACCTGAACATCATCACCAGCGACTCCGTCCAGGGCTCCATCACCCTGCGCCTCAAGGACGTTCCCTGGGACCAGGCGCTGGACATCATCCTCCAGAGCAAGGGCCTGGATATGCGCAAGAACGGCAACGTGATCCTCGTTGCGCCGCGCGACGAACTGGCCACCAAGGAAAAACTCGACCTCGAAGCCAAGGGCCAGATCGCCGAGCTCGAGCCTCTGCACACCGAGAATTTTGTCATCAACTACCAGAAAGCCGACGAAATCAAGAAGCTCATCGTCGGCGACACCAAGCAGACCCTGCTGTCCAAGCGCGGCAGCGTGGTGGTGGATGTGCGGACCAACCAGATCTTCGCTACCGACACCAGCCAGAAGCTCGAGGATTTCCGCCGGCTCCTGACGCGCATCGACATCCCCGTTCCCCAGGTGATGATCGAGGCGCGCATTGTCGAAGCCGACGAGAATTTCAGCTCCGATATCGGTTCGCGGCTGGGCCTGGTCCATGTGGGCTCCAACCAGTGGCTGAGCAGCGGCACGGGCGCCACGTATGGTGGCACCGCCACCGGCACGGGGCCAACCTCCCTCACCGTCAACGGCGTGGGCATCACCAACCCGAATTTCGTCAATCTGCCGGCCGGCGGCTTCAACGGCTTCAACGCCGGCACCCTGGGAATCACCCTGTTCGACAAGTCCGTCACCAACCTGCTCAACCTGGAAGTCTCCGCGCTGGAACTCGATGGCCGTGGCAAGGTCATCTCCAGTCCGCGGGTCATCACCGCTGACAAGATCAAGGCCTCGATCGAGCAGGGCACGGAGATTCCCTACCAGACCGTCTCCGCCGGCGGCGGCATCGGCCAGATCCAGTTCCGAAAAGCGGTGTTGCGGCTTGAAGTCACCCCGCAGATCACGCCCGAGGGCTCGATCTTCCTCGACGTCAAGGTGAACAAGGACACGCCCAACTCCAGCGTCGGCGGAGCGAACTCGCCGCCGGCCATCGATACCAAGAACGTCGTGACCCAGGTGCTGGTCGAAAACGGCGGAACGGTGGTGCTGGGCGGCATTTTCCAGCAGACCGAAAGCGTCACCACGACGCGCATCCCGGTGCTGGGCGAGATCCCCTTCCTTGGCGCCCTGTTCCGCGATCAGATCAAGATCAACCACAAGACCGAGCTCATCATCTTCATAACGCCGCGCGTCGTTTCCGAGCGCGTCAATCAGGCTGCCCGCTAATACCGGCCCGTCCGGCGCCGGCGTGATCGGCGAGCCAGCCGAAGCGGCGTCCCCGGCCGGGGGCGGGCAGGCCGACTTGCCCACCCGGCTCGACCGCGGCTCCCCCGTGTTCCTGGTGGGCATGATGGGTGCCGGCAAGACCACGGTCGGCCGGCTGCTGGCACAGGGACTGCAGTACGCCTTTCTCGACGCCGACGCCGAGCTGGAACGGCGCGCCGGCGTGCGCATCGCCACGATGTTCGAACTCGAAGGCGAGTCGGGCTTCCGCGACCGGGAGCAATTGCTGCTCGAGGAGCTGACCACGCGGCCGGGCATCGTCCTGGCCACCGGCGGCGGCGCGGTGCTGCGCCCGCAAAACCGCGCATGCCTGCGAACCCGCGGCCTCGTGATATTCCTCGACGTGGCCGCCGCCGAGATCGCGCGGCGCACCCAGAATGACGTGAACCGGCCGCTGCTCAACGGTCCCGACCGCCGCGCCCGGATCGATTCCCTGCTCGAGGAGCGCCTGCCGCTGTACCGGGCAACGTCGCACCTGCGGTTCCGTTCCCCGGCGCGCAACCCCCGGCGCCTCGCCAGCATCATCCTGGCGCACCCGGCCATGGCGCCCCTCCTGCCCGCCGGTAGTGCAGACGATCCGCCGGGCACGTAAAATGCCTGCATGCGGAAAATTGCCGTCAACCTTGCCGGACGCTCCTACGACATCCTGATCGGCCCCGGCCTGATAGGGCGCGTAGGCGAGCACGTGGCGCCGCTGGCGCCCACGTCCATCCATATCGTCTGCACCGATGTCGTTGCGCCGCTCTACTCGGCAGCGGTAGAGCGTTCCTGCCGTGCCGTGGCGCCCACGCACCTGTGCACCATTGCCGACGGCGAGGGCATCAAGGACCTCTCGACGGTTTCCATCATCATCGATGCTCTGGTGCGGGGTCGCGCCGACCGCCGCAGCGTACTGGTGGCGCTCGGTGGCGGCGTGGTCGGCGACATCGCCGGCTTCGCGGCCGCCATCTACATGCGTGGCATCCGGTTCGTCCAGGTTCCCACCACACTGCTGGCCCAGGTGGACTCATCGGTGGGCGGCAAGACCGGCGTCAACCATCCGCAGGGCAAGAACCTCGTCGGGGCGTTTCACCAGCCCAGCGCGGTGGTTTCCGACACCGAGGTTCTGCGCACCCTGCCGGAGCGCGAGGTGCGTGCCGGCCTTGCCGAGGTGCTCAAGCACGGCCTGCTGGCCGACCGCGCCTACTTCGAGGCCTGCGTCGCGGCGCTTCCGCGCCTGCTGGCCCTCGATGCCGGGGCCCTCGCCGAAGCCGTCGCCGGATCCTGCGAGATCAAGTCCGAGGTCGTCGGGCGCGACGAGCGCGAAAACGGCGAGCGCGCCCTGCTCAACCTGGGCCACACCTTCGGCCACGCCATCGAGTCGCTTACGGGCTATACGCGCTGGCTGCATGGCGAGGCCGTGGGCTGCGGCTTGTGCCTGGCCGCCGATCTTTCCGCGCGCTTGAGCATGATAGGACCCGACGCGCACGAGGCCATTGTCGCGGCCGTGGCGCAGGCCGGGCTGCCGACGCGCATCGCCGGGCTGTCGCGCAAGGCCGCCTTCGACTTCATGCGCTCCGACAAGAAAGCCTTTGCCGGGCGCATCGATTTTGTCCTGCTCGAGCGCATCGGCCAGGCCGTCAGGCGCCAGGTGGACGACGCCGCCGTGGAGGCCACGCTGAGCGACGGCGGCTTCGTTTGACGCCCGACCGCGAATCCGGCCTGGCCGGCTATGCCGCCCGATCGTCGCAGTCCCGCGGCCGCGCCCTGCACGAAGACCCGCCGCATTCGCGCACCCAGTTCCAGCGCGACCGCGACCGCATCATCCATTCCACCGCATTTCGCCGCCTGGAATACAAGACCCAGGTGTTCGTCAACCACGAAGGCGACCTGTTCCGCACGCGCCTCACGCACTCCCTGGAGGTCGCCCAGATCGCCCGTTCGGTGGCCCGGACGCTGCTCGTCAACGAGGATCTCGTCGAGGCCGTGTCGCTCGCCCACGACCTGGGCCACACGCCTTTCGGGCACGCCGGCCAGGATGTCCTCAACGAGTGCATGCAGCCGTACGGCGGCTTCGAACACAATCTGCAGTCGCTGCGGGTGGTCGATCTGCTCGAGGAGCGCTATGGCAGCTTCGACGGGCTTAACCTGTGCTTTGAAACCCGGGAAGGCATACTCAAGCACTGTTCCGCGGAAAATGCCCGGCGCCTCGGACCCGTCGGCGAGCGTTTCCTGTTGCGCCGACAGGCCAGCCTGGAGGCGCAGATCGCCAACGTCGCCGACGAGATCGCCTACAACAACCACGACATCGACGACGGCCTGCGGTCCGGTCTCATCGATGCGGCGCAGCTCGAGCAGGTGCCGCTGTATGCGCGCCACCGCGCGATAGTCGTCCGCCAGATGCCGCAAATCGGCGCACGCCGCGCCATCCACGAAACCGTGCGGCGCATCATCGACACGCTGGTGTCCGACCTGGTCGCCGAATCCCAGCGGCGTATTGCCGCTGCTGCGCCGGCCGACATCGAAGACGTCCGCGGCGCCCCGCCCCTGGTCGCGTTCTCGGCGCCCATCCGCGCCGAAGCCGACGTGCTCAAGACCTTTCTCCACCGCAACCTGTACCGGCACCCGGAAGTGCTGCGGATGACTACCAAGGCCGGGCGCATCGTCCGCGAGCTCTTTGCCGCCTTCAAGGACGAGCCCCGGCTGCTGCCCGCCGAGCACTGTGCCCGAGTCGAAGGCGAGGGGCCGCGGGCCATAGCCGACTACATCGCCGGCATGACGGACCGCTTTGCCATCCGTGAGCACCGCCGGCTGTTCGCAGTGGGGGAGTTCTGATAGCGCTCCGGCAGGGCCCGGCGCGGGCGTACCGCCGCGCGGCATTGAGGTCTGGCTGAGCGCCGTGGCGCGCCTCACCCGACTGGCGGTCGCCGGCTGCGTGCATCACGTGGTCCAGCGCGGCATCGAGCGGCGACCGGTCTTTCGCGATGCGGCCGATTTCCTGCGCATGCAATCGGACCTGGCCGAACTGTGCCGCGCCAGCGGCATCGCCGTACATGCCTACGTTCTCATGCCCGACCACTTTCACCTGCTGGTGACCCCGGCGCGGGCCGAGAGCCTGAGCCGCACGATGCAGGCCCTCGGGCGCCGTTATGTGCGCTGGTTCAACCACCGGCA
>Ga0075030_100001077_pt1 | contig 24518 bp, 18 predicted proteins | sample LitLauG_LLR_2012_FD_71393 | JGI IMG/M metagenome (GOLD analysis project Ga0075030, IMG submission 71393) | Freshwater sediment microbial communities from Pennsylvania, USA - Little Laurel Run_MetaG_LLR_2012 | ecosystem: Environmental > Aquatic > Freshwater > Creek > Sediment | place: USA...
AACATCATGAACAACTCGCTGGATGCGATGCCCAACGGGGGCGAGTTGAAAATCACGAATACGCGCGAGCCGAAATCCGTGGTTGTGCATGTGGAGGATACGGGCTCCGGCATCAGCCAAGATTTGTGGCCGCGGTTGTTTCAGCCATTTGCGAGTGCCGGCAAGAAAAACGGGTTGGGCCTGGGCCTGGCGCTCTCACGGCAAACCATTCTGGAACACAATGGGGAACTCTGGGCGGACCGCGACACGGCGCGCGGGGCGCGATTTCATATCCGCCTGCCGCTGCTGACTATCATTGAATAGGGATTCAGTGAATTTCACCAGACGAAATCTGCTTCACGGCGCTGCAGCGCTGGCATTCGCGTCGAAGCTCCGTTCTTCCGACGCGGGACTCTTTGAGGAAGTGCCGCCCTCTGCCAGCGGCATTAATTGGGTGCATGAGAATGCAATGTCCGCCAATCGGTATCTGCCCGAAACTATGGGCCCGGGCATTGCTTTCCTGGATTACGACAACGATGGATGGATGGACCTGTACATGGTCAACAGCGGTCCGAGTGACTTTTGGACCCCCACTACCGCGGTTCGCAACGCTCTGTACAAGAATAATCGCGACGGCACCTTTACGGATGTCACAGTCAAAGCCGGCGTTCCCGGCGGCAACTTCGGCATGGGCGTGGTGGTAGGCGATTACGATAATGACGGTTGGCCGGATATTCTTGTGACCGCCTACGGTAAGGCCATTCTCTATCACAACAATCACGACGGCACGTTTAGCGACGTGACGCAGAAGGCCGGTGTGGCTTCGCCTGGTTGGACCACGAGCGGTGTTTGGTTCGATTACGATAACGACGGCCGGCTTGACCTGTTCCTGTGCAACTTCGTAGATTACAGCGGCGCGCACAAGTTCGAGTGCGGCGATAACAAACTGGGCCGGCATTACTATTGCATTCCACGCATCTTCAAAGGCTCGACGAGTTTCCTGTATCACAACAACGGCGATGGCACTTTTACGGAGGTGAGCCATGGAACGGATATCGCGAAGGCCATCGGAAAGGGCTTGGGGGTGGTTGCCACCGACATCAACAACGACGGGCGCATGGACCTTTTTGTCGCCAACGATACGGTGCAGAATTTCTTGTTTGTCAACCGCGGCCCCGACAAAGCCGGCAAGTGGCAATTCGAAGAAATCGCGTTGCAGGCGGAGGTTGGTTTCAGCGATAACGGCCAGCCGCGTTCCGGCATGGGAGTGGACGCCGCCGATATTAACAACGATGGCTGGCAAGATCTCTTTGTCGCTAACGTTGACCAGGAGATGTACTCGCTCTACATCAACGGCAAGAACGAAAGTTTTCATGACGCCGCCCATCTACACGGCGTTGCGCAAGCCACGCGGCTTTTGAGCGGCTGGGGATTGAAATTCTTCGACTACGACAACGACGGCGCACTTGACCTGATTCTTGCCAACGGTCACCCCGACGACATGATCGACAGCTATTCGCAGCAGGTTCACTACAAAGAACCCTTGCTGCTGTTTCATCAGCGGCCAGACGGCAAGCTCTTCAATGTCAGCGATCAGGGCGGACCGGCTTTCCAGAAAATGTTTCCGGCACGCGGCCTGGCGATCGGCGATTACGATAACGACGGTGCGCTCGATGTCTTAATCGGCAACAACGGCGGGCCACCGGTTCTTCTTCATAACAAAGCCGCACGCGGCAATCACTGGCTCGGCATTAAACTTGAAGGCGTCGTGTGCAACCGCGATGCCATTGGCACTAAGCTGATCTGGAAAGCGGGGGGCAAAACTTTTCGGCGACTGAAGAATAACGGCGGCAGCTACTTGTCTTCGCACGACCCGCGTGAAATACTTGGCATCGGACAGGCGACGCAGATCGATGAACTCGAAATCCATTGGGCGCCGCCGAGTCAGCGCGTAGAAAAATTCACAAACCTCACGGTGGATCGGTATATTCATATCGTTGAAGGCAAAGGGATCGCCTAAGAGTTCAGTTTTCGGCAACGCTTTTCCGCGCGCGCGAGTCCATCCAATTGATACTGTTGAAACACGAACTCGGTATGATTTGGTTGATCCCCGTTTGATTATGGTTTCCCGCCGCAATTTTCTTGCGTCAACTGTTGGCGCCACTAGTCTTCTTTCCTCAACGCCGGCTAAACGTCCAAACATTGTGCTGTGCGTGAGCGACGATCAAGGCTACGGCGATCTGTCGAGCCACGGCAACCCGAATCTACGCACTCCCAATATCGACAGGATTGCCGACGAGGGAGCGGAGTTCACGCAGTTTCTGGTCAACCCCGTTTGCTCTCCGACGCGCGCCAGTCTGATGACAGGCCGCTACTACTATCGGACCGGCGTGGTTGACACCTACTTGGGCCGTTCGATGATGCATCACGACGAAATTACAATTGCCGAAACGCTACGCACGTCCGGATACCGTACTGGTATTTTCGGCAAGTGGCATCTCGGAGATCATTATCCGCTGCGGCCGACTGAACAGGGGTTTGAAGAGGCTTTGATCCACGAGGGCGGCGGCATTGCGCAACCTTCCGACCCACCCGACGGCAACAGCTATTTCAATCCCAAGTTGATGCACAATGGCAAGCGCGAACAGCGCAACGGCTATTGCACAGACATCTTCTTCGACGGCGCGCTTGATTTTATTACCAAAAACAAGGATCATTCCTTCTTCGCTTACATTGCGACCAACGCTCCACACGTTCCTTTGCAAGTGGCCGATACCTATGTGGAACCTTTCCGCAAACAAGGGCTGGATGAGACCACTGCGAAAACGTACGGGATGATTGCAAATCTTGACGAAAACGTGGGGCGGCTTCTCAGTCATGTCAAGAAGCAGGGTGTAGAAGACAACACCATCGTCATCTTCATGAGCGACAACGGCCCCACGCCCGCGCGGTTCAATTGCGGGATGCGAGGACTGAAAGGTAGTGTCTACGAAGGTGGTTTGCGTGTGCCGTTTTTTGTGCGCTGGCCCTCGGTTATCAAGCCGGGGATGAAAATCGATAAACTTGCAGCGCATATCGATGTGTTTCCTACGTTGCTGCAAGCGACGGGCGCGATACGTCCAGCGGCTCGGCCTGTTGCGGCGCAGATAGACGGCAAGAGTCTGTGCCCATTGTTCAACGATTCAAAGCCGGCGTGGTCGGAGCGCACTCTGTTCTTCCAGTGGCACCGCGGCGAGCGGGCGGAACTCTACAACAATTGCGCCGCGCGCGAGCAGCGCTACAAACTTGTCAACGGCAGAGAACTCTATGATTTGCAGGAAGATCCTGCAGAGTCGAAGGACATTAGCGCCGCCCAGCCGGAACGAGTCGCAAGCATGCGCGCGGCCTACGAAGAGTGGTTCAAAGACGTGTCTGAAACGCGCGATTTTGAACCGCCTCTCATTTTTCTGGGAACGTTGTTCGAAAATCCCGTCCTGCTCACCCGGCAGGACTGGCGCGGCCCCAAAGCTAGTTGGTCTGACGATGGCCTCGGCTATTGGGAGGTTGATGTAAAGAATAGTGGTGCTTACGAATGTTCGCTAATTTTTCCCGCCGCTGCTTCCTCGGGAACGGCCTGGCTTTCTTTGGGCTCCGCTCAAGGCGAAGTATCCATCCCGGCGGGCGCTACCTCAGTCAAGATTGCTCTTCCCCACGTCAAGCACGGCGCAACCCGGCTGGAAGCTTCCTTGACGTTCGCGGGCAAACCTGCGGTTGGGCCACACTATGTTAGTGTTCGCCACTACCCGTCCGCTTCTTAGCTTTCTTAGCAAACTTCCTGAACTCGTCCGCAACTAGGACCCGGCCATTCGCATTCAATTTCCGGCTTGACTTCAATCCACTTTCCCCGCCGTCCCGATCCTTGGGACAAATGTAAACTTGGGCGACAGGGACGCCGCCTCCGCTTGCGCCCGCATCGCACTAATCAGACGCGCTTCCAAGCCGTCTAGCGCCTCAAAAATTCCGTCCGCACCGCATGCCGCAGGTTTCGCCAAGACAGCATCTAGGTCAATGTTCAAGTTTTCCAACCGCTGGCTCAACTGGGGGTGCGAGTCGAACGGATGCGGCGTTTGCGCTGCAAGGAGCGATTCTCGCGCCATCTTCGGCCAACCGGGTTTTGGCAATTGTTCTCCGAGCGACAGGGAGGTTGCTCGGTTAGTGTACACATTCTCCTGAACAGCGGCAAAGAGTGCTGGCGCAAAGACCTCCAGTTTGACCAGGGCCGATGCCAGATCGAACGCCGAACTGACCTCAACTCCTGCATCGTCGGCTAGGAACTCTCGGTCTCGGCTAAGGGCAGATTGCACTTTCTGAAAGCTAGTTAGAAAAAAGTGCAACATATAGATGGCGGGCAAAAGAGTCCAAGATCCATACCCAGTCGCCATTCCATCCAGCGCCTTCGCGGCGGAGTTGAACAACGGGAAGAATCGTCTCGTGAATGTCATATCCGCCCCGCGAAAATGTCCGAACTCGTGGCCCACGATCGCTCGCAGTTCATCCGGGGTTAAGAATCGCGTTGCTGGAAGCGAAAGGTAGAGTGAACGGCCTTCCGCCTCCCGTCCGTGCGCGCATATCCGGCCTTCCGTAACAAAGTAGTTTGGCTCGAGTCCAAGCAAGATATTGTCAACTGGCTGAGCACCGAGGCTGCTGGCCAAATTGTTCGCCATCTCCCAAAGCGCCGACTGCTCATTCCGCTGCACCAGCAGGCCATCTGCTTCAAAGGGCGTGGGCCGGAATACGTTCAAACTGTGACGCACAATCTGGTAAAGACCGAGCACCAACCCGACACCTACCACTATCAGCAGACCGGAAAGTGTCAAATTGGCAAATTCGAGAGGCACATAGTAGAGCAATGCCGCCAATAATGCACTTTGCGTAACCAGTATTAAGATCGTTCCTGCAATCGCAGCCACAAGCGTTGGTGGAAAGATTCTCAGCAACCGGTTGCGGTGCCGATTACAATAATCACCCGCGCAGTGGATGCCAAACCCCATGATTGCCATTAAGAGCAACACGCCGATGTCTAGTTGCAGAAGCTCGCCTAAGGTTCGCAGTGTCGTGCACGGCCCCGAGGGTGTTGGCACCTTCCCGCAAACGCTAACGGCCGTGCCCAGCTTCATGCGAACACTGCTCATCACTTCCGAAAACCCGATGAGCCCCAATACTGGAACAATCACCCACCAAAACACCGCCGCCTCCGACGACCATACTTCCTTCGTCCTCTCAGCGCGCTGTGGCCGCCCAGTAGCGTTCTTCGTCCAGCACTCCTGCATTGACAGGAAAATTTCCTCGGGAGATCGAGTGATCTGACTCGCATTAATGCCGACGAGCCCTCCCGCCCCAAACGAAAGGACCAGCAAATCTCCCTTGATAGCCGCTAGCTGCAGACCCGCCCATTGAAAGCGGTCACGTCCTGCGACCCGTTGGATCACTAGCGCATCCTCATCAAACCGATACCAAAGAATGCTCCCCTTCACCAGGAAAACAAGTAACCCACAAAGGCCAACCAGCACGAGACCGGCTTGCCATTGCCCCGACGCCAGACGACTCATGCCGCCGATCAGCGCAGCACAGCAAACCAAGCCGGTCTGCAATAGACCTCTCCACTTTGTCCGTACTTTGGGCGTTGGCTTGAGCCGCCCGGCTAGAGCTTCCGCAGAAGCGCGGTCTCTGACCACGCGCTGAAACTGGTCCCATCCGGACAAATCGGCATGCACGCGCCACGTTCTTCCATCTGCGGTGATCCGGACGCCGGAACCGAAAAATCGGACCGCGGTCAATTCGCTCCATCGCGCCAGCGTTGAGCGCCGCCCCCGAGTAAAGCGGACTCCCTCACCATCGAAGGTCACAGTCATGAGGTAGCGGCGAAAATACCACCACCAAGCCAAACCCATCAACACAACGAAAACGCCTAAAGGCCAACGCTCAACCGCCACGCTGTTTGACAACGCAGCGCAGGAATAGACGCCAGCTCCCACTGCAGGCCCTCCCCAGCGCAGCAAATATCGAAGATGGATTGGATACCGAAGAGTGACTACGTCATTTGATGCGTCCATGATTTGTCAGAAATAGGCAATATGCCGCATATTCAAAGATAGATCGCCGCACCAAAACTGCGGAAGTAAAGTCCGCATTTCAATCCTGATATAGTCCAGTTCGATGCCTAGGCCAAATGATCACAGCGCTAGTACAATATTTTCCTTCCTCATTTTGTCCTCCCTGCCACTGGTCGGGCAAACCACCAATAGCTATCTTCGCCCTCCCGTGACGTTCACAGGCGAGCAAGACCGCCAGAACATGATGGAGCAACTCGGCATCAAAGCCTTACGGCCCGGGCCGAGCGGCGACGAAAAAGCACCGAATCACGCGAACTACGACGAGCAACTTGCAAACCCGTATCCGAACCTGCCTGAAATTCTGACGCTTGGCGACGGCCGCAAAGTGACCACGCCCGAAATGTGGTGGAAGCTCCGACGCCCGGAGATCGTCGAAGACATGGAACGCGAAGTTTACGGGCGCCTGCCTGCGAACTTGCCCAAAGTCACGTGGACGGTCGCCATCACGGACAAAGAATTTGTGGGCTTCACGCCAGTCATCGCGAAGAAGCTTATCGGTCATGTCGAAAACTCGGCTTATCCGCTGATTGACGTCAACATATCGATGGTGCTAGTGACACCAGCCAATGCCAAAGGACCGGTGCCGGTGCTGATGATGTTCAGCCGCAGTGCCCTGCCCGCTCCGGCGCAACCGCCACAAGAAGATTCGGACAAGATCAACGCGGCGTTGAGGGCGATGCTCATCAAACAAGATCCATCGCTCGAAGCAATCTTCGATAAATATCCGGCTTATGCTGTCAATGCGTCGCTGCCGCCACCCTCGTTTGGCGCACGTCCACCGGCGGGCGACCCGCCCACGCCGCAACAACTGATTTCCGATGGCTGGGGTTACGCGCTGATTGATCCCGCCAGTATTCAAGCCGACAACGCACAAGGTCTAACGCGCGGCATTATTGGCCTTGTCAACAAGGGTCAGCCGCGGAAGCCCGATCAGTGGGGAGCGTTGCGCGCTTGGTCGTGGGGAGCGGCGCGGGGGCTTGACTATCTTGAGACGGATCCGGCGGTGGATGCGAGGCACGTCGGGATTGAAGGCGTTTCGCGGTATGGCAAAGCCGCTCTGGTGACGCTGGCTTTTGAAAACCGCTTTGCGATGGGTCTGATTGGCTCCTCGGGTGAAGGTGGGGTGAAACTGAATCGGCGCAATTTTGGGGAGGCTGTCGAGAGCCTGACCGGTGGTGAATATTATTGGATGGCCGGCAACTTTATGAAGTACGGCGCTGCCGATGCTACCTTCGGCAGCAAGACGGCAAACGACATTCCTGTGGATTCGCACGAATTAATCGCGCTGTGTGCGCCGCGACTGACGTTCATCAGCTACGGCATTCCCGAGCAAGGCGACGCCAAATGGCTCGATCAAAAAGGCAGCTATATGGCGACTGTCGCGGCGGGGGCAGCTTTCAAACTGCTGGGCGCAAAAGACCTCGGGGTTTCGAACGACTATTGGAGTGAACAGATGCCACCGGTCAATCAAGGTTTGCTGAATGGACAACTCGCGTGGCGTCAGCACGACGGTGGCCACACCGACGCCCCGAACATTAAATACTTCATTCAATGGGCCGATGGCTTCATCGGCCATCAGAAAACCCGCTAGTTGGGTTTCACGATGCGCATCACTTGGCCGGTCACTCCTTTGAAGAGGCCAGTGACACTGCCTAGCAGGTAGATTTCGCCGCGGGCGTCTTCGCCGAAACCTTGCACGGCCAGGCCGACGGAGGTCTGACCTTGGATTTGCAAATATTCGGCGTGATGGTCAGTGCCAGTCAGGAAGAAGAGATGGCCGTTGGGAACACCGATCTGAGAGGAATAGTCGCCAAAGACGTAGTGACCGCGAAGCTCTGGCACTTCCCTTCCGCGGTAAACGAAGCCACCCACAATGGCGATCCGCTCGGACACGCCAGCGTCTCTGTGATCGTATTCGGCAACGGGGTCGATCAAACCGCTGGGGCTATCGGGACTGTTGGCGTATACGAAGCCGGTGCCGGCGGAATTCACATCGAACAGGAACGTGCCTTCCTTGATGGGCCAACCATAATTTCCGCCTTTCTCGATCACGTCAACCTCTTCGATATCGTTTTGGCCTACGTCGGCAGCCCAGAGTTTGCCCGTGCGCGAATCGAAGGACATGCGGAACGGATTTCTAAGTCCATAGGCCCAAACTTCGGCAGGCCCGTTACCGTTGTGCGCGAAAGGATTGTTGTGGGGAATGCCGTATTTGCCGTTGGCTGAGTTTCGGCCCAGTGGATCGATGCGCAGGATTTTGCCCAGGACGTTATTGAGGGCCAAGCTTTGCGCATTACCGCCTGGCACGTGACCAGACCCTTGATCGTTGCCAGCGCCGCCGTCGCCCAAGCCGAAGTAGAGCATGTGATCTGGGCCAAAGACGAGAGTTCCGCCATTGTGGTTGAACTCGGGCTTATCAATGCGAATCACTTCGCGGGCGCTGGTGAGGTCGACCGTGAGATTGTCATCGTCGTCGCCATCGCGGTCGGTATTCGCGACGCGCCATTCAGTAATGACGCTTTGGCAGTTTGGGGCAACTCCGGCCGGAACGGTGCTGAAATCAGCCTTGCCTTTGACGTTTTGAGACGAGAAGGTATAGAAGAGGCCGTTGCGGCGGAAGTCAGGATGGAATGCGAGGCCAAGCAGGCCCCGTTCGTCGTAACCGCTGGCGCCTAACCCAAGTTTGACGATCTGGCTGGTCATATCGAGGAAGAGGCGCATACCGGACGGGTTTTCGGGTGAGATGTTGACTACCCATATCTTGCCTATAGCATCCACAACGTAAAGATGATCGTCATCACCTGGAGGGTGGGTCGCCCAAACGGGTGTAACAAAGCCGCCGGCGACCGCCTGAAGCCCAACAGTTACGGTGCTTTGCGGAGGAGCAGGAAGCGGGTCAACAATCGGGGTGTGCGTCTGCGCAAGAGCGAGCGTAGCGGCGCAAGTTGCGATAAGGGACAGTCGCGTGGTGAGTGCGAAGCATTTCTTTGCCATTTCTTTACCTTCCTCAGGGACGAAGTAACTCCGTCGTTGACAATCTTACTTTGATTTTCGGAAGTTATTTGTGAAAGAAATGTAAACAGTTAGGAAGGGGTGGGAATGAGACGCGGGAAGATTCAGTAGCGGGTCCGACGACGGTCGGCGGACCCGGGCGCTGGGGTTGGATCAGGCGGAAACGGAACCGCTTTTTTCGGAAAGAAGCGCGGCAAAGTAGGGATTGAGCATGCGGCCTTGGGGGTCGACTTGTCTGACCCAATCGGAGAATTGCTGCCAGCGCAGACCGAAGGCTCGTTCGACGTGTTTGCGTTCGACGAAGGGACTTTGATTGAGCAATGGAACACCGTTGCGCTGGTAAGCGAAATCGTTGAAGGCTTTCAGGAAATCGTGCCACTGATCTAAGTTGGTAGCGGCATGGATGGGGTCGATGGAGAAAACGTCGCCATCGTAGCTATAGGAGAGCAGAGCGTTCTGATCTTTGCGAACGTGATAAGCACCGCAGGGCATATTGCAGCGGAAGCCGGTTTTGGCGTAGTAGGCGTCTCTGAATTCGCAATAGGCGCGCAGGTTAGCGAGCCACTGGTCGCGCGGAAATGCCCAGAAAGTAAAGGCGTAGCGGTCGGACTGGGGAGTTTGACGGTAATCGACGGTTTTGTCGGGGTCTTTTATGGTGATGCCGCCGCCAGTATGGAGAGCGCCGTAAAGGAGGCGGTTAGTGGCAAACCAAGCGGTTTGCGCGGCATTGACGACTCCCGGCTTATCGCTGCCTTCGGCAATCATGCGACTGACCGCTGCTTCGATGTGATTCCAAAGCAGGCGGCGGGTGGCACCGGCGACATCTTCGAACAGGTTCGTGTTGGCGACCTGCTGACGGCTTTGGAAGATGGCGGTGTCATCAACGGTCCAGCAGACGAGACCTTGGGATTTGTCCATGAAGTCGGCGACTTCTTTATCGGTGAGTTCCTTTATTGGGCGAGGCGTGTAGGTGAAGTGAATCTCCTCAATCGGTTTCACGCGGAAGGTGACTTCATAGATGACACCACAGAGGCCGTAACTGGTTCGGACGCGGCGTAGGAGATCAGGATTGTCTGTTTCGGATGCTTCGGCCAGATCGCCGGTGGGCGTGACCCATTTGATTTTGGTGATGTAGGAGCCGACTTGACCAAACTCAACACCATCGAGCGCGTCTTTGGTGTGACAGCAGGCAGCGGAACCGATGGTCATGTTGCCGATTTCGATGTTCAGCATGAACTGGAGGTTCTGAGCGCGGAGTGCGTGATTGGCGTCGATCATCTGCAGGCCAGCTTGCGCGGTGAAGGTCTGGTTCTGGGGATCGATGGAAATCACGTTGCTCATTTTGGACATGCGCAGGATGGTGCCGTCGGAAGAGGCGCACGGCGTTAAAGAGTGATAGCTGCCCATAGCGCGGACGGGGCTGGGATAACGCCCAGAATCACGCAGAACGGCCTGGATGTCTTCGACTGTTTCGGGAAAAACGAGTTGCTGAGGCGACGTTGAGATTCCGCCGTCGTAATTGACGATTGTGGTGGACATGAAATTCGGCCCCTCCGCCGAATAGAGTTTGTGGAACGAAAGCCAGTATACAACCCATTGGTTCGAGGGGTTACGAGTCCAGGTAGATAAACTGCGGATCAACCTAGTCGTGTGGCGAGAGGGGGCTAAAGGTTTCGCGGCTTTGAGTCGAAGGTTGTGGTGGGAGACACTACTTTATGCATCTGCCAACCCTAAGAGGGTTATGCATTTGGGCGCTTATGGCGCTTTTCGGAATAAGCACGCTCTTGGCCACAACGACGGCCACGAACACGAACACGGTGGCCCCGACGTTGAAGGTGAGCGCGACGATCCAAGATGCGGTGCAGTTGGTGCTGACCACGGGAAGTGCAGGCTCGCCTTGTGCGATTTCAGCGGGATCGGGCACCGATTATCAGATATCGTTCGGCAACGTGAACGGGCTAGGCGTCGGTACGCCTACTTGCGGCGCGCTCAATACGGTAAACGGAACGAGTGCGCAATACATTACTTCGTACACGCTAACCGCGACGTATTCAGGCTTCACGACGTATAGTTCGGCTGCGGTTACGTTGACGACTGCCGGCTTTACACACTCGGCTTTGCTGTCGTTGAACGAATCTGCTACCTCTAACGGTACGTATACGACGATTCCGTCGAGTGGGACGACGCTTTCGATTGCCACAACGACAAGCGGCACGGCGATCACTCGATACCTAGGATTAACGGTACAGAACACGAACGGCGCCGGCGCATTCCAAGGCGCGGACTCGGCGACGGTCACGTTCACTTTGACAGTTCAGTAATGAATCAGAATTTCCCGAATCGCGACACGACCCTCTAGATCTCTCTTAAAAAGTGCTAAGACTTGCCTTAGCGCGAGCGATAAAGAGAGTGAGGAGCTTAGCGAGACGCGATGTTCGGAATAAGATCATGCAAGGCGGCAGTCAGAAGTTTGCTTTTCCTGGGGGTGTTTGTGCCCTATTTCGCAAAAGCAACAACAACGGCTGCGAACACGAATACGGTGGCCCCCACGCTAGTTGTCAATGCAACGGTCCAGACGGCAGTAACGTTAACGCTGGCGACGGGCACTTCCGGCTCGCCGTGCACGATTGCGGCAGGAGGCGGGGGGGACTATAACATCTCGTTTGGCAATGTGAACGGACTGGGCGTTGGTACGCCGACATGCGGAACCGTCAGTTCGACCGGGTCCAATGCGACGTACTCCACCTCGTATCAAGTGACGGCAACTTATTCAGGGTTCAGCACTTACAGCGGGACCAGTGTGGTTCTGACCACGCCGGGTTTTACCCATTCCAGCCTACTAACACTCGGCGAAGCAGCGACCACGGCAGGGCCGTTCACAGCGATTCCGGCGAGCGGGACGACAGTGACGATTCCGGCAACCAGCAGCGCGACGGCCATTTCGCGAGCCTTGTCGCTAACCGTCGCTAATACAAACGGCGGGTCGTCGTTTAGTGGGTCGGATTCAGCCACCATCACTTTCACGTTGACGGTTCAATAGCGGACCAGAGTTTTCCCAAGACAGACGGCGGATTCTTGAAGGTAGTTCGACTACAGAGAAGGCCTGAGAGTATCTGTGCCGTTTGCGGACTAACGTTTCGAGAGCACGCGTGTTTAATGCTCACCTTGTCTCGTGACAGCAGTATCGCAACTCATATCTCGTTTTGTCGGACCAACCAGGAAGGCCGCAACCTGCCACGGGCGGATGTGCTGTCTGCTGGCTTGGCTGATTTGTTGCCTGCCGTTAGCGGCACAGAACAAGGTTCAATTCGGCCTAACGCCGGCCATGGTCGTTCAGGAGTTCAAACCCGGGCAACCGTTTGCCATTGAGCTTCAGGTTACGAACGGGAATGCCGCGGCAGTACCGATGCGGGGTCTGGCGATGGATTTTTGGTACGACGATAAAAACAAGAATGTTTTTGGACCGCCAGGAACCTTTGCGCAGTCGGCTTCGAACTGGCTTGAGTTTGTGCCTCCGCAGGTAGTGGTCCCGGCAAACGGCTCGGCCACGGTCCGGTTGATCATCACTCCTCCTCTCAAGGCGGAAGGTAGTTTTTATACGGTCGCGTTTCTCGAATCCAGACCGGAGCTCACAGAACCGGCACACGACGGCAGGAAGGCTCTGTATACAAATATCCGGCTTGGGACTTTACTACTGCTGGCCGCGGAGAAAACCCAAAAGTATGCCGTGGATTTGACCGACATAAGGGTCACACCACCGAGTACGGAAACTACCTTCAACCTGGAAGCGCACCTTTCCAACCAGAGCAACACACACATTTTCCCGCGACCTGCGTTAGTCATACTCGACAAGGACCATCATGTTGTGGCGAAGGCGCAAGGGGAAATCAAACGGTTCATGCCGGGCGAGCAAAAAGGGTTATCTATACCTTGGAGCGGGCGACTTTCCTCCGGCGAGTACGAGGCGGTCTTAACACTTGTTTACGGCGAAGGCAAGACGCTGACCAAGAGCGTTCCTTTTGTAGTTTCCAATGCCGACGCGATGAGTCAAGCCCCCGACGCACCGAAACAGGAGAAAGCGGCGCCTGCGGCCATTCCGCGATAGGGCGAGGAAATCCGCCATGAGGTTGCGAGCACTCGCCCAGCTGTTTTTCCTGGCGGCACTGATGGGTGCACCGCTGTTCGCAGCGGATGAATTCGCACCGATTACTATCTACTGGCACCACAAATATACGGCGACCATTCCAAACGTGACACGCGTGGTGGTGTTCGAAGACACGATTTGCCGGGCGGAGGTTGTAGGCGATCACATCGAGTTCGACGGGGTCGCGCGCGGGGATACGCCCGCATTTATCTGGCAGGGCGACAAAGAAAGCACTGTGGTGATTCATGTGGTGGAAAAGCCGGAAACGGCCCCCGCTTCGTCGCTGCAGCGGCAGGACGACAGCAAGGCCAACGGTATGCTCAGCAGCAACGTGCAAGATTCGAATCAAAGCAGCCGTGTGCAGCAGTTGTTAGTTTCGAATCGGCTGGATTGGAACGAGCAGGAGGGCGCCAATCGCATACGTCTGCAGATTCAGGGCGAAACGGGTGCGTCGCTTGAGGCGACAAACAGGTCTTACAACATCAGGACGGCGTCGGTGCAGTATATTACGCAACGCGCGGTACTGACTTTGATGGATTTCAACGTTGACGTGAGTGGCGGGATTCATAGCGAGACGACACCCGCGATCAGTTCGAATACCATTTTGTTGCGCGGGGCAAGTCTGAACGCGCGGATGTTCGGCGGGATCCTGACGGTGTTTGGGGGAGCTACTTTACCATCAAGATTTTTCTACTACGGCGGGACACGGGACGTGGTGGGCACATCGTTTGAGGCGGCCTTTTCGAAACGACTGCGCTTTTCTACTACGGCAGCGTTCACCAACGTTCCCGTTCTTGGCAGAAGTGGGCTGTTTGCGCGAGCTTCGAGTTTCTACACGTTAACCTCGCTGCAAGCTCTGCCGACCAAATCGCTGCAAATCGAGATTGTGAGCGGCGGCAGTAACCGCGGAGGTTTGATTCAGGGTGGATTCAATTACTCCACTCCAAAGGTTACGGCGTTTGGCAACGCGACTTACTCTTCCAGCGCTTTTCCGCTGAATCAACTTCGATTGCTTCCTTCCGGGCATGTGACGGCGTCTGCCGGGGCGAATGTTCCGATCGGTTCAAAGCTGAACGCTACGCTCTTCCTGCAGGAGACGACAACGCAAAATGGCCCACTGCTCAACTTCGCCGGCACAACGCAACATGTCAACCCCAGCGTAAGCTACCTTGCAACCGCAAAAGAGCGCTTCACAGTCAACTACACCTTCGACCGGACAACAGGCACGCTGCTCGCAAATCAGAAATCAGTAGGGAACCGGGTGGATGCTGAATGGTCTTCGCAATTTTCCCCGTCACTGACACAAACCTTGCGGGTCACGAGAGGAGCTTTGAGCGATCCGTTCGATGCGAACTCGGGAGACAAGCTGGGTATCCGGGAGGCGGCGAACTGGCGACCGAGACGCGAGAGCAGGCTCAAGGGACTATCGTTCCTGTTCTCCTACGACCGCACTAATCCCTCGCTGGCGGCCAGAGTCATCCAGCAACTATCGCTCCTGTCTCCGGCGCTGCAGCAGCTCTACTACCTTGACCCAACCGGTTTTCTACAAGAGCAGAACTTACCGCCGGGCTTGCTCAATCTGCTTTCCAATCTGAGGCCGTCCAATTATGCGTTCGAACTTGACGGCGACTTCACAATCAATTCGAGACTGCATTTCGCTCCAACGCTCAGCTATTTGCGAACCGTGGACACCATCTATGCACGTTCGTTTTCACCGACGTTTGGGTTCACGTTGAACTATGCCGCCACGCGCAGTATGAGCATTCATGCGAGTTTGACAAATACATTCCTCTTTGCGAGCGCGCTGGGAAATTTGCAGAGAACGACAGTCTTTTCATTTGGGCTCAATCAGAGCTTGCATGGAATGCCGCATTGGATTTCGGGAATGTCGCGACCAGAAGGCACCATTCTTGGCCGTGTCTTCCGCGATACCGACGAAAATGGCGTTTTCCATGCGGGCAAAAGTGGGTTTAGCGGACTGCGGATCACTCTTAGCAATGGTGATGAAACCTACACAGACGCGGAAGGCCGCTACAAGTTTGAAAAGCTGCCTCCCGGGGAATATACTGTGCACTTTCCCTATTCGCAGCTTCGGAAGACTGTGCGGATGAGCACACCTGCGGACCGGATAATCGACCTGCGCCTGTTAAGGAGTGCCGAGTCGGATTTCGGAATTATCGATTTTTCGCGCGTCCAGGGAAGCGTTTATAACGATTACCTCGGCACCGATTTCCGGGAGCCGGATGCGCCCGGCATTGCGGATGTGAGAGTATTGCTGACTAACGACAAAGGCAAATGGGAGCATATTTGCGACGCGTCCGGCGAGTTTGAATTTGACAACGTGGATCCAGGAAAGTACCGGCTCTCGATTGATCCCGCAACGATACCGGACAACTATCAAGGGGGAATTTCTTCAGGCGGCGAGATTAACGTGGCGTCTGCACACACAGTGACACTGGATATTCCGCTGATCGCGATGCGCTCTGTGCAGGGGAGTGTCGTCCATATAGGGAAAGGGCGGGAGCAGCCAGAGCCAGTCATCGGCGCGCAAGTGCGCGTAGGGGATAAGAGTACATTCACAAACAAAGAGGGCAACTTCCTGATCAGGGATTTACCATCTGGGGATTTAGAGATGGCGTTAGTGCCAATGACGCCCTTACCGGCCGGTAAGAAAGCACCGTCGGGAACCATTCATCTTTCACGCGGGCCGATGGAGGGGCGTGGGATTCGGATTGTGATATCCGACGATGAATTGCTTCGGTATTTGACGAGCCCAGGACGAATTCCAATTCCGGCGCCACCGGCGAAAGCAAAGTAGCTAGCGAGCGTTAAGGGACGGTCATTTGATAGGTCAGAGTGGCGTTGTCTGCGCCGCTATATGAAGATGCGCCATCTAGATTCGAGACAAGGACCCCCAGGTAGCGAGTGACTGTGGAACTGCTGGCGGCGGTGGTTGTCATGGAGGTGGGACTCGCTGAGGAGAGTGAGATGGTGGTGTACGGGCCGCCAGATGTGCCTGTGTCTTTGAGAATAAAGACTGAGCTATGCGTAAAATTGCTACTCACATAGACACTTAGTGTGCACGTGGTACTGGAGAAACTGGAGTAGACGGGAAGGAGGCTGATCGGCGTTTCATACACGGCTCCCCCCGCGACAGAGTAAGTGGTCAATCCTGAAGTTGGGGTGCCGACGCCTAGACCGTTCACGGTCCCCCAGGCGGCTGAGAAGTCCGTGGAGGGCGAGATTGTTAGCCCCGCGCCGGACGTGGCGAGAGTGAATTGGACGGCGTTCTGGGCGGAGAGGTTGATTGTAAGATTGCAGGTGGCGGGCGAGCCCGTGCTGGCCGCTTGCAGGGTTAGCGTAACACTGTCCGCCCCGGTAAAAGCCCCGGCACCATTGCCTGGAGTGATCAATGTGCCTAGATTCAAAGTCCCGCTTGTGCTGCTCAGACCGGTATTAAATGTTGTGTATGACGATGTTGTTAGAGCTGTTGGCGTCACGGTATCACACGCCCCACCGTGGCAGACATATGCAGTTTGGACGGTGGAGTGACTGTAATTTGTTGTCACTTGTGCGGCGAGCGTACCGGATCCATTCGTAGTAAATCCGAGCGTCACTTTGATATTGAACCACCATAGTTGGCCGACTCCGCTTATGGGTGTCACGGATACGTTGCTAGCAGGTGTGCCAAGGCCTAGCCCGTCGATGGTACCGACATTGACTGAATAGTTCGGATTGGAGCCGCTCACTGTCAGGCTATTGGTGCTTAAGCTTATGGTGTTTGTAGCTTGGCACAGAGATCCACTCGATAGCAGCAAATACACGAATCCAGACACGCATGGCAAGGCGTGCGGGATTGATAGACTTCGCCGATGTAGGCGTAATACCACTAAAAGAAAGTGGGGTAAGAAGGGATATTCTCTCCAGGATTCGCTTAGTGGGGCTTGCCTTGCAGCTCGGGAGGAAATTGTGCAGGCTTGGATTTGTCGGGGTTACGGCGATTCATTTGTGCTCCGCGATCGCGCTGTAGTGGGATGTTCATGCCGTTGGTCTCTTCAAGCAGATCAAACAAGCGTTCGCGCATTTGTTTGATGAGTTCGGCGTGCTTTTCGCTAAAGATGAGATTGCGGCTTTCGAGCGGGTCTTCCTGAAGGTCGTAGAGTTCGTCGATGTCCCAGATGCCTTGATAGCGGATGAACTTGTAGCGGTCGGTGCGCAGGGCGTGCTGAGTGGGAGTTTGAGGATAGTTGCGCTCCCAATAATATTCGTAAAGCAATTCCTTGCGCCACGCGGTGGGCTTGGCTTGCGCGACGGGTAGCCAGCTTTTGCCGTCAAGGCCTGCGGGAATAGGCGCACCGGCTACGTCGAGGACAGTGGGCATGATGTCGAGGCCGGCGACGACCTCTTTGACAGTCTGCCCGCCGTGGAAAAGTTCGGGGCAACGGGCGAGCATGGGGACGCGCATGGACTCTTCGTAGGAGGTGCGCTTGTCTATAAGGCCGTGCTCACCGAAGGCAAAGCCGTTGTCGCCCATGTAAATGACGAGAGTGGAATCGAGTTCGCCGCGCGCTGCGAGTTCTTGAAACACGCGACCGAGGCTCTCGTCGACGGCCATGAGTGTTTCGCAGTAGCGTTTGTAGTATTCGGCAATGTCCAGGTCGGAGTGATAAGCGAAATCAACACCATGCCAAGAGTTGCGCTGATTCTGAACCCACATAGGACGATGCTGGGCCATTTCACCAGAAGCGGCCATGGTGGGAGGGTAGATAAAGTTGACGTCTTTATATTTGCCTTTGTGACGTTCGGCAGGAACGAAATCGGCGTGAACGGCTTTGTGGGAAAGGTAGAGGAAATAGGGCTGCTCCTTCGGGAGGGTACGCAGCCAATCAAGTGCGTAGTCTGTGAGTTCGTCTGTGATGTAACCCTTTTGCGGGACGTGTTTGCCGTTGACGTTGAGGCCGTTGGGATTCGGCAAATAAGTGCCTTGTCCACGAAAGCTGACCCACTGGTCGAAGCCGGGCTTGGGCTCGTCGGTCTCGGCGCCCATGTGCCATTTGCCGAAGAAGCCAGTTTTATAGCCGACCTTCTGAAGATAGGAGGGGAAGAAAGTGGTGCCGTCGGGGATGGGCGTGTTGTTATCGACGATGCGGTGTTTGTGGGCGTAGACGCCGGTGAGAATAGAGGCTCGGCTAGGGCTGCAGAGAGCGGTAGTGACGAAGGCGTTTTTGAAATGGATGCCTTCGTGAGCGAGACGATCCAACTGCGGGGTTTCGAGCCAAGGTTGCGTTTTCATGAAGCCTAGCGCGTCGTAGCGGTGATCGTCACTCAGGATGAAGATGACGTTGCGGGACTTAGATGCTTTGGCGACAGTAGGCAGAGCGGCACCGGCGACGAGAGTGGCGAGCATTTGACGGCGGTTCATGAGTCTACATCATATGACATGATTTGGAGTGGAGGAAGTCACGATGCGAACAAGGCTGGCGGTTGTTTTGGGGGCCGTTTGTTGTCTGATTGCGGCTGGGGGCGAGGAAATTTCACAACGGGCGAAGAAGCTGCAATTTTCGTCGATTGTGTTGGATACGCACGATGACACAACGCAGCGGCTGTTTTCGAAAGACTACGACTTTGGAAAGCGCAATGCGGCAGGACACGTTGACATTCCGCGCATGAGGGAAGGCGGGATGAATGCGATCTTCTTTTCGATCTGGATTGATGGGCGGATCGTAGGTCCGGAGGCAGTTCAAAAGGCACTGGATCAGATTGACGCGGTTCACGAGAACGTTAAGAAATATTCGAAAGATATGGTATTTGCGCGCACAGCCGCCGATGTGAGGCGAGCACATGCGCAAGGCAAGATTGCGGCGCTGATGGGTGTGGAAGGCGGCCACATGATCGGCAACGACATCCGGGTGCTGCGGATATTTGGCGATCTAGGCGTTCGGTATATGACGTTGAGCCACTTCTACAACAATGAATGGGCAGACTCTTCGACCGACAAGCCGGCGCATGACGGGTTGACTAACTTCGGCAAAGAGATTGTACGGGAGATGAACCGGCAAGGGATTATGGTTGATATCTCACACGTCAGCGACAAGACTTTTTACGATGCGCTGGAAGTGAGCAAGGCGCCGCTGATTGCATCGCACTCATCGTGCCGCGCACTTTGCAATCATGTGCGCGATATGAGCGACGACATGATCAAAGCTTTGGCGGCGAAGGGCGGCGTGATTCAGATCAATTACGAGAAGAGCTTTATCGATCAGGCTTACAAAGATGCTTCGGACCGGGAGACTGGAGGCGTGACAAAGTCGATGGGAGATTTGACCAAAGCATGCAATAACGATGAGGCTTGTATTGGACGTGAGATGGCGAAGGCGGAGAAGAAGCTTACGGACGAGGGCAAGTTGCCGCATGTAAGTTGGGAAAGAATTATCGATCACATTGACCACGCGGTGAAACTGGTGGGCGCGGACCATGTGGGCTTGGGATCGGACTTCGACGGAGCGAGCATGCCTGAGGGAATGGAAGACTGTTCGAAGTTGCCGAAGATCACCGATGCGTTGTTGCGCAAGGGGTATTCAGAGAGCGACGTAAAGAAGATTTTAGGCGAAAATACGCTGCGTGTGATGGAGCAAGTTGAGCGGGTGAGCCGGGAGATGCAAGCGCAATAAGCCAATGATCCGGCTTTGGCTATCGAGAGAGCAATCGATTCCGATGAAGGAGCAATTGAGCGCGCAATTGCTGCTGGGGATTGTGAGCCGGAGATTGCCGCCGGGAGAGAGGTTGCCGAGTGTTCGGGAGTTGGCACGCCGATTGCAGATCCACGCCAACACGGTGAGTGCGGCTTATCAGGACTTAGCAGCCCGGGGCTGGGTCACCCAGCGCAAAGGGAGCGGCGTCTTTGTGCGCGATGTGGGATTGACGGGTCAGCAAGATGGAATTGCGGGATTCGTGCAGGCCTGGGTAGAGGCGGGGGCGGCGCAGGGATTTGACATTGCGGCCATTGAGGCGGAGTTGGACCGTATTGCGAACCAACCGCGAGACAGAGACTACTTAGTGGTTGATGCCGATGCGAATCTGGCGCGAATCCTGGGGCGGGAGATCTCTGACGGCTTAGGTTACGAAGTCCCGTATGCGACCTTTGCGGAAGCGCCAGAACGCATTAGCGAGAAAACGGCGTTGCTGGTGTTGCCGGCACAGGCGGCGCGTGCGAAGAAGGATCTCGCAATGGCGCGAACGCAACTAACGATTATTTTGCGATCGATGGAAGAGTTGCTGGCGGGATACGAGCGGCCGGCGACGGCTGTGTTGGTGGGGTTGGTTACACGGTCGGAATCAATTCGGAAGTGGTCGTCGACTTTGTTGACGGCGCTGGGATTGCCAGAGGATGCGGTGCTGTTGCGGTCGCCTGAAAAGCCACTGTGGAAACGCGGGTTGGCTGCCTGCCACTTTGTGGCTGCCGATGTGGAAGCGTTTCAGGAACTACCGAACGATGTGAACGGGCGGGTGATGAGGATCGTATCGGCGGAATTCCTCAAAGAGCTTCAAGAGAGCAAACGCTCGGCGTAGAGGGCCCCAGCGGGAGTTTCTTCGTGCTTGAAAATGGCGTACGTGGTGTAGCCGTTGCGAAGATATTGTTGCACACGGCGCTGGATTTCGCCTAACTCGGACTCGCTGTAATCGGGCTTGCGGAGGCGCAGGTAGACGAAATCGGCGGTGATGACGTGGGGTGTCTCCATGGTTTCGTTTTCGGCCTGGCACAAGCCAACGTTCGCGGCGCGGAGAATCTTGTACACGTCTTCGCTAAACCAACTGGCGTTGCGGAATTCAAAAACGTATTTGCTGGTCTTGGGCAAAAGACGGACGAATTCGGCAAGACGTTCGAGGTCGGATTTGAACGAGGGCGGAAGCTGAAAGAGGATGGGGCCGAGACGGGCGGCGGCGCGCAGCGGTTCGAGAGATTCGAGGAAGAAACGGGTGAACTCTTCAGCGTCTTTCAGTTTGAGCGAATGAGTGATCTTCATGTGAGCCTTGGGCAGAAACACGAAGGACGGACCGGTGGCTTCGAGCCACTTCTCGAAAGTTGAAGCGGAGGCGATGCGGCGGTAGGTGTAATTGATTTCCACCGCGTTCAGTCGCGTGGCGTAGTAAGACAGAAATTTAGCGCTGGGTAGCTTATCTGGATAAAAACCAGGCTTCCAGGTCGGGTATGCGAATCCAGAAGTGCCGCAGTAAAGTTTGGTATCGGCCAAGAGTTACAGTCCTGCGAACCAATCATACCCCTGTTCGTGCCAAAAATCGCGCGGCCGCTGGTTGGTGAACCGAATGAGGCCGATGCGCTTGATGTTCTTAATGCCGTACTTGACGGGGATGATGAGGCGGAGTGGCGCCCCATGTTCATAAACCAGAGGCTTGTCATTCTGCTCCCAGGCGAGAAGGGTTTGGGGATGGAGAGCGCTCTTGGAGTCTAGGCCAACGAAGTAGTCTTCACCATCGGTCGCCATGTAGAGATAGTCTGTGAGATTGGCGCCGGGGGGAAGGAACTTCTTGGTGAAATCGGAGAAGCGAGCACCGGTCCACCTTTGGACCACGCTCCAGCCTTCAATACAACAGAACTTGGTGGTGATTTGCTGACGCGGCAGCGACTGGATATCTTGGAGTTGCAGAGTGATGGGAGATGCGCCGGGGCTTTCGAGCTGAAGACCATCCCAATCGGGAGGGTTGCCTTGATCATCTGGCTCATCATCCAAGCCATGGTCTCCATTGGGCTTCATGTAGCCAATCTCGCTAGCCGAATAGGTGGGCATGAGATGCGAGCTATCGAGGTAAGCGCGCGCGATCTTGCCGTTAAAATCGAGCACACGACGCTGGGGCCAGGGGACCTCGTTGTCGGTGTGAGACATGCGGACGGCCTCGTAGGAACCAATGCCGGCGACGGCAGCGAGACCGCCTAAGAGGAAGCCGCGGCGGGATTTCTTTTGCAGTTCGCGCTTGAGATCAGACTCGGGCAGAACGATTTCGGGATGGCGGTTGTTGTTCATTTTGAGTCTCCGTCCTTGGCTAGTTCCCAGCCGATGACCATGCTGCGAAAGTTGTTCCAGCCGGCCAGTATCACTTGCCCGACGTGGACAATAAAGAATCCGAGATAGCCCATGGTGAGAGCGAAGTGAAGGAGGCGGGCGGTTTCGTAGCCGCCGCAAAGAGCGGCGAGCCAGGAGAGTTGCGCGGGTTTATAGATGGCGAGGCCGGTGATCAGTGAACCGATGCCCATGACGATAATGCCGGTATAGGCAATTTGTTGGGCGGCGTTATATTTCTCTTGCGGCGGCGCCTCTTTGACGAGATGAAGATCATGCAGGACAACTTGCCAGGCGTCGCGAAATGCGGATAAAGAGGTGGGCACCAGATAGCGCCATTCGCCCGAGAAGAGGGTGTAGGCTACGTAAAGAATTCCATTGACAATAAAAATCCACATGAGCACGAAGTGCAGCGCCATGCCTTCAGCCAAACGAAATTTCATTCCGAACATGTCGAAAAGCCACTGCGGGAAGAGTTGGATGGGACCCAGATGGTAGGCGGGGTAAGCCCAATAAATGAGGAGGCCGCTCCAAATCATAAGAAAAAGAATAGGGAAGTTGATCCAGTGGAACCAGCGGATTGCAAGAAGGTGTTTTAGAACGATTTTCGCCATACCATGTATTCTTTCGTTTGACGGAACTAAAGAGTTACGGTAACGTCTGACAATGGTAACAAGAAAGAATGCCGGTTGAAAATGCAGACTGAACGCGCCTTGACGATGCTGTGCCTGGCGAGCTATGAGAAGGGCCAGCGGTTTCTGCAAGAGGCTAAACAACAGGGGTGCCGCGTCTTGCTGCTCACGTCGCAGAGCTTGCAGGGGAAATGGCCGGAGGGTATTTACGACGATATCTTCTACATGCCCGACAAGGAGTTTGAGTGGAATTTGTTGCATATGGTGCAAGGCGTAAACCATTTGTGCCGGACCGAGAAGATTGAGCGGATTGTGCCGCTGGACGATTTCGATCTAGAAAAGGCGGCGCTTTTGCGGGAGCATTTGCGCCTGCCTGGGTTCGGCGAAACGGCGACGCGGTATTTCCGCGACAAGCTGGCGATGCGCATGCGGGCTGCTGAGAGCGGGATTCGCGTGCCGGCGTTTACGAGTACGTTTCATTACCAGGACATCACGGATTTTCTGGAAAAGACGCCACCGCCCTGGGTATTGAAGCCGAGATTGATGGCCGGGGCAATGGGCATTCGCAAGTGCCACAGGAAAGAAGAAGTCTGGGAGAACATCCACCAACTGGGAGACGAACAAGCGTATTTTGTGTTGGAGCAATTTCTCCCGGGCGATATTTTCCATGTGGACTCGATCTGGTTTGGAGGTGAAGTTGTGTTCGCCATATCGAGCGCATATGGGACACCGCCGTTGGAAGTGGCGAATGAAGGCGGAATCTTCACGACGGAGACGCTGGAAGCGGGCAGCGAAGTGGATTTGAGTTTGCGCGCGATGAACAAAGCGGTCTTGAGCGCGTTCGGCCTGCGCAATGGCGTATCGCACACGGAGTTCATTCAGTCGCGTGCGGATGGGAGCGTTTATTTCCTGGAGACCTCGGCACGAGTGGGCGGGGCCAATATCGCCGATTTGATTGAAGAGGCGAGCGGATTGAATTTGTGGACCGAGTGGGCCAAGGTGGAAGCGGCGGCGGCGCGCGGCGAAACGTACGAAGTGAAGCAACAAAGTGAAAGGCAGCAGGCAGGTTTGCTGGTTTCGCTGGCGAGGCAGGAGTGGCCGGACACTGAACACTTTGCAGAACCCGAATTGGTATGGCGGATGAAGAAGAAGCATCATGTGGGATTCATAGTAAAATCGCCTCACAGAGAAAGAGTCTCAGAACTTTTAAAGATGTACACCGAGCGTGTGCGCAGAGATTTCCATGCGTCTGCGCCGCCGCGCGACAAGCCGGGAGAATAGATAGCGCATGACTGTTTCGAGAGCGTTGGGGTTTACAGCGGGTGCCGTTGTGGGTGGATTGGCGGCAGCCACGGCTTATGGAACCGTTGCGAAGAGTTCGCAGATGTTCGGACCGTCGGTGTATCGGGGGCCGGGAACGCGCAAGGCCATTGCGCTGACGTTCGACGATGGGCCTAGCGAAGGAACGCCTGAGTTATTGGACTATTTGGCGAAAGAAGGCGTGACCGCGACGTTTTTTGAG
>Ga0075030_100001083_pt1 | contig 24406 bp, 19 predicted proteins | sample LitLauG_LLR_2012_FD_71393 | JGI IMG/M metagenome (GOLD analysis project Ga0075030, IMG submission 71393) | Freshwater sediment microbial communities from Pennsylvania, USA - Little Laurel Run_MetaG_LLR_2012 | ecosystem: Environmental > Aquatic > Freshwater > Creek > Sediment | place: USA...
GTCCCAGGGAAATTGGTGTGAATTCCCAGCAATTCTGGAGGTGCGTGTTTGGCCATCACAGTGCAGACGCCCGCGCCCAAATCGCCCCCTTGCGCCACAAATTGTGCGTATCCAAGGCGCTTCATCAGCACTACCCAGGCACTTGCAGTGCGCTCGGGACCCCAGCCGGAGGTGGTGGGTCTTGCTGAAAACCCGAACCCCGGTAGCGACGGAATCACCAGATGGAAGGCGTCTGATGCGCTCCCGCCATGTGCCGTAGGATTGGTAAGTGGATCGATAATCTTCAGTTGCTCGATGACTGAGCCGGGCCATCCGTGCGTGACGATCAGCGGCAACGCATTTTCATGTTTCGAACGGACGTGAATGAAATGAATGTCCAGCCCATCGATGTCGGTGATGAACTGCGGCAGGGCGTTCAGTTTCGCCTCGCACTTGCGCCAATCGTAGTCTGTGCCCCAATAGCGGGCAAGTTCCTGAATTGTCGCCAGCGGCACGCCTTGCGATTCATCCGTGACCGTCTCCCGATCAGGCCACCTTGTCGAGTTGATGCGCCTGCGCAATTCGGCAAGTTCCGCTTCTGGAACATTCACGTTAAACGAACGAATATCGGAGTTCTTTCTGCCCGTCTGTTGTGCGATTCCAGCCATACCACCAGTCATAGCTTTAACTCTCCCGGAAAAACCGTGAGTATCTAGCAATCCCGCGGAAACGGTTGCCGCTGCTACGCTGCAAAAGCGGCGGCGAGTAAATCCGAGTGTTTTTGACGCACGGGTGGTCTCACCGAGAACATCGGCGTCAGTCGCCTGCTTGCTGCCTTGTGGTGTAGCACTGGTGTCGGTCATAGTGTCCTCCTTTTTAGTAGTTTTGAATTTGTTTGTTTATGCTGCGGTTGATTTTACTTTCGCCTTAAGGCGTGACGCTCGATGCTCTTTGCGAACAGAGGCGTCTCTTGCCGGTTATGAGCCTCCGAAATCGGTTTACGGGCGGTCTTGAAAACCTCCCATGGCATGCCCTGCTTGCCAAGGAGGTCGATTAGTTCCGGCGTGGCAGAGCTGTGAACCATATTTGTGAATTCACACGTTCTGTCGTCGATCTTCTTGACGCTCAAATCCCAGATCACGCCTATCTTCGTTCGGCCGGTTGGCGTGAACAGGTCTGAGATCGAAACCAGCTTCAGGTGGTCGGGCTCGCCGATTTCCTCAACGTAGTGCTCCACGATCAGGCTTCCGCCGAGTATTTCGACATTGATAGACACGCGCCGACCGTCAGGCGCCGTAGTTGCACCGGCGGCGCAGTGAGCTGGGGAGCACAATTGGTATTCCGCGTCGGACAGTGTGAAACACCAGGAAGGAATATCCACCTTCTCAATGGGTGCATTGATAGTTGCTGAAAAGCTTGACTGGACTAAGGTGTTGTCTTCCATTCCTCCCTCGGTCGTGTGAGCTCTTGGGGTGTAGAGGACTTTTTCGACTTGCATGGTTCCCATTGTGTTCTCCTGTGGGATTGAATCCACAACTACGATTAAGCCAGAAGATCGAGGACGAATCTATTGGACGAACGTATCGTTCGGTACCAAGGTATCGGTTGAACATTAGGCTCGGAGTGGTGCATCCTTACAGCAACGGGGCGCTGGCCAGCATTCGGGCGGCCTTATTTGTCTAACGGGGGAAAGAGAAAGTGGTTCCACGAGCTCTTGCCGCTGCCATAGTCGCACAGCAATTAGTTATCGCGCGCATACTAGCGCTGCTGGCAATGTTCCTCGTGTCTTCTGCGGATCGAATCTTCGCGCTCGACCCCACAAGTCACATCTCGCAATATGGTCACAGCGTTTGGCGCGTGCAGGACGGATATTTTGGGGGGATGCCACTAGGCATCACGCAGACCACGGACGGCTACATTTGGGTGGGAACTGATGCCGGACTCTTCAAATTTGACGGTGTGCGATTTGTTCGATGGAGTGCGGAGTCCGGGGAACAGTTACCTTCCCCCAGCGTCATGCGTCTGGTGGGCGCGCGAGATGGAAGCCTATGGATCGGAACGGATGCCGGCCTGGCTCATCTTGTCAACAACAGATTGATCCTGTACCAGAAAAACGAAGGATGGCAGATTTCGAACCTCTTTGAGGACAAAGACGGGAGAATCTGGATCGACCGTATTCGACCTGACGACAAGGCACATCCTCTTTGCCAGGTCCTCGATACCACAGTTCGTTGCTTCGGGAGCAAGGACGGAGTTGACGCTATTGGCGCAGGGGGTCTTGCGCAAGACGCTTCGGGCGATCTCTGGGTCGGAGGCGATACAACTGTTGTGAGATGGCGGCCTGGAGCATCGAAAGTTTACCGACCGCAGGCTTTGCAATCCAACGAGGGAAATGGCGGCGTCTTCGCGCTGTTGCCAGCCACGGATGGCTCTCTCTGGGTTGGGATGGCTATGGCCGCCCGAGGTGCGGGATTGCAGCGTATGGTAGATGGCATCTTAAAACCGTTTCTTGCGCCAAACTTGAACGGCGAGACTCTGGAAGTGCTTGAACTACGCAGCGATCGTCAGAACAGCCTGTGGGTGGGGACGACTCAGGGTCTTTACAGAATTCGCGGTACGGATGTCGATCACTATGGAAGTACAGATGGTTTATCGAGTGACTATGTAAACGAGATATTTGAGGATCGCGAAGGCAACATCTGGGTCACTACGTCGCAGGGTCTCGATATGTTTCGTGACCTTCGTGTGAAAAGTATTTCTAAACGTCAAGGCTTGAACAGTGACGAAGTGGAATCGGTGGCTGCCTCGCAGGACGGCAACGTCTGGATAGGAACGAGCCGTCTGCAGGTTCTTGGGCCTCATGGAGTATCTTCGGGTCCGGCAAAAGCGCTCCCAGGAAATCAGGCTACGTCTATTTTCCAGGACCATACCGGTCGCTTGTGGGCGGGAATGATCAACAAGCTATTCGTTTATGAGCGAGGAGAGTTTCGTCAAATCACGAAACAGGATGGCAGGGCTCTCGGAATGGTGATGGGGATCACTGAAGATTCGGAGCATAACATCTGGGTTGAGAGTGTGGGACCGCCAGGAACGCTCCTTCGGATTCAGGACCTAAAGGTTCGGGAAGAGTTCCCAGTGCCCAAGATGCCATTAGCAAGAAAGATTGTGGCCGACCCCCAAGGCGGAATCTGGTTAGGTCTGGTGACGGGCGATTTGGCGCGCTATCGCGATGGCCAAATTAATACTTTTATGTTTGGTGATCACCCTAATTCTCGCGTTCTGGCAATCACTGCAGCATCCGATGGCTCCATCTTGGGAGGAACGGCATTTGGCCTTATTGGATGGAAAAATGGAAAGCGACAAATCCTTACCGTGCGAAACGGCCTGCCATGCAATGCTGTCAACGCGGTCATTTCGGACGATGCGGGTAACCTGTGGCTTGATGCACAGTGCGGCCTTATCGAGATTCCGAATGATCAGATCGAACTATTTTGGGAGCATCCGGAAAGCAAACTAAATCTGAGGGTGTTCGATACGTTCGACGGAGTGCGGCCCGGTTTGGGCCACTTCAATACGAGTGCAAAAACGCCCGATGGACGACTGTGGTTTGCGAACGGCAATGTGGTGCAAGTGGTCGACCCGGCGCATATCCTCAAGAATACTCTTCCGCCGCCCGTGGATATTAGCGATCTTGTTGCAGACCGCAAGGCTTACCCCATGGAGTCGGTAATTCGCCTTCCTCCCCTGACTCGCGATCTCGAGATTGACTACACGGCTCTCAGCTACGTCGCACCGCAAAAGATTCTATTTCGGTACATGCTTGAGGGTCATGATGCTGGCTGGCAAGAGCCGGGGACGAGGCGCCAGGCTTTCTACAACGATCTCCGCCCCGGCCGTTACCGTTTCCGCGTGATCGCCTGTAACAACGATGGCGTATGGAACGAGGCCGGAGCGTTTCTGGATTTTTCCATCCTCCCGGCGTATTACCAAACCACCTGGTTTCGCGCGGCATGCGCGGCTGCCTTTCTGGTATTGCTGTGGTTCATCTATCAATTCCGCCTTCGGCAATTACACCATCGGTTCAACATAGGGCTAGAAGCACGCGTGAATGAGCGCACGCGCATCGCGCGAGAATTGCACGATACCTTGCTGCAAACATTTCACGGATTGATGTTCCAATTTCAGGCAGCTCGCAACCTGCTTCCCCGCCGCACCGATGAAGCAATCCATTCTCTGGACGATGCGATCAGTGAGACCGAGAAGGCGCTAACGGAGGGACGGAATGCCATTCAGGGCCTACGTTCTGAGCCAATTGCGAAAGGTGATCTCGCGGAATTGCTCAAAGCCACGAGTCAGGAACTTGCAGCTTCTGGAACCGCAAACCAGAATCCGCCAGTTTTTGAGTTGATTGAGGAGGGCAAGTGCCAGACATTGTCTCCGACGACCAAGAACGAGATCTGTCGGATCACAGTCGAAATCTTAAGAAATGCTTTTCGGCACGCACAAGCACGCCGAATCGAGGTCGAGATCCGATACGATGATCACATGCTTCGTCTTCGAATTCGTGACGATGGAACAGGTATCGATTCGAAGGTCCTAAAAGAAGGCGGAAGCGCAGGACATTGGGGATTACGAGGCGTCCGCGAACGCGCCGAGCGAATCGGGGCTCAACTGGACTTTTGGAGTGAGGCCGGGGCTGGGACTGAAGTTCAGCTGTCCGTTCCTGCCGCTGTCGCCTACGAAACCTCGCATGACAATGTCGGATCAAAACTATTCCGAAAAGTGAGAAATCGTGGACAGCACTCATAACCTGATTCGAATCCTCACGGTGGATGACCATCCCCTACTGCGGAAGGGAATTGCGGCACTGGTGAATGCCGAACCAGACCTGAAATTGGTTGCTGAAGCGTCGAACGGGGAAGAAGCCATCGAGGCGTTCCGATCTCACCGGCCAGATGTAACCTTAATGGACCTACAGATGCCCGCTCTAGATGGCACTGCGGCAATTGGCCGTATTCGGGATGAATTTCCGAATGCTCGGATTATCGTTCTGACCACCTACACCGGCGACACCCAGGTATTGCGGGCCCTTAGAGCTGGTGCACGAGCTTACCTCCTTAAGGGACATGTGCATAAGGAACTCCTGGAAACGATCCGTGCTGTCCATGCGGGACAGAAGCGCATACCTCCGGACATCGCCGCTGAGTTAGCGGAACACGCCATGGATGACGAACTAACGGAACGCGAAATCGACGTGTTGAAGTTGGTTGCTTCCGGGAACGCAAATAAACAGATTGCCGATCAGCTCTCGATCGGCGAAGCGACTGTCAAGAGCCACGTGTCCAATATATTGTCCAAGCTTGGTGCCAACGATCGATCCCACGCCGTAACCATTGGGCTGAAGCGCGGCATTATCGAGCTGGACCTCCCCCAAAAGTAGGATAACCGGCTCCGACTTTGAGGCGTTTCGACTTCGTTGCAATTACCTTACGATCTGATCGGAGGGATTCTTGCAACGACTTTTTTCCACCTTTGCCAACGGTTGGCCAGGTGTCGGCCTTCTGCTTCAACGCATCTTAGCTGCCACCGTGCTCGTTCGGTTTGGTATCATCCAGGTCATAGGCACATCCGTGTCCACATCTATGATTCCGGAAGTCCTGGGTGCATGCGCCGGAATACTTCTCCTCGTCGGGCTCTGGACACCAGTGGTGGGAACTTTGATAGCCGTCGTCGAACTTTGGATCGCTTTCACAGGCGTCGGCGACCCGTGGATTCCAATCGTGCTAGCCACTCTTGGCGGAACAACCGCAATGATCGGGCCGGGGGCATGGTCCATTGATGCCCGACTTTTCGGCCGAAAGCACATCGAAACCTAAGACAAAGACCTTATCGTCCTCCCCCGAAAGTCGTAGCGCGCTTCTTGATCAAAGATTGAGCCTACGACTGAACCATTTGGGGTTGTGGACTCACCTGAGCTTGTTTCACACTCGCGATACAACAAGGAAGGAGTGGAATATGAGTTCAGCACACGCATTTGGTCACCAGCTGGGGTTACCCTCGATTCCGAACGTCGCACCAATCGTCTTCGTTGTCGAGGACGATACCTCTGTTCGAGAATCGCTGGAACTATTGATTCGTTGCGAAGGCTGGCAACCTGAGACCTTCGAATCGGCTCAAGACTTTCTCGGCCGAGCGCGACCTCTCGTTCCGAGCTGCGTTATCCTCGGTCTTTCCCTTCCGGACCTCAATGGTCTCGAAGTGCAAAAGAAGATCGCACGAGAGCGCGCCGAGATGCCGATTATCTTCATTTCCGGTTGCCGAGATATTCCAACAACGGTACGAGCGATGAAGGCCGGCGCCGTCGATTTCCTCGTGAAGCCATTCAGTAATGACGTTTTGCTGGGCGCAATTCGCGAAAGCCTCGAACGCAGCCGCGCGGCTCTTGATCGCGAAATGGAGATGCGCTACCTTCGGAACTGCTACGCGTCACTCAGTCCTCGAGAACGGCAAGTCATGGCACTGGTGGTCTCCGGCTTGTTGAACAAGCAGGTCGGCGGAGAACTGGGCATCAGCGAAATCACAGTAAAGGCACACCGTGGGCAGGTCATGCAAAAGATGAAGGCGAATTCCCTCGCCGACCTGGTGAGGATGGCTGCCAAACTCTGGCCCGCGCGTCAGGTAATTCACTCGGCGTGACGGCGGCAGCCTGTCTCGGTCCGAAAGGCGAGACTTCGGGACACGAGCAAGCTAGTGACCACCCGGTCTGATCGGTACTGGAAACACCCAAGGGTTTACTAATCCTGGTTTGTCGGCAAACAGGAAGTTATCCAGAACGGGCTTATGGGACGTAACGTCCTAAAGGGAGCATTGCCGCCGCAAAGCAATTCACTCCGCCGCCCCCCCAGCTCCCCGGAGACGCCTATTTTCGTACCGATTGCATGAGAATTCCTCCGCGTCGCAATCGCGATACAGGAGGCACGAATGCAAAACGGGAGTCTAATCAGGAGTAGTAGGAAGCGCGGTCCAGATGTTTGGCAATTCCGTTGGGCGGACAGGGGACCTCATCGGAAGCGCATCTACCGCAAGAGAGTGATCGGCACGATCTGCCAATACCCAAATGCGGATGCTGCCCGCAAAGCAGTCACTGGATTGCTGAGAGAGATTAATTCGAATCCTCTTCAGCGATGCCATCTTCCAATGACCATTTCGGAAGTGTGCAATCACTTTATTCAGCGCGAACTGACCAAGGACAATACTTGGCGCAGCCATTCCACGAAGATGGCCTACATGGCGTACTTGAACAGATGGATCACCCCACAATGGGGAACCATGCGTCTTTCCGATGTAAGAACCACGGAAGTGGAATCATGGCTGCGGCATCTGCCACTGGCAAGGAGCAGTTGTGCGAAGATCCGAAATCTGCTCTCGGTCCTTTTCAATCATGCTTGTCGTCACGAACTCTTCGACCGCAACCCCATCCGTTTAGTTCGCCAGGGTGCGAAGCGGCGCTCAACACCAAGCGTACTGACACCGCTTGAAATCAAGGCTTTGCTGGGCGGCTTGGGCCTACGTGAGCGGACGTTAGTACTTCTTGCGGTATCCACCGGTCTGCGTCAGAGCGAGCTATTCGCGCTGAAGTGGGGCGATATCGATTACACCCAACTCACAATGAACGTCGTGCGCTCAATCGTGTATGGTGTCGTCGGACCGTGCAAAACCGAGTCGTCACAGAAGCCAGTGCCGGTCCATCAAACTGCTCTGGAAGCTCTGTCGAAATGGAGAGAGGCATGCCGGTACAACAAATCTGACGACTGGGTCTTTGCGAGCAGACGGCACCGTGGCCGGAAGCCAATCTGGGGCCAGGCGATTTTGCGCCGGTACCTTCGCCCTGCGGCGCAGCGGGTCGGAATTCAGAAGCAATTCGGATGGCATACTTTCCGTCACACTTACTCGACTTTGCTGCGAAGTGTAGGGACGGAACTCAAAGTAATGCAGGAGCTGTTGCGGCATTCGTCGTTACGATCCACTCTAGATGTCTACACGCAGGCAATCTCGCCGGCAAAGCACGCCGCACAAGCAGCGGTGCTCGCGCTGGTCTTCACGCCTGAAACGAATTCCACGGCTCTAGCCTGAATGCGGCCGAGTAGTGACAGTTTCGCAGGTGAAAACGGGTCTAATCGACGAAAAGGGGTGCAAAAAGGGTGCAAGAACGTGTCCTTTTGCACCCCCGTTGGTTTCAATGAAACTCGTGCAACTCTTTACCAATGAATGGCGGGGACGACGAGACTCGAACTCGCGACCTCTGCCGTGACAGGGCAGCGTTCTAACCAACTGAACTACGTCCCCACTCCTGTACGTGACCAATTCGCCAAGCCTCGCACGAGCACAGAGCGAAACTGCCACAAACACGAGAGTTCAATCTTAGCATCGAACGACCGCGAGTGCTACCCACAGGCGATCTCGGTCATTCTTACTTCCCGGTTGGGTTCGAGGAAGCCGTCAGCGAATCCACGAATTCAGCCAACACTTGATTGGCTGCGAACCCGCAAGAAGAGACGATCAGGATGCAGCAAAGGAACGTTAGCGGCTTCAATCGTTCTTTGAACCAAGACAATCATCATTGGTGCGAAAGGGGGGACTCGAACCCCCACGGGTTGCCCCGCCAGATCCTAAGTCTGGTGCGTCTGCCAATTCCGCCACTCTCGCACTCTGGGCATCACCAGTCTAGATGTGAAGCAGTGCTGGTTGCAACGTCGAACAGCGGGGGAGCGGAAAGCCTTTGCCCCTGGGTTCAGCCTTCCCCTGGCTCATCTTTCCCTCGGTTCAGACTTCTCTCCTAGCCACCAACTCCGCTGTCGCTTTTTCCGCCACCTCCTCACGATAGTGCATGACGTGCAGGCCGCCTGCCAGTTGCAGAAGTTCTCCCGGTGCGAGCAAGTGCGCGGGGTTCTTCGGGCCACCGGGCAGCTTCGCTTGCGGCCGCGTGTGGGTCTTGTAAACGAGCACTCCACCGGGCCGCAAGACACTCACCATCTCCGGGAAAATTTCTCGCTGCAGATAGAAGAACGCCATCACCACGTCGAACCCGGCTTCGAATTGGGTTTGCGCAGCCTTGAAGTGAGTGAGATCATCTACTACAACGTGGATGTGGGACGCGAACTGTCCGGCATTCTGCCGCGCCTGTTCGACTCCGGTGTCGGAGATATCAATTAGCGTGACTTCCCAGCCCTGTTGCGCCAGCCAGATGGCGTGCCGTCCCGCGCCGCCCGCGAGATCGAGCGCCTCTCCTCCGTGCGGAAACGACGGTAGTATGTATTTCGAAAACGCCAACTCCAGAAAGGGATCGGGAACGAACCATGCTTCGGGCGCTTCCCGATATTTACGGTTCCAATGCTCGCGTTCGTTCTCGGAAATCGAAGGCGACATGCGCTGTGATTCTAATCCCAGTCGGCTCAGCGAGCGGAGGTCATGGCCCGAATGACGCCCTCTTCGACGCGCCGCTCCGGCTATAACGGCGCCTCACTCCCGCCCCACACCGGCGGAGGTGGCGACGGCCGCGGCAACAGCGACAACATGCCCGACTCGATTCCCAACTATGGCGACCGCCTGCGCCGGGCGCGGATGAGTCTGGCGGTCGCCATGACGCCGGTACTCATGCTCTTTATTTCCTTCACGGTCGTCTATCTGATCAGGCGCGTGTTCGTCAGCGATCTGCCCAGCACAGGGTACATCCAAAGCTGGATGCCGGTCCGATTGCCCTGGACATTATTGTTGGCCAACACCGTCGTCCTTCTGGTCAGCAGCATCACCATCGACCTGGCGCGGCGGGAAATCACGCGCGAAGCCGCGCTCGCTCCAGTGCAATCGATTCCGGGCATTTCGCTGGGCGACGAACGGCACTTTCCCTGGCTGGCCTTGACCACGGTTCTCGGCCTCGGTTTTTTGGCCGGGCAACTCTTTGTCTGGAGCAAGCTTTCCTCTGGAGGCTTTCACCTCGCCGGCGGCACCAGCGTTTCTTTTGTTTACATTCTTACTGCGATGCACGGCCTGCATCTGGCCGGCGGCATCATTGCCCTCCTGTTCGCCAATGTCGCGGCGGTGCTGCACCAACCGGTCGAGACCCGGCGCATCGTCGTTGACATCACGTCGTGGTATTGGCACTGCATGACGGGGCTGTGGATTTACATCCTCGTGTTGTTCTCGTTCGCGGCGCGGTGAGGCCACCCACGGGTAACAGACACAGAGGTTGTAGATCTTGAATGCTAGTTTACGGGTAGCGATTCATCCCTTAATTAAGCCTGCAAGCTTATCTATAAACTTGCCTCCCACAAAATAAGATACAAATCCGATTGTCAGCGCCCCCCAAAAATCATTCACCGAAACCTTAATCGGAAATTCCGTATTGGATAGACGCGAGGCGACAATGGTTACGGCGGCGCTGAGAATAGCTGCCCCGATCGCGTTTTTCATTAGAACCGCTAGCTTCCTAAACCAAGTCCGCGTCCCGATCTGTTCGACTGCCAGATTCGCGAGATCACCCTGGTCCCGAAATGCCATTACGAGGAAGGCAAAGAGTCCGCCCAGAGCGGCGAACGCCAATATATTGGCTTGGTCGATTCCAACATCGAGAGCGGCACTCTGCGAAAAAATCCTCTCCGGCGACCATGCGGTTGGATCGGATGGACTCGATGAAGAACCGCTCTTCGGGAGCAAGAATCTACCCATCAGTTCAAAGGTATAAGGTCCGGGCACAAAGTCCAGGCTTCTTCGAATATTTCCGAGGCGGCCCAGGGTACAGTTCGCGTCGGAGCTCCCCGCCGAATTTCCAATATTGAAGAAAACGGTAATGTGTTCCTTCGGCTGCAAGACGAATGCTGGAGCCTCCTTGTCAGAGATCGAGGAGCTGTAAAATCCTCCGTAGAACCAAGCGCAACCCTCCATTGCCGGCGCCACTTCCGGCTGCACCGCCAAGGTAATACTCTTGAGGTCGATAGCGACAACACCGCTGGAAACGTTCTTTATCTGTGCATCGATGCTATATACAGCCCCCCTGATGATATGAGGAGTTGACGGACTGATGGTCACCTGAATAAACGAATCGGCATCGCCACCTGCAGACTTTTGTAGCTCGGAGAAAGTTTCCCCGTCCGGTCGGACCGTTACCTTATTCGGAGTCTGCCCGACACAAAACCCGGGAATTAACAAGACCAAGAGCCATATCAACGCATTTGCAGCGTGGCGTTTCCTCTCCATTGACGGAACCTCCCCTTAGAGGCAGGCTTCCGGCGCCGATTACCTGCCTACTCTCCATAAACGAAACCCTCTGCCAATTTCCTTCGCCTGGGAAAAAAAATGTTTTCTCAACCGAACAGTTCGTATCAGTGAACCGGGTTGTGGAATCCGATTATGCACCCACGACCCCTTATAATAGAAAGATTCGGTTGCGATTTTGGATCCATCTGTAGTGCCAGGGGAAGATGTCGACAGACAGCATTGTGGTTCGCGGGGCCCGGGTTCATAACCTCAAGAACATTGATTTTGAGATCGAGCACAACACTCTGACCGTCGTCACTGGCGTTTCCGGTTCGGGCAAGTCGTCGCTTGCTTTCGACACGATTTACGCTGAAGGGCAGCGACGCTACGTGGAATCGCTGTCGGCATACGCCCGGCAGTTCTTGGAGCGGATCGAGAAGCCGGACGTCGATCTTATCGACGGCATCGCGCCTGCCGTTGCCATCAAGCAGAAAAACTCCACCCGCAACCCGCGCTCGACCGTTGCCACTGCGACCGAGATTTTTGACTACCTGCGGCTCCTCTTTGCCCGCGTCGGACGCACTTACTGCCTGCTCTGCGGCCAGGAAGTGAAAAAAGACACGGTGGACGAAGTCGTGGAGCGCCTGCTGGCTCTGGGCGAGGGCACTCGCCTGAATGTGTTTTTCCCGATTCAGACCCACGTTCCCGACACCGCGGAGAAGATCGCCAAGAAGCCGCGCGCGAAGAAAAAGCCGGCTGAGTCTCATCTGCCTTCCGACGCGATTAAGGCGCGCCTCTTCGATCTGCGCAAGCGCGGCTTCAATCGCTTGTTTCAGAATGGCCAGGTCTTCGAGTTCTCCGCCCCGGAATCGCTGCTCGACGTTAATTTTGCCGAACCGGTCTTTGGGCTGGTGGATCGGCTCGTCGTCGCCGCCGATCAACGCTCCCGCATCGTCGATGCGGTCGAGATTGGATATCGCGAAGCGGGCGAAGTTATTTTTGAAATCGCTTCTCGGGAAGACGGTAATAGGAACGGCGGTGGTGAGGCTCCGCAGCGGCTGCGCTTTTCCCAGCGCTTCGAGTGCAAGAACGATGGCAGCCGCTACGACGAACCCGAGCCGCGACTGTTTTCATTCAACAATCCTTATGGCGCCTGTCCGCGTTGCCAGGGCTTCGGCAACACGATCGACTTCGATCTTGACCTCGTGATCCCCGATAAAGGTAAGACCCTGAACGAAGGCGCGATCGAGCCCTGGACGAAGCCAAAGTACAGGCCGCTGTTCACCGAACTCAAACGCTTCGCGCGCGCGGCTGAAATCCCGCTCGACGTGCCCTGGTATGAACTCGACGCCGAGCAGCAGAAGTTAATCGTCTATGGGGACGGCGACCGTGGCCGCGGTTTCGGTGGCGTTCGCGGCTTCTTCCAGCACCTCGAGCGCAAGAAGTACAAGCTGCACGTACGCGTGTTTCTGAGCCGCTATCGGGGATATTCGCTGTGCTCCGCTTGTGGCGGGACTCGCCTACGCGCGGAAGCGCGCCAGGTCAAGATCGACGGTAAGAACATCTGCCAGGTGTGCAGTATGACGGTTGAGGAGGCGGCGCGCTTCTTTGGCCAACTCACGCTCTCGCCGCAACAAGCAGCGATTGCGGAGAAGTTGCTGATCGAATTGCAGGAACGCCTGCGCTTCCTTAACGACGTCGGCCTTGAATATTTGACGCTGGACCGTCTGGCCTCGACACTGTCGGGCGGCGAGGCGCAGCGCATTCAGCTTGCGACTTCTCTGGGATCGCGGCTGGTCGGCACGCTGTATGTGCTGGATGAGCCTTCCATCGGCCTGCACAGCCGCGATACGCACCGGCTGATCAAGATCCTGCACGACCTGCGCGATCTGGGAAACACGATTCTCGTCGTCGAGCACGATCCCGACATCATGCGCGCCGCCGACCACATTCTCGACCTGGGGCCGGGGGCGGGAGAAAATGGCGGAAAGGTTGTCGGCGCCGGCACCTACAACGAAATCGTCAAGCTGCCGCACTCGCTCACCGGCCGTTATCTCGCCAACGAGCTACATATCCAGATTCCGGCGAAGCGGCGTCAGCCGGGAACGCACAAAATACGCATCACCGGGGCGCGCGCGCACAACCTGAAGCGCATCGATCTGGAGATCCCGCTCGGTATGCTGGTTGCGATTACCGGCGTTTCGGGCTCGGGAAAGTCTTCGTTGTTGCATGACGTTCTCTATCAGGCGCTGTCTGCGGCCAAGCGGCAGGCGAATAGCGGCGCTTCCGCCGTCTTGTGGGACAGCATCGAAGGGGAAGATTATCTCGACGAAGTCGTGCTGGTCGATCAATCGCCCATCGGACGCACGCCGCGTTCGAATCCGGTGACTTATATCAAGGCCTTTGACATCATCCGCGAACTGTTTGCCTCGCTGCCCGAAGCGAAAAAACGCGGTTTCCCTGCCGGGCATTTTTCCTTTAACGTGCCTGGCGGACGCTGTGAAAACTGCCAGGGCGACGGCACCGTCACCGTCGAAATGCAGTTTCTGGCCGATGTCGAACTGATTTGCGACGAATGCAAGGGCACGCGCTACAAGCCGCAAGTGCTCGAAATTCACTACAAAGGCAAGAACATTCACGAAGTGCTGAACCTCACCATTCACGAGGCGCTGAAATTTTTCGCCGACGCCCCCCGACTGACCGAGAAACTGCGCGTGCTTGACGAAGTCGGCCTCGGCTACTTGCGTCTAGGCCAGTCGGCGACCACGCTTTCGGGCGGTGAAGCGCAGCGCATGAAGCTGGCTGCCCACCTGCAGCCGGGAACTCGCCCGGTCAGCCGATCTTCTGAAGGGGGCGACGGCCCAAAACGCAAACGACGTATGCTTTACATTTTCGACGAGCCTACTACCGGACTGCACTTCGACGATGTGAGCAAATTGCTTTCCGCTTTCCGCCGTCTCATCGATGCCGGGGGGTCGATCGTCGTCATCGAGCACAATCTCGAAGTCATCAAGACGGCTGACTGGGTCATCGATCTCGGCCCCGAGGGCGGCGAGCGCGGTGGGAACCTGGTCGGCTCGGGCCCGCCCGAAGCGATTGCGGAGCTGGAGAACTCTTACACCGGGCATTATCTGAAGTTGGTTTTGAACGGCAACGCCGCTCGCCATGCTGACCGTTAGAATATTAGTGGAGCGCCGGGCGTCTCGTCCGGTCCCCCTGAAGACGGCCCAAGCGTGAAGCGCACAGCAACCAAGGCGATCCTGCTGATAGTCCTGACCACCTGCGCTCTTGCGCAAACCCATACCACCGTCCGCCATCGCAGGGAACGTGTCGATGACACGCCTCCTGAAATCGCGCAGGCCGAGGATGCCATCCAGAAGAACGATTTCACCGGCGCGGAAACGCTGCTGAAAAAGGCCCTGGATCAAGATCCCAACAATTATCAGGCGTGGTTCGATCTTGGATTCGTGCTCAACCGCCTCGCCCGCGCCGACGAATCGATCGCCGCGTATCGCAAATCGGTCGCCGCCAAGCCTGAGGTTTTTGAATCGAACCTCAACCTCGGCCTGATGTTGGTCCGCGCCGATAATCCCGAGGCGGAACAGTTTCTACGCGCTGCTACAAATCTCAAACCCACTGGGCACACAGAAGAAGGTCAGGCCCGCGCCTGGCTCGCACTCGCGCATCTGCTCGAAAACAAGAAGCCGGAGGACGCGCTCCAGGCTTATCGCAAAGCTGCCGAGCTCACGCCCAAGGACGCTGAGCCCCACTTATCTGCCGGACTGCTGCTCGAGCGCCAAAAGCGGTTCGCGGACGCCGAGGCGGAATACAAACAGGTGCTAACGCTCGATCCCCACTCTCCCGATTCGCACAGCACGGAAGCAGCGATCGGCCTCACCAATCTGTACATGAAATCCGGCCGCCTCGGCGATGCCGAGCCCCTGCTGCGCCGGCTGGCCGCCGAGCGCACGGAGGACGCGGGCATTCATCTGCAACTGGGGCGCGTACTCGCGGCGGAGAGCAAGAACGACGACGCCATCGCGGAATTCCAGACTGCCTTGAAGCTTGCCCCCGCGGACGCCGAGGCGCAGCGCGAAATTGCCGACCTTTATGCGAGCGCCGGGAAAAACGATCTCGCCGAAAACGCATATCGCACTCTGCTTGCGGCCCAGCCTCAAGACCCGGAATTGCATCGCGGGCTGGGGAAGGCCCTGCTGCTGCAGAAGAAATTTCCGGAAGCGCAACAGGAGTTCATGACGGCGCTCCGGCTGAAGCGCGATTGGCCCGATATTTATATCGATCTGGCCTTCGCCGCCAGCGAGAACAAGAACTACGAACTCACCATCCGGGCGCTCAATGGGCGCACCGTGCTCAATGCGGAGCTGCCTCCGATTTGTTTTTTCCTTCGCGCGTCGGCTTATGACCACTTGCGCGACTACAAAAACGCCGCCGTCGATTATCATCACTTTCTGGATGTGGCCAACGGGAAGTATCCCGATCAGGAGTGGCAGGCCAAGCACCGCCTGATCGCCATTGAACCGAAGAAGCGATGACTGCTATGCGGCGCTTTGTCTCCACCGTGCTTCTGCTCGCTCTTGCTGCCGCCCACGGCGTGGCCAAGGACGAAACCGTAGAGGCACTGAAGTCGCGCGTGGAAAAAGGGCGCGCCGAAGGCTGTCCCGAGCTCTGCATGCGGATCGCGCAACTCGAGCTTCACAATGCCGACAAACGTTACTCCGACGGCCAGGTCGAAGAAGCGCGCGCCGCCGTCGATGACATCGTTACCTACTCCGAGAAGGCCCGCGATGCGGCGCTGCAAACCAGGAAGCGCCTGAAGAATGTCGAGATCGATGTGCGCAGAATCGCGGACAAACTGCGGGACATCAAGCGCACCCTCGCCTTTGACGACCAGCCTCCGGTGGAACAGGCCATCCGCCGCCTGGAAGACGTCCGCACCACCCTGCTCAAGGAAATGTTTGCCAAGGAAAAAAAGGAGAAGAAATGAAGCCGGGCAAACACTGCTTGCGCATCGCGCTCGGTCTGGCCCTTTTGCTCGCCTTCGCTCTCTGGCGTCCGCTTTCGGCGCAGCGCCGCCACGACCCGCTCAATCCGCTGGAGATCGACCAGCTCCGCGACGCCATGGTCGAGCCCGAACAGCGCTTGAAACTCTACGTAAAGTTTTCCCGGGATCGCCTGACCAAATTGGAACAAATGCGCAGCGACCCAAAAGCCACCGACCGCGCCCACCAGACCCACGACATGCTGGAAGATTTCCTCGCCGTGTACGATGAGCTGAATGACAACATCGACATGTACGTTGGCCGCAAGGACGACATCCGGAAGCCGCTAAAAGTCATCATCGAGGCCGACACCGAGTTTCAGTCCAGGTTGCGCGCGATCAAGAACTCCGCCAACACCAATCCCGCTGAAACCAGCCAGTACGAATTCCTGCTGACCGACGCTCTCGATACGGTTGACTCCAGCACCGAAGACCACCGCAAGACCGTCGCCGAAGTCGAGGAATACATCAAGCGCAAGAAGAAGAAATAGAGGGCTGGCGTCCGCGAAACAGTTCTCTACCGCAGGGAGCACGGGGGGCTACGGCGGAAAGCCAGGGTGCAAGGAGGCCACATTCCCAATAGCCAATCGCCCGGAACCACAGCCTGGTTACCGGAGTTACGTTCGCGGAGCCTGCGCTTGCGAGTAGGCTGAGAACAGTGAAGGCGCAATCCATGCGACCCCGTTTTGCAACTGTCTTAGTGGCGTTCTCGGTGGGACTGACCGCCTTGTCCCCCACCTTTTCTGTCGCCCAGGAACAATCGGAGGGCAAGCGGAGGGTCGTGAATCGGGTGGTCCCAGCCTATCCGGACCTGGCCCGCAAAATGCACATCGTTGGAACGGTCAAGGTAGAAGTGGTAGTCGCATCCAGCGGCAAACTGAAGTCGGCGCAAGTCATGGGCGGCAATCCCTTGCTGGCGAAATCGGCGGTTGACGCCATCGAGCAATGGAAGTGGGGGCCATCTCCTCAGGAAACCAAAGAGCTCATCGAACTCAATTTTCATCCCTAGCAACCGCGTCCGACTCGCTGCGTTAGACTATTTCCTTCTGAAGCAGCTATCCTCCCATGACCAAGCTAGAGAAGAAACGCTTATCCACGGTCATTCGCGCCACTGAGTACCTTTTCCTCGAAAATATCGCGCTCAAATTGGTGCTCGAGCATCGCGCCGTTCCGCACTGGCAACAACTGCTGGAGAGGCTCCTGTCGGACAAGGAAATGCTGGCGGGTGTACGTCTGAAGTTTCGAGACCTCTACGACCAACTCGATGGGTCGACCGACCCCTCCGCCGCCCTTGAAGCGTTGCTGGGGGACTTCCAAGGGCAAAGAAAGCGCAATAAGGAATCCTGATACTCGCGCTTTGGCGGTCCTTCTCCAGAGCCTTCTGCTGTTCCAAAGCGCTACTGCGCGACAACGGCCACTCCGGCCGCTTTATAAACCTTTCCATCCTTCATCACAAACTCCACGTTCTCCAGCAAGCGGACGTCCTGCAGCGGATCTCCGCTCACCGCAATCAGGTCGGCATACTTTCCGGCCTTGATCGAACCCAGCTCATTCGCATGTCCCAGCAAGTCCGCCGCATTCGAAGTCGCCGCCTGAATCGCCTGCATCGGCGTCATTCCGTATTTCACCATGAAGGCAAATTGCTTCGGGCTCGATCCGTACGGACAGACGCCGAGGTCGGTGCCAAACGACATCTTTACTCCGGCCTGGACCGCCTTGCGGAAATTCTGGCGCTGCTTTTCGCCTAGTTCACGGTCGTGCTCCAGGAAGTCCAGCGGAATCGTCCCTTTGCGGCCAGCTTCCTGTATGCATTCTTCGTCGTAAATATCCATGTCGAGATAGGTGCCATTTTTCTTCGCCAGTTCGATGCCCTCGTCGTCGATGAGGGTAGCGTGCTCGACCGAAGCCACGCCCGCGCGGATCGCGTTCTTGATGCCCTGGGCATTGTGGGCGTGGGCTTCCACACGCAGGCCAAAATTCCGGGCTTCTTCGACGGCGGCGTGCAGTTCTTCGAGCGTAAACTCGGTTGCGCTTGGACTGCTTCCGTGCGTCAGCACCGCTCCGGTGGAAAGCACCTTGATGTGGTCGACGCCATCATGGGCCAGCAAGCGCACCTTTTGACGGACCTCCCACGGGCTGTTGGCCTCGCCATAATGCAGGTCCCACGGCAGTTGGATGTCGGGGGCCTGCCCAGTCATCGCCCCGGCACCGCCGGTGATTGTGATGTAGGCGCCCGCAACATACATGCGCGGACCGACAATGTCGCCGCGCGCGATTGCGTCCCGCAGCGCGATGTCGTTGAGCGCCCGGTAGGTTCCCACGTCGCGAACCGTCGTGAATCCTGAGAGCAGCGTCTTGTGCGCGTTGGGAACGGACTCCAGTGCGACTTGTGAGGCTGTCTTCCTCAGTACGTTAAAGGGATCGCCGTCTTCCGACGAATGCCCGTCGGCTACATGCGTGTGGCAATCGATCAGGCCGGGCAGGACGGTCATTTTCGAAAGATCGATCACTCTGGCATCGGCGGGAAGAGCCAGCGCCGGACCCACCGCTTGGATCTTCCCGTCCTTAATCATGATCACCTGATTCAAAAGCACGGTCCCCGAGTCTGGATCAATCAGGCGCCCCGCGCGCACGACTGTAACTTGCGCCCCTGCCCACTGGCTGAAGGCCAGCGCAAGCCCCACTAGAATGACCTTTTTCACAGAATCCCCCAAGGATGGGAACAAGTTTTTGAAGAGCTATCGCTTCAGCGAGCACCGTAAGTCAGCTGCCGATGTTTCTTGCCCCAGACCACTCTTCAAGTCCGCCGCCAGCAACTGATGAAACAACTGTTCCCCCGCCTCCCGCCGTGCCGAGAGCCGTCCCGCCCCATAGGCCCGGGATTTCAACCCGCGCTGAACGGCCTCGCAAATTCCCAAATCTTCATCCTGCACGCGATTCCCCACGGCCACGCTCTGCTCGTTGTAAGCGCGCGCCGCCTCGCTCACGTCGCTAAAGTAGAAATCGAAAATTACCCGGCAATGATCCACATCGACCGGAAGCACCAGGTTCGTATCCAGATAGCCTTCGTAGCAATTGAACATGAAATTCGGATACAGCCAGAAATACCACGCCCGGTCGCCACGGCGCGTATTTCCCGTTGCGGCATCCGTAGCCGAACTCACCATGGGACTCGACTGCAGGCAATAGCGGTCCTCATTCTCGATTGTGTACTGCTTGTAATCCAGCACCGAGCTAAGCCCCTTATGCAGATGCGGGACATGGTATCCGCCATCCAGATAGTTATCGACAAACACCTTCCAGTTACAGTGAATGTCATAACTCTGACTGGCAAAGTAGTACAACTTTTTCAATCCCAGCGGAGCCACGCGCTTCACGAGCCCGCCAAGAAACTCCGCCAGCGGCGCCGCGTCGGTATCCAGACTGACAAAGACGAAGTTCTCCCACGTCTCCACTCTCACCGGAACCAGCCCATGGTCCTTGCGTTCGAAGTTCTTCACCCCGTCGAACTCCGGCATCCCCTTGAGCGCCCCGTCCAGCCCGTAATTCCATCCATGATAAGGACAATGCAAAATCGACGCCTGCCCGCATGCCTCGGTCACGACTGCCGCGGCATGATGCCGGCACACGTTATAGAAGGCCCGCAACACGCCGTCATTGCCACGTACTGCTACCAGCGGCTCTCCTGCGACGGTTGCGGTTACGAACTGTCCTGGCTTCTCTACTTGGTCCGTTCGCCCCATCACCTGCCAGATCCGCGAGAAGACCGTCTGCCCTTCCAATTCTGCAATCCGCGCATCCACGTACCATGGAGCTGGAATCGTAGATGCCTCGGCCAGGGGGGCAGTGTCGTCATAACTCGCAACGATCTGCTCAACGCTTATCCCAGTCTTCATGCCATGTTCCCGGTAACTTACTCTTTCTCCGATCCAACTTTCTCCGATCCAACCGCCCGCCGCAACAATTCCACGAACTGCTCGATGCGCGCGTCTTTCTCCTCCGGCACCGGACCAGACTTGCGAAACAGTCCCGGATCTAACTCTTCGGTAAGCAGCGCATCCTGAAAGCGGTCCATGGTCCATTCCAGAATCGACCCGATCATGTCCACATCCAGGTCCGCCCGTAACTCACCACGGCTGACCCCGAAGCTCACAAAGTCACGCCATCCGTAAGGGTCCTCGGCTACCAGAAATCGATTGATTTCCCGCCGCAGCGCGAGGTCGGTTCCGTAATTGCCAATCAGATAAATCCGGTAGGAAGACCAGTTGTCTCGCACCATGTTTTCGGTGCGTCCCAGCCAATAGCGCAGCACTTCAAAGAACCCCCGTTGCTGCGCCGCCTCCGGGGCTTGCATATATCTTGGAAACGACTGCACCGCTTTCTTGTAGGCCTCGAAAAATAATCCATCCTTGCTCTTGAAGTGCTGAAATACCGATCCCTTGGCGATGCCCAACTGGGCCGCGATGTCCTCGACCCGCGCCGCGCTATAGCCGCGCTCGGCGAAATGGCGGATGGCAACTTCCACAATCCGCGCGCGTTTGGCCTCCGAGCGCGGACGCGGCTTTCCATCCCGCCGCATTTGCGTCGGTTTTGCCAGACTGCTCGTAATCCCTTCCATGGCACCACTCCCTGACACTTTTCTTGACCTTTGGTCAACGAACGATACAGCACTCGCAAACCATTTTTCAATGGCTTTTTCCGCGGCCTTTGGTTAATTTCTTCACCCAGGATCATTTCTTCCTTGACCATCGGTCAGCGCATGTCCAGCCGTCAAAGGCCGTATCACGATGCTGTTATTATCGGCGCTGGACACAATGGCCTAACGGCTGCCGCCTATCTCGCGCGCGCTGGGTACTCCACCCTGGTTTTAGAGCGCCGCGACGTCGTGGGCGGATGCTGTGTGACCGAAGAAATTGCACCCGGGTGCCGGGCCTCCACCACTTCCTACATCGCCAGCATGCTCCGCCCCGAAGTTATTCGCGACCTCCATCTCGCCGGGCACGGACTCCGAATGGTCCCCTGCGATCCCTCGCTCCAGGTCCCGTTTCCCGACGGCCATCTTGTTTCCTGGTGGGCCAATCGCGAGCAAGCGGTCGAAGAACTCCGCAAGATTTCTCCCAAAGACGCCGCGACCTTCGTCCGCGTCGACGAGCGCCTGAAAAACCTGGCCCGCTATCTGCAACCATTTTTTCTTGAGCCTCCGCCGAAGCCGGGCACACAATCTCTCGACGGATGGTCTCATTTGTTCCGCGCCGGCAAGCGCTTTCGCGGAATCTCCGCCGCCGAAATCTCGCAGCTCGTCTCGCTTTTGACCGGCAGCTTGGGCGATTTCCTCGATCGCAATTACGAATCCGAGAAGGTGAAGACTCTGTTCCTCGCCAACAGCGTCTATGGTAAACACGGAGGCCCTTATCAACCCGGCAGCGCCCTCGGGCTGCTCTTCCACTTACTCAGCGGTGGAGAGCGCCAGCAACAAGGTTTTTACGGACACGTCATGGGCGGCATGGGCTCCATCACCAGTGCCATGGCCAAGGCGGCCCGATCATTTGGAGCGGAAATCCGCACCGGCGCTCCAGTCCTGCGTATCGATTCGCGCGAGGGACGGGTGCGCGCCGTGGTCCTTGAAGACGGCACCGAAATCCGCGCCCGGATCGTGCTCTCCAATGCCGATCCCAAACGCACATTCCTCGGCCTCGTCCCGGAACGCGATCTCCCCACCGATTTCCTCCACGCCATTCGCGGCATCAAGATGAGCGGGCCCTGCGCCAAAGTCAATCTGGTCTTAGCGGAAGAACCGCGTTTCACCGGCACGCCCGCGAGCTATGATCCGCAACAGCGCTCACTGTTTACCCTCGTCCCGTCGCTCGAATTCGCCGAGCGCTGCTATGACATCGCCAAGTTCGGCGACATCCCCGAACAACTCTGGGTCGATTGCGTCCTCGCTTCCAACGCTGACCCATCGCTGGCGCCCCCCGGCAAGCACATCATGACCTGCTTCGTGCAGTACGTCCCTTACAAACTTCGCCAGGGCACGTGGGACGACAATCGCGAACTGCTCGGCAACCGCGTAATAAAGAAAATCGCCGAGTACGCACCCAATGTTCCGGGCGCGATCGTTGCCCGCCAGGTTCTCACTCCGCTCGACCTGGAACGCACCTACGGACTCACCGAAGGCAACATCTTCCACGGCGACCTGAGTCTCGAACAATTGTTTTTCAACCGACCGGTTGCCGGATGGTCGCAATACCGCACGCCCATAGCCGGCCTGTACTTATGCGGCGCCGGAGCCCACCCCGGCGGCGGCGTCACCGGAGCTCCCGGCCACAACTGCGCGCACCAAGTCCTGCGGGACCTGAAAAAAGGTAAATTCAAGGATGCCGTAGCGTAAACACGAACGTCCATCTGTAGAAGCTAACGAGAGAAAGGAGATTCCAGTGTCCGAAACCCCGCAGCAATACACGCAACGCATCCTGGCCAATGCCCAGGGACAAGACCCCATCAAAATCCAATCCTCCACCAACAAAACCCTGGCTCGCCTTACCAAGGGCATCTCTACCGCCAAGCTTCGCAAGCGCCCCGCGCATGACAAGTGGTCGGTTGCGGAAATCCTGGCCCACCTCGCCGACGTCGAAATCGTAATCGGCTGGCGCATGCGCTCCATCCTCGGCGACCCTGGAACGCCCGTCCAGGCCTACGATCAGAACGCCTGGGTCGTTTCCGGACACTACGAAAAACGCGATGCGCGCAAATCGATCGAACTGCACCGCATCGTGCGCGAGGCCAATCTCGCGCTGCTGAAATCACTCTCGCCCGATCAGTGGAAGCACTATGGCCAACATGCCGAGCGCGGCCAGGAGTCGATCGAGCACATCGTTCGCATGGTCGCCGGACACGATCTCAACCATATTCACCAGATCGAGCGCATTGTGAAACCGGCCAAATGATCGAATCCCACGCAGGAGCAACTATGCCCAAGGAAGGCATTCTCGAACGCCTGAAGCACGGTCCCGTCCTCGGCGACGGCGGCTACCTGCTCGAACTCGAAAAACGCGGATGGGTCCGTCCCGGGCCCTTCACTCCTGAAGTCGCCATCGTCTATCCCGCCGCCCTTCGCGAGCTGCACATCGAGTTTCGTGAGGCCGGAGCCGAAGTGCTGCAGGCCCTGACCTTCTACGCCAGCCGCGACAAACTGGCCACCGTCGGCCTCGAAGACCGCGTCGAAGATATCAATCGTTCCGCCGTCCGCGTTGCCAAAGAAGTAGCGGGCGAACAATGCCTGGTGGCCGGCAATCTGAGTCTGACTTGGATGTACGAGCCCAACAGCCGCAGCGCCGCCGACCGCGTCCGTCAAACCTTCGACGAACAGCTCAAAATCCAGTGTGAAGAGGGAGTCGACTTCATCATCGGCGAAACTTTTTCTTGGCTGGGCGAAGCGCTCCTCTGCGTCGAGCGCGCCAAGAGAACCAAACTCCCCGTAATGGTCACCATCTGTTTCGAGAACAAGGATGAAACCGCCGAGGGAACCAACGCCGCCAACGCCGCCAAAACTCTCATGGACGCCGGTGCCGACATTGTTGGCCTGAATTGCCTCCGGCCGCCACAATATATGCTCGGGCCTATGGAACAGATGCGTAAGGCTGTTGACGGCTATCTCGCCTGCCAGCCGGTCGCCTATAACACACCAAAGGACAAGCCCGACTTCACCAGCCTTCCCGAATTCCCATACGCTCTCGATCCGCTACAACTTACTCGCAAACAAATGGGAGACTACGCTCTGCGAGCGAAAGAAATCGGCATCAACTACATCGGCTCCTGCTGCGGATCGGTGGCCATGCACGTAAGGGAGATGGCCCGGGCGTTAGGCAAACTCCCCGCCGAAAGCCGCATCTGGAAAAAAGGAGGCACCAAGCCGATGTCGGCCTATGAGTATTACGACCATGATCGTGTAACGGTGAAGGAGTAAGTAGTAACCGTGGAACACCGACAGCCCGGCAGCTGTCGGTAGCAAGTTAAAATGTCCGGTTTTCGTAGCACATGAAATGTCCGGTTTCAGTTAGACAGCAGCCGTAGCAGGGGCGGTGGGAAAGTGGGAATCCCGCGTACTTTGCGGGATTT
>Ga0075030_100001084_pt1 | contig 24396 bp, 18 predicted proteins | sample LitLauG_LLR_2012_FD_71393 | JGI IMG/M metagenome (GOLD analysis project Ga0075030, IMG submission 71393) | Freshwater sediment microbial communities from Pennsylvania, USA - Little Laurel Run_MetaG_LLR_2012 | ecosystem: Environmental > Aquatic > Freshwater > Creek > Sediment | place: USA...
AAACCAGTGTGCTTGAGCGGTTCTGAACCTCCGTCTCCGCCCGTACTGCGGGCGGGTGGAGTGATCGAGTTTTTGTTGCTTGTCTATTTCTTGAAGGAGACTGATATGAGGTTGAGAAACACAGCTGCCGCTATCGTGCTTGCCGTAACCACGGTCTGGGCCCAGAGTACACCGCCGGTCGCCGTACCGGGAGGCATGCCAGCCATGGGCCAGAGGCGTGCCCTCGGTGGCAGGAGGGGAATGTCCCCCGGCGCCGGCAACCAGGCGAGCAGCGGGCAGACGATCGCCACGATGCGTCAGCGCATGGAGGATATGGAAGGCACACTGGTTAAAATGCATACGGTTTTGAAGCAGATGCGTGCCAAGGCCGTTAAGGGCAGTGCTAAAGACCCGCTGGCCCAGGCTAACCTTGACATGTGGGAACTGATGCTGGGTCATCTCGACAAACAGTTCGAAGAACTGAAGACCGCCACACTCGCACGCGAAGACCTCGAAACTCGTCGGGCCGCCCTGTACAAGCAGGCGGATGCTAAAGCAGAGGCGGAAGCTCAGGCTGCGCAGAGTTCATTTGGCCAGACATCAGCACTTGCCGGACAAGGTGCGGGACAGGGCATAGCCGGACAAACCCCGGCCAGCCAGAATTCCCCCACACCGCCAGCCAACACCTCTCCCTCGCCAAACTAAAGGGCAGGTCTTAGAGCAAAAGAGGCGTTGCGTTGTCGCGAGGCTGCGATTCGATGAAGAAAGTCCTGACTGCAGTTGCGATTGCCTTGCTCATGATCCTGTCCTACGTAGCGGGACGGCAGCACCCAGCGCGACATGCTACATCGAGCGCGAGCGCCCCTCGCGTGCTCTACTGGGTGGACCCCATGCATCCCGCCTACAAGTCGGACCATCCTGGCATTGCTCCCGATTGTGGCATGCAACTGGAACCTGTTTATGCCGAGGACACGGGCAATGCACCGCGACCTGTATCCCTCGCGCAATTGCCTTCAGGAGCGGTCAGCATTGATGGCACCACACAGAGATTACTGGGGATCCGAGTCGCCACGGTGGAGAGAGTCGGCGCTCGTCGGGTCATTCGTGCGCTTGGCCATGTGGTTCCGGAAGAAACACGAGTGTACAGGATCAACTCCGGGACGGAAGGGTTTATCCGGGAGACCTACAACGACTCGGTAGGAGTCCAGGTCAAGAAAAACCAAAAGCTGGCGATCTTTTATGGACCCGATTCGTTGTCGGTCGCTTCCGGGTTTCTCGCCGCGACCGAGCGCGTGCCGGGCGCAGCGGGAAAGGAGGGAAACCGGACTCTGCCATTTCCCGGAGCTCTGTCCAAGCAGGGAGTGAGCAGTATTCAGGGCTATACGAATCGGCTGCGCAATCTGGGCATGAGCGATGTACAGATGAATGAGATGGCCGCGAGCGGCAAGATTCCTGAGAGTATCGATGTGGTTGCGCCGACGGACGGATTCATCCTCGCCCGGAACATTACGCCCGGCCAGCACTTCGATCGCTCCACGGAGTTTTACCGGATCGCTGATCTGAGCAAAGTCTGGATCCTGACCGACATTTTGGACAGCGAAGCACAAAGTTTCTATCCCGGCGCCCATGCTCGGGTCACTCTGCCGGGTCAGGGAAAGACTCTGGCGGCCCGCGTCAGTGATGTTTTGCCGGAAATTGACCCCGCGACGCAAACATTGAAACTTCGCTTGGAGGCGGACAATCCTGGCTTCGCGTTGCGCCCGGAAATGTACGTGGATGTGGAGTTGCCGGTGGCGCGGCGGGCGGGGTTGACGGTACCGCAGGACGCGGTGCTGGACTCGGGACGGGAACAGCGGGTGTATGTGGAGAGCAGGGGCGGAGTGTTTGAGCCGCGGCCGGTGCGAACCGGTTGGCACGCGGGCGACCGAGTGGAGATTGTGCAGGGTTTGGCGGAAGGCGAGCGGGTGGTGGCGGCGGGGACGTTCCTGGTGGATTCGGAGAGCCGGTTGAAGCCGGTCGCGGAGGCCGCGCCCAAGCCGCAGGCGAAGGTTCCGGCCGGATCCAAGCACAAGGCAGGCCTGGCGGCGAGCGCCGGCAAGGTCAAAGATGCGGCGTGCGGCATGATGATCGACGCGGCGAAGGCGGCGGCCGAGGGCAACACGCTGGAGCGCGATGGCGCCACCTATTATTTCTGTTCCGACCGTTGCAAAAAGAAGTTCGGCGCGCAACCGGAGCGCTACTTGGCTCTGAATCCATCCGAGCACCGCCGTGATTAACCGGATTGTCGCCTGCGGCTTGTCCTGAGTCCACGTCGCAATCCGGAAAACCACCTGTTCGCTGCGCCGCGTGAGCATGGTTCACCCACTGTTCAACCTCCTTGACAGTTCAGTTGGACCCATACGACAATACCGCCAGTTGTCAGCCTAAGTCGCTCGTTCTCCGAGATTTAGATAACAACTCCCCCGATTTGCAAGATGTGTCTGGGCAGTCAGGGTAGCCGTGCGTGGGCCGGTTGGCAGGCAGAGCGCTTGTATTCAGCCCGTATTTCAAATGCTGCCTGGCTTGGAGGTAGAGTTGCAGGCCTCACGTCGATTCACGAGAAATCCTGCTGGGTTCCCAACCAGTTCCCCGAGTGCGCCACGGCTCACCAGATCGTTCCCGTTCTGGCCGATTGTTCTGTCGCTGATGGTGGTTTTGCTGACCATCGTTGCCGTTCTGCAATACCGCTGGACGACTGAGGTGAGTGCTGCCAGCGAAGTCCGCATTGGGACGGAACTCGAGTCGCTCATGATCCGGTGGCACCTCGATTTTTACGGCGAGTTCTCTGCCATCTGTGTTGCGACACAAGTCGGTCCAGATTCAGGGGCACGGGACACTTGGAACGATTTTCTACAGCGCTATGTAGAATGGAGCCGCAACACCGTGAAGGGTGACTCGCTGGAGAACATCTACAGGAATCCGGATCTCGTCGAGAACATTTACATCTGGGAAACAAGCCAGTCAACGGAACCCCGGTTGTTGCGTCTTAACGCGAACAAAAAGAGGATTGACACTTCCGGCGTGCCAAAGAATCTGGAGACTTTACTGGCTCGCTTGCAGGCGAACTCTGCCAACCTTCCTCTAGCCTTACGCGCCTGGGAATCACCGGACCCGTCGCCTGATCAGCGCTCCCGAAGTGTTGACATCTCGAGTGCAGATTCGCTGCGCAGCAATACAACCACGGGGTGGCAGTTCGATGAAAACATCCCCGCGCTTGTTCACCCGATCGTTCGGCACGGCGATGACACCATCCCAGGGATTGTTCGGCACGGCGATGCCAACCCACCAAGCAGCCAGAATCCAGTCGATTGGATCGTGGTTGTTCTTAATCCCAATACCATCCAGAAACGGATCCTGCCCGAGCTTGCGAAACGATATTTCAGTGCTCAGGACAAATTTGACTATAAGGTAGCGGTCATTGCTACTGGGAAGGCGCCTCGCACGATCTATTCTTCCGAACCTGGATTTGGGGTCCGTGACATCGGCGCCTTCGATTCAACGATGAATATCTTTGGCCCTCCTTCGGAGAGCGAGGAAGGCCACTTCTGGCCAGCGGTGAGGAATGACGCGTCTTTGCGAAGCAAACAATGGCACAGTTTTCCCGGCCCGGTTTGGTTTCCCGTAATCGAATATGCTGCCCGACAGGAACCGTGGGTGTTAGTGCTGCAACGCCGTGCCGGTTCACTCCAGGCCGTGGTGGAGAGAATTAGGCGAAGAAATCTAGCGATCAGCGCCTTTGTGCTGTTGTTACTCGCCATTAATATGAGTTTTGTCATCATTGCGAGTTTTCGAGCGCAGAGCTTCGCCAGGCTGCAAATGGACTTCGTGGCCTCTATTTCGCATGAACTGCGTACGCCATTGACTGCTATTTTTTCCGCGGGCGAAAATATCAAAGACGGGTTTGTGAGCGGAGCATCGAATCTGAAGCACTATGGCTCGATCGTGACCAGCCAGACGCGCCAATTGAGGGATCTGGTAGATCGAATTCTGCTTTTTGCGTCCATACGCAGCGGCAAAGACCGGTACAACTTGCATCCGATTCAGGTCTCAGAAATCCTGGAACGCGTTCGCAAGAGCACGGCAGGACTGATTACCGGGGAAGAGGCGTACGACCTCGAGGAGCAAGTGGAGCCGAACCTGCCGTGCGTTGTGGGAGATATGGCTGCGGTGTGCGGGTGCCTGGAGAATCTGATCACGAACGCTGTCAAGTACAGTGGGAAAGATCGCCGCATTTGCCTCTCCGCTACGATGCATGAGATGGACCACAATGGAAAAGAAATCTGGTTTGGCGTAGAGGACCACGGAATTGGCATCAGCAGTTCAGAGCTGGAACATATCTTCGAGCCGTTTTACCGCAGTCCCGCGGTAGCTGCCGCCCAAATCCACGGGACGGGGCTGGGACTGTCCGTGGCAAAGCATCTTGCGGAAGCCATGGGCGGAAGAATTTCGGTGGCGAGCGAAGTTGGGGTGGGAAGTGTCTTCACATTGCACCTGCCCGCCGCCCCGACACAGGAATACGAACTCCCGGTGATGAGTTCGAGCGCGATGAGGTGACGCGGAATGAACGAGAGCATTTTGCTGGTGGAAGACGAACAGGCATTAAGGACCACCCTGAGTGACCGGCTGCGTGGCGAGGGATATGTCGTTGACACTGCGGTCGATGGGCAGGAAGGGTTCGACAAGGCGTTAAACCTGCCCTTCGATCTGATTATTCTCGACATTATGCTGCCGCGTCGCAACGGACTGGATGTCTGCCGGGACATTCGCCAGGCCGGCATCGCAACCCCGATTCTGATCCTGACGGTTCGGAACGAGACGGTTGATAAAGTAGTAGGCCTCCGGCTCGGCGCCGACGACTACGTAACGAAACCATTCGAAGCTGCAGAGCTGATCGCCCGCATCGAGGTTCTATTGCGACGCGTACCGATCCATGCAGGGCAAGGTCAGTATGAATTCGGGTCGATCCGTGTCGATGTCCGGCGTGCGGAAGTTACTCGAGGTGGCAAACCTGTTTATCTCACGGCTCGCGAATTCCAGCTCCTTCGCTATCTGATCGACCGCGCAGGCAGCACTGTCTCTCGAGATGAACTGTTGCGTTCGGTCTGGGGCTATGACACCAACACGTTCACCCGCACTGTGGACACTCACGTGGGCAGTGTGCGGCAAAAGTTGGAGGAAAACCCCAAGCATCCCGAGCTTATTCTTACGGTTTCCGGCGTCGGCTACAAGTTCACGGGCCTGAATAGCAGATAACCTGTTGCAGACCACCCCGCACCAGTTTTCAGGGCTGTGCGGTGGCTCCTCTTGCCGGCATCCCGACGCTATGTTGTTCGCGCCGTGTGACTTGGATCACAGACCCGCCGTTTGCCATCATGCTAAAGACTGGTTGTGGGTATTGTGACAATACTTACGAGATCCTTGCGCTTCCTCGGCTTCGAAAATCTCTGGCAGCGCGTGTGAGTCCAGATCACAACCGCTGGATTCTTTGTTGCTCGTCTCTCCATCTGAAGTGAGCTGGTTCGCACGCCTTAGAACGGCGGCCGTATGGCTCATCCCACACGCACCATCCCGGGCAACCATGTCGGTCATTACGAGATTCTCTGCGAGGTGGGCGCGGGTGGCATGGGCGTGGTGTACAAGGCCTTTGATCACCAACTGCAGCGCACCGTTGCCCTGAAGTTTCTTCCGCCGGATCCGATTCGCAGTTCCGTCGATCGCAATCGTCTGCTCCACGAAGCCCGGGCGGCCTCAACCCTGGATCACAAGAACATTGCGTCCATCCACGCCGTGGAACAGAGCGAGGACGGGCAGTTCTTCATCGTGATGGCGTATTACGAAGGGGTGAGCCTTGCGACCCGCATGCGCGCGGCGCCATTATCGAAAGCAGAGACCCACGAGATCGTGCGTCAGATTGCCGAGGGCCTCGGGTATGCGCATCTGCACAATATCGTGCATCGGGACATCAAGCCTTCCAACGTGATTCTCACGCCCGAAGGCGAGGCCAAGATTGTTGATTTCGGTCTTGCCCGATTCGTGAGCTCGGGCGCTTCGACACAGACTTTGAGCATTGCCGGCACGTTGTCCTACATGTCGCCGGAGCAGTTATCGGGCAAAGCAATCGATGCGCGAACGGATCTCTGGTCTCTGGGCGTGATTGCGTACGAGTTGCTCACCGGCCACTTGCCTTTCGAGGGCGACAGCCCGGCCTCGACCATCAGCGCCATCCTGCAGTCGCCGCCTGCGGACATGGAAGGGGTTTCCCCGGACCTTCAGTCGATCGTGTTCCGGGCCCTCTCCAAGAATGCGGCGGACCGGTATCAGTCCGGTGGTGAGTTTCTGCGTGACTTGAATGCGGTTACGGCGGGTGGTGGACCCACGGGCAGCCCTGGCCGAGAGATGTTCAAGGTGCGTGTTCCCCTGCTTCCGGTGCCACCGGCCACCCGATCTTCAGCGCGTACGCACAAACTGCGCCTAACTGCGCTGACGGCGGTGCTCCTGGCATTGATCGCGTGCGGGTTGTTGCTGGAGCGAATGCATTGGGGGAAGGATCGATCGGCCTCCGGGTCAACGAATTCTGCATCGTACGAAACTTACTTACAGGGCCTTCAATTTCTGCGGCGGTACGACAAACCTGGCAACCTGGATACCGCGATCCGTTTCTTCGAAACGACCACGAAAACGGATCCGAAATTTGCTCTGGCATTTGCCGCGCTGGGCGAAGCGTATTGGGACAAATACAGGCGGGATGGCGATCCGCGGTGGGCCGAGTTGGCGTCTTCATCGTGCCAACGGGCGGCGGAGTTGAACGATCGGCTCCCGGCCGTATACGTGACTCTGGGGAGAATTCACGATGGGACAGGCCAGCACAATCTGGCACTGCAGGAATTCGAGCGGGCCTTGGAACTCGATCATCGAGACGCGGACGCGCTGCTTGGTCTGGCGGACGCGTACGCGAGCGTGGGCCGAACCGCAGAAGCCGAAGACACCTACAAGAGGGCCGCTGCCATGCGTCCGGAGTACTGGGACGGGCACTACCGGTTGGGTGCGTTCTACTACCAGCAGGGCCGCTTCACCGATGCCGCCCGCCAGTTTCGCCGCGTGGTTGATCTGGTACCGGATCATGCGACGGCCCACACCAGCCTCGGCACGGCATGGTTGAGCCTCGGCCAGGAAGCGGATGCCGAGTCTGAGTTCAAGAAGTCCCTGGCATTAGGTCTCGACTATCCGGCTTTGGCTAATTTGGGCGTTATGTACTATCGGCAGAAGCGGTTTGCCGAATCCGCGGCCATGACCGAGAGGGCGCTGAGTGTGAATGACAAGGACTACCGGTTGTGGAACAACCTGGCGATTGCCTACGAGTGGCTGGGGCAGCCGGAGAAGGCTACGAACGCCTTCAGCCGGGAACTGGCGCGGCTGGAACAAATCGTTGTTCTGAAATCGGAAGACGCGGAGGTTCGAGCCAATCTCGGAGTGATGTATGCACAACAGCACCAGCGCAGCCGGGCGCTGCTACATCTGGAGTCGGCACTGGCTTTTTCCCCGGATGACCCGGAGATTCTGAGCAAGGTCGGGGAGGCGCACGAAAAACTGGGTGAACGATCGAAAGCACTGGAGTATTTCCAAAAGGCTTTGGGAAAGGGGCTCACGCTTCAGGATTTGGAGCTGAACCCGGATTTGCGTTCACTATTGTCTGACCCCAGCGCTCGCCACGTGTTGCAGGGAGCGCTGCCGGCGAAAGTCAAACCGCAACCGTCTGCGGACCGATAGGCGGCGCGCGCACCCGTTTGCAGACGAAACTATGGATCAAGGAGAGCAGAGATGGATAAGCCAACCACGATCGAACAACGGGAGCTGCAGGTGACAGAAACATTCATCAATCAAGACATAACGCTCGTATCCATGCCAGGCTTGGACATGTGCGATTTTTACGTGGAAGGCGACAAAGGCTATATCGTTCACTTCCTGAATCCGGATGTCTTCGGTCAGGAGTTTGCCACGATCAGCAAGGGCAATAACCTCTTCACGGTGGTCAACAGGGTCGAGACGGAATGCTACTTGTTCGAGGGCGTTCAATTGAGAGACATTGTCGCAGGGGTGGAGGGTTCACCTATGAAGAAATCTGCGCGGAAGCCATCTGGGACAGTCTCTCCATGCACGGGGCCGATTATCATCCCTCCGAACAAGGGGCAAAACCCTCACTAAGGGAGTTGACGAAAGAGTCGTTGACCGACAGGCCGCCAGCGATGGCGGCCTTCGCTGTTGGGTCGGATCGAGGGCGCGGGCGAGACCTTTGTTTGGGATTGGCCGTTGGGGTTTGGCCGTAATATCCTCGTTGCGTGCCGGTTCCCGCCCAATCACAGCGGACTCCAACCCTCGGGCTGCTGCTCGGGTTGATTCTGACCCTGGCCGCGGTCGTGGCCTATTCCTCCTACATCATCATGCAGATCAAGGGGCTGCGGCAGTTGCAGAGCGAACTGGCCGACCGCAGCCGGAAAGACTCTCTGCAGTTGCTGCGGGTGCAGAACGACCTTAACTCACTAGCCCTGGCGATGAGGGACATGCTGGATTCCGATGAGCCCTACCCGCTGACGGCGTGGTCGGCGCAATTCCAGAGGATCCGGACGGATCTGGAGGATGCGCTGCGCCGGGAAGAGCAAGTGGCGCTGGTGGAGCGTTCTCCGGAACAGAGGGAATATCTGCGGCGCGAGCTGGCGCAATTCTGGGACGCAGCCGACCGCACGTTCGCGCTGGCGCAGAGCGGCAAAGAGGCGGAAGCGCGCGCAGATATCCGAATTTCGCTGCAGGCGCGACAGGCGGCACTGAGTACTGCGGTGGCCCGGTTACTGGTCCAGAACAATGAGAACGAGGAAATCATTGCTGCCCGGAGAGCGCAAATCTATGACCGCGTGCAGCGACAGGTGTATGTGTTCCTGGCGGGAACGCTCACGGCTATCTTGCTCACCAGTCTTTACCTGATTCGCGTGAACCGCCGGTTGTTCGCGCAGCTCGCCAGCCTTTCTGCCCAACGGAGCGATCTGGCCCAGAAACTGATTGCGACACAGGAATCCACGTTGCGGTACATCTCGCGCGAACTGCATGATGAGTTTGGCCAGGTGTTGACGGCAGTCGGCTCGATGCTGGGACGGGCGGAGAAGCAGACTCCGGAGAATTCGCCGTTGCGCGCAGATCTGCATGAGGTGCGAGAGATCGCACAAAACACGCTCAGCACGGTACGCAGCTTATCGCAGGCGCTGCATCCCGTGATGCTGGACGAGGCGGGTTTGGAAAACACGCTGGACTGGTATTTGCCGACGGTCGAGAGGCAAACGGGTATGGGCATTGCATACGAGAAATCGGGGCCAGCGTTTCCCGTGCGAGGCACACCTGCCATCCATATCTATAGGATCGTGCAGGAAGCGATTCATAATGTGACGCGTCATTCAGGGGCGAGGCAGGCGTGGGTTCGTCTGCGGTTTCTTCCCGAACGCCTGGAGGTAGAGGTGGAGGATCACGGTAGCGGGTTCGCGGCCACCAATGGCCGGCAGGGAATTGGACTGGTGGCGATGCGGGAACGCGCCGAACTGCTGAATGGCGGCATCCAATTTCTGCAGCCCGCGGGAGGTGGTACGCTGGTCCGGCTGAGGATTCCGAAAGAGGCGATTGAATCGAATGCCTGAGAAAATTTCAGTGCTGCTGGTGGACGATCACAACCTCGTTCGGCAAGGTTTCCGCCGCATCCTGGAGGATGAGCCGGACATGCTGGTCGTTGGGGAAGCCGCCGATGGGGACGCCGCCATCAGGCTTGCTGAGAAGCTCAAGCCGCGGGTGGTCTTGATGGATTGCGCGCTTCCAAAGACGAGTGGATTGGAGGCTGCGCGGCAGATTCTCGAAAAGTTGCCCCACACGGCCGTGTTGATGCTAAGTATGCATTCGGAAGAGACGTGGGTGCGGCAGGCGCTGGATGCGGGCGCGCGCGGATATCTCCTGAAGAGCGCAATGGAACTGGAACTCCCGGTAGCGGTGCGCAAGGTGGCGGCGGGAGAAACTGTTCTCGATCCGGCAATTGCAAAACCGGCGACCCTGAAGGGCGAGCGCAGTGCAGCATTGACCAAGCGCGAACTGGAAGTGCTGCAGCTGCTGGTGGCAGGGAAGTCGAACAGGCAAATCGCGGAGGCGCTGCAGTTAAGCGCGAACACGGTTGCGGTTCATCGCGCCAATATCATGGACGCGCTGGGGATTCACAAGACCGCCGAACTGGTGGTGTACGCCATTCGCAATGGGTTGGTCAACGTCCCGTGAACCGCCGGTCGTTTCTTCTGGGCGCGGCAGGGCTGGCGGGGTCGGCGATGTTCGCGGACGCGGTGTGGGCCACCGATCCGGAGAAGCTATCCGCCCTGCCGTTCCGACTGACTGACGTAACGAACTCTGCCGGCATTCACTTCCGTCACAACAGTGGCGCGTTCGGGGGAAAGTTGCTGCCTGAGACGCTGGGCTCGGGGTGCGCCTTCCTGGACTATGACGGGGATGGCTGGCAAGACATTCTGCTCGTGAACGGCATGGACTGGCCGGGACATCACGTCCAACGCAGCACTCTGCAACTCTACCGCAACAACCGCAACGGCACATTCAGCGATGTGACGCACGCCGCCGGGCTTGACGCAACCGAGATCTACGGAATGGGCGTCGCGGTGGGCGATTACAACAATGATGGTTTTCCGGACGTCTTAGTCACCGGTGTTGGCCAGAACCGGCTCTTCAAGAATACGGGCAAAGGCACGTTCGTGGACGTCACGCGCAGCAGCGGGCTGAGCGGGCGGGCGGCGATGAGCACGTCGGCGCTTTGGTTTGACTACGATCGCGACGGGCGCCTCGACTTGTTTGTCTGCAACTATGTGAAATGGTCGCAGGAACATGATGTCTTCTGCAGTCTGGACGGGAAGCACAAGTCTTATTGCACGCCGGAAGCGTATCGCGGCGAGACTTGCTGGCTCTTCCACAATCGCGGCGACGGAACCTTCGAGGACGTGACCGCCACCAGCGGCATCTTCGACAGCAGTTCGAAATCGCTGGGGGTCGCGATGCTGGACTACGATCAGGACGGCTGGCCGGATCTGATTGTCGCCAACGATACGCAGCCCAACAAGCTCTATCGCAACAACCGGAATGGCACGTTCAAGGAAGTGGGCGTCGAGTCGGGGATCGCATTCAGCACGGAGGGCAAGGCGCGGGCTGGCATGGGCGTGGACGCGGCCGACTTTAACAACTCGGGCTCCGCGGGGATCGCTATCACGAACTTCGATAACGAGATGGCCGGGTTGTACCGTGCGTCCGGAAAGGCGGTGTACGAAGATGTCGCGTTGCAGGCCGGTGTTGGAATGCCCACGAAAACCATGCTCGGGTTCGGGTGTGTATTTGCCGACCTTGATCTGGATGGAGCGCTTGACCTGGCGATTGCGAATGGCCACATCGACGAGACGGTGCGCAATATCAGCGGAAACGTTGGCTATGCGCAGCCGCCGCAATTGTTTCTCAACCTCGGGAAGGGGAACTTTCGGGATGTGACGAGCGAGGCGGGGCCTGATTTCAGTCAGCCTAGAGTTGGGCGGGGGTTGGCCTATGGCGATTTCGATCGCGATGGCGACGTAGATCTGCTGCTGACGACCAATAATGGACCGGCTTATCTTTTCCGGAACGACCAGATGGGGCGGAACCGGAGCGTTCGCATCCGGCTGGTGGGGACGCAATCCAATCGCGACGGCATCGGAGCTGGCGTGCGGCTGGAGTGCGGCGGCGTTACGCAGACCAGAATGGTGAAGAGCGGGTCCAGCTATCTATCGCAGTCGGAACTGCCGCTCACCTTCGGATTGGGCAGAGGCGACGTGGTAGATCGAATCGTAGTTCAGTGGCCGAGTGGCCGAACCGAAGAGTTCAGGAATCTGAAGGCGGGCAGAGCCTACGAATGCGTGGAATCGAAGGGGATTACGCCTCCATCCGGGTTCTAGCACACTTCTGAAACTGGTTCAACCCATCATCCCGGCGTGGCGTGAGCCGAAACTCACCCGTTGTCGGCAAGGATTGCACACGCCTGCCCGTAAATCCGTAGCTCCCGTGCTCTGAGGAACTCTCCCTTTAGACAGAGTATCCCTGTTGGCGACGCCCCCGGATCTCGCTCTCAGCAAGCAGCCAGTCCTGGTGCTCGTCGCCGCCTGCGCCATGGCGCTCCAGGTAAATCTCGTAGGCGCGCCGCCGGATCTCCTCATCCAGGTCGCGCGTCTTTCCAGTCTTGCGAGTTTCGGGAAGGGCCTGGCTCGAGGGTGGTTCTACTACGGAAGCTGCCGCTTTCTTTCGGCGGATTGGGGTGTCATTTCCATTGGTTTTGCGAATCATGCGGTGCTCCTTACGGATCCCTGGTTCCAACCATGTCTTACAGTTGGAGAAAACGATACATCGGTTGCCGGATAACAGTTCCCCGACTCTGTGGCGATAAGTCCAATATAACTCGTGCTGCTGTGGAATTGGAGAAGAAGCGAAAAAAACCTTCCGCCCGCATAAAGTTTGTCACGACTTGGAGGCTCCCGACGTGGCTCGGTCGTCTTCTTTGGAGGGGTGGACGAAAGTACCCTGGTAACTTGTCGGGAAGCTCCATCGCCCGCAGGATGGAAGACAAGGTTTACGGCTCATTTTATGTCATCTCAACGCCAACCAGGTACCGGTGCGCAGACCACCCGGGCAACGATGGACGACCTGGAGCAAATGCTCCCTGAATCTCCCAGCCCGGAGAGCGTATGCGTGAAACTAGCTAAGATCCTCCGCGTGCATCGCAACGAGGTGGCACTGTTGCGGCTGGAAAAAAACAGCCTGCGATTTATCTTTCCGCCCGAATTACGGGCTGCGGGAATGTTGCCACTTTCGGGCTCGGCCGTCGCCGCGCGGACGGCAGCCACACGGACTTCATTACTGTCAAATTCCTTCTCTCGCGTCAAACATGCGAGTTTGTTCGAATCGGTCAAGTTGGGTATTGTCGAAGACGATGCTGCCCAGCAGATGCCTATTCAGAGAATCATGTCGGTTGCACTGGCAAGTCCGGAGGGAAGCATTCTGGGAGTGGTGCAGGTGTCGCGGAAAGGCCTGGATCCTTCGCTTGCCGGCCCGGACTTCACCGGAGACGATCTAAAGCAATTAGAGAAGGCGGCCCTGATCCTGGCGCGCATGGGCTTTATGCAAGAAGGTGCGGAGATCTAGGGACCGTTCTAGTTCGACCCGAGAAGTCAGAGTGCCTGTCCGGCCGCGAACCCGGAAGCCCACGCCCATTGGAAATTGAATCCGCCCAGCTGGCCGGTAACGTCCACCACCTCTCCGATGAAGAACAGGCCGGGCACTTTTCGGCTTTCCATGGTCTGGGCAGAGAGCTCGTCGGGATCCACACCCCCAGCAGTGACCTCGGCCTTGCCGTAGCCCTCGGTGCCTTCAGGGACAACGTTCCACGCATGGAGTTGGCGTTCCGCCTCAGCGAGGGCGTGGTCGGAATTCCCCGCTACCGGATGGACTTCGAGCCAGCGATCGGCGAGCCGGCGCGGCAGAGTCTCCCGCAGCAGCATCTTCCAACTCGACGGATCGCGATGGCCACGGGTGCGTAACTCGGCATTGAGATCGCGGTTCGGCGCCAGGTCGAGATGAATCGGTGCCCGGCCGTTCCAATAGGAGGAGATTTGCAGAATGGCGGGGCCGCTGATTCCCCGGTGGGTGAAGAGCATATTCTCCTGGAACGACTGCTTTTCAGTTGAAGCTATCACTTCACAGGAGACTCCAGTCAGATCGCACCAGCGTTTGCGGTCGCCTTCGCCAAAGACGAGAGGTACGAGCGCGGGGCGGGGCGCGTGAACTTTCAGTCCGAATTGCCGGGCGAGGTCATAGCCAAATGAGGTTGCGCCGATTTTCGGGATCGAGAGTCCTCCCGTGGCGACGACCAGGTGCGGGGCCTGGAAGGTAGCCGAGTCGGAGAGGACTGTAAAGAATTCAGCTTTTCGGACTTCTCGGACGTTTGTGTTGAGGTGGAGCTGAACTCCGGCGTCGCGGCACTCCTGTTCCAGCATGCTGGTGACCTCGTGCGCCGAACGATCACAGAACAACTGGCCCAGTTTCTTTTCGTGATAAGCGATGCGGTGTTTTTCGATCAGGCACACAAAATCGGCCGGTGTGTAGCGCGCCAACGCGGACTTCGCAAAGTGAACATTGGAGGAGATGAAATTCTCTGGCGCCGTATGCAGGTTGGTGAAGTTACATCGGCCTCCGCCCGAAATCAGGATCTTCTTGCCGACCCGGTCGGCGCGTTCCAGCACCAGCACGCGGCGGCCACGCTTGCCAGCTTCGATGGCACACATCAGGCCCGCGGCGCCAGCTCCGAGAATGATTGCGTCGTAGGGTCGGTCCACGCAGAGATGAGCTTAGCAGGCGCTGGACGGACGATCGCCTCCAAATTCGTACCTCCCAATCCGCTGTGCTTTAACTCGAGGCCATCTCACAATGAACAGAAGCAGTACACTAGCAGGGCTCTCAGGGGCTAAAGCCCTGTCTCTGTTTGGTTCTTGGTGGCACGGCTAAAGCCGTGCCCTTCCCAAAACCATTTTGGTGGCACGGTTTAAAGCCGTGCCCTTCCCAAAATTATTTTGGTGGCACGGTTAAAGCCGTGCCCTTCCCACAACCATTAATGAGAGGGGTTCTAGCCGTACTCTGAGGCTGGGTTGAGATTCGCCGATGGCGCGCGCTTGTCGAATCAAGGTTCGCGGAGTGGTGCAGGGAGTGGGATTTCGGCCTTTCGTCTACCGGATTGCCCAAGAACTCCACTTGTGCGGGTGGGTCTTGAATGGAGAAGAAGGCGTCGAGATCCACCTGGAGGGGCCGGAGCCTGGCTTGGAAGAATTCCAGCGCCTGCTGAAGACCGGCGCCCCGCCCGCTTCCCGCATCACTGCCGTTGAAGTTCAAGCCACAGAGGTTCTCGGGTTCCAGGAATTCGTCATCAAGGCAAGCGAACGCAACGAACGTCCTACCGTGCGCATCTCGCCCGACCTGCCGGTGTGCGACGACTGCCTGCGGGAACTCAGGGATCCAACGAATCGCCGTTTCGAGTATCCATACATCAACTGCACTAATTGCGGACCGCGCTACACGGTCATTCTCGCCCTGCCCTACGACCGTCCGAACACGACGATGAAGGCGTGGCCATTCGACGAATACTGCGACCGGGAATATCACGATCCAGCCAACCGGCGGTTTCATGCGCAGCCGGTGGCTTGTCCGAAGTGTGGGCCGCATTACCATCTGCGCCTCGGGTCTGAAACCATTTCTGGGGATCGGCAGGTGATCCGCCGCACGGTCGAGCTTCTGAGGGCGGGACAGATTGTTGCCGTGAAAGGACTGGGCGGATATCACCTGGCCTGTGACGCGCGGAACCCGAGCGCCGTCAGCGCCATGCGCGAGCGTAAGTTCCGCAAGGAAAAACCATTCGCTGTGATGGTGGAGGATGCTGCCGCCGCCCGCGAGTTAGTCGAACTTTCGGAAGCGTCGGAGACGCTGCTGACTTCGGTGGCGCGGCCCATCGTTCTGGCGCCCGCCAAGGTGGAGTTGACCGGTGTCGCTCCCGACAATCGCGAACTTGGCATCATGCTGCCCTACACGCCGCTGCAGCACATGCTGTTTGACGCGGGCGCGCCCGATGTTCTGGTGATGACCAGCGCGAACCGCTCCACCGAACCGATTGCTTACGACGATCAGGATGCGCTCGACCGCCTTTCTGATATCGCCGACGCGTTTCTGGTCGGGGCGCGCCCGATCGCTCGCCGAGTGGAAGACTCCGTCGCGCGTGCCGGAATTTTTGGGCCTGTCATTCTCCGGCGTTCGCGCGGTTACGCGCCCGGAGCTGTGGCCGCGCTTCCGGTGACGCGTCCGATTCTCGCCGTCGGGGCTGATTTGAAGAATACGGTCACACTCGTCGTCCAGGGGCAGGCGTTTGTGAGCCAGTTTATCGGTGACCTCGAACATTACGAGGCATTTCGCGCTTTTGACGAGACGATTCGCGACCTCATGGCCATGTATGAGATTGCCTGGCAGGATGTGCTGGTGGTTCACGATGCCCACCCTGAATACCGTTCTACGGTCCAGGCGCTGCAATTGCCGTCTTCGGAGAAACGAGCGGTTCAGCACCATCGCGCTCACGTGGCGTCGGTGCTCGCGGAGCGCGGCGAGTGGGAGAAGCGAATTCTGGGAGTCAGCTTCGACGGAACCGGCTATGGAGACGATGGCGGCATTTGGGGAGGGGAGTTTTTCACGGGCAGCCTGCGAGGCGGTTTTGAACGAGTGGCACACCTGAGGCCAGCCGCACTGCCGGGCGGCGATGCGGCGGCGCAATATCCAGTGCAGGCTGCCGCGGGATTTCTCGCGCAGGTAGAGGGGCTTCCGGATCTGAACGGCCCGCCATTTTCTTTTCCCGCGCGCTACCAGACCGCGCTTCAACTGGTCCACAAGAACGTGCGGACATTTGCTACCACCTCTGCGGGAAGGCTCTTTGATGCGGCGGCTGCCCTGCTTGGCTTCACGCGGGAAATCACGTTTGAAGGGCAGGCGGCGATGTGGCTTGAGCATCTGGCACGCAGCGCACCAGCGACCGAGGCATATCCATTTCCGTATCGCGATGGAGAGTTGGATTTTCGTCCGCTGCTCTGTGCGATGGCCGCCGATCGAGGCAACAGGCGCAAGCCGGAGCAAATTGCACGTGCGTTTCAGTTTGGGGTCGCGCACGGAATTGCCGAGGCGGCGCAGACTTTGGCGGCGGCGGCAAAACTCGATACGGTCGCTTTCTCCGGAGGCGTATTCCAGAACGAAATGCTGCTCGAAGACCTTAAGGCTGAGTTGGAGGATACCGGAATGCATTTCTGGGTGAACCAGGCAGTGCCCCCGAACGATGGCGGCATCAGCCTCGGCCAGGCGGCGCTGGCGGCGTTGCAGGTCCACGATAGGGTCCTGGAGGTCCTGAATTCCTCAACCACGAAGGACACGAAGTTACACGAAGGCATGAATCCATGCTGACCTTCGTGCACCTTCGCCTCATTCGTGGCTAATCTAGGCGGCTGCGCGATACACTGATTTTCTTTCGCGAGGGCAGACATGAAGAGATCCCTGGCACTTCTCGCACTTATTCTTCTCCTGACAACGGTCCTAAGTTTTTCGGCAGATACGCCGCAAGTTGCGGAGAAGCCCGATCCGTACAAGCCGGTTCTTGACCGGCTTGAATCGTTCACGGTTATGCCCGTGTCGGCCTGGCGCTTTCATGCTGACGTGCCGCACCCGGAGGATCCTACGCTGGACGATTCCTCGTGGGAGGTCATCAAGCTTGACGAAAAATGGTCGACCGGATCGCGCGTCTTGCGGCGAGCCATCGAGATTCCGGAGAAGGTGAACGGTTACGCGCTGCGGGGCGCGAGCGTGAAACTCGACCTCGTCTTCGACAGCGATGGCTCGGTCATGATCAGCGTGTTCTCGAACGGCTCACTGGTGTTTCACGGCAGTGATGCCTCCGAGCAGCCGATCCCGCTCACTCAAAATGCGCAGCCGGGTCAGAAATTCGTGGTGGCGGTCCGACTGGACGTGCCGCCCGTTCCCACGCGGATTATCAGCAGCCGATTGTTGATTGAATCGCCGAGTGCTCGTCCGAGTCCTGGTTTGCTCCGGGAGGAGATTCTGGTGGTAAGGCCGATGATCGCGGCATATGCGGAGGGCCGGGCCGAGCGCGAGCAGCAACTCGACACGGCCGTGAGGGCCATCGATTTTTCTCCTCTCGACCGCGGTGACCAGGCTGCTTTCGATGAATCGCTGCTCCGGGCGCAACACCAACTCGAAGCGATTAATCCGTGGCTGAAGCAATTCACCATTCGCGCCGTCGGTAATTCGCACATTGACATGGCCTGGCTGTGGCCCTGGACTGAGACGGTCGAGGTCGTGCGCGACACTTTTCGCAGCGCGCTCGATTTGATGCGTGAGTATCCCGATTTCAAGTTCACCATGTCGTCGGCGCGCGCTTACGAGTGGATGGAAGAAAAGTATCCTGACCTGTTCCAGGAGATTGAACAGCGCGTCAAAGAAGGCCGATGGGAGATCGTCGGGGGGATGTGGGTGGAACCCGATCTCAACATGCCGGCGGGCGAGTCGCTGACGCGCCAAATCCTGATCGGGAAACGCTACTTCCAGAAGAAGTTTGGCGTGGATGTGAAGATCGGGTGGAATCCGGATTCTTTCGGATACAACGGACAGCTTCCGCAGGTTTATAAGAAGTCGGGCATGGACTATTTCGTGACCCAGAAGTTGCTCTGGGCGCACGAGTACACGACGTTCCCGTACAAGTTGTTCTGGTGGGAAGCGCCGGATGGCAGCCGGCTGCTCACTTATTTTCCCCACGATTATGCCAGCCCGATTGATGCTGAGAGTATGGCGAAAGATCTGTCCGAGTGGGCTCCGTCGATGTATGGGCCGCAACTGAAGGACGCGCCTGAGACAATGCATCTCTATGGCGTGGGCGATCACGGCGGCGGACCGACTCGCGCCATGCTCGACAATGCAGTGCGTTTGATAGCGCCGAATGCAGTGTTCCCCAAGCTCCAGTTCAGTACGGCGACTGCGTTTTTCGACGACCTCGACAAGAAACTACCCACCATGCAAGTCCCCACCTGGAGCGGTGAACTCTACTTCCAGTATCACCGCGGCGTGTTCACGACCCAGGCGGACACGAAACAACGTATCCGCCGCAGCGAAGAGACCCTTCTCGATGCCGAGAAATTTGCGTCGCTGGCGTCGCTCTACGGGCGTCCGTATCCACAGGACGAAATGGAACGCGCCTGGAAACGCCTGCTGTTCGATCACTTTCACGACATCATGCCAGGCTCAGGCATCGCGGTGAACTATCTCGACGCAAAGCGCAACCTGGAAGATGTGCAACGGGCGGGACGCGAAGTGATTGACGGTTCACTTGGCGAAATTGCCGCCCGCGTCAACACGCAGTCCGACAGAACACCCTTAATGGTTTTCAATCCTCTCTCCTGGTTGCGCACCGAGGTGATCGAAGCCGAGGTGCAACTGCCGACTTCTGCCCGGCAGATTGAGGTGGCCGATTCCAGTGGGAAGGCCGTCGAGTCGGAACTTCTGTCCCTGGATGCCGACACGCATCGCGCGCGCGTCCTGTTGCTGGCCGATGTGCCGGCCATGGGGTACCAAACGTATTTTGTTGGCACGGCCGCGACCGCGCCTGCGGTTTATTCGGCCGCTGTGAACGCCACCGCCGACACGCTGGAAAACGGATTCGTGCGGCTCAGGATCGATCTGCAATCCGGTTGCATCACCAGCCTGTTCGATAAGCGCAGCCGTACCGAGGCGCTGGCTCCGGCTGAGACCGACACCGGCGGCCCGAAGAATATCGTTTGTGGCAATTTGCTCCAAGCCTTCCACGACAAACCCAAGCGGTGGGATGCATGGAACATCGATGCGGACTTCGAAAAGCAGCACTGGGATTTGGACCAAGCCGACGAAGTGAAGTTGGTGGAACATGGTCCGCTGCGCGCGGTGATCCGCGTTAAGAAGCACTTCCAGCATTCCACCTTTATTCAGGACGTCACCCTGTACGCCGGAGTGCCGCGGGTCGACGTGAAGATGCATGCCGATTGGCACGAAAAACATATCCTGCTGAAAGTCGCGTTCCCGCTCAGCGCGCACAGTGCGAAGGCGACCTACGAAATCCCCTACGGTTCGGTGGAGCGGCCCACGACCCGCGACACGCCGGCGGAGCAATCTCAGTTTGAGGTGCCGGCGCTGCAATGGGCGGACATCTCCGATGCGCAACACGGCTTCAGCCTGCTTAATGACTGCAAGTATGGATATGACGCAAAAGGCAACGTGCTGCGGTTGTCGCTGCTGCGTTCCCCCGAGTGGCCCGATCCGCACGCCGATGAAGGCGAGCATGAGTTCACGTATTCGCTGTATCCGCATGGCGGGACGTGGCGCGAGGCGCAGACGGTGCGTCGTGGCTATGAGTTGAATTACCGGCTGGTGGCGTCGCAGACGGAACGGCATGAAGGGGCGCTGCCGCCCCGTTATTCATTCGTGCAGATCGAACCCGATAACGTCGTGCTCACGGCCGTCAAGAAGGCCGAAGATGACAGCGCACTGGTGCTGCGTTTTTACGAATGGGCGGGCAGGGAAGGCGACGTCACGCTGCACATTCCTGCCGGCGCCCGCTCGGCCACTGAAGCGGACTTGATGGAGAGGTCCATGGCAGATGTTCCGCTAAAGGGTGGGACGGTCACGATCCACACCAAGCCCTACGAGATTAAGACCGTAAAAGTCAATTTCGTGGAGCATGCGAATTGATTACTCGGGCGGTCCGCTTGACAGTCTTCGTCGCCGGCTCGGAGAATGTCCGGCATGGCTGACTCGTTCAGCAGCAAGCTGGCCCCAATCACGCTGCCTGACCCCGACGGTAGAACCACGCGTCTGGGCTCACTTTGGGAGAGTGCGCCGGCGGTAGTGGTCTTTCTTCGCCACTACGGCTGAATTTTCTGTGCCGAGCACGTCGCGCAGTTGCGCGAATTCGAACCAGCATTCCAGCAAAAAGGCGCGCACCTGGCCGCAGTCGGATTAGGCGACGCCCGCTACGCCAGCTTCTTCCGCGAGAAGACCGGCATCAGGTTTCCGCTCCTGATCGACGAAAAGCGCGAGGCGTATAAGGCGGTCGGCCTGCGCCAGGCCTCTCTTCTTCACCTTCTGCGCCGCGACAACATGCAGGCCCGGCAACGTGCAAAAGCCGCCGGCCACAAGCAGCACCGCCTGGGCAAAGATCCGTTCCAACTCGGTGGCAGCTTTGTGTTTGCGCCGGGAAATCAAGACCTGTTCGTCCACATAAGCGAGACCTTCGGCGATAACGCGGCACCGGCAGACATCCTGAAAGCGCTGGGGTAGGTAGCTGGAAATTCGACCTCCACATTTCCACAGTAGCCCATCGGAGCCATTCCCATCCGCGGCCCAAGTCGGTAGCCTAGTTGTGAGCAGACTTCGGGGGAGGGTTGCTCGACTAGCGTCCCACGACTCGAAAGAGTTCTGGGGCGTTTTGTTTTGCCGCAGAAACCTTTGTCCGACGTACGCTGGATATTGCGGGAGCGGATAGAGCAGCGGATTCTCTAATCTAGCCTTTTATTTTCTAAGTACCATCCGTTCTCTATTTACACACACTTACATTCTTACTCCGCATCAACCTGTGACGTTCTATTAGGTACTGTGCCGATCTATTGGGCTTGGTTCGAACATAGCTGCACGGCAACTCTCATCCCCGAGATAGCCGGAGGTTCGAATGGGGCCTCACCAGTTTCTTGATCCTGCGAACTTGTAACCGAACCCCGCGACGGTGAGAATCAGTTCGGGGCACTTCGGATTGGTCTCGAGTTTATCCCTCAGACTGGCAATGTGGGTTCTGACCTTGCGCTTCATTTCGTGCGGTCCCAAAACCTCCGTCAGGAGTTCTTCCTGCGAAACCGGAGTACCAGACCGCTCGATCAGGTAGCGAAGGAGCTGGAACTCGTCCGCCGAAAAATGAACGGGTTTGCCGTCGCGGGTTGCCGCGCCTCGCGCCATATCCACCACGATGGAGCCAAACTGTTGCATATCATTGCCGCTGCGGACTGGCGCGCATCGCAGAAGAACCTGGATGCGCGCGATCAACTCTGCCGCCTCGAAGGGCTTCGTAACGTAGTCATCCGCACCAAGCTTAAGACCGGTCACTTTGTCGATGGTTTGGGTGCGGGCAGTCAGGAAAAGAATAGGCGTGGCCACGCCGGCTTGCCGAATCTCGCGGCAAACGTCCCACCCGTTGCGATCAGGCAACAAGATGTCCAGAATGATCAGATCGAAGGGTTGCGTAGTCGCTTTGCGAAAACCTTCTATGCCGCCGGCGGCGGTGTCAACCTCGTAGCCTTCACCTCGAAGTCGAACTCCAAGGGTGGCTCGCAACGATTCTTCGTCTTCCACGATCAGGATATTCTCTTTCATGTCTGGGGCCGCCGACTGGATTTATTTGTCTCGGATACTAGAGCCGGTTCACGAGCCGAAGGGAGATGGAGTGTAAACACGCTTCCCGCTCCTTCGGTGCTAACGACGCTGAGACGGCCTCCGAATGCCTCGGCACAGCGCTTTGCAATGGACAAGCCCAAGCCTGTACCGCGGATCCGAGACTGGGATGCCTGCCGGCCACGGTAGAAAGGCTCGAACACGTGCGTCAAGTCTGCCGTCGCAATCCCAGAGCCGTGATCGTGCACGCTAATTTGCAGCTCGCTTGAGCTAATGCCCGTCGTCACGAGGTCGGCGGAAATTCCAACCCAGCGGCTTTCACCGCTGTATTTCACCGCATTGGCGATCAGGTCCTGCAGGCATTGGGAAAGCAGAGCCAAGTCTCCCGCGACTGGCGGCAGGCCAGGTTTGATTTCCCGCCCCACGGTGAATCCTGCGTCGCAAAGCAATAGCGAGACCTTGGTGAGCGCATCGTCGATCAGATCACTTGCGTCAAGGAGCCGCACATCGTGCCAAGGTTTGTCCTCCACGGCGGAGGCATAGACGAGAACCTGGTCGACGAGACTCTTCAGTTGACGAGCCTGCCTGGTAATAATGGTCCCGTGTTGCTTGAGGCTGTCTTCCCCTTGGACGAGCCCGTCACGAAAATTTTCTCCGGCGGAGAGTATGGCGGTAATCGGCGTGCGCAATTCGTGAGACACCGAAGCCACAATATTCATTTGCAGATTGGCGAGTTGCAATGCCGCGCGCATCGTGCCGCGCTGGATTAGCCCCACGGCGATGCTGCCAAACAGCAGTCCGAAGCCGAGAGCGGAACTCAGTTTGATGGCAGAGCGCCGCGAAAACGCCGCAACCGCGGCAAGCCTTTGCGACGCGAGATCGTCATAGAGCCGCTTAACATCTTCGAGATCCTGCCGCACGCGTTCGAATTGCGGTACACCACTCTCTACGTCCAGATCTACTGCTTCTTTGATGCTGCCTTCGAGAATCAGGCCTAACACTTCGTTGCGGACATTCAGATAACTTGTCCAGTCATTTGAGAGCTTGAGACCGACGCTGCGTTCTTGCGGCGTTTGCGCGCGAGCCACGAAATCGGCGATTTCTTCAGTGACATGGCGGTCCGCTTCGCGCGATTGATCAGCGTAATCCACTTGCAGGTTGGCGTTGTTTGTCGTCAGGGCATAGATTGTTGCGCGGCGGGTTTCCTGCGCCTCGTATTGCACATCTCCGATCCGCCACAGGCCGCGCACCGATCGTTCGTAAATCTTGACGACCCCCAAATAAGAATTGTGAAGATCGTAAATCACGACGAGTACGACAACGCCTTCAATGATGAGGACAATCAACAGCAACAGGATGCTGTAGGTGTTGCGGGAGTGCGCGCTGGGCACGGACGTTGGGAAGAGAGCGCGCTTGCGCGCGGGTGACTCTCTCGAGGCAGCGATGCTCGCTGGCATGACCTCGTCTTTCATTGGGGAGTGATCTGAGGGTAGTGTCTGGAGAGGAGTCCAGCTATCCTGAGCGCTTTTGCAGGGTTCGATAGTTGAACAACGTCCCATGCCACAGAATCCAATCTTTCTTTTGCTGCGGCCGGATCAATAAACATCAAGCTGAAGTGTGATTCGCACATCGCGAACAGCAGCTCGCGCCATTTCCCGTCTCAACACTTCAGCACCTCAGCACTTAGACTCAGCGTTAGCGTAGAGGGAGGTGCGTTCGACAACATACCGCACTTCCAGCCGGCGTTCAACCGGCCACGGTGTAAAGCTTTCGTAAGCTCACCAAGAACTTGTAATTAATGTAAATCGTAACGCGCGCAAACAGTGAAGCGGTGGCCCCTCTGTTTGCTGGACAGCAAACGGCTGCTTGAATCTTCATGATGTCATACCCACTTAGACGGCAGGCGATCGGGTTCACACCCTGCGCACCGCAGTAGTCCTGACTTTGAGTCTGGACCGATGAAGCTGGACAGGGTTGATTGAGTGATGGAGCGTCGCATCGCGTGCGTCGAGTAACTCGGAAGGAGGCTGCACACCCATGAGGAAGTCGTCCCAAACTTGGATCCCAGTTCTTTTCGTCGCCTTCGCGACGATCGCGGCAAGCGCCCAGTCATTCCGAGTGCAATGCCCACCCTACACCATTACGCACCCGCTGACCGGGACCAATTGCAGCGCGAACCCAACCGGACCGGGGTGCAACAACACAGAACCTGCGTACAACGGACCGACGCAATTTACGACGACGGGGTCATCGCAGTTTGTTGTGCCGACTCCGACGACC
>Ga0075030_100001088_pt1 | contig 24341 bp, 21 predicted proteins | sample LitLauG_LLR_2012_FD_71393 | JGI IMG/M metagenome (GOLD analysis project Ga0075030, IMG submission 71393) | Freshwater sediment microbial communities from Pennsylvania, USA - Little Laurel Run_MetaG_LLR_2012 | ecosystem: Environmental > Aquatic > Freshwater > Creek > Sediment | place: USA...
TTTCGAGCAGGCGCTGCCGGAATTCGATGCAAGGAAAATTCGAGTGATGGCCATCAGTGTGGATTCTCCCGAGGATTCCGAAAACCTGCGTCGGTCGCAGGGCTACACGTTTCCGATTCTTTCGGATGCACAGGAGGAGGTGATTCGCAGGTGGGATCTGGTGCACCTTCGCGGCCGGCGCGACGGTGCAGACATCTCGCGACCAGCGGAATTCCTTATCGACCCGTCGGGGAAGGTGCGCTGGGTGAATCTTACGGAAGACTTCGTGGTCCGCGCCCGGCCAGAAGAGGCGCTCGCAGCGTTTGACGCGATGAATAAATCGTCGCGGTCCCGGCAATAGGGGTCTAGGCTTCTATTCTCAAATTCCAGAGTCCGATGTGCGTGCCCGGTCAGCTCCCGATTAGCCTAACCGGAGAAGTCAATCCACTTGTAGGATTTGAGACGAAAAGACTTAGTGGCGGACGGGCCTGTAAGCCGGATTCCCCAGAGCGTGTTGACGCCAAACAACTTGCTTAGAATCAGCGCGGTCGACGTGTCAATTATGTCAGCCTTGTCAGTCCTGGCAGTAACGCTGGCACGTTTTGGGCACACCTGATAAGGCTGGCTGGGAGACGCGTGTTGTTGGTTGAGATCCCTCTCTTCTGATCTTGTACTCGCACAGAACTAATTCGAAACACATAACTTTCAAGGCTGGCCAGCGAACCGGTTAAGGTGCTGCCACTGGCGTATTCTGGGCAACATACAGTCTATGGGCTTCTATGACGGCGGCGAGACGGGTGAGAATCTCTGCAAATCCGGTGAAGTCGATCTTGCCCGCCTTCTGCTTTACGTGTTGCGAGAAGATGTGCTTGTCGTAATGAAGTGCGTCATCGAAAGTCTTGTCGTCTGAGTTGAAGGTTTTGCCATCTATCTTGAGCGTGCTGGTCAGGGTGCCGAAGGCGTCCTCGATCATGGATGTGGTCTTACCCGCCGCTAACGGCGTGGCAACCACATAAAGATTCCCCGTGATGTATATGAACGGTTCTTGGCCCGTCGGTTTTGCTTTACCGAACTGTCTCATCGCGTCATGGATCGGCTTCACCCCATCATCGTTGTCTATGAGCAGAATGACCGGGTTTTGCTTTCCCGGCGCTTTGAACCTCTTCAATTCGTTAGCATAATCCCTAATAAACTGTGCCATAAAGCTGGTGCCGCCCTTCAGTTTAAGAATGCGGCCCGTGGTGGTCAGCGGATAAGCGGGAATTCGTACTTTCAACGCGGTGGGTTTTCCGGGGCTAACCGTAGCAAGGGTCGGGAATGCGGCAGCCCTGCTCCTGATAGCATGTTTGATGTAAATACTGTCGGTCTTTCCCTCACATACGATTACCGGCATGGGCGCAACGTAGAACTCCTTAAACATCAGAAAGCGCCGGTACAGGTTTTCCTTGGAGTTTATACTGGGCTTGATCGGATTGACCGTTTGCTTCGGAAGTTCGTCATTGTAACGATCGACGCGATAAATATGACCTAGCATTCCGTGTAACTGGGCCAGAGTGCCGTCGATCTGAGTCGGCACGAGGACGCCGGGTGTCTTCGGATCGGCGACTGGCACGATTTCTTGAAAGCGTCCAGTCATGAACAGACGGTGGCACATGGCACGAACCCTGCGTCGATATTCGCTGCGGATGTTCACCTTGGTGTTGACCACAAGCCCGGTCACATCCTGCCGCGAGGTGCGATATTGCATCCGGGTCTTGGCCGGGTTCACGGCGAAGCCGGATCGGATGATAGTTTGCAGTAGTTTGTCGCCCAATTCCCATGCATGAACCTGACCATCCATTTGCTTCGCTATGTCGTGCGGAAACTTCGGCTTATTGGTCGAAAAAGTGAGATCGTCTGCGTAGCGGGAGTAAGTGCAGCCGTTTTCAAAAGCAAGTTTCCCCAAACGAATGTCGAGGACGTGACCGATCAGGTTCGAAATGACGGGAGAGCAGGGACTTCCTTGCGGCAACGCGTTTTGATGGCAGGCGATCTGCGCCAGGATTGTGGCGATTTCAGGTCGGAGAGCGAAGTCGTTGTTCGCTATGAAGAATCCACGCACTCGTCCGAAGTTAATGGTTCCGAAAAAGTCCTGAAGGTCGAGATTCAGGACATGCCTTCTTCTGCGATGTTTCGTTGCGTTTGAAACGATGGAAAGCTTGCGTTTGAAGCCGTGCGCGAGTTCGTCCTTTAGGCCTTTTGCCTTGTTGATTTCGGCCACGCAGTCTTGCAAAAGGTCCGAGAGATGACTCTGCAGCAACTTCAACTCGTTGATTGGGGCATTGATCAAGCGGGAACCGCCGCCCCGTTTCAGTATCTGGAAGGAGCGGTATTTATCCTCGGGCCTTTTTCCATAAAGGATAAATCGCAGTGTGTGTGCTTTGTACCTCAGGAGCGCCGCTACATCAGGGAGTGATACGGCTGATTTGAGCGACTGAAGCTGAGACATGTCTGGGTGTAGGGCCTGCAGCCACTCTTACGCGAGAGCCATATCGCGCGCAATCACAAGCCGGATACGGTGAGACAGCGAAGGATCTAACATTGTTGTCACATGCCGCGAAACGCGGCAAAAGATCTGGCTGCAGGCTAAAGCAGTCTATCACCAGACCCTACACACGTAAATCTTTGGTATACTCCACCGACTTTAAGGGGGATGTTCATTCCCTATGGACCACGAAGCGGTGGGTGGAAAGCATTGACCTAACGGTGGCACAGCTCGGTCTCTCGGCTTACTGCTTTGAGGAAGTTCGCACGACGGTCTGGAGGCAAGATGCGAAAACTTGTATGGGGCAAAGAGAGATCCTTCGAAGGGTTCAAGTGCGCGGGGTGTGGCTGGCTAATTTCAAATCCAACGATGAAGTCGAAGGCCAAGAACGAGAAAGAGGCGATTGCGGAGGCAGAGGAACAATTCGCAGCGCATTTGTGCAAAGACTACCCTCTGAAGCCAAAGCGCAAGAAATAGCCGTGGCTTGCTTCACTGCTGCAGTTCCGCGGCTGGCGCAGGCGAATGAGACTCAGGCGGCAACAAAGCGACGCCAGGACCCAATACGGTTATCCACCCGGCGATCAGCTCTTGACGGGGCGCAAAGGGAGAATCACACGGAATGATAAGACTTGTGACGCGCGTCCCGCTAACCCTGGCAGAGGAAATATTTATGCAGTCAACGAGACAGCTCCCCGAAAAGCTTGAGGGGTACCTGTCGGATGAAGATCACCCCGAACCTCCCGCAGTCGGCGCTTTCCTTCGAAACAACAATCTGCCATGGAGATCGAGGTATGTGCCGATTTTCGTGTACTTAGATTCCGATGATTTAGATCCTCCTGGAGCAGCCATCGGTGCATATGGATGGCCATTTCTCTTGAGGAATGAATCGGTTCTCCCTGACCTGGAGCTGGTATGTTGCGATGACATTCAAAATGCAGTTTTGCACCATCGTCCGCCGTCCGACTTTACAAACCTACGGACGCTTTCCTCAATCGAGGAAATCGAGGCAGCCCTTCGGAGTGCAAGAGCCCGAGCAGAACGCTACGCAGAAGCTCGCTTGCACCGGCCACTAAGGCTGGTCGATGTCGAAAGGAGTCTAAGAGACTAACGTTCAAAAACCTTCCTGTACTCCCGCGCGTTAATACTCTGATACTTCACGGGCAAAACTCGGCTCTCCATGTTCGATCCATCTACGCTGCACGGACAGGCACAGGAATTCGTAGCCTTACCCGCACTTCTTCGTAAACGGGAATGGCTAATGCCTCGTCGACCTCCAGGGTCACAGCGAGTGCGTAACGTATCCGCTCAGTGAGCTTTCCCGAATCTTCTCGGCAGTTCACCTTTAGTCTCACATTGTTTCCGTCAACAAAAGCTACGGCTGCCTCACCTTCAAATACCTCGTGCTGCACCGTTCCTCGGCGAACCGCTTGATAATCAGCGCATGTTCGTTCAATCAATAATGGGCTTTCGGGCGACGAGATCCAGAGAGAAGCCTTACGATAATTCCGGTGTTGGGGGTTGATAGGCGAAATCCAGCCTAGAGTTACAGACAAGCGTCTACGACCACGAATTGCACTCAGGCTCGGCGGGAGTGGAAAAGAGTAGAAATTACCATCTCCATCGGATAGTTCACCGGTGCCGACAACGGTAACGCGTGAAGCCGAGCCTTCGATCACGTTTCGTACAAAGCTCCGTCCGTAACCTAGATACCGTGCCAAGTGTTCTCTGACGTTATCGGCAGGGTGAAGATTTTCGAGCAGCGGGGTTAGCCAGCGCAAATTGTCATCCCAATCGGCACCATGCACAAGCAGTGTTTTCAAAAGCACACCTACACGCTCCGACGGGACCGCATCACCTAAGGAATCGATGGCATCGAGAATCTCATCACAGGCACGAGTACCAAGAGCGGTTGCATTGCTTGTGCCACATGTGTACCTGGTCGCAGTTAGGTTCCCTGCGATCGAACTCGGTGACGCCACACGAAGACCGGGTGCTCTATTGGTTTGCTGATCGGGTCCAAGAACCGCGGGTTCAGCTTCTGGAGCGAGTTTCCAGTTATAAAGTTGTCGACCGCCATCAAACAAAAGTTCCGGTTTGATCCCCCGCCTAAATCCAGGCCCGACTGCATTAATCGGACTTGGTGCGCTAAGACCAACGAAGGGATCAACTCTGTGTGCTTCGAAGGGCCCTGGAGCAAGATCTGAATGGCTTGCTCCTACAGTAATAGAGTTTATGGATTCCGCAGGAGAAATGATCCGACGGACATGCGCGTTTTGATGTATTGCACCGAAGACTTCTTGCGATAATTCTTCAGGCGTGAGCTGCGCTCTATCCCCATTAGTTCTAGAAATGGCGATATCTCCCGGTTGGTTCCCGGCACTTATCATGAAAACTATACCGTACGTCCAACTAAGCCAATCTAGGATGCGCGCGAACGGGCTCACAGTTCCATCGAAGGGGCGAAACGGATCGCCAACCGAGAGATTGATAACACAAACCCTCGGCGCGACAGGCGCTGTTGCACCCTCCTGCTCAAAGAGCCGCCGCACGGCACGATGTATGAGGTCAGGAACACATACGTCATGAGGCACGCCCTCGTTGCGAGGAGAACGAAAGTCCCGACGATCGGGACGCATGATTGGCCTCAGATATAGAGGGCGAGAAAGCGGAGGGTTCTCGCCTTCCAGATCTCCCCGAACAATTAGGGAAGCCATCGCTGTCCCATGCACACGCTCAATTGCGGGGTAGTCCGCGGTCCAGCCGTCAGGATCGTCGACAATGAGCCGATCTCGCAATACGACGTGGTTTTCGATCGGCAGGCCATCTAGCAAAGCGAGGCGTGGTTCGGGACGAGGAGCAACCAGTGGAGGTCCACCGTCACCTGGTTGGTTGGGTCCAGGTTCATCGGGAGGGCGGCGGATAAGAGCCTGGCCAGACGCACGCACAAACATCACGTCTTCGCACTGCAACAGCTGGACTTGTTCGCCTTGGATAATCCGTCTTACAGCAGCAGATGGCAACTGCCCGATCACGCCGTGATATGCGATTTGCGGTAGAACTGCGCTGTTTATTATTGTCCCGCCGGACGCCTGGACTGCCGCCCTGAATTCCGCTTCGGCCCTCTGTTGTCTCGTCGCTTCCCGTCGGAACCAAAGCTCGGCCTCGAAGAATAGGTTTTCGCGCCCGCCTTCGCGCAACTCTTCTTCCCATGCACGGAGGACCCCAGTGTCTCGCAGCCGATCCTCTACGTTCCAAGCACGAATGTCGCGCAAATGGCGAAACAGTTCCTTCCACTTCCCAAAGCCGTGTTCAAACCTTTCTGCTGGCGCGGTTTGGTAGGCGTTCCAAAGGCGAAGCAACTCGCGCAGAGCGCCTTGGTTGCTCGCAATTAGGAAAAGTCGCCCACCAAGATTTTCCTGAGGATTTTGGGTGTCGAAGAAATCTGCGTCTGGCGGGAAATCGTCGGCGTCGAACTCTGCCATCCACTCCATGCCGGGTATTCGGCGGACTGCATTTTGGAAGTCTTTGACTGTTCCAACGGTCTCAAGGACGAGGACGCGTTCTGGTTCCGCTCCTCCCACCGCGGGTTGGACTTCGCCTCTTGCTGCGTCGAACATTCGCTCCAACTCGCGCAGCCGAGGACCGATTCTCTCGCCTTGCCTTGCCGGAGGTGGATAGTGAGTGTGATCCCGAGCTGACCCGAGCTTTGCCCGCTCGGCCATCTCGTAGGTTGGAAATATCAGAAGGGGCCGGGTAGCCATTACTTACTAGCCTTTCACTGCGGGCGGAATCTGTCCACAGGCGAATGACAGAGTTAGCGATCTTAACGGTTTCACTCGGCGCGGAGAGTGCCCTCTTTCGAAGGATATCCTGGGCCATATCTTCCAGTGCCGAAAAACTCAGCCCATTTAGGCGTCTCGCCAATGTTCGAGTTTCACGCGTTATTTTTTCATCCAGTCGACTTTCTAAAATCCGGAGCCAGTCATTGATTTGGTTGAGCGTAGGTTTTGGTAATGCAATCTTTAGTTGAAAGCGTCGCCAGACGGCCCTATCCAACAACTCTGGGTGGTTGGTAGCCGTGACAACCAACACATAACTCGGCAGACGATCAATTTCTAACAACAATGAGCTAACAACGCGTTTGATTTCGCCTGTCTCATGAGTGTCACCGCGTTCTTTGGCAATCGTGTCAAATTCGTCGAAAAACAGAACGCACTTGCGATTGCAAACGTGCTCGAAAAGTTGTCGAACACGCGACGCGGTTTCACCCAAATAGCTCCCAATTAGAGCATCGTATCTAACGGAAAATAGCGGTACGGCCAGCGACTCGGCTAAGGCCTCTGCTACCGATGTCTTTCCGTTACCTGGAGGACCAATCAGCAAAACACGATGTCTGGGTTCAAGGTTGTAAGATCGCAGCAAATCTGCCCTTTGCTGCTCATCTATCAGATCGGAAATCGCGGATCTTACGTCTGAGCTTAAACAGAGCTGCGTCAGTTTAAGCTCAGGCACGCGCTCGTGGACCAGTCCGTGGCCATTTGAGCTCGGGAAATTGATTGTTGTGAGACTCTTTTGCATTGACCGAAGCTGTGCGTCCAGGGAATCCGCTAATACGTGATGCTGCTTTTCGTGCTCTTCAGCAATTAAGGCCTGCGTTGTCCGAACAAGCAGCTCTCGCTCCCCGGAAACGCCAGCCTTAACCAGATTCAAGATGAGATCGGCACGCGCCATCAGTGTTTCCTATTCCAGAATCGGCATGATAGCTCCCGCGCCCTCGACATGCCAGTCTGGTCGGATTATAAGCCATCTTGACTGCGTCTCCGCCGAATTTCACGCCGTCATCGGTTCGTTCAATAAACCCCATATTTCTTCTCGCCGTATCTCCTTGATTTTTCAGGGTTCGTCGGCCCCCAAGTGCGATTCAAATATCATCTGTTTGACGAACATTCCTTTCCGTATACCAGAGACAGGACGACGACAGGGTCATTTTGCCGAGGCACCGGAGTCCCCGGCCTGGAATTCAAGAATTGGTGTGCAAGAATTGTCGTCATCTCCGTACTAATCCTTGGAACATGTGCCGAGGCGGGTAGCTCGTACGCGTCGCGGCTGTGACGATGCATCACTTGATAGCGATCAAAAAGAGGTAGCATATCCGTAATCTGAATTCCTGGACTCTGGGCCTGTCTAGGAAGGTCGGAAGGCGAGGCACATATGTGCCACAAAATCATGCGGTTAATGATCTTTCTGGTTGCGATTTTAGTGCCCTTTGCCCTTTCGTTAGAGGCAGGGGATGAACCTCGTGCTGTTTCTCTACCTTCGCTAACGGCGATCAAGTCGCTCGATTACTCGAAGGCGACCAGCGACAGCGGTACTGCCGCGGTTAGCATTTCTGAATTATGGGATCTGATCAACGCATGCAAAGCGTATTCAAAAGGTGTCGAGATTCTGCCTCGGTTTCACGAACCTATTTTGACGCGAGGTGAAACGGGCATTCTTGTGTTCCGGAAGGCATCGCCTAGTGTTGTGATGGTAGTGACCGCAAATTTCAAGAACGACAAGGTATCGGATTCGGGTCTCGGAACCGGTGTCATCATTGATCCCGCGGGCTATGTCTTGACCAATTGGCACGTAGTCCACGGATACGAGGCGGGCATAATCTTTCTGAAGCCTACAATCGGCACTGAACCTGACAAGAACAATGCGTATGGGGTAAAGCTAGTATTCGAGAGTGAGCAGGCAGACTTGGCCTTACTAAGGATCGTCAAGGCCCCCACCGGCCTCGTCGCGGTAAAGCTGGGTGACCTTGCTTCAATTCAAGTCGCAGAAGACATCCACATCATAGGGCACCCGCACGGCCAGCTGTGGTCATACAGCACCGGTGTCATCAGTCAAGTCCGAGACAACTACGATTGGCACTATTCAGATGGTTCGAAGCACCTTGCAAGGGTGCTTCAAATGCAGACAGCCATCAACCCGGGAAACTCCGGCGGGCCCGTTCTCGACAATAATGCAAATATGCTTGGCCTCGTCGCAATGAGCGAAGAGGGCCAAAACCTAAACTATGCGGTCGCAGTAGATGTGATCAAAGATTTCGTGAGCAGAGCGATGGCGACTCGTTCCAGGGGGTCAGAAACGTTGGCGAAAAGCGAAATCGGAGAAAGGTTTGTCAGCCGCACCCAAGATGGGCATTCGGTGGTAAAGGCCGTTTACACCAACCTTGTTTCGTATTCGGTTCGTGATTCGAAAGGCATTGCGATTGAACTACTGGCCGAAGCTCCTGATGGAGCAGTGCTAGTAGGCTCGAAGCCTAACGAATTCGGGGGATTCTCCGAATGGAAATTCACGGGAGCATCAGGAAGGACTGTCTTTATCAGGTCTTCTGCGACAGCGCCCGAACTCATTACTACAGGCACGCCAGAGTAGGAGAACGCGTCGTGCGAATAGTCCGCAGTGCAATCATATTCGGTTTGGTCCTTGGTGGTTTCGGTGCGCCCGTCTTCTCTCAACAGAACGTCGGTTTTGTGCTCGAACTTCAAGGGAAATGGAGTAGTGGCAAAGATCACAGGACAATAAGACTGGGGCAGCAATTGCAAGGTGGGCTTGTCTTAGAGAATCCTGATCCCGCTGACGGCGACCACATTGTTGTCGCCAACCTCCGCGGAGAAGTCATAAAAACGATTCGGTGCAAGAGCGGAGCGTGCCGAGAGTGTACTGAGGCAGGCGGTTGCTACGACCCCATACATTCGTTGCCGAATGCTATGGAGTCACCAGGTGCCCTTTCAACGGTACTGAACGCCGTAGTTGAATTACTTTTGGCCAAGCCAGAGCGCTACTCTGTACATAGAGTTCGCGGGGCCGAGAATTCCCGAACCGGAGTTGTCCAAATGCAAGGTGACACGGTTGATATTGACTCCCTATTGTTGGGCGAGGAAGCGGGAACCTACGAATTCCAGTTTATCCCTCTGTCAGAGAAGACCCATCAGCCGAATCCAACGTCTCTCTTTGGGCAAACAAAGTGGAACCCTGGTGCGAAGGCGATCCTAAACATAAATGGAATTGAACCTGGGTTGTATGAGGTTCGTTTCGATCATGGGACCACGACGGGCAACGCATGGATTCTCGTCTGCTCCGGCGCGGACTATAGAGACAGGGCGGTTGCTTTTCAGGAGTTTGTGCACCAAACCGAAAGTTGGAGCAGTAGCGTCACACAGAGCACTCGGCAGACCTATCAGCGGGCATATTTGGAGTACCTCAATTTACAAACTGTGAGATCCGCTAAGTGACCGAGGAGCATAAGAATCAGACTGCGGGGGAGCGCTCTCCATCCGAGGCATTGCCCCGCCCACGCCTCATCAAACGCCTCTTGCGAGCGCTCCCAGCCATAGCAATACTTCTAATTCTGACTTGGATACTTGGTCACACTGGTGTGCTTCACAGGATAGAAACCGTAGTTTTAGACTCGCAATTACGCTTGAACAAGCCGCCTGCGAACAGTCCGGTCGTTATTGTTGATATTGACGATGAAGATTACCAAAAACTCTTCGGCGGGAGCAGCCCACTTAAACCGGAACAGCTAGGGAAACTCATTTCCAACATTGCGAAAGGCCGTCCCAGAATTATTGGCGTCGACATTGACACATCCGCCGCGCAATTCGCGGAACGATTTCCCATGCAAAACTGGGGCCCCCATATTGTATGGGAAAGGGAAATTCGTGACCTTCCCGAAGGGGGAACAGATGTCGAGAATCTCCAACCCCTTGACATACTTGGTGGGCGGAAAGACATAGATCCTGCAGCCAATTCAACGGGGCTACCTCTGTTAATTGATGAGTCCGAAGACAAAGTCACTCGGAGATATCGTCGTTCGATTTTAACGACAAGAGGGCCAATCGCTTCATTCCCGTCGGAGATTGCGGCGTCTTATCTTGGCTACGGTTCACAAGAGAGTTCTAGGCTTCTAGATTCACGGGAAGACCGTTTGATTCGCTTTTCAGGTGCTCCGGGTCACTCAGAGCGACTTCATTTCTCTGCCAGGAAAGTCGGCGAACTTGCAGATCGGTGGCCTGAAGCGAGCCCGATCAGGGACAAGATAGTCCTACTTGGAGGATCGTACGCGGGACAAGATATACACGAGACTCCTGTCGGACGGTTAAGCGGGCTGGAAGTAATGGCGAACGTCGTTGAGACGGAACTAGCTGGTGGTGGGGAAAACCCTCCGAGCAAAACGGTCGTGTTCCTACTAGAACTCTTTGAGGCGTTCGTTCTGATACTACTGTTTCACAATCTGAGATTTCGATTTGCCCTAATTTGGTGCATCGTCCTTATCCCGGTTATGGCAATTTTCTGCAGCTTATTCGCATATCGAGATGGAGGCCACTTCCTCCAGTTTGTATTTATTCTGTTGGGATTGCTCCTTTTCGAATTGTACGAGCATTTTCGTCGAAGCACGGTGCCGAGTTTGTATCACGACATCACCAAAGGGGCTCGCTGAAAACCTTAGTTAGTGGAGGATAGGAAAGTCCTTAGCCACCGTCTGTCAAAGGCTGAACTGGTGCGTGCATTATATTAATTGATAACAGCTTCGGAGAGACTTAGTCGCAGACCAGCCATGGCGAAGCACCCTCATATTTCGGCAATTGCGGTACTCATTCTACTTGCCGCAGCACATCCTGACTCTTTGCCTGCTCAAACCTCCAAACCAAGGGCTAAGACCTTCACGATACCCGCAGAGTTGACCCCGAGCGATTCAGATATCCAGTCTCTCCTCGGTCCGGACGACGGCTCATGCAAACCTCTAAATGGCAATGAATGGACCGACAAACTCCAAAACGCACTGAAAGTTGCGGAGAGTCGTGGTCTCGTCGGCGATAAGGCGTTGATAGAAGCCACGCTTGGCTCGGCACTGATCGCACAGGGCAATACTGAACAAGCCTTCGTTCTTTTTCAGAAGGCGTTGCAGGATTCGATCGACGCAAAACGATCAATACTACAAGCCGATGTTCTTATCTCGCTCTCCTCCGAGTCGCAGATGAAGGGAAACACTCAGGACGCAATCGACCGCATCAACGTGGCTCTCTCATTAGCCGAGAAAACAGGCAACTTGTATGGAAAGGCACGGGCACTTGGCGAGTTGGGACAACTGCAGCTACAGCTCGGTAAGAATGAGCAAGCGGCGACTCTACTTGACCAAGCATTGGACATCGATAAGTTGAACGGATATAGGTTCGAGGCTCGACACCTCTTATACAAGAGCATCTATTTAGGCGTTGCTGGACATGAGGACAGCGCTGTTCAACTTCTCGCCCAAGCCAAAGTAAAAGCGATCGCGGCTAATGACGTCATTACCTTTGTCCAGGCTGAGGATACGTACGCATTCGGGCTGGTAAAGAAAGGCAGAGCGGACGAAGCAATCAGGCAGATGGATTTGCTCAAGAGAAACGACCTAAGCGAGTTCATCGAGGATCCAAGCACACGCTCATGTTTTGCCTCGCATGTCCAGCTTCCTCTTGTCCGACTCATTTGGCTTGAAGGATTTGCGAACATCTTGGAAGCCGCTAACCAGAAGGAAAAAGAGGTCGAGATTTGGGGAGAAGTATTTTCCACCAGCCAAGATCTGGGGCTTGTGGCCGGTCAGGCCGAGGCAAAAGAAAAGTCCGCTAATCTCAAGAGTCAATTGAAGAAGAATGACGAGGCGCTAAAGGACTATGCGATAGCTGTAGACCTGTACAGAAGACTGGGCAGCGAGACTTTGCTGAATCGGGCAGAGATTTCTGAATCGGTGCTGTTGGTCAACTCGGGGCGCGGGACTGAAGCCATTTCGCTCGTAGAGGAAATAGCATCGTATGCGAAACGACTCAATCTGAGGCTGCTAGAATTCAGAGCGTGTATCACCCTCTCCGGAGTATTTCAATCATCCGGTGATATTTCCAAAGCGCGCGACGCATTAGAGCGGGCAAAATCTCTGATTCAACCTCGACCTTTCGATGAAGAAATCGACAACAAAACGGTCCATCTTGCATATGTTTCGCTGAGCGACATTTATAGAAAATTGCAGATTCCTACAAAAGAACTCGCCTCAATTGACCAGGCGTTCTTCGTTTCACTTCATCTGAAGGATGAAGAAGCGCAGCGCAAGGAATTATCGTACCTCGACCAACGGATCGGCGACCTTCGACTTCGAGAGGTCGTTGAACAGCGGCAGAAACAGGGACAGCTAGCAGAATCGCTCATTTACTCTTACATCTTGTACCTACGGGATGGCCCATCCACCAAGCCTGTCGAAGACCAGAACTGGCAACGCATTTTGAGTTTGCCGTTCCAAATCGCTCAGAAACCGGGAGGCGCGGACGACCTAACCTGGATACTGACGGAATTCGGTCCGTTCCTGGCAATCGAAAAGCTTCCGCTTTTGACTGCCTTAGCCAGGCATTACGTTGCAGCCGGTGCGGACCCAATTCTGATCGAAAAGTATGCGCTTGAAGCCGAGAAGATTGTGGATGGCTTCAAGGGAGATCAAAGCGCCCTGAAGGTAGAGAGCGCCTGCGAACTCGCTGTGTCTTATGCGCGTCAGGGAAAAAGATCACTAGCTGAAACGAGGAGCGCAGAGTGCCTCAGTCTTGCGGCCAAGACTCGTGACGAACAAACGATTACATATGCAGAAGCTGCTAACTCAATGGCACAAGCGCAGGTTGGAAATATTGCTGCTGCAAGGAGCTCCCTTGAGAAGTTGAGCTCAAGAGCGCCCGACAATCCAGAATTGCTTGTTGAGCTCGCTATGTCGCTGGCCAGCGCGAAACTCTACGAAGAAGCAAGTATGCAGTTGCGTTCTGCCACAGGGAAGCTGTTGTCGGCAGGCGACAAGAAAAATGCGGCGAGCGCATATGCCCGCATGTCTATTATCTTGAATTCAGATTCGTCGGATACAGCCAAAAAGCTTCAATTAGATTATCTGCGGGCCGCCTCGAATCTATATCACGAGTATGGAGCCGCAGAGGAAGAAGCAGAGGCTCTCATAGCCCTCGGAGACTATTTCATTCGAGTCACCCAAAATAGCGCCGCTATTGAGGAGTATACAAAGGCTCAAAAAATCGCGCAAAGAGTGGGTCAAAAGAACATTACCGCACAGGCATTCCTTGGGTTGGGGAACGCATATCAAGCACAGAAGGACTACGCCACAGCCAGCACCTTTCACGGACAAGCCGCTAGTGCCTTCCGTGAATTTAAGAACAATGTTGGAGAAACGAACTCTCTTCGTAATTTGGGAAGAGATTACTACCAATTAAACGATCCTCAACAAGCTCTCGTGGCACTCCTCGGGGCCCGTAAGACGGCAAGCAATTCGGGCCCGTTTCTTGAATACCTGACGGCCTATTCTCTAGGAGACTTTTATATTTCACAGGGTGAATACGAGAAAGCACTCGCTTCATACAGAGACGCCGCGGAAATCACAGAGAAAGCAAGTGACACTGAGCATTCCGCCTTCTCGCATCTTGCGCTTGCCGGTGCAGATAGCTTCGTGGGTGACTGGGAAAGCTCTGTAGCAGAATCCGAAATTGCCCTCAGCCTCTTCCAAAAGAGTGGAAACAAGGAAGGAGAGGGATTCTGCTGGGCTCATCTAACCAGTGTATATGCGGACAGAACCTCGTCCCTCAAAGATTTCGACAAGGCACAAGATTGCTATCGAAAGGCAATGGATCTTGGTTATGGAAAAACCCTTGAGCTCGATCTCATGGAGATATATTTACAAACCGGGAGATTTGTTGAAGCAGCAAAGATTGCGACAGAAGGAGTTCAAGACTGTTTGAAGGAGAAGGATGCTGCATGCCAAGCTCACGCATTGATCAGTCTTTCCGAAGCTGAAAGGCTACGTGGAAATCTAAAGGAGTCTCGATCCGCGCTGGATCGGGCAGCTAGCCTCGTGGCCATGTCCCCAGATTTTTATTTGAAGGGTCGTCTCGAATACCAGGGATCTCGACTGCTGGTCTCGGAGGGCAAGCTTAGCGAGGCACTAAGCTCATATGAAAAACTCATTTCCTTGATCGAAGGCGTTAAGGGGAATCTCGGAGCGCGGGAACAAAGGTCTCTCGCGGAAAATTATGGCTTCATCTACGACGAGCTAGTTTCTTTGCTGTACTCCATGAGCATGAAGTTTCCAGCGGAACAGCTCAGGCTGGCGTCGAATGCCATCGAATACGCCGAAAAGAACAAGGCACGGCAATTCTCCGAGAGTTGGGGACGAGTGTTCAAAAACCAAATGGCAATGGCAATTCCAGTTGCCACTCGGGAGCGCGAGCAATCCTTGAGTTTGCAGCGGGATCGACTCGCAACTGACCTGCAGGAAGCCTCGAATTCTAGTGATGCGACACAGAAATCGAGAGTGGCAGATTTGAACTCTCAGCTTTCGAGCGTTCAGAAACAGATCCAAATATTTCTCAAAGATCTTAGGACAGTCGCCCCCCAGTATGCGGCAATTGCGTACCCTGAAAACGTTCAAATACCAACGCTTCCTTTGCAGGCCGGAGAAACATTGGTCGAATTCAAGGTGGCCGAAGACTCCACGTTCGTCTGGATTGTTCGGAAGGGTGGTGGCGACGCCAAGAATCAACTGAAGTTATTTTATGAAATTCCGAGAAAGCGGACGTGGTTCCTACAGCAAGTGGAGTCAGTTCGAAAGGCACTCAATTCGCCTTATCCGGAAGGGGTCGATCTTGGGATTTGTGAACAGCTCTTTGCAGCTCTCTTCCCCGGTGAGGCGGCAAAGGTAATTCTGGATTCCGAGAAAATTATCCTGATTCCAGACGACGTGTTGTTTGTATTGCCTTTTGAGCTGTACTCGCCGAATGCTTCCAAAGGCGAATTTCCGCTTCTCCGGAAGGCTACTACCTATTACCCTTCCGCCGTCTCGTTTCGATTAGCGAGATCGGCAAAACTTCCGACGAATTGGCAGGAGGCTTTTCTCGGCATCGCAGATCCGATTACTTCACCTGAAGACGAACGATTCGTCGCGCTGCAGGTACCGCAAACGACCGCGACATCTGGGAATTTGCATTCCGAACGTGTGATGGAGGTATCCCTACCAAATGCAGAAAAGCTCAGATCGAGAGGATTTTCTTTTGCCCCCCTACCTGGAACTGCAAAAGAGATTCAGAGCATAGCTGCTTTGATTCGCCAGCGTAACGAGGTCGCCGATGTGCGAGTAGGCGTTGACGCGACAAAGGAGAAGCTGCTCGATACCGACCTCTCGCAATTCAGATTCCTGCATTTTGCAACTCACGGAGTGCTGGCTGTAGATACTGGCATTCAGGAGCCTTCGCTAGTTCTCTCGATCGATAGACGGAATTCTTCACGCATGTTTCTGTCAATGTCTGAGATCCTTAGCCTACGGCTCCAGTCAGAGCTGGTTGTACTCTCCGCGTGCAACACAGGATCAGGGAAAATAAGCAGAGCCGAAGGGGTAATGAGCCTAGGTCGGGCATTTCTTGCGGCAGGGGCCACGAGCGTGACTGTAAGCCTGTGGCAGGTTTCCGACGATTCCACTGCGTTGTTCATGAAGACGTATTACCAGGGCATTCTCCAAAATAAGAAGAAGAACCAAGCGTTAGCAGATGCGCGCTACGCAGTGTTCACGAGCGGCTCAAAGAGCCCATTCTTTTGGGCCCCCTTCATAATCATCGGCGAGTGAGCGCTGCTGGCTGTTTCGATTGAGAGCCTTATTCCCCACTAAACAATTTGCAAGGGAAGTCTATGCGTGTTCCCGTAGAGCTGAGGCAAATCAAGATCCATGCGTCGTGTCTAGTGTGGCTGCCGAAAATACAGTTCCGACCGAAACACCCAACACGCGCGAAATAGCGCGCCAGGAGTGACCTGCAGAGCGCAGCGTGGCGATCAGACGCACATCAACCGGCTTTCTAGGTCGCCCAAGCTGTTTGCCCTTTGCCCTTGCATTACGGAGTCCGGCTCGGACCCTTTCAACGATGAGATTGCGCTCAAGCTCAGCCACGGCACCGAGGACGGTGAAGACCATTTTCCCAGTAGGCGTGCTTGTATCGACCTGCTCTGAAAGTGAGACGAACTGGACGCCCAGAGAACTAAAAGTTTCCAGAGCACGGAGAAGGTGCGAGACCGAGCGCGCAAAACGATCAAAGCGCCAAACGACAACCACATCGAATCGTCTCTCGTGAGCATCCTGCATCATTCGGTTCAATTGTGGCCTGGAATCCTTCTTGCCGGAAACCCCGTTGTCGACGTAGGTCTGATATACCTGCCAACCTCGACGCAGACAGTACTCCTCTAGTTCGCGCGTCTGCATCGATGGGTCTTGTCCACTGTTAAGTGTTGACACCCTTGCGTAGATTGCAACGCGCATTTGCTTCGTCTCCATTTCTACCTTTCTGATATCTCGGGATCTTGCTTGAATTCCTGCGCTGCTTTTCGATCACGCACGGCTTGTAGCTTTGACGCGTGGTGGGCATTGTAGCGGTCAACCAGTTGGTCATCCGACAGCTGGTTCAAGATGTGGGCCGGAACGCGTCCCTCAAGCCGTCGCCTCAAAATGCGTGCCAAGTGCTTCTTTGAATTATCTGTGATCACGGTATCTCCTTATTGCCGCTCCGCTCATGTTTAAGGAACTCGTCAATCGCTCTGCGGATTAGCCACGACACGGAGCGGTCTTCGCGCTTCCCTATCTTCTCCAGCGCCTTCACTTGCTGCGGTTCAAGTCGGACAGCTGTGAGCTTTCTCATGTATAACATCGTATCACAGCGTATAACATGTGTCAAATTCCATTCAAGTGGCGACCGTTCTCACCCGCCTCGGCTGACTGCGAGCGTGTAGGGGCAGTGTGGCAATGTCCTTGGACCCCTCCAAAACCCGTTCAAATAACCTCAGCGGGCGTTTATCACCGCGCATCCAGGTTTGCTAAGGCAATCCTTCTAAAGGCCAACGCGCGACCCTGAATTTCCAAAATCGGATAGGCCCCTGGTTAGACCCTGAGTGGGATTTCGGAACCACGTTTCGAGCCCACCGGGGTCTTTCTGCATTTCAAACCCACTAAACAAGGAGCTACACACAATGTTCGTTCTAACACCAACGATGCTGGGCAGCTTACTCGCGGGAGCCGTTTTCTACGCGCTTCTGTGGGTAGCAATTCACAAGGTTGACGAAATCCCTTATGTCCGAGAGTTCGTCACAACAAACAAATGCCTGTCCTGGGTCAACAGTCACAGAGCAGCGACCCTTTTAGTTACGGAGGGCCTTAGCGCTGTCTTGCATGGTGTCGCGTCGCCTGCGGCTGTGCTTTTCAACTTGGGCGGAACGGCGCTCAACACTGCCGTCTTGTTTGGTTACCTACCGGGCCGTGACGTTGTCTCTCTTATCTCCGCCAAGATCCGGAGGTCAGCATGAAAGACCAAGCGAAATGGCAAGAACTACTCGTCGAGGCCGTCAATCAGCCGGGCAAAATCATGTCCGCTTACTCGGCCTTTCACAATTACAGCATTGGGAACGCGCTGTTGGCGTTGTCCCAATGCCTCCAACGCAACCTCACACCTGGCCCGTTGAACACGTACAAGGGCTGGCAGGAGTTGGGCCGGTATGTGAAGCGGGGTCAACTTGCACTCACCCTCTGCATGCCGGTAACCGCGAAGAAAAGGAGAGTCAACCCGGAAACCAAAGTGGAGGAGGAGCACACACTCATGTATTTCGTGTTTCGTCCGAACTGGTTTGTTCTAAGCCAAACTGGCGGCGATACGCCGTACTCAACTCCGATACCTGGTTTCGAGCTTGATGCCGCCTTGCGAAATCTCGAAATTCAGCGGCTCGAATTCGACCTCATCGATGGCAACGTCCAGGGCTTTGCCCAGGAGCGTGGTATTGCCATAAACCCTGTTGCCCAACTTCCACACAAGACGACGTTCCACGAACTGGCACACGTTGTATTGGGCCACACCCAACAAGCAACGACCATGGTTGACTTGGATTCGACGCCTCGCTGCATCCGCGAGGTGGAAGCTGAATCTGTCGCCCTGATCTGCTGCGAAGCCTTGGAGCTACCTGGCGCAGAGTACTGCCGCGGGTATATCCAGCACTGGCTTCGTGACGAAAAGGAAATCCCAACCCAATCCGCTCAGAAGATATTCGCAGCAGCGACTGCGATTCTGAAAGCTGGCCAGACACAGAAATAGCGACAACCAAAACACGACTGGCCATGTGGGCGCAGCAGGACGCTGCCCTACATGGCCATATTGTTTGTCTGTGAAAACTGTCCTACGAATTGAGAAATTCAACCAAGAAAAGGAGCAAGAAGATGATCGGAACAGCGATTAACTCACTCCGCGCCTGGAAAGCGATTTGGGACATGATGTGTTCCGAAAAACCGGAACATCGACGCCAGCGTGAGGAGTTGATGCAGGAATGGGAGTGCATTAAGCAGCAGGCCCGTGAAGGGGCTCGGGAAGTTAATGACTTACGCCTGGGCAGGAAGGTTCTGGCTTCCGAACAGCCGATGATCCGCGGACCGTTTAAGACAGCGCTATGGATTCTGCTGGCCGTGATCCTTGTGGCGATGCTCTTCGGCGGTTACCGTAGTTTTTGAGCCGAGGAGCCCCATCGAAGATAGAGTCCTACGTCTGCATCGATTCCGCCTACGAATTCGCTCACACTTAGCCATAGGTTCTGACGGCTAAGGCTGCTAACAGCTGTTTGACGCGTTATATTGCCCCTAACCCCAATAATCTCCCGCCAGCGAGACTCTGGGTTCGTTTGCGTTGGTAATAGGCGCGTTGCCTGGCGGCATGCGATTCATGTTGCCGGTCGCTTCGTGGTTTCCTCGTAACCTTGACCATCACATCGGCATTAGCTTGTCTCCGGTTGCGGCGACAAACATCAACCCTACAGGTGGCACAACAATATTTTGCCCCACTGCATCCCACTACGCTCCGCACGCCATCCTGTCCCCTCTTGCATCGTGGGTTCGCGCACAAACGCGCATCTGATGACTCGGCCAGTGCGGTCTGCGTATGATCCGCGAAGTCTGGAACCGTAGATGTTTCCGGTCGGACCTCGTACCGCCACGCCTTGTAGGATCCTTCAGCGATTTTGCGGACCACGAGGGCGACAGCTTCCTCTTTCAGCCACAACTTCGTGCCCTGGCACTCGACACGATCCTCATCAATTACAAAGATCCTGGCAGTCGGAATTCCGGCTGGTAGGCTTCCCGTACTTGCATAGGAGCCATCGGCTTGGCGCGTCCAACTAACGACTTCGGCGTTCATCGAATTGTTTCCCCTTGGCCTGTTTCTTCTTTTCGGCTGAAAAGTGTAGGACAAGCCTCGCACGTAGCCGATAGTGTTGAATTCAACGTGGCTCTGCCTCTTCCGCCTACGGCGGGATGTGTACATCCTGTCCCCCAAGCCATATTTTAATCAGCTTGCGATTTCCAATCCCCACATGGCTGTGGGTCGACGGTATGTTGTTCTCTAAGGTCATCACTCTCAGATATCCCCTTACGTCATTTAAGGCTTGGGAGGAAACCGCTCGCTGACTCGCCAGGCACACCAATACTTTTGGTATGCATGGCTTCGGATAATCGCTTCACGCACCACGCCCGCAAAACCCTCATACCTGCGATCAACCAGCAGAGGGATCCGTCTTTACCGGAGTGCTCGGCCATGAACGTTGCCAGTCGGCGACTACACCGCTGGGAAATCGTTCGCCCCTTTGAGGAAAAACAGTCGTGGACTTGCGAAACTGCTTGAAACTGCTTGGATGGAGGGAGGCCTATCTGCGGGTCCAGCCCGTCGTGAAGACTTCACTCTCGCTAATTCGTGCACCTACAATTTTATAGAGTTATGCGGGTGAGCCAAAGGCCTTCGACTCTCATTGTTCGCCTTTCGAATTTGGGTAGTATAAGCACCCTCACAGTGTCAGCGTTCGAACGGGCAAAAATGCTGGACGGCTTTTGGCTCGATTGCAATATTCGCTACCCTGGATATAGGAGGATGCGAGTGTGAATATCGAAGCAAAAGTGTCAGAAAACTTCCAATACCAGCGTGATTTACTGAGTTGCCTTTGCTGGCGGCATAACGTCGGGCACTACACGCCGAACGATTCCGAACGCTTTGACCGTATCGATCATAATTTTTATATCAAGTACGAATGCGACGGGAAGTTTGGACCGATTATTAGCAAACCCAATTTGGTGGGCCCCCTTGGATTCATACATGCAACGGACGAGGGTATATTCCGCGTTTGCGATACGTCGAGGTGGCCGTGGACTAGGAGCGAGTTGCCAAGGGCCACTCTACGTACAGTGACCAAACCTGGCGAAGCGTACCATTCATTCAGGGGAGAGAAACTGTGGCGACCTGCCCGCACGTTAAAATTTCTTAATGGAGGCGATCATAAACGCGAATTGAATGCATTATGCGCCGTAGGACTCCGACCGCTCTGCGTCACCTGGAAAGACATCCGGAATAAATGGGATGAAAGAGGTATCGAGCAGCTGAGAAACTCAGTCGCCCCATTCAAAGATCTATTCTAATCATCAAGAAAAAGGTGTTCCTAAGACGCTGCTCCCTTGGTATAATTAAAGTTAGGCGGTCCATCCGCCGATACCTGACGGGCCCCCGTCAGGATGAGTGCGTGAGCAGCAACGTTTAGCTCACCAAGATGAAGGCAACTGACGAGAGAAAACGTCAGACCTCGTGAAACAGGCAGCATACATGCTGTGGCGAGGCTTCCCGCCGGGCGGCGACTCAACCCCCCTCATAAACCCCACGAATAGGCCCTCTGTTCGTGAGTCCCTCAGATCCGAGGGACAGAAAAGTTTCCCGTGAAATCAAAAGCAGTTGAAGTAAGCCAAGATCCGGCTGTGTCCCAGACCGCTTTGGGACCGGTTGTATCCCCCGCTGGTGATTCAATCTTGGAGAAGCTGCTGGCCTTTATCAGCCGCTTCGTCTTCTTAAGTAAATCGCAAGTAGTGGTCGTAGCGCTTTGGGTAGTCCACACCTTCACCTTCGAGAGCTCCGACGCCACGCCGTATCTGACGATAACCTCTGCCGAGAAACAATGCGGAAAGTCCCGGCTGCTCGAAATCCTTGAAATTTTAGTAGCGAGGCCGTGGCTTACCGGAAGGGTTACACCAGCCGTATTGGCCCGCAAGGTTGACGCTGAAAAACCAACGCTCCTGCTCGATGAGACTGACGCATCGTTCGGAAGTGGCGGTGAATTCGCAGAAATACTGCGTGGAGTTCTTAATACCGGTCATCGTCGAGGCGGGAAAACATCTTGCTGTATTCGCCAAGGCGATGACTTCACATATCAGGATTTCTCAACATTTTCCCCGAAAGCCTTGGCTGGTATCGGAAGACTTCCGAATACGGTTGAGGACAGGGCCATCCAGATCCGGCTAAGGCGAGCCGCCCCCGGAGAGGTAGTCGAGCGTTTTCGTAGGCGCAATATTCAAGAAAGCGCCGATGCCTTGAAGCGTGACATCGAAAGTTGGTGCTCCGGAATTTTGCTCCAACTTGCTGACGCTCAGCCGGACCTACCCAACGAATTAACCGACCGTCAGCAGGATGCTGTCGAACCGTTGCTGGCAATTGCTGATGCCGCCGGTGGAGAGTGGCCGCGAATTGCAAGAGCAGCGGTCATCGATCTCGGACGTGAAGGTCAGCGATCGGACGAATCGACGGGTGTCCAGCTCTTAGCGGACATTCGCCGAATCTTTTATAGCCGGACTGTGGATCGGTTGCCTTCGGTAGAGTTAGCGGGGGCGCTGGCAAGCGTTGAGACCTCTCCGTGGTGCGAATGGTCAAATGGAAGGCCACTGAATGCTCCCAAGCTTGCAAGGCTGCTGAAACCATTCGCAATCCAGCCAGAGGTCGCACGCGTTGGAGATCGGACGCCTCGCTGCTATTCAAGAGCGTCGTTTGCGGACGCTTTCAGACGGTACTTGCGTGAGGATCCCCCGGCTGAGGGGCCTGAAACTGCAACAATGCAACAAGTGTCGGAAGCAGGAGCAAATCCCGAGTTAGATGCGTGCAAGGGGGTTGGTAAGCCATGACTCCCCTTGAACGTTCATGCCAATCTGGACCACTCGCGCAATCTCTTAGCCAGGAACATCAACTGATTGTCGAACCGAAATATTTCAGCATTCCCGAACTTGCTCAACGCTGGAGATGTTCTCGTGGAACCGTCTACAACATAATCCGAGGTGAAAGGGTGCTAGACTTCGCCACACCTGGCAAAAAGGGGAAAAAACTTGTGCCTGCTGAACTCGTTCGGAAGATCGAGCTGCGGCGTACGAGGCCATTCCGATGATCCTTGAAATCAAGAAACGTGACAGAAAGTACCGTGTGGACGGATATTTCCAGGGGAGGCGCATTCGCGCTTCCCTCGGGACCGCCAATGCGGGGAATGCGGATGCCTGGAAAGAGAAGATCAAGCGCGCACTCGAAAGTGGAGCAGACTGCCCACTCTGGCCCGAGCTGCAACGCTTGCTCCCACCACAAACGTTTCGCGCGCTCTCGCAGGCAGTGGGATATGAAGAGAAGAAAGCGGCTACTGTTCACCATTGGAAGGACCTGGTCGGTGCTGTCAAGGCCAGGGACCAACAGCGCATTCAATTGGGCAAGCTAGCCGCTTCGACAAAAATACGCTACGACCAAACACTCGCCTCGTTTACCACTTTTCTTGGCGAAGCGAACCTTATTGAACTTAGACAAATAACACGACCCGTAGTGGAGAACTACAAGGTATGGCGACTGGCAAAGATTCGGGAGAAGAAGTTTTCCCGCGGTGGCACTGGTGTTTCGCTTGATGCAGCCATACTCCATCGAACGTTTCAGTTTGCAGTCGAAATAGAAATGGTCGAAAAAAACCCGGTGAGGCTCGAAGGCCGCCCAGGAGACTCACCCGATCGCGGTGCACAGCCATTCAATGGAGAGCATCTCGGCAAAATGCGTCAAAATGCGGGTGCTGACCTCCTCTCCTTTCTTCTACTGCGGTGGACCGGCCTAAGAGGGTCAGATGCCGTTTCCCTGACGTGGGCAGAAATCGATTGGGACGGACGAGAGATAAATCGGCTAACCGTTAAGCGAAAGAAGCGAGTGATTCTGCCTATTCCGCAAGAGCTCTATTTCGCTCTGGAAACAGAGCGAGATCGCAGGCGACCCAAGGAGCAAGAGCACGTCCTCGTGAACCCTACGTCGGGAAGACCGATGACACGCCCAAGGCTTTACCAGCGAATGTTGGCTTTGGGGAAACGAGCGGGTGTCGCCGATTCACACCCGCATCGGTTCCGAGACACTCTCGCAGTGGATATGCTTGCCCGCGGGGCAAGCCCGTACGACGTTGCGAAGCTGTTGGGTGATACGGTGGCGACGGTTGAAAAGCATTACGCCCCATTCGTGAAGGAGTTGCGAGAACGTGCCCGCAGACTAATGGAGAACGGCGAAGGTTTGGAGAAAGTTACTGGCACGTTTTGGGCACAGTCAGAGGTTGGGCCAAAACGAATGCACTGAAAACAAAATACTTTATGGCGGGCGAGCCTGTAAGCCGGATTCTGTGTCGCGCAGGATTCGCCAGCGAAACTTGCGCGGCGGCAATCATTCGTCTAGGTCACGATTCGCACCGTGACTCCAGCAGCCTACCCGAGGGTTCTCATCCACGACGGCTTGCGCCATCGCGGAAGGAGCGCCTTCATTTTCATGAACGCTAGCTCATCGAGCCGGGCCGGCTCTCCCCTCCTATTTGGCCTTGCACCACGCGGGGTTTTCCGTGCCCCCGATGTCGCCACCGGGGCGGTGGGCTCTTACCCCACCTTTTCACCCTTACCAAA